>Ga0213837_1001693_pt1 | contig 11158 bp, 6 predicted proteins | sample SWPATP12_FD_160572 | JGI IMG/M metagenome (GOLD analysis project Ga0213837, IMG submission 160572) | Coastal seawater microbial communities from Marineland, Florida, United States - SWPA TP1 #2 | ecosystem: Environmental > Aquatic > Marine > Coastal | place: USA: Florida | collected 2016-08-06
TTTGGTCCATCAACTGTACACCTGCTGCGTAGGCTTCTTTACTAGGCACTTTTGCCGGGTTAAAACCGATAAGGTTTCTTCCTGTTGGAGCAGCATCTGGATTTCGAATAGGGTCACCGCCATGACTTACCGGAATATATTCACCTTCCAATGCACTCATTAGATTTTTAATTTCAGCAATATTTTGAAAGTTGTCCCAGTATTTTTTAGCTGTTTCAATATCAGCAATCAGTTCAGGTGAAAGGTTGGCAAACTCGCGTTTATCTTTAATAATAGCCTTAAGTAACTGGAAGCCTGCTAAAGCTTCAATGTGCTCAACATTCCTTTCATCTAATTGATTTTCAACTGAAACAGACAAGCCGTTTTCAGATTCAAATGTAGCAGCTCGATTGGCAAACTCTTCACCGAGCACCTGAATCATTGTGCTGAACAAGTGTGCTTCTTTAGGCAGCAAACCAAAAGTATGTACTCCCAAAGGCTGACTCTGTTGCGCCAACTCATTTAAGTGATCTTGTATAGTTGATACTTTGTTATCAAAATCTTCGATAAACGTATCTTTAGCAAGATTCAAATCTTTTAAAATATTTAATTCTTCAGCTAAATTAACAATGTTATCTTGAGTATTTTGCTTGGTTTGCCCGTCTTCCAACATCATGTAATTGTTAATAAGTTCACTTAAATTCGCAACTTCAGCATATAAACCTGCTTTAGCAAATCCCGGTGTTAAATGCGAAACCATAGTCGCTCTACCACGGCGTTTTGCTTGCATTGCTTCACCCACATTGTCAATGATGTAAGGGTAAAATACTGGTAGGTTACCAATTGCTAGATTAGGTGCATCCCAAACAGATAAGCCTCGTTCTTTACCTGTTAACCATTCTTGAGAACCATGTGTACCAAGATGCACAAAAGCATTCGCACCAAAAGTTTCTCTCGCATATAAATAGAATGCTAGGTAGGCATGATTAATCGGCGTCTTGGTACTGTGATATAATGAAGAGTGTTCTTTAGCATCTTTTCCTCGCATCCCTTGAGGTAATACAATTAAGTTTCCGAGGTCCATTCGCGGAATAACAAATCCTTGCTCGCCTTTGAATCGACCTTCCTTAATTTCAGTTACAAGACTGTTTTCTTCTGGTTTTCCCCAACGCTCAACTATAGGCGATTTAACTTGCTCAGGAAGTTTTTCAAACCAATCTAGGTAAGTCGACATAGGTAAATAATCAGCTAAACCTTTTTCAATAAGCGCACTAGTGTCTTCGTTCCGATAAAACGGTCGTAATAACTGACCCGCTGACTCAATTAAGTATTCAGCATCTTTTGTTTCAACATTGTAGCCTTCAGCTTTAAGTGCAATTGCGATTTGCTCGATTGACGATGGAACATCAAGAAAAGCAGCGCCAATATTCTTTTCTCCCGGAGGGTAATTCCAAATAAAAGTAGCGATCTTTTTCTCATTGTTTGCAACTTTAGAAAGACTCGCATGATTAAATGCTCTTTCAACAAGCGCATTCATTTGATCCTTCATTACAACTTTCACACCTTCAGTTGTAGCTGCGATTATCGTCGGATCAGCACTACCAGTGTCTTCAGGCATTACTAAAAAGAATGGCGTTAAAGAAGGCGATATACCAGCAACATCTGCTTCGAAAGCAGCCTCATCACCTTCCGTATAGTTCAGTGCGTGAATTACTGGTACACCTAGTTTTTCGAATTCATTACGGCGCTTAGAGACATAATGCAGAGCGCGATAATTTATCATCAAATCAACACGTGCGTTACCCGCTTCATCTTGAAGTAATGTTGTGTAATCCATAGGTAAGTCTTCACCTTCGAAGAAGAAACCAAATGCTTTAGCGCCTTTTGCCTCAAGGCCTTCGATGATCGCATTAACGACTTGCTTCTGATCAAAATCGACAATACTTCTATGCATACCAATTGCAATAACTGGTTTGTTTTCATCAACATTCAACCACTTATAAAATGCTGTTTCGTCGTCAGTTACGTCACCATTATATTCTTCATGGTACAAACCAACTTTAGGTACGATTACTGGTGCAGGAATATCTTCAATTTTTTCTAATGCCAGAATATCATTGGTAATGAACTTCATCATGTTTGCGTAGTTGGTACGCCCAGCATTATTATAGTACTCACCCAATCGCACTCTGTTCTCATCGGACAAACCTTGGTTCATACTCAAATTTTCGATATCACCTAGAGAAGCAACCTTCACATCTGAAAATTGCGCGAGTTTAGGTTGATATTTAGCAAACATAAACTTTGAAAGCGCAGGGTTAATGCCGTCGAGCAACACAAAATCAGCTGATGACCAAGCCTGATCGATTTCTTCGTCACTTTTTCCTTTGGTTGAAAAGTTAACTAACTCGAAAGGCTCTTTTTCAGATAGTGGCAATAAAATATCACTTTTCGGCTTTGAAATATGACTTGAAAGAATCATTAACACCGTCGGCTTTTCGCTCGCAAATACGGACGAGCACAACATACTTAGCATTCCGAATATTATTATTAGTTTACGCATAATTATTTCTTCTCCGAACTGCCTTTGTTGCCCTCTTCTGGGACATATACAAAACTACCGTCAGCCATTTTATAGGCGATACCAGCTCTTGAACCTTCTCCTGAGCCAATTTCACCATTAGATTTATATTGTTTGATTTCTTTCCCTTCTTTTACGATAACTTCCATATTTGGTTTACCCGCATTCTTAACAACTGTGACATTGTCAGCATTAAAAGTGTTAAGAGGGTTTTGAGCAATTGCTATCAACAAAGCAGCAATTATCACGAGAAAAACATCAACTAGATTTACCGCACTAATTATCGGATTTAGTTCTTCGTCATCATCTAAAAAGCGCATTATTCTTGGCCTCTTAACTTGCGAATATTAATAAGTTCATTTGCACACCAGCGTTTCTTAACCGATGCAGGCCAAAATGTAATGGTTGAAATTGCAAGGCCCCAAATTACTGCTGCAAAAGCTATGATTAGGTTTTCACTGATGCCCTGAATATTCCCATCAGCCAGTGCTTGAAGCGCAGGCCCCATTGGGATCATGGTTGCAATCAATCCAAGCATAGGAGCAATACGGGTTACGATTCTGAGCGTTTCAAGTTTCTTAAGCGCAAACACTTCTAATTCATCTTCACTCGCTGTTGGGTTTTGCACAAAATAATTGTGGACTGGGTAACCAGCCAACCATGTCGATTCTTTAGTATCGATTTGACGAACGTAGGCAAGTGCATTTTTTTTACGCACTGTGTATTGAGATATAAAGCGACCCAATGCATAAATCGAATAGGCCAACAGTAATACAATAATGATAATGACAGGAGCCATTAAAAACGTGGAAACCTTTGCCATCATAGTTTCTACAGACTGAATATTCACAACACTTACCTCTTTATTTTTGCTCATCAAGCCACTAAATGTTCATTAGCGACCTACTTCTTCTTTTGTTTTTAAAGTGAAAATCACTTTCAGAACGAATGATATTTCACGGATGCGCAATGTAACTTGATCTAACGCAAATAACAACCAGAAACTTAATTAGAATTATTCTCATTTATATTTACAAGTGTATTTATTTATGTATGATGTGCGCAACATTTTAGAAGAATGCTTCTAAATAAATTTAAAAATAATGTAATTTTAAGGGTTTAGTAATGATGTCGTTTAAACACTCTGCGCTAGCATTTGCTATTTGCTCATCAATTTCAGGTTTGGCATTCGCTGAAGAGCCAGCTGCCGATGACATTGGCGTTGAAGATTTAGAAATAATTGTTGTTAGTGGCTCTAAAACAGAAAAGCCACTAAAAGATGTTGCTGGCAGTATATCGGTAGTTACCGCTGAAGACATCGAGAAACAATCGATCAACGATATGAGTCAGTTGTTTAAATATGACCCTAGTATCACAGTAACAGGTTCAGTTGGTGGTGCTCAAAACATAGTCGTTCGTGGTATGGGTGGCGACAGAGTTCTTATGATCAAAGACGGCATGAGAATGAACGAAGGATATGGCGCAAATGGCAGAAACGACTTTGTTGGCCGTGGCTTTGTGGAAACAGATACTTTAAAGCAAGTTGAAATCGCAAAAGGTGCCGCTTCCTCTCTATACGGCTCTGATGCTTTAGGTGGAATAATCGTTTTTACCACAAAAGATGCAAGTGACTACCTAGAGGACGGTGAAAAGTTTGCTGCTGATGTAAAAGCTGGATATTCAAGCGTAGATAGTCAAGCCTTTGTTGGAACTACCCTAGCACTTGAAACAGGAAATTTTGAGCAGCTTCTGTCTTTAACTTATCGTGATGGTGAAGAAGAAAAAAATTACGATGAGAACAATTCACCCTTTGAAATTAGCTCATACAGCGCTCTATATAAAGCTAAATATAATATTAACAGCGATAACTTTATCAGCTTCACAGCCGACGTTTGGGATCAAGAAACCATTGGTGATAGTGCCGACGGTCTATTGTTCTACTTCCGCACTTTAGAAGGTTACAACGTAATCGAAGAGAGCTCTAATGGAGATAAGAATTCAACAGCTTTCAAATTGGATTATCAGTCTACATCTGAAACACCAATATTTGATTTCTTAAGCATGAGCTTATACAACAAAACAACCGATCAAGAAGATCAGCAATATGGTTACTTAGACATTAACGCTGACTTTGGTTTCTTTAAGGTTGTCGAAAAAAGACATATGTGGCAAACAGGTACATATAAACAAGATACTTTTGGTTTCATATCGAATGCAACAAAATCAATAGGTCAACACCATACTATTGGTTATGGTTTAGACATCGAAACAACTGAATCACAAAGATCTGTTCACGAGTTTAGAACCGTTGAAGGCAAAGACGAACCAACGAAAGATTTAACAACTGATAAATTCCCAGTAAATGATGTTTTCAGAATGGGAGTATTTATCAATGACGAAATTAGCCTACTAAACGACAAGCTTTTGATCACTCCCGGAGTACGATTTGATAGCTACGAAATGGATCCAAATGGAGCTAAAAAATCTGATGGGACTGAGTTTGTCGCTATTGAAGAAAACCACACTTCGTTTAACTTAGGTGCCTTGTACAAGATTCAACCTGACTTAGCTGTATTTGCACAATATGGTCAAGGTTTCAAAGTACCGGCATACGATTTAGCTTATATTGAACATGAACAAGTATTTTCTGGTTACATCTACAACATTGTACCAAGTGATGATTTATCTCCCGAAGAAAGTGACACCTTTGAAATTGGTATGCGTGGTCACGTAGGTAACGTTGCATTCACTGCAGCAGTTTACTACAACAAGTTTGATAACTTCTTAAATATTGCTCTTATTGACAGTGAAATGGTTGATGGCCCACACGGTCCAGCAATGAAAGAAACTTACCAATATCAAAACATTGAGGCAGTAACAATTAAAGGTGCTGAACTAGGTATAAATTATTACCTAGGGGACACAATTACATTATTTGCTAATGCTGCTTACCAAGATGGTACAAATGATGAAACGGATGAGTACATCAATAGCATTAATCCGTTAATGGGAACTGCAGGTATTACTTACCAACAAGACAATTGGTCAACAGATCTTATTTTGAATTGGGCCGACCGTATGACTAAGGTCAACGAAGGAAACAAAGAAGTTGCTGGTTACGGCACACTTGACTGGTTAGCAAATTGGCAAATTACTGAAGACTTAACGATGAATGTTTCTGCGAACAATTTATTAGATAAAAAGTATGTTAAGTATCAGAATGCGTCGGGTCATGGTGTAACTGCTGATTTAACTATGCTTACTGAACCGGGTAGACATTTTGCAGCGAGCATCAAATATAGCTTTTAATATCCCTTAATAATGCTAAAGCACTAAATGCCAAAGTTGAAATTTTCAGCTTTGGCATTTTTTTATGCTATTTTAAACCCTGAATAGGAAAACAACTTAAAGGGAATAAAATATGCGCATAAAACCACTTATTACTCTACCACTTTTACTTTTATCTATTGCAGCCTGCAATCCTCAAAACTCAGCTCCAGAACCAAATCCTGAATCAAAACCAGAACCTATTGGAAAAGCTAATCCTGCTGCGGTGTTTTGTATTGAAAAAAGTGGAGAGTACGATTTAGAAAATGGTACATGTAAGCTCCCTGATGGCACTATTGTTGATGCGTGGAAGTTTTTAAGAGAGCATCAAAAAGCTAACTAAATAAAAAAGCTCAACTAGTTTCAGTTGAGCTTCTTCTATTATCACCACACCAGCCTTAGGTTTCTGCAGGACTTATTGGCGCTCGACGCCTAAACAGGTTCCTAATATCTTCTTTGATCATATAAAGCGCTGGTATTAAAAATAACGTTATGACCGTCGCGAAAATAATACCGAAACCAAGTGAAATTGCCATAGGGATAACAAATTGCGCTTGTAGACTCGACTCAAAATACAATGGAAATATTCCAAAGAATGTCGTGAGTGAGGTCAGCAATATTGCTCTGAACCTTCTTGTTCCAGCGTCTACGACAACATCCATCATACGTTTTCCAGAACCTTTGGCTTTATTGATAAAGTCGACCATAATCAAACTATCATTTACTACAACACCTGTGAGTGCAATAAAGCCATACATAGACATCATGTTTATCGACTTACCCAACAACCAGTGACCAAAAATCGCACCAATAATACCAAATGGAATTACCGACATTATTACTAAAGGCTGGGCGTAAGATTTTGTTGGAATGGCAATCAAACCATAAATCAAAAATAGAGCCCCTAAACCGGCGTAGCCGAGCTGTCTTAAGAAGTCACTTTGCTCTTTACTTGCGCCTTCCATGCCATAACTGACACTTGGATAATCAGCTAAAATCTCCGGAATAATGTCTTCATTAATTTCCGAAGCAACGACACGTGATTCAACTTTATCAGGATCTATATCTGCTGATACTGTAATTGAACGTTTTTGATTAACACGAGTGATCGTAGAAAAACCTTGTCCAATTTCGATATCTGCTACTTGATAAAATGGCACCAAATCACCAGTAGGTGTACGTATCCACATATCTTCTAGGTCAGAGACAGATAAACGGTTTTCTTTAGGGTATCTCACCATTACTTTAAGTTCGTCACGTCCTCGTTGAATACGCTGAGCTTCGTCACCGTAAAAAGCCTGTCTTACTTGACGTGCGAGATTGGATAAAGTTAACCCTAATACTTCAGCTTCAGGACGTATCTTTAACTTTATTTCTTGACTGCCTCGATTAAATGAATCTCGAATATCAAAAACACCATCATATTGAGATAGCCTATCTTGAAGCGCTAATGAAGCTGCTTCCAATGCTACATCATCTTTACCGTTTAATTGGAACTCAAGAGCAGCTCCACCACCCACATTGGTTCCAGAGAAAAATCGTACTTCTTTAGCTCCTGGAATTTCTCCAATCTCCTCTCGCCAAAGCCTTTCAATATCAAATGCTGATAACTCTCTATGCTCTGACTTAACAAGTTCTAAAAGAAAAGTTGCGCCAGTATTGCCTTGAGTGAAAATCATCTTATGGCGTATAAAGCTTTTGCCTTCGTGTTTGTTTTTTTCAGCAACATTAAATGCAGCTTCACTGATAACATCGATTGCACGGTTACGAGCAGCAGGAGAACTACCGTCAACCATTGTTAGATTCCCTTGAATAAAATCACTAGGAACATTAGGAAATACTTCAACTTTTACAAACGATGCACCAACGATGGAGAACGCCAATAGCAATATACCTATAAAGGTTGCAAGTGTGTTGTATCTAGCAACTAAGGCTTTTTGAACTGCTGGTTTATATACGTTGTGAATGAAGTTATCCAACTTTTCTTTAAATCGCATTTGAAAACGCTCAATAAAGTTAGCATTTTCTTCAGTCAATCGAACATATTTCATGTGGGCCAAATGAGCAGGCAAAATCCACTTAGATTCAATTAATGAGAAGATCAAACAAAAGGTTACAACTAAAGCTATCGCCCTAAAAAATGGCGCAAAGTTAGCTTCAATCGCAAGAAGTGGTGCAAACGCAGCTATGGTTGTGAGTACACCAAATGTTGCAGGCATTGCTACCCTCATGGTGCCATTGATGATATTTTCCGTCGAGTGTCCATGTCGCTGAATTTCCGAATAAGCACTCTCACCTATAACAATGGCGTCATCAACAACTATCCCCAATACCATGATGAAAGCAAACAAGCTGAGTAAATTGATGGATACCGACCACTCACCAAACAAAGGCATCAATATAAATGCCCCTAAAAAGCTAATTGGAATACCTAACATGACCCAAAACGCTATTCTAATTCTCAAAAACAACGTTAAGACAATAAATACTAAACCGGCTCCCATCAGCAGGTTAGAAATCATCATATCGAGTCGCTCTGACAAATAGAATGATGAATCGCCCCAAACCGTTAGTGTTGCCCCATCGGGTAAAGATTTATTGCGCTCTTCTACATAAGCTTTCACTTCAGCGGCTATTTCGAGGTCATTTTGATCACCCGTCGATTCAACCATAATGCTAGACGTTGGCATGCCGTCAAAAGTCGCAAAACCTTCACTTTCTTCGAAGCCATCAATCACATTTGCGACATCTGACAACAATAATCGAGTGCCATCAGGAGAGGTCTTTAAGACAATTCGTTCATACTCTTCACCGGTATAAGCCTGACCATCAGTTCTAACAAGAATATCACCACCTTCAGTTTTAATAGTACCGCCTGGCATATCAATTGAAGAATTACGAACAGCCCGTGTAATGTCGTCAAACGTTAAATGATACTTTTGCAACTTTTCTTCGCTGACTTCGATACTTATTTCATAATCACGATTTCCGCGAATTTGAGCGCTGTTGACACTTGGCAATAGCATAATGTCATCACGAATTCCTTGAGCTAGTGTTTGCCTTGAACGGCGATCCATGTTGCCATTTAATGATAACCAAAGGACTTGCCCTTTAAACTCTACCTTGGTCACAATAGGTTTTTCAGTTTGTTCAGGAAAAGTAGTGATTGCGTTGATTTGCATTTGAACTTCATCCAGCTTTTCTGATAGCGAATAGCCGGACATTAATTCAATATTGACCCTTCCAACACCTTCCTGGGCAACCGAGGTAAGTCTCTTGATTCCTTCAATATCTTCTAATGCTTCTTCAATTTTTAAGACAACAGCTTCTTCAACTTCTTCAGGTGCGGCTCCTAAATGAGGCACCACAACCTGAATCGAGTTAGGGTTAAAGTCCGGAAACATTTTTTTATTAATGTTTTGGTAAGAAAAATAACCAACCACCAAAATAAAAACCATGAGTAAATTGGCGGCGACACTGTTCCTCGCAAACCAGGCGATTATCCCTGTTTGATTTGTGTTAAGAGCGTTCATTACTCACCACCACTCGCTAGCTCTTGTTCTTCAGTCGTTGGTGCAATTTCTTCTTCAATAGAAATTTCGCCTTTAACCCTTAAAGTCATACCTACTACTGGTGTGCTCAAACGAGTTAAAACCAATCTCATATCAGGTTTGAACTGATCAGCAGTATAAATAGAATGTGAATCGGTACGTAATACTTCAACCTCTTGTTCATAAAGTCGATTATCACCACCAATTAGAAAAACACGATTAGCGCCTCGTACAGCACTTCTTGGAATTTGCACTATATCTTCAACGCTCTTACCAAAAATGACTGCGTTTACAAATGTTCCAATGCGAATTTCGTCATGCTTAGAGTTTGATTGAACACCATAAGGATCATCGATTTGTGCTATGACATAATGCACTCGGCTTTTATTATCAACCACGCCTTCATAACGGCTTACACTCGAATCCCAGCGATACTCTTTACCCGAAACCTCATGATAAAGACTGACAGGTGAAGCTTTACTGTTTTCATGATTAATACGTGGCATATCGACAAACTCTGCGTCACGTTGTTTAATCGGCAATCTCACTTCAGCATAATCAACGGCAAAGGTTTGGGCTAGTTTTGTACCTGTAGAAACATATCGTCCAACATCTACAGTTTTTTCACTGATCATCGCGTCATATGGCGCAAGAATCTTAGTACGTTGAAGCTTAATTTCAGCTGCTCTTAAATCAGCTTTAGCAGCCAATAACTCTGCCTCTGCTTTCTGTTGTTGAGGAATTCTTAACGCTAATACAGGCGCTTCTTCTAATGACTTTCCAGATAAACGCCACTCATCTTCTGCCTGTTTGGCTCTGGCTTTCTCTTCCGCGACATTTGCCTCAGCGACCCCTAAACGTGATTTGGCTTGTACTAAGGCGACTTGATAGTCGATATCTTCAATAGCAAGCAATTGCTCACCTTTTTTAAAATATCCACCCACTTTAAACTTGTCTGAGACTTCAACCACGATGCCAGAAACCTCTGAAATTAAAGACGTTTCTGTTCTAGGAATCACACTACCTTGAGATTTAATTTCAAATCTAATGTCTTTCCTATCTAATACTTGAACTTCTACCAAAGGTGCTTTGACTTCAAGCGGTTTTTTCATAGGAGCCGGCTTCATCGACATTACAATAATAAATAGGAAAATAGCGCCAAATAATATTGCTATTGGTGTAAGCACATATCTCAGTTGGACGGTTCTGCGTGGTCTTTTTTCGTTATTTGTAGTCGTCATATTAATTCTTATAATTGAAGAGAAAACTCACTCTATTTATCTAGAGCCATTCTTATTTTTGGATATTTTAGTTAAAAAACAAATAAATGACACTTGTTTTTATACCCTGTTATTTTTGAGTAAACTTCGCCCAATCCAACAATACCTTTCTAAAGTCGTCCAATCCGCATTGGCTACTCGCTGTTTGGTCAAAATCAAATTGTTCTTCTAATAATTCTTCAGGTAATGGTTCTGCGCCATTTAGTGAAGCGTTGGCACAAACGCTCACATCAAATTGATTCATAGATACGGAATATTCATGACCGACGATCACTACCTCAGGTTTATTTCGCCTGCCAACATCATCAATTGCCACTAATAAATCTTCCAGTTTTTGAGTATTGTGCCCAACTTCAACTTCGAGCCAAGGCCCCATTACAGCATGTTCAGTAGAGAACACCGCTTTTGACGCACCCGTAATGGTATCGTGCATATAATCG
>Ga0213837_1001694_pt1 | contig 11158 bp, 10 predicted proteins | sample SWPATP12_FD_160572 | JGI IMG/M metagenome (GOLD analysis project Ga0213837, IMG submission 160572) | Coastal seawater microbial communities from Marineland, Florida, United States - SWPA TP1 #2 | ecosystem: Environmental > Aquatic > Marine > Coastal | place: USA: Florida | collected 2016-08-06
CACCGACTATATCCCCTTATTTATATCTACTTATTTGCTATTGAGTCTTTGGCTTAAAGCTTTTTCTCATGTCATGAATAAAATTGAGAATTTCTATGTCGTTGGATGTATCCAAGCAGGCTTAGGGTTGCTGGTCGGTGCGCCTGGGCCTTTGACCATTACTTTTTTAATGAAGCGGTTAGAAGACAAAAACCAAATTATTGCAACAGCCTCTGTGCTTATGGCACTGACCAATTTAAATAAAATAATTGTATATGGCTTTCTCGGTTTTCACTTTTCCGAATACCTCGACATTATGGCGATTACCATAATAGGGGCAACACTAGGTTCATTCATTGGAACAAAATTAAGAAACAAAATACCCAATAAACCTTTTATGCGAAGTCTAAAATGGCTGATCACTTTAATGGCACTATATACTTTAACCAACGCACTCATTAGTTTAGGCATGATTTAGAGAGGCACTCTATGACACAACTTATTTTTATTAATAAAGACGGTTCTGAACAAGCCGTTGAAGCCGAAGAAAACCTGAGCATAATGGTTGCAGCCAAAGACAACCAAATAGATGGAATAAAAGCGGTCTGCAACGGCTGTTGTAGTTGTGGTACCTGCCATATCACCCTATCAGAAGAGTTCTATAACAAAGCTTCTACAAAATACTCAGGCGAACAACAAGTGCTCGATAAGCTTAGAAATGCTGAACCACTTTCTCGTTTAAGCTGCCAAGTTATTGTCACGCCCGAACTATCTGGTGCCAAGATACAGGTTAAGTAAGCCTTCAAACCTTTGTTAACAATTTAGTTATAACTACAACAAAAACCATAATATCTAGGGTATAACCAACTTGATTTAGATCAATCTTTTTGGTGCAAATAGTCCTTAATATCACCAATAACTAAATAAAGTTAATATTGAATTCGAAGAGGACAAGACTATGCCAATGCCCAAAGCACTGAATTTACAAAAGTGGATTGAAGATAATCAACATATGCTAAAACGCCCTCCAGTTAACAATGAGTTAATTTGGAAAGATGCAGACATGATGGTAATGATGGTTGGCGGGCCAAACGTCCGAAACGACTACCATTGTAACCCCGTTGAAGAGTTTTTCTATCAACTCAAAGGCGACTGCTTCTTAAACTCCTATGATGAAAATGGTCAACCATGTGAAATCCACATCAAAGAAGGTGAAGTACTTATGTTGCCAGCAGGCACACTTCACTCACCTCAACGACCCGATCCGGATAGCATTGGTTTAGTTGTTGAACCCGCAAGACCTAAAGGCGAATTAGATCGCCTGCAATGGCACTGTAAAAAATGTCATCAAGTGGTTCATCATATAGAAGCGGAAATTCTCTCAATAGTTGAAGACTTACCGGCCGCTTATGAAGCCTTCCACAATGACATGAATGCACGTACTTGTAAAAACTGCGGTGAAGTACATCCAGGTAAAGAGAAAGCCTAATACTCTATATTTACTTAACCAGAAAGTGCGCTTCTTGATAACAAACGGCGCATTTTTTACTCAAAGTAGACCTATGTCTTCAGCAATTTAATTATGCAATAAACCAATTTCACATTATTGCAATAGCTATTCATTTATCTTTAAGCTTTATCTAGAGTTCTTAAGTAACCCTTAACTAGCGCGTATTGAGCAAAATAATAGCTGCACATCACCCAAACATGATTGAACAATATTGGACTATTAAATTTGTTAAGACCGATTAAGGAATCTGAAAGTACAAAACTCACTCCTCCAGTCACTAACCAAATGTTTGACCTATGACTAAAGACAGTTGAAAACGCCATAAGTAGAAGGACTATCATATAAGCTAATACTGGAATGAACAATTCCCCTAACCCATCAACTAGCTGTAAAAACATAATCAGACCAAAGGATAGATAAGTTACTACAAACAGTATTTTCTTATTAAATGTAAGTTGCTTGGTAAAAGGAATTAAACTAACGATGTAACAGACATGTGCAATAAAAAATGCACCTAAACCATATATAAACCAGCCTTCCCTTTTATAATCAAGTGCAAAATCACCACAGCTTGAAAATATCAAACCAAGTATAAAAAAAGTCACTACACCACTAGAATGACTTTTATCAATAGACTTTATATGTCTCCAAGTAACAATAATGAGCAATATCATGGGTAATAATTTTACAGCCCAGCTGTATGGATAGGGTTTCACCAATATGGACAAAACAAAAGCAATTGCGAGGGTTATAAATACTAGGGTGTTATTTTTATTCATTGCCTTTTGTGCTCCTTGAAACACATTCGCGATATTTTATAAAGATAACTGAATTTTAAGCCTATTTTCAGCCCTTATTGAAACATTTGGTGTTAAATCCATATTTAAATTTTCAAAGTTAACTCATCATAATTTAGATAAAGTAATATTTACGAGTGATTCAGCCCCTTACGATAAATAAAAGCAAAGATTTGATTTAAAACCTGTTTTTGTATGGCTTTTCGGTCAACACCTTCTCTGTCTGTACACAATGAAACCCCTTGAGCTTTGTAGTTATGGTCACATTCATTGATATACACAAAATGGCCAGCTCCCTGCTCAATACCTATTAATTCAGCGGTAGCAATATTATCGGCATAGTATTTTGCGTGATAGGCAAAGGGCAAAAAGTCATTGTTTACTGAACCTATAACAAGAGTAGGCACATTAATTCGCTTCAAACTATGTTCATTTGCCGCATGACCTAGCGCAGGATCCAACGCGATAACAGCCGTTATTCTCGGATCTTTCATCGCTTTTTGCAGTGTTCCAATTTCATTTATCTTTTCAGAGCTTAATGGTTTAGAGTTTTGTTGTGAACCATACGAACAGCCTTTGTCGCCTGCGGATACTTTTGAGCTGCAATAAGCTTTCGATTTACCCGCTTCCACCATAGCTCCAGCTAACGCTAACGACGTAAAACCACCAGACGAGTGCCCTAACATCAAAATATTGTTTGTCTCGATTGAATGATTAAATAGTGCTTCGTTAGACAATTCATCAATAACAAAGCTCACTTCTTGTGGTCTTTGCCAAAAGCGTAATACAGAACTCGGATCTATGTTCTCATTACCATATATCCATGACTCTCCATAATGAGCAATACCTGCAACAAGCCAGCCTTGCGAAGCCAATGCGTAACCCAACCAATTCATCTCAATTGGAGAGCCAAAAGCTCCATGCGAGATTATCGCCACCTTTTGTTTGTTTTGGGACTCGGATAAACATACTTTGGCGTCACAGTTTTTTACACCAGCTTGATACCAAAACTTTACTTTGACAGGCTGCTGAGTCGCTGAATTAAACAAATCGACATCTACCGAATTTAATGCTTTTGAACCATTACTAAATGCTTGTGTGCAATAGCAAAGTAACAAGACTAAAAAGCCAGCAGTGGTGATATTTAATTTAAACAAGTTCATTGATAATTCCGTTCAATTGCTAATTTTTCCATATTTTATCTAAGTAGACTTTAACCGACTGTGCAGAAAGTGCGATCCTATAAAATGTGATTGATTTTCCTAACTATTGTCTACCGGAAAGTACAATTCAGTCAAAAGAGCATCAGCATTCACTTCTTGAGGATTGTTAAGATAACGCTGAACGATATGCTGATCTTTCAATTTAATATTATTTGGCAGAACCCATTGTGCATACACCTGAGAAATGGTTTGCCACATTGTGCTGTGAGACCCTTTATGAGTGAAGCAAGCCCATCGACCTGCTTGCCAACAATAACTCTCTAGACCATGTTCATTAGCTGTTAACCCTTCAAGAAAACCAGCAAAAAAGGTGCTCTCTGCTTGTTCGCCCACCCAAGGGTTATCAATTGACACTCCAATGGGTTTTAATTCATTAAAACTTAATGGTTCAGATAGTTCTGCTAAGCGACTATACAATTGACCAGCAATTTGCGAAAAAGATTGTTCTGTGAATCCTCGACCATATAAACCGTAAACGTTCAATTCAGACAAATCTTTCCATTTTGGTGAAAGTTGGTCATTCGCTAAAGACTTTTTCGGTGGCAGATTACCTGCTCTTTCATTAACTGGAGATGCTCCATTTAATACTTCAGTAGGCGTTAAACCAAAATTATTTTTAAACGCTCTGGAAAATGAAGAAGCAGAATCGTAGCCAACACTTAAAGCAACATCTAGGATAGTAGATTTACCCTGTTGAATTAAATGCATCGCTTTTTCAAGCTTTTGACGTTGTATAAATTCGCCTAATTGAAAGCCTGTAGCTGCAAAAAATATACGATTAAAATGATACTTAGAAAAACCACTATAACGAGCGAGTTCTTCTAGCGATATTACCTGATCACTATGGTCAAAAATGTACTGGCCGACTTGACTAACGATTTCGGAATGAAACTGGTTTTTGCTATTTTTCATCTCTATAAGTTGATCATGATACTTAACCAATCACTCATCTAATAATACAAGTGGCAATGTTAGTTGTATTAAAATGAATGCTGGCACAGCCTAATAAATCAATTAACCTTCTCAGATAATGTTGGATAGCAGTTTACATAAATATAGAGGAGATAAGATAGCCAATTAATGGCTATCTTACTTTTAATCAATTGACCATTTCATCGTACTGTGAACGCAGTGCAATAGCCCACTCTCTTACTTCTCTCGTCAAATATGCTCTATTTGCATTTTTTGATGTCCTTTGACTGAACCCTGGCCCCATTCCACTGTCCACTTTTCTATCAATAACTCTTGCAAGAAGCTTATTTGAATTTGCATCAAAAATTTCTAAAAACAATGTTAATTCACCTCTAGAGTACGTATAAGCATGGGTCCTAACTGAGTTATCCGGATCGATAGCGTTGAGTTTTAAATCAATTATAGTTGGCCTAATAAGTAAAGTACCTTTACCAATAGGTCCATTCTTTACAAACCCATTGGCAGACTTGAACTCTTCATAAAATACTTCATCCATCAACTCAGCAAGTTGCTTAGTTGCTTTTTCAATATCTTCATCGGCTAATTTTCTTGAACTAATTCGCTTTTCCTTGTTATAGCTTTTCTTCCAATTATCATCGATAGAAGCTTTAGAATTTTCTAATGTAACTTGGCTATATTGAGAAAAATCAACGTATTCGTGTTTATACACGATAGTATTTTTTGTCGATTTAATCGCAACCATCCCTTCCGGAGAGGTATCAGGTAAACTATTAGGCAAGCTACAGCCATTCAACATTAAAACACTAAAAGCCACGCTGATTAACGATGAAATAGCTTTACCTTTTAACAACATTTTAATTTCCATATTAAATCCCTATTTAAGTCTTAAATAACAAAAAGTTGTCGTTCTTATACGGACTACAATTCATTTTTTAATAATCATTGATTAAAGCACGTAGATTTAAGCGAGCCTACAAAACCAATACTTGTTACGCTAACACATATGAGTATAGCTCGGCAAAAAATGAACGCATCGTTTTCTCAAGTTTGGTTTTGGTAACTTTTTAATTAAATAAACAGCAATTTATCGAAACTACCCGAAGTGCTCGGAATAAATATTTAAACACTTGAATTTGTGCTAGCGAGTCTTAAGCATTTTGGGGTGTTAAAAGTGAAAAAGCGAGTAACACACATGTGATACTCGCTCCTAAATAAAGAAAAACAACAACAGGTTATTTAAATTCTATCCCGCCAAATTCATACAAAAAACTTTGGTTTGCGACATTTCTCTAACAGCAAAAGACACACCTTCACGTCCCATACTGCCTCGTTTTGCACCACCAAATGGCATTGCATCAAGACGGTAATCGGTTGAATCATTTACCATTACGCCAGCCACATCTAATTCGCGCGATACTTTCATTGCTGTATTAATATTTGAGGTAAATACAGCACCATGAATGGAGTAATCAGCACTATTTGCCAACGCAATAGTTTCGTCTAAATCGCTAAAAGTAAATAAGCTTACAACAGGGCCAAAAGCTTCATGGCACACTAGATTGTCTGTCGCTTCAACATTGTCTAAGGCTGTAGGATGATAGCAAGCACCTTCACGCTTACCGCCAACAAGTAAGTTAGCACCATTAATAACTGCTTCGTTTACCCAATTTTCGATGCGAATCGCTTCTTTTTCGTTGATCATAGGACCAACATCAGTTGCATCTTCAAATTGGCTACCAACATTTAACTGCGCAGTTTGTTTAATAAACTCTGCTTTGAACTGCTCATAAACATTTTCATGGATATAAATACGCTGCACACCAATACAGTTTTGCCCAACAGCCCAATACGAACCGGATACACAATCTGCGACAGCTTGTTCCACTTGGCAATCATCCATCACGATAACGGGTGAATTGGCACCTAACTCCATTGCCAGCTTTTTAATTCCAGCATTCTTGGCGATGATCTCACCTGAAGCTTCACCACCTGTGTATGTCACCATAGCAACATCCTTGTGGCTCACTAAAGCCTGTGCGAAATCCCGAGCGTAGCCCGTTAAGATATTTACTTGGCCTTTAGGTAAACCACTTTCAATCAATACTTCAACCAACTTGATCGCTGACAGTGGTGCCTGCTGAGAAGGCTTAAGTATGACCGAGTTACCCGCAGCTAGCGCTGGCCCGAGTTTATGCGCTGCTAGATTCAGTGGGTCATTAAACGGTGTGATGGCAGCAATAACCCCTAAAGGTACATGCTCGTAATAACCCAATCGGTTTTCGCCGCCGGTAAAGCTGTCAAACTTAACCGTTTCACCGGTCAAACGAGTCGCCTCTTCTGCCGATAGATTTATCGTATTAATACAGCGAGTCACTTCTTTACGACAAGCGACAATAGGTTTACCCGTTTCAGCTGCGATTGTATTCGCAAAATCTTCTAATCGCTCTTGTATTAATGCTGCTGCCCCACGCAATACTTTTGCCCGTTCAATACTAGGTAGATGCTTATTTGTCTCAAATGCTTTTTTAGCACTAGCAACAGCATCCGAAACGTGGCTATCATCAGCACATGAAACTTCAGCAATTTGCTGGTTATCAAACGGATTAAGAATTTGCATCGTTTGCGTAGCCTTAATCCACTCACCATCAATCAAGATACTTGATACGCCGTGTTTTGTGTCCACATGAGGCGCTACGATTTTTAAGGTCATAGTTTCGATTCCCATGGTTACGGCTTATCTTTTCTTAGTACTAGGTCATCGTATTCACGAGAATTTAAAATCGCTTCAACAATAATTGGTCCGTCTTGTGCAAATGCGTCATCAAGTGCTGTGGCAAATTCAGCTTTATCAAACGCTTTTACCACTGGCACACCAAAAATGTTATCACCGCCAATCGTTCCGCGTTCTCTTATAGGTGTTCCGTAAATAGGATTGTCTTTCTTTTCCTGCTTGATACGTATCAATGCTAAGTCGTTATCTGTAAACAACACAAAAACGATTTTAAGGTTTTCACGCACTGCAACGGCAAGCTCGCCTGCTGTCATCAAGAAACCACCATCACCAACAACCGAACATATTTCAGTTTCTGGCTGAGAAAGTTTTGCAGCTATGGCTGACGGAATGGCAAAGCCCATCGCTGACCAACCATTGGTCATAATTTGCTTACCAAAAGCTGGCGTAGGCCATTTTTGACCAATGAGATGAATGTGCGCGCCAACGTCACACGTCATAATGCCGTCTTGCGGGAATTTCTCACGCAGAATATCTAATGCGGCACATGGGCCAAAATCATTAGTATTTGGTGACATACGAGCAAACATATCAGATTTGCGAATAGCTAACGCTGTAAGGTCCCAAGACTTTTCAACACAATCACTTGCTACTAAATAGTCTACCGACTGCTTGATATTCCCGATAACATCACAAGCCAACGTATATTCAGACTCATCAATATCCGCCTTTACGATATCTAAGCTCACCAGTGGTGCACTTGGCATCCAATCTTCGTAGTTAAACTCGACTTCATCATAACCAATACTGATCACAAGATCTGCTTGTTGATGTGTTTGACCAACAACATCACTCAATGCATGAAACAATACACCAGCATAACTTGTGTGCTGTTCGTCTATCATGCCTTTTGCCATTGGTGTAAGCACAACAGGCACTTTATATTTTTCTACCAAGGTTTGAATTTCTTTTTCAATACCGCTAGTTGCTGCACGCATACCCAAAGCGATAACAGGCTTTTTCGATTGGATAAACATTTGACGCATTTTATCAAGCTTATCCGCATCCGCTTTTGCTTCTGGTTCTACTTTAAAAGGTACAAGGTTTTCTTCACCTGCCGGTTGACCACTCATGCCTTGAGGTAAACCAACATGAACTGGACCTGGTACACCTGACATTGCAACTTTAGCGGCATCAAATAAAATCTCTTTTACTTTATCGGCTTCTAATGTAGTCGTTTTCTTTGTTAACGGTTTAAATAGTGTTTGGTGGTCAATATTCATTTGTACGATACGATCACGTTTATTTGCTGCAAATTCATCCGTTAACGCGATCATAGGTGAGCGATCTAAATATGCGCTACCAACACCTGTTGCTAAATTTGTTGCACCAGGCCCAAAAGTACCAAAACATACACCCGGCACGCCATTTAGTCGGCCATATACATCTGCCATAAATGCAGCACCACCTTCGTGGGTTGCTAATACAAAATCAATGCCATCAGTTGTTCGCATCGCTTCCATAAAATCGACCCAGCCGCCACTTGGTACACCAAATACATGTTTAACACCGATTTCTTTTAACGTATCTATTACTTGTTGAGCTACCGTTTTATTTGTCATTTTCTTGGTCCAAATTTGTGAATGAATTCGACGAGACTATCTCGCCCTACATTTAAACTTTCTCGTAACCCGCTGAGTTACTTAACGCTTTGTCTGATACAGGTTCTAAACCACACATTTGTAGGAAGCTTAAAACAGTGTCGTTAAACTCAATTGGTTTTTCAAAGAAAGCGGAGTGTCCACAGGCATCAAATTCAACAATGAACGAACCTTCAACTTGCTCCTGCACTGCTCTTATTGCATCAATTGGAAATAAAATATCATCTTGTCCAGCAACAAACATCGTCGGCACACCAACAGCAGCTAGTTGCTGTGCAGTGTATTTATTCTCTGCATATGTACCAACTAAATTACTTCTATCTGTCGCGTTAAAACTATTAATTTGCTGATATAGAACTGCTTCACTTGGATTTGCTTCTCTAAAAGCCTTACCTAAAACACGATCTAATTGACTTAAATCTTTAGTCGCCTCTCGAGCTTTATTCATTAGCGCTGCAACTTCACCTTCTTCAACGATAGCGTGAAGTGAATCTGCAATCACTAATCCAGAGACACGTTCTGGGTATTGGCATGCAAAGCTAATCACAGTACCACCTCCCATGGATTGACCTACCAGCGCTGCTTTTTCTATATCTAAATGATCGAGTAGCGCTTTTAAGTCGGAAACAAATCCTGCTCTGCCAATATTTTCGTTATCGGTAGAGTTACCAAATCCACGATGATCAAAGGTAATGACTTTATAAGCTTTAGCTAATGTTGCCACTTGTTTGAACCAAGTGGCATGATTACCACCTAAGCCATGGGCTAATACAACCGGCTCACCTTGACCATGTACTTCGTAATAAAATGAATTGCCGTTTTTTTCTATTGTAGCCATATTCAGCTTCTCCTATTACTACACACCTACTCAGGTTTCTTTAAAATCGCCGTAATACGCTCAGGCGGTTCCACCAAAAATTCTTTCAAATGCCATTGGTCAAAGGTATCTAGGTCTTTACCATCCCAAGTGCTCGCTTCATAAGGTGCCTCGTCCGTAATTTGAAGCATGTCCGAATAAAACTCGACATTATTACCGTCAGGATCTTTAAAAACGATAAATGTATTATCCCCTGGGCCATGACGACCAACACCACGATCAATCTCAATACCTCGCTCTTGCAACATATTTGCAATCGCTTTGATTTCATCAATTGACTCAACATGATAAGAAAAGTGCTCAATACGTGATTGCTCAGGATCTTGTTTATCAATTTGATGTGCTGGCAATTGTAAAAGAGCCAAATCATGATGGTCTGACGATGCGCGTAAAAACACCATGCGGTCGTCAATCCAATCAGAAACAGTTAAGCCAACCACTTCTTCATAAAATTTGACTGACGCTTTTACATCTTTAACTTTTAAAACGAGATGACCTAATTTAGTCGGTTTTGGTGTATACATATTTTGTATCCTTTTAATCAGGTCTAAATTAAAGCTCTTCAGCTTTAATGGTGTTTTTGATTGTTCCAACGCCTTCAGCGGAAGCTTCAAGTACATCACCTGGTTTTAGGAATAAGCCAATACCTTTACCAACGCCCGCAGGTGTTCCTGTCATGATCACATCACCCGGCTGTAAAGTAAGAATTGAGGAAAGGTATTCAATTTGTTCAAAAGCATCCCAAATCAGTTCGCTGGTATTGCCGTCCTGCATTTGTTTACCATTTAGGAACAACGATAAACCAACTTTGTGACAGTCTTTAATGTTGCTTTTTGGCACAAAGCTTGGACCTAACGGGCAAAAAGTATCCCAGCTTTTTCCTCTGAACCAATCATGCTTAAACGGATAGTCTGTGCGGTGATTTAGATCACGAGCAGAGATATCATTCACCACCGTGTATCCAGAAATGTAATCAAGCGCATCCTCTTTTTTGACACGGCGCGCCTTTTTACCAATTACGACGCCCAGTTCAACTTCCCAATCAAGTTTCTGAGTTTCTGGAGGTAAAATAACATCTGCCTCGGTACCAACTACACTGGTTGAAGCTTTCATAAATACATAGGGTGAGCTATCCGGCTTTGCTGCCAAAATAGTATTCATTTCAGCCGCGTGCTCATGGTAATTTGAAGCTGTTCCAAAAATCGTTGCAGGCTTAAAAGGAGCTAAAATTTTGTGGTTGTCAGTAACTGGTGAAATATCACCTTGTGTAGCAAGTTCTTTAGCTTGAATGGCAAAGGCTTCAATTTCTTTTGAGAAAGCTTCCCATTGTGAAACCGCTTCAGTAATGCTTAAAACCCACACAGGTATGTCAGACGAATTAGAATTTACAGCGGTGTATGTCGCTTTTAAATCATAAACTTTTTGATCAAAAACGATAGCGGCTTTT
>Ga0213837_1001696_pt1 | contig 11156 bp, 8 predicted proteins | sample SWPATP12_FD_160572 | JGI IMG/M metagenome (GOLD analysis project Ga0213837, IMG submission 160572) | Coastal seawater microbial communities from Marineland, Florida, United States - SWPA TP1 #2 | ecosystem: Environmental > Aquatic > Marine > Coastal | place: USA: Florida | collected 2016-08-06
AAGCGTTTAGGCTTAAAAGGCAAAACGATACAAAAAGTGGCAAAAGAATTATGGGCAAATCGTGGTAAATCTGTTGTTTATGCAGAAGGTTCTGCAAATAAAACAGTAAACGGTGTGGCATTACATCTTGCAACTCATTTCTTAAATACGATTTTAGGAAATGTGGGCGAAACGATTGATTTTGAATATAGCTACGGTAAACAAGATTTAGGCTCGTTTAAAAGCCTTGTATCACTTATTGCAGACATGAAATCTGGTAACGTATCTGCTGTATTTACGTATAAAACAAACCCATCATACTTTTTACCAAATGCATCCGAATTTAACGGAGCGCTTGCTAAAGTTAAAACTGTTGTTTCTTTAGACGACCGTATTACGGAAACAGGGAAACATGCAGATTATCTTCTTCCTACATCTCATTCGTTAGAATCTTGGGGTGATCGTGAATTTATAAATGGTAAATATACGGTTGTTCAGCCAACTATTTCACCATTATGGAATACACGGCAGTTCGAAGAATCGCTTATGCACATTGCTACAGTAGCAGGTTCTACTGCGTTTGTAAATAAAAAAGGTGCAGTGATTGATTCTTATGATTTAGTTCGTATGGTTTGGAAAGATATGCACAAAGCATTAAAATCAAACAAAACGTTTGACAGGTTTTGGATTGACTTTGTGCGTGATGGTGTTGTTGATACGATATCAGATCGTGAAGCATCTCATAAAGCATATGCATTTAATACACGTGCATTTAATGGTTTAAAAGTAGAAACAGCAGCTAAAGGGTTAACTCTTTCTGTATTTGTTGGTTCTCAGGTGCACGATGGATCGCAAAACAACAATCCATATCTACTGGAATGTCCAGATCCTGTATCTAAAGTAACGTGGGATAACTTCCTTGCGGTTTCTAATGCATTTGCAAAACAGCACAATCTTGAAATTACAAATGATAAAAACGATCTTGTTGAGATAGAAGTTGGCGGAACACGTCATGTTCTTCCATTCAACATTCAACCTGGTCAGCGCGATGATGTTGTTACTGTTGCTGCAGGTTGGGGACGTACGTCTGGTGGTCTTGTAGCCGATGGTGATCAGGATGCAGATGGAAATTATTTAGGTCAAGGGTTTAATGCGTTTCAACTTACTGCAAACGGTGTATACTCTGGTATACCAGTAAAGTTTGTTGGTAAAGCGAAACAATATAAAGCAACGTACGGTGATTATCGCTTAGCAAATACGCAAGGTCATCAACATATGGATGACAGTTTCCGTACGATTGAAATTCAAAAAGAAAAACATCATGACGAAAACTACCGTCCAATTGTATTTGAAACAACATTAAACGAATACAAAGAAGATCCAACAAAAGCGGTTCATCATCATACTAAAGAATTAACTCGTGATACAAAAAACGAGACAATGCTTAATATGTGGAACAATAGTCGTTCTCAGGTTCATGAATATCCTGGGCATCGTTGGGGAATGGCGATCGATCTGAACAAATGTACAGGCTGTAATGCATGTATCATTGCATGTCAGGTAGAGAACAATATTCCTGTTGTTGGTAAAGCGGAAGTGCTTCGCGGTCGTGAAATGCACTGGATTCGTATCGATCGTTACTATGTTGGTGACGAGCAAGATCCTGATGTAATTAATCAACCAATGATGTGTCAGCACTGTGAAAACGCACCGTGTGAGACAGTTTGTCCAGTTGTTGCAACAACACATAACGCGGAAGGTTTAAATGTAATGACCTACAACCGTTGTGTGGGTACGCGTTATTGTGCAAATAACTGTCCTTATAAAGTGCGTCGTTTTAATTTCCACGAATACACATCTGGTAATGCAGATAAAGGATGGCCACAAATTGGTCTGGGTACACGTGAAGGTTTAGACCAAAAAGGGTACGAACCAAATACATCTCCACTACAACTTATGTTTAATCCGGACGTGACTGTTCGTGAAAAAGGTGTAATGGAAAAATGTACAATGTGTAACCACCGTATTCGCGAAATTAAATATGAAGCGAAGATGCAAGGTAAATCTGTAAATGAACTTCAAAAATCAATTGCGTGTCACGAAGGATGTTCGGCAGATGCAATTGTATTTGGTGATTTAAATGATCCAAATTCGGATGTTGCGAAATTACAGAAAAAAGAACTTGCGTTCATGTCGCTCGGTGAACTGAATACCTTACCATCTGTAAGTTATATTGCACGTGTACGTAATCAGGACGAAAAATTACACGTTGCAGACGATTCATCGAAAGAAAACGCACACTAAAGTTTTGGGAAACGTTGTTTCCCAACTAAGATAAACATAGGACACAATTATGTCTCATAAACATCACTATGTAGAGCCTTACCCGGAAGACATGCATTCCAATGAGAAAGGTGTCGATCAGTTCGTAACGCCGAACATGTCGATGAAAGATGTTACCGACAAAATTCTCGCTCCGATGGAAGGTAAAATTTCACTCGGTTGGTGGGTAGGACTTGGTGTTTCAATACTCATGCTATTATGTCTGGTGTTTTCTGTATCTTCTCAATTAAAAAACGGTTACGGTCAAACAAACATCAATAACCCAGTGGGTTGGGGTGTTTATATTACCGATTTCGTATTTTGGGTTGGGATTGGTCATGCAGGAACACTGATTTCGGCAATTCTATTTATTTTCCGTCAGAAATGGCGTAACTCAATTAACCGTGCGGCAGAAGCGATGACTGTATTTGCCGTGATGTGTGCTGGGTTGTTCCCGCTTTTACACACAGGTCGTATTTGGGTTGATTTTTGGTTAGTACCGTACCCGAACGGTCGTGAACTTTGGATTAACTTCCGTTCACCACTTCTTTGGGATGTATTTGCGGTTTCAACATACTTTTCAACATCAATGTTTTTCTGGTTTCAGGGACTTATTCCAGATTTTGCAACACTACGTGACCGTGCGAAAACAAAAATTCGCCGTGTGATTTATGGTGTAATTTCTATGGGATGGAAAGGGTCTGCACGAGACTGGAATCATTATGAAGCGGGTTATGCACAATTCGCATGGATTGCAGCACCGTTAGTACTTTCTGTACACTCGATTGTATCATTTGACTTTGCCGTGTCTTTAGTACCAGGATGGCATACAACAATTTTCCCACCATATTTTGTGGCAGGGGCTGTATTTTCTGGTTTTGCAATGGTAAACACACTTTTAATTATTTGTCGTCAGACAATGAACTTAAAAGAAATGATTACGCTGAACCATATTGAACTTATGAACAAAGTAATTCTATTAACATCGTCTATTGTAGGATATGCGTACTTAATGGAATTTTTTATGGCGTGGTTTTCTCAGGAAGGCTACGAGCAGTTCGTGTTCTTTAACACTCGTTTTAAAGGGCCATATGCATGGGCATTCTGGACAATGATGTTCTGTAACGTGGTAACGCCAATGGTATTCTGGAAAAAATCTTGGCGACGTAACCTTTGGATTTCGTGGATTGTATCTATCTTTATTAATATTGGTATGTGGTTCGAGCGTTTTAATATTACGGTAACATCACTTCACCGTGATTTCTTACCATCCGCTTGGGATTACTATACACCAACAGTATACGAATGGTTAACAACTGTAGGCTCGTTCGGATTGTTCTTTACGCTATTCTTCATCTTTATCCGTGTGTATCCATCGGTATCGATTGCAGAAGTAAAAGCAATTTTACCTAGCCCATTAGGAAATAAACCAAAAAAATACGATACATCTGAAGAATCAGTAGAACATTAAGCGAACGGAATATAAAATGGCTAAAAAAACACGCACAACGATTTTGGGCTACTTTGAAGATCCGCACGATCTTTTAGAAGTAGGTGCCAAAGCACATCGTATGGGATATAAAGATCTTGATGCGTATTCGCCTTTTCCTATTCATGGGATAGAACCGGCGCTAGGCATTAAAAAATCATGGGTTCCTGCTGTGGCCAAAACAGCACTAATTATTGGTGCAATTACAGGGTTTGCATTTCAGGCGTGGGTATCAACCAAAGGGTTTGAACTAAACGTCGGTGGTAAGCCACTTATTTCTTGGCCGGCATTTGTACCTGTAATATTCGAATCTTCGATCTTTTTCTGTGCAACAACAACCCTATTTTCGGTTATTGGTGCCTGTAAACTTAAACCTGTAGGGGCTAAGTTTATTGATCGCGGATTTACAGATGACAAGTTAGCACTTGCCATTCCATGTGATGAAGATAATCAAGACGATATAGTAAACTTTTTAGAAGGGCATGGTAGTTATGAAATCATCAAAGTTGAAGTATAGTATTCTACTGCTTCTTGTGCTATTGATGTCTTGTACACGTGGCCCTGAAAAACGTGAATATCAAATTATGCCAGATATGACACGCCATCATGCGCATGAAGCTCAGGAAGAGTATGTAAACGAAAAAGGTGAAGCTACTGGAATGAGTATGCGTACACCTGTTAAAGGTACAATTCCTCGTGGTCACGAGCCATATCTTCTGGGTAAAGATGATATCGAATTGGCAAAGAATACAAAGAATCCGCTTGCGTCAACAAAGGAAGTGTTAAAGCAAGGTCGTAAACTTTACAACATTAGCTGTGTACCATGTCATGGAAAATTTGGTGCAGGTGATGGAAATGTAATTACGAAGGCAACATACAATCAACGTATGCCAAAGCCACCAGAGCTTTACACAGATAAGTTGACAAAAGAATGGACAGACGGTCAGATTTTTCATGTGATTACAAAAGGGCAAGGAAATATGCCTGAGTATGGAAATCGTTTAAGCCGTGATGAACGTTGGGCGATTGTGCACTACGTCAGAGCCATTCAAAAAGCGAAAAACGGTTTAGTAGCCGTTAAATAAACACGTAATAAATTAGGATTTTTATATGCACGGTGCGCACATCAAGTCGGTAAAAGACCCAGGCCCACTAAACCCAACAGGAAAGCTTTTGCTTGTAAAACAGTTTGGTTTATATGCTGGTTTAGGGTTGCTTGCGATTGCATTCGGTATAGCCTTTGCCACAGATAACAAAGCCCTTTTTTGGCAGAATTACACCATTGATGTATTCTACTTTTTAGGCTTTGCATGCTTTGGGGTTGTATTAACAGCAATGCATTACGCAGCGAACATGACATGGTCTACCACAGTTCGTCGTATTTCAGAAGGGTTTTCATCGTTTTTACTTATCGGTGGTCTTATGGTATTTCCACTTATCTTTTTAGGTGCGGAATATGTATACGATTGGGCAGCAGATCACGAGCTTCATCATCATTTTGATAAAGCGAAACAAGCATTTATCAGTAAACCGGGATTTGCAATTGTTACAGTTGTGTTTATCGGGTTTATGGTATTTTTTGCAAACAAATTAATTCATGGAATTTCAATTAAGCAAGATTCTAATGGCGATGCAGGTCTTTCTAAAAAGGCGATTGCTTGGGGTGTTGCTTTCTTTATGCCATTTGCATATTTGTTTACTCTTTTTGTTGTAGAACTTATTATGGCAGTTAATTCGGCTTGGTTTTCTACAATGTTTGGTGCTTATTGTTTTATCGGTATCTTTCTTTCTGGGTTTGCATTGCTTGCTATTTTTACATCGCATGCCGTTGAATCTGGTCATTTAAAAGAAGCCGTTAAATCTCATCATCTAAAAGATTTAGGAACATGGCAAATGGGATTTTCTGCATTTATGATGTATATTGGGTTTTCTCAGTTTATGCTTATCTGGTATGCAAATTTACCTGCAGAAACAGCTTACTTCATGGCACGTATGAGTAATGGATGGGAAAATATTTTCCTTCTTTTACCAACATTAAAATGGGTAATTCCATTTATCTTCCTAATGCCATGGAAGTATCGTTCTAATCCAAAAGCGTTTAAAGTGATTGGTACATGTGTTTTATTAGGTCAGTGGCTAGATCTTTATTGGATGGTTATGCCTGGTGGAACTGAAGGACCTGCGTTTAATGGATTAGAAGTTCTAATGTTCTTAGGATTTGCAATGATCTTTGGTTGGTCTGTGTTAAATTTTTATTCGAAACACAGTATGCTTGCACATAAAGATCCAAAATTAATCACAAGCGTTAACGGTCAACATTTATAGGGTGGAATTATGAGCGGACATCATAAGCAAGAAAAAACAAATCCGGTTCTTCTTTTTCTTCCTTTATTATTTATTGGCTGGATTGTGTATTATGCATTTTCAAGTGAATATGGAAAAGGGCATCATCATGCAATAAATGCAGATTATGCACCTAAAGTGGAAAAAGATTCTAAAAAAGAAGAGGCAAATTTTGATATAAATACTCCAACTGCAGAATCAATTAAAGCAGGGAAGCGTATTTATACTACAAGTTGTCAGACATGTCACGGTCCTCAAGGTAATGGTGACGGTACAAAATCTGTTCCTCCTCCAAGAAACTTTCATAACGCTGCAGAATTTAAGTTTGGTACATCGTACGAAGACGTTTTTGCAACGGTAACAAAAGGTAGCCCAGGAACATCTATGGCAGGGTTCGATTATCTTCCTCAGGACGATCGCACGGCCGTAGTTCATTACATTAGTCAATGGATTCCTGGTGCAAAAGGTGGTAGCACAAAAGATGTAGCAGCTTCGGGTGCTGGAGCAACTTCTGCAGAAAAAACGCAAGAAGCTCCTAAAAAAGAAGATGTGAAGCTTGATGATGCGACAATGGACAAGGTTTTAGAAAAATTAGCTGAATAAAAGCGTAAAGGATAGAACATGATACGCACAGTAAGTATCGCATCGAGCATTTTACTCGTGGTTTTTATCGGAGTAATTTGTTACCTAACGGCTCAGTTTGGTAATGGCTACGATATGCCTATTACAAACTTTATCATGAACCCAGTGACGGATATTGCAGAGTTGGCACGTGATAACTTTTGGTATACAATGCTTCATATGCTTCCTTATTTTATTATCTCAGAAGGTCTATTGATTTATGCGATTGTAAAATTTAAAGCAGGTGAAGGAAAAGTTGCTTCTAAAGTACACGACAATGTGTTATTAGAAACAGTTTGGACGATTATACCAATTATTAGTGTAACACTTATTGCTTGGCCAACATTTGATATTTTAGATCATATCAATACGGCACCAAAAAGTGATATTGAAATTGAAGTTAAAGGGCAACGTTTCTCGTTTGTTTATACCTATTTAGAGCACGATATTGTTGTTGCAGACCAAACACTAATTGTTCCCGAAGGAAAAAATGTTACACTTAATATGACAAGTGTGGACGTACTTCATGCATGGTGGGTTCCATCATTTGGTGTGAAATACGATTTAGTTCCTGGGCGTACAACACAAATTTGGTTTAATGCAAAAGCAAATAAAAAACGTGAAGGTACATACACACTTCCAGAACGAAATATGAAACTAGGTGCTCACCCAGACTACGAATTCTATTTAGGTCAGTGTGCGGAACTTTGTGGACCAAATCATGCAGATATGATGATTCAGGTACAAGTTCTTCCTCAGGTGGAATACGACAAGTGGCTTGCACAAAAGCTTAAAGAAAAAGAAGAGTTTGCTTCAACTTTCTAAGGTTTAGAAAAGAGTTTACACTATGGAAACAACTACTATAGAAAAAAAATCAATAGGAAATACCATTTATAATTGGGCATTTTCTGTTGATCATAAGAAAATCGGAATCATGTATTTCGTATTTTCAGCAATAATGGCGTGTATCGGGGGATATCTTGCAGGTATCATTCGTACTCAACTATGGTCACCAGCGGGTGATTTAGTAAGCCAAGAAATGTTTAATCAGGCAACAACAATTCATGCAACAATTATGATCTTTTTTGTTGTTATTCCTGCATTTAACGGATTTGGAAACTTCTTTGTACCACTTCTTATTGGTGCACGTGATATGGCGTTTCCACGAATTAACTCGTTTGCATTTTGGTTAGCAGTTCCTGCTGCAGTATTAATGATTGCTTCTTTCTTTGTTGAAGGTGGCGCACAAGCTGCAGGTTGGACGGCATATCCACCATTATCTGGCTCTAAGTACTCGGCTGGTCCTGGTGTTGATATGTGGATCTTTTCGTTACACACCATTGGTTTATCATCTATTTTAGGTGCAGTAAACTATATTGTAACGATTTTAAACATGCGTGCAAAAGGTATGACGTTAATGAAAATGCCTTTATACGTTTGGACGTGGCTTGTAACTGCATCTATGATCCTTATTGCAACGCCAGTACTTTCTGCAGCATTAACAATGTTATTAACAGACCGTATGTTTGGTACAGGGTTCTTATTAACAGATAAAGGTGGGGATCCACTTTTATACCAACATTTATTCTGGTTCTATTCTCACCCGGCAGTATACATTATGGTATTACCAGGGTTTGGTGCAGCATCTCAGATACTTGCATCGTTTTCTAAAAAGAAAATCTTTGGTTATCATGGAATGGTGTATGCAATTGCAGGTATTGGTGTAATCGGATATCTTGTATGGGCACACCACATGTTTACATCGGGTATGCCAGCATGGTTACAGGTTGCATTCTCGGCACTTTCAATGTGTATTGCCGTACCAACAGGTGTTAAAATTTTCTCTTGGATTGCAACGATTTGGGGCGGAACAATTCGTTTTACTGTTGCAATGAAAATGTCTTTAGGATTTGTAGGAATGTTTGTTATCGGTGGTTTTGGTGGTGTTGTACTTGCCAATGTGCCAATGGATATTCAGTTACACGATTCGTACTTTGTGGTAGGTCACTTCCATCAGGTACTTTCAAGTGCTGCACTTCTAATGATTTTTGCTTCAACATACTATTGGGCACCAAAAATGTTTGGTAAATTTATGAGCGAGAAAATTGGAAACCTTGTTTTCTGGTTATTCTTTATCGGATCAAATACCACATTTTTATCTCAACACGTTTTAGGTTTATTAGGAATGCCTCGTCGTATTGCAAACTACGTTGCACGTCCTGAATTTAAAGACCTAAATCAACTTGCAACTATCGGATATTTTTTAATGGCGATTGCAGGTATTCTTTTCTTGTACGACCTTATATCTACATGGATGCGTAAACAAGAAACAGAACTTTCAGCGGATCCTTGGGAAGTAAACGACATTCAAGAAACACTTGAGTGGACAATTCCTTCGCCTCCTCCTGAATATAATTTTGAAAAAGAGCCGGAAATAAAATAATCCATGACATCGACTTGGAACCTTTTCACTCTTTGGATTAAGAATACATTTAACTCTGACGTATTTTTTAGTACAGAAATGCGTCGGAGTTTACTTTACCGTTTTCTTTATATCTTAATAGTTACAGTTATTTTTATGATGGTTGTTGGTGCAGTAACGCGCTTAACAGATTCTGGGTTATCTATACCCGAATGGCCATTAATTAATGGTACACTTATGTATCCGATTACCGATGCAGACTGGGATGCAGTGTTTACCACTTATAAACAATATCCGCAGTATCATCTGATTTTTAAAGGAATGACTGTAGACGAGTTTAAGTTCATTTTCTTTTTTGAGTACTTTCATAGATCCATTACAACTTTAGTAAGTATTTGGTTGTTATTTATTGGTTTATTGATAGTATTTAATAAAGAAAAACGAAGCCGTTACTTCACACGATTTTTGGTTATTTTTGGTCTTTTAATCCTTCAGGCCTTTGTGGGTTACTACATGGTTAAAAGCGGATTAAAAGAAAATATGGCTGCGGTGAGCCAGTATATGCTGATGTTTCATTTATCAACTGCAATGTTATTTTTAGCGTGTATTTTATGGCTGATGTGGAAAGTTCGTTATGAAGAATTTATTACAAAGGCAGAGCATACATCGCTTACAAAGTTTGCATCATTTGTATTTGTTATGGCATTTATCCAGTTTATGTCTGGTGCTTTAGTTGCCGGAACAAAGGCGGGCTATCATTTTACAGATTGGCCGTTAATGAATGGCGAATGGATTCCGACGGGAGTATGGGCAAGCCATAAAAGCGTTGTAGGAAATTTATTTGAAAATATTGCAACGATACAGTTTACACACAGGACAATTGCGTATACATTGTGCGCCGTCGTTTTGGTTTTTATTAAAAAAGTAAAAAACGGAATGGATCTGACACAGGCACAGTTAAAGTCGGTTAACTTACTTTATCTTACGCTTGGTATTCAGGTTCTGTTAGGGATAACAACACTCATGCTGTCTGTGCCTGTTGCTTTGGGAGCATTGCATCAGTTTTTTGGCATCATGCTACTTATTAACTTACTCTATGTGAATTTTCAGTTACGATATGGCAAAACTTTCGGATTATAGTGCATTAATGAAACCAACCATTATGGTGTTGGTTGTGTTTACAGGAGCAACGGCAACAGTTGTTCACGGTGGTTTAAGCGACGATCCACTTCGCTTTGCATTACTTCTATTAGGGATTTACCTCATTGGAGGATGCGCAAATGCTTTAAATCAATTTTTCGAACGAGAAGTTGATGCAAAAATGGAACGTACAAAATTAAAACGTCCGCTTGCTTCAGGACGTATGACCCCAACACAAGGACTTGTTTTTATTATTCTACTTGCTGTAAGTGGTTTAGGCATTTTGGCTTCGTTTAATCTTCTTTCGGCAGCAATTGGTTTAGGAACCGTGTTTTTTTATAGCTTTTTCTATACGCTTTATTTAAAACCGCGCACTCCACAAAACATTGTAATTGGCGGTGCGGCAGGGGCTGTTGGTCCACTTATTGGTTGGGCTGCAGTTGCAGGTGATTTATATAGTGTGGTTCCTTGGGTTATTTTTAGTGTAATCTTTTTTTGGACGCCACCACATTTTTGGGCATTGGCACTATATCTTAAAGATGATTATAAAAAAGTAGATTATCCGATGATGCCTAATGTTGTTGGAGATAAAGCGACGTATAAAAAGATGATGTTTTACGCGCTTATTATGGTTGGAGTAAGTTTTGGGTTTTATTTTAATGATCCAACCGCAGCATCCATCGAGCTGATTTATTTATTGTGTGCAGTTGCTCTTGGTGGAATGTTTATAAAAAAAGTATTAGATGTAATGAAACAGGATAATGTGAAATCACAGAAATCCTTATTTGGTTACTCGATTATATATGTGTTTTTGCTGTGTATTGTTATAATGGTAGACGC
>Ga0213837_1001697_pt1 | contig 11154 bp, 10 predicted proteins | sample SWPATP12_FD_160572 | JGI IMG/M metagenome (GOLD analysis project Ga0213837, IMG submission 160572) | Coastal seawater microbial communities from Marineland, Florida, United States - SWPA TP1 #2 | ecosystem: Environmental > Aquatic > Marine > Coastal | place: USA: Florida | collected 2016-08-06
AGGTGCGTGTAGCCGTTGGCGCCGGTGTCGTCAGGGTTGACGGTGACGTGGGCGGAGGCGGCGGTGGCGCCCAGGGCGATCATCCCGGCCGTCGCGGTGACGGCGGTAAGGGTTTTGAGGGTACGACGGATTGGGCTCTTCATGAACATGCCTTCCAAAAAGGGGTGCGCCAGCGGACCGCTCGTGCGGCGGCGCAAGAGAGGGAAACGCGCAGACTCCCGGCAGCGAGTCCTTGCCTGTGGGCAGGGCCGGCGGGGTCAGCGGCGAGGGTTCAGGTGCCGCTCAAAGAGCGGGCTGAACGGGCGGCGGCCCGCGCAGGGCCGGCAGCCGGAGGCTCCTCCACCGGGAAGGAATGACGATGACTTGTGGTGCTGGAAGGTGCGGCCAGTCGGGAATGACCACCCCCGTCAGGATCCGCACCAAGGGTCGCAGCCACGCGGCCAGCGCCCACACGGCTGCCTCGCCCCGGGCCAGGACCAGTGCGGCGACCAGCGTCGCTGCGGCGTGCAGGATCAGCATCAGGACCCCAAGGGCTGCGGCCTGCTCCGGCATCACAGCCCCCGCCAAAGGGGGGACAGGCCCGGTGCCGTGCAGATGCCCGCCGACAACGGGAGTGAACCCTGCTGATGCCGACAGGGCATTGAAGGCCTCATGCAGGACCAGTTGGCCGGCGCCGAGAAGCGCGGCCATCACCGGGGCGGTGATCCTGATGTTGGCCAGGATCATCACCGGTGCCAGCACCAGGGCGACAAGGCCGGCGAAGATGGCCGGTCCGGGCAGGGAACCGCCGGCCAGCACGTGGGCTCCGGCGGCCAGAGCGAACATGGCAGCGGTAAAGGCAACGGAACGAGGGAAACGGAGCGGAACCGTCATGCCAATCGCCACCCTTCCATCCAATGCTGCCGCTCTCCACTCTAGAGAAAGCCGGGGCGGGCCGGTTAATCATGCCCGTCAGCAAGCCGAAGAACGGACAGGGCGGAGGGCCATGCGGGCACCATCCGGCGCCCTCTTCCAGCGGTATCAAACAAGAACGAAAGGGCCTCGCTGCGCTCGGGTAGCACAAGCAGTTCCTTTCTTTGCTGCTGTCCGTTGGGTACTACGCGCCCGCTCCACCGGCTCAACCGTCCTGCGGACGGCAGCGCACCGGATGACTTGTGGCCTATCCCGACTGGACCGCCTGGAAACACCTCTGGTGTCCCGGCTTCCACCGGCCGGGGCACCCCGGCGGCACGCCAGCAACCGTTGACAACATCATTGAGATTCCTTCAGATGTTGTTCTCCGGATGCTGCCGCGCCGGACCCGAGGTGCAGGAGCAGCGCGTCGAGGATCGGCAGTTGGCCCTTCACCAGCCGGACCCGGGCTTCTGCCTCCGTGGACCATTCGGCATGGTCGATCTCCGGGAAGCTGCGGATTGTGCCGGATCCCTTCGGCCACTCCAGGGTGAAGGTGTTGCTCACGATCCGTTCGGGTTGAAAGTCCGACTCGGCCGTGAAAACCGTGATGACCTTGCCGGAGGGCTGCCGGAAATCGCCCAGCCGGTGGTAGGCGGCGCCGGGTGCCGGAGTGCCGATTTCCTCCGCGAACTCACGGCGCGCGGCTGCCAGCGGGTCCTCGCCGTCCGGGTATTCGCCCTTGGGGACGGACCAGGCGCGGGCGTCTTTGCCGGCCCAGTACGGTCCGCCCATGCGGGCTATCCAGACCTCCAGCCGGGGCACACTTTCCCGCCGGGAAGAACTGCCCTGCAGGGGTGTGCTGCCCAGCCGGTACAGCAGTATGCCGGCGCTCCGAACGGTCATGGCTCCTCCTGCCCCAAGGCTAGTCCTCCGACACCGGAAAGAGCGGTTCCGCGATCAAGCCGCCGGTCCCCACAGCGCCTTACGCAGCAGCCCCTTGAGTGCCGCGATCTCGATGCCGCTGAGGCCGGTCAGGGCGGCGGATTCGGCCTCCCGCGCCGCGGCCTCGGCCTGCCGGAAGACGGCCGCGCCTTCCTTGGTGGCCGAGACGATCTTGGCGCGCCGGTCCTGCTTCCCGGGGGCCCGGATCACCAGGCCGCGTTTCTCCAGCTCGTCGATCAACGCGACGATCTGGCTGGGGTCCAGGCTGAGGAATTCGGCCATCTCCCGCTGGGTGGGCTCCAGCTCGCTATTGGCCAGGGCCAGCACCGAATAAGAGCGCTCCTTGAGGCCGAACCCGGCCAGCGCGCGGTTGTTCAGGACCGAGCCGGCGGCATGCAGTTTGGCCAGCAGGAAACCCGCGTCCTGGCTGATGGTCGCCGCCATGAGCTTCTCCGCCGGTTCGGCGCCCGGCCCAACATCAACTTCGGTCGGCATGCCAACTCCCATAGTCCAAAAAATAAATCATTGACTTTTTCAACTATCCATATTTTCATGGATGAAGAACAGCATCCCATGCCGCAGGGCCGGATGCACACGGCAGCTAGCAAAGGAGCGGCAATGAGCCTGTCAGGAAAAGTAGCAATCGTCACCGGAAGCGGCCGGGGCCTCGGCCTGGCCTACGCCCGGGAGCTGGCCCGGCAGGGCGCCGCCGTCGTCGTCAACGATGTGGACGCCGGCGTCGCCGCCGAAGCGGTCCGGACCATCGAGTCCGACGGCGGCCGGGCCGCCGCCGTCGTCGCCCCGGTGGGCAGCTCCGAGGTTGCCCGGCAGCTGGTGCAGGCAGCCGTCACGGAGTTCGGCCGGCTGGACATCCTGGTCACCAACGCCGGAATCCTGCGGGACAAGAGCCTGCTGAAGATGACGGACGAGGACTTCGACGCCGTGATCAACGTCCACCTGCGCGGCACCTTCACCTGCGCCCGGGAGGCCTTCGGCTACTTCAAGGAAAACAACATCGCCGGCCGGATCATCACCATCGGCTCCCCGACCGGCCAGCGCGGCAACTTCGGCCAGACCAACTACGCCGCCGCGAAGGCCGGAATCGTGGGCATGGTCCGCACCTGGGCCCTGGAAATGAAGAAAGCCGGCGTCACGGCCAACGCCGTCATCCCGGTGGCCGCCACCGCCATGACCAAGACCGTCCCGTACTTCCAAAAAGCCGTCGAGGCCGACGAACGCGGCGAGGCCATGCCGGCGTTCTTCCGCCACGACCTCGGGTTCGGCACGGCCGACGACGTCGCCGGGCTGGTGGCGTTCCTCGCCTCCGATGCGGCCGCCGGAATCACCGGCCAGGCGATCGGCGCCGGCGGAGACCGGCTGCAGCTCTGGACCCACCCCGAGGCCGCCGCCACCGAATACCGTGCGGGCGGCTGGGGCTACCAGGACCTCGTGGAGAACTTCGGGGCGCTCTTCGGCGACAAGCTGCAAAGCGTCGGCGAGGACTTCCTGCCGCTGCCACAGGAACTGCAGCCCGAACCGGCGGAGGTTCGCTGACATGTCCGCTCAGCGCTACGAACTCGGCATCGACGCCGCAAAACTCGACGCGATCGACATGCACGTCCACCTCGAAGTGGACGGCCACGGCCACGAATCCCTGCCCGCGGCCCTTACCGAGGCCTCCGCCAAGTACTTCAAGGCCGAGGACCGGAGCCCGTCGCTGGACCGGATCGCCGAGGTCTACCGGGAACTGAACATGGCCGCCGTCGTCTTCACCGTCGACGCCCGGACCCAGCTCAAGCACGAGCCGAACAGCATCCCGGACCTCATTGCCGGGGCGGCGCGGAACAACGATGTCCTCATCCCGTTCGGCAGCGTGGACCCCCGCACCGGCGCCGAGGCCATCCAGGGCGCCAAGCACCAGGCAATCGACCTCGGCGCCCGCGGGTTCAAGTTCCACCCGAGCCTGCAGGGCTTCGACCCCTCAAACGAGCAGTTCTACCCGCTCTGGGAAGCCCTGCAGGAACTGGGCCTGCCGGCCATCTTCCACACGGGCCAGAACGGCATGGGCGCCGGGCTCCCCGGCGGCTACGGCATCAAGCTGGCGTACTCCAACCCGCTCCTGCTCGACGCCGTGGCCGCGGACTTCCCGGGCCTGCAGATCATCATGGCGCACCCCTCGGTGCCGTGGCAGGACGAGGCGAACTCGATCGCCACGCACAAGTCCAACGTGTTCATCGACCTCTCCGGCTGGTCGCCGAAGTACTTCCCGGAATCCCTCGTGAAGGCATCGAACTCGGTCCTGCAGGACAAGGTCCTGTTCGGCACCGACTTCCCCCTGATCACCCCGCAGAAATGGCTGGGCGCCTTCGCGGACCTGCCCCTGAAGGACGAGGTCCGGCCCAAGATCCTCAAGGACAACGCTGTCCGCCTGCTCGGGCTGGGTGGTTGAGGTGTCAGTGGCGACCGGAAACCAGACCAGGCTGTACGGCGTCTGCGACTACTACGACGCCGAGTCCCTCCTCACCGACGGGGAGCGGAGGGTGCTGGGGCGGCTGCGGGAATTCCTGGACACGCAGGCCCGCCCGCTCCTGGCCGATTACTGGGAGCGCGGCGAGTTCCCGGACCAGCTGACCCGGCCGCTGATCGACCTGGACATCATGGAACCGGCGGAACTGACCGGCACCGCGGGCGCCGAGCGAACACCTGCCCGGGGCATCTACCAGGGGTTCCGGATCTTCGAACTCGCCCGGACGGACGCCTCGCTGGCCACGTTCTACACGGCCCAGGCAGGGCTGTTCCGGACCGCCATCCGGGTCGGCGCCTCCGCGGAACAGCAGGCCGAATGGATGCCCAAGGTCATCGACTTCTCGCTCAAGGGCGTCTTCTCGCTCACCGAGCCGGAGTCCGGCTCGGATATCGCCGGCGGGCTCTCCACCACGGCCCGCAGGGAAAGGGGGAGTGAGTCCGGCCCGGACGGCGACACCTGGGTCCTGGACGGTGCGAAGCGCTGGATCGGCGGCGCCGCCACGGCAGACGTCCTGGCCGTCTTCGCCCGCGATACGGCCGACGGGCAGGTCAAGGCCTTCCTCGTGGACCGTGAGGCCGCTGGCGTGACCCTGGAGAAGATCCACGGCAAGACCGCGCTGCGGATGATGCAGAACGCCCACATCACCCTCGACGGCGTCCGCGTTCCCGAGGCCAGGCGGCTCCACAACGTGAACTCCTTCCGGGACGTGGCCGCGATGCTGCGGGCCATGCGCTCGGACGTCGCGTGGATCGCCACCGGCATCCAGGCCGGGGCCTTCGAAGCCGCGCTCCGCTACGTTACGGAGCGCCAGCAGTTCGGCCGTCCGCTGGGCTCCTTCCAGCTGGTCCAGGAAAAGCTGGCCCGGATGCTCGGCAACGTCACCGCGTCCCTGTCCCTCGTGGTCCGGCTGACCGAACAGCAGGCCAAGGGCATCTACCGCGACCAGGACTCCGCCCTGGCCAAGATGCAGACGTCCCTGCTGATGCGCGAGACCGTGGCGCTGGCCCGCGAAGTGGTGGGCGGCAACGGGATCACGCTGGACACTGACGTCGCGCGTTTCCACGCCGACGCCGAGGCCGTCTACTCCTACGAGGGCACCCACGAGATCAACGCCCTGATCGTCGGCCGTGCCCTCACCGGCGAAAGCGCCTTCACCCGCTAAGCCGCTGCGAACTGAACCGAACTGAACACCAACTCGCACCCGACGGCGGCAGTACCGCACCGCCGTCGTACTTCCGCAACTCACCAACCAGCACAGGAGCCAAAGATGCCCAACCTCGTCGTCGACTTCGACAAACTGCTCACCCTCGCCGGCACCGACCTCGGTGTCACCGACTACCGCGAAATCACCCAGGAACAGATCAACAAGTTCGCCGACGCCACGGGCGATGACCAGTGGATCCATGTGGACCCGGAACGCGCCAAAGACGGCCCCTTCGGCGCCCCGATCGCCCACGGATTCCTCACCCTCTCGCTCATCATCCCGTTCTGGGGAGAGCTGTTCGACGTCGACGGCGTCACCACCAAGGTCAACTACGGCCTCGACAAGGTCCGCTTCACCTCGCCGGTCACGGTGGGCTCGCGCATCCGCATGCGGGCCACCATCGCCGAGGTCACCGAGGTCAAGGGCGGCGCCCAGATCAAGGTGGCCAACACGATCGAGATCGAAGGCCAGGAACGCCCCGCCGTCGTGGCCGAGTTCCTCGCCCGCTTCTACAAGTAAGCCGCCGCGGCCACCCCACCATCCCTCTGCACCCCATATCTTCTGCACATAAAGGAACAACGATGTCCCAAATTTCGCAGTTGCAGGCCATGGACGCGGGCACGCGTCGCCGTGAAGCACGGACGGTCATTGCCTCCAGCTATCTCGGCAGCACCATCGAGTACTACGACTTCCTGCTCTATGCCACGGCCGCCGCCGTGGTCTTTCCCAAGGTGTTCTTCACCGGCATGGACGAGTGGGTGGGGGTGGTGGCCGCCTACGGCACGTTCGCCGCCGGCTACGTGGCGCGGCCCCTTGGCGGCATCATCTTCGGCCACTTCGGCGACCGGCTCGGACGCAAGAACATGCTGATCGTCTCGATGCTGGTCATGGGCATCGCCTCCACCCTGATCGGGCTGGTGCCCGGGGCCGCGGTTGCCGGAGCCTGGGGCGCCGTGATGCTCGTGATCCTCCGCGTCTGCCAGGGCATCGCCGTGGGCGGCGAGTGGGGCGGCGCCGCCCTCATGGCGCTGGAGCACTCGGAATCGGGCAAGCGCGGCTTCGCAGCCTCGTTCGTCAACGCCGGCGCCCCCACCGGCGCGGTGCTGGGCACCCTGGTCATGGGCGCCTTCGCGGCCCTGCCCAACGAGCAGTTCCTGGCCTGGGGCTGGCGCGTGCCGTTCCTGCTGTCCTTTGTCCTGCTGGGCGTCGGCATGTTTGTCCGGCTCAAGGTCTCCGAAAGCCCCATCTTCAAGGCGGCACTGGAGCAAGAGAAAGCCGAGCAAGAGAAAGCCGAACAACAGCGGACAGCGCAGGGCGGCGCGCCGGTGCGCCGCGAGATTCCCCTTCTGCAGGTCCTGCGCCGGCCCAAGACACTGATCTTCACCATGCTGGCGGGTGCCGCGGGCTTTGCCCTCCAGGTGGTGCTGGCGACGTTCTCCGTGACCTATGCCGTGTCCAAGGGTGCCGACCGCCAGGGCGTGCTCTACGCCTTCGCGGCAGCCTCCTTCGTGTCCATCGCGTTCGTGATCATGGGCGGCCGGCTCTCCGACAAGCTGGGCCGGCGGCCCGTGATGATCGGCGGCCTGGTGCTCTTCATCCTTTACCTCACCCCGATGTTCCAGCTCCTGTCCTCCAACAACATCGGGCTGATCTTCGTGGCCTTCGCAATCGGCCTCATGATCCACTCCACCCTGTTCGGCCCGCTCGCGGCCTTCGTGTCCGAGCAGTTCGGTACCACCTCGCGCTACACCGGCGCCTCGCTGGGCTACCAGCTCGCCACCCTCCTCGGGGCAGGATTCACGCCGGGCATCGTGGCGCAGATCTTCAAGGACTCCGGACAGAACACCGCCGCCGTGGTCTGGTACCTGGCCGTCATGTCCGTCGTGTCGATCGTCTTCATCCTGCTGACCCGTGAGCCGAAGAACAACGATCTGCAGACTGTCGGGTCCTAACCCGGCCCGCTGGCGCTACCGTCTAATTAGAAAGGATTTTCCGTGGAGAATTTTGGCATCGGCTCGTGGCTGCAACGGCGCCGCCCGAAGTCGGGCACCAAGACCGCCGTGATCGCAGGGGAGAAGGAGCTCAGCTACGTCCAGCTCGCTGAACGCTCCGCCCGGCTCGCCAACGCCCTCCGGGACCGCGGCGTGGCCAAGGGCGACCGGGTTGCCTACCTGGGCGAAAACGATCCCTCCTTCCTGGAGACCCTCTTCGCCGCCGGCCTGGCCGGAGCGGTCTTCGTCCCGCTGAACACCCGGCTCGCACCGCCCGAAATCCAGTTCCAGCTCCGGGACAGCGGCGCTGTCCTGCTGGTCCACTCGGCGGCGCTCGCGGGGCTCGCGGAAAGCGGCTCAGCGGGGACCGCTGTGGGTCCACGGATCGTCGTCGAGGATTCAACAGTGCCCCTTTCAGGCATTCCCGACGGCGGCGTTGGGGCCGGTGGTCCGGCCGGCGGAACCGCCATGGAGGCGTTTGAGGCGGTGATCGCCTCCGGCGCGGCACTGCCGCCGGACGAGCCCGTGGGCCTGGACGACGCCGCCATGATCCTGTACACCTCCGGAACCACCGGAAACCCCAAGGGGGCGCTCCTGACCCACGGCAACATCACGTGGAACTGCGTCAACGTGCTGGTCGACTTCGACTTTGCCTCCACTGATGTGGCCCTCATGATCTCCCCGATGTTCCACGTCGCCTCCCTGGACATGGGCGTCCTGCCCACGCTCCTGAAGGGCGGCACCGTGGTCCTGGAAGCCAAGTTCGATCCCCGCCGGACGCTGGAGCTGATCCAGCAGCACCGCGCAACCACGATCAGCGGAGTGCCCACCACCTACCAGATGCTGTGCGAGCACCCGGACTGGGACACCACTGACCTCAGTTCCCTGAACAAGCTGACGTGCGGCGGATCCGCCGTGCCCCTGCGCGTCCTGGACGCCTACGAACGGCGGGGGCTGCGTTTCTCCAACGGCTACGGCATGACCGAGACGGCCCCGGGCGCCACCACGTTGCCGGCGGCCAGGTCGCGGGACAAGGCAGGATCCTCGGGGCTGCCGCACTTCTTCACGGATGTCAGGGTGGCCGATCCCGTGGACCCGGCGGCCGGCCCCGCCGCGCCCGGAACGGTGGGGGAGATCCAGATCAAGGGTCCCAACGTCATCCCCGAGTACTGGAACCGGCCCGAGGCCTCGGCGGAGTCCTACACCGCCGACGGCTGGTTCAAGTCCGGTGACATGGGCTACAAGGACCCGGACGGTTTCGTGTTCATCTCCGACCGGCTCAAGGACATGATCATCTCCGGCGGGGAGAACATCTACCCGGCCGAGGTGGAGCAGGCGATCGCCGAGCTCGACGCCGTCGGAAGCGTCGCGGTGATCGGCGTGCCGGACGAGAAGTGGGGTGAGGTGCCGCGGGCCGTGGTGCTGCTGCGGGAGGGCGCCCGACTGACGGAAGAGCAGCTGCGCTCCCACCTGGAGGGCAGGCTCGCGCGGTACAAGATCCCCAAGTCCGTGGTGTTCGTGGACGAGATGCCCAGGACCGCGAGCGGCAAGATCCGGAAGGCCGATCTGCGGAAACTGACTCCCGGCCACGTCTGAGCGGGGAGCACCAAGAAAGCCGGAGGCTGCGGTGACGCGGCCTCCGGCTTTGTTTGTGCCCGGGAGCCGGGATGCCGTTAGTCGACCGTGAAGATGCTGATGACCACCTGGCCGGGCTGGCGTTCTCCTGTCCCGAGCATGAGGCGCGTATTCAGCCAGTCGAGGGCGGGGGAGGCGGTGGTGAGCCGGGGCCAGCAGCGGAAGTAGATCCTTGAAGGATCGACGGCGGCGCCGGAGTTCAGCAGTTCGATGTCCCGGGCCGTGCCGTGCCGGAGGGCGGTGTTGTGCACGAAGATCCGGTCGCCGTCGTCGGTTTCCAGAACGTACCGGGCGTCCAGGTCCGTCAGGGTGGGGCCGCGGAGGAACTGATAGTCGGCGCCGCCCGGCAGGACCCTCCCGCTTAGGGCCGGCCCGCGGACGGTTCCGCCGGTGATCGGGACCATGCGGCGGTGACCCTCCGGCGTGGGCCCGACGTCCACCGGCTCCCCGACACTGACGGACACCTCCGCCAGGAAGGAGAGCCCGGGCGGCGCCGGAAACGGGGCGGTCACAGGATGCCGGCGGTCAGCCGGCTTGGGTGGCCCTCGCCGAACAGGATGGACTGCCGGGCAACGATCGTCTCGGCGGAGTCGAACGCGAGCTTGCCCGTGTTGAGGTTCCGGTCCCAGCGGGGATGGCAGCTGGAGGTGATCTGGACGCGGAGCCGCTCACCGGGCGCAAAGGTGTAGGCCGTCTGCCAGAGACTGACGGTGTATTCGTACGGCCGGCCGGGTTCGATCGGGGAGGGCTCGTGGCCGGGCTCCCACAGCCCGGTGCCCCCGTAGCTGTCCCGCCAGGACGCACGGATGATCCCGTCGGCCAGACCCAGCGACGTGCCGTCCGGAGTGACCCGGCAGAGGCGCACCACGAAATCGGTGTCGACGGCGGAGGACGCGGCGAAGAAGGTGGCGCTGACCTCGCCGAAGATGGTCACCGGTGCGTCGAACGGCGCCGTGGTGAAGGTCAGGACGTCGTCGCGCGCCTCGACCGCCTGCTGGTGTGCCGGCCCTGCGGGGACGGCGCCGTGGATCATGGTTGCCCCGCCCGCCGTGGGGACCGGGTCCAGGGGGTCGTAGTCGTATTCGACGGAGCCACCGGATCCCGGCGTGTCCCGCAGCGACCCGTCAGCGCCGAGGAACCAGGAGCGGTGGCTGCGTGGCGAAGGCAGCTCATCAAAACCGCGCCACTGGTTTTCACCCATGAAATAGAGCAGCACGGCCGGGACGTTGCGGAGCCGTTCGGGTTCGTCCTTGAGCACGGCGTCGAACCAGGCCGTCTGGAGCCCGGAAAGGTCACCGAGGCCGTTCATCATGCCCCCGGCCGCGTTCAGTCCGAAGTTCACCTCGGGGTAGCTGCCGGAGAAGTTCGTGTGGGCCCAGGGGCCCACGATAAGCCGAGGCGCAGGCGCAGCCCCCGTTCGGCTGTGCTCTAGCTGCATCGCGTACTGGGAGAGGGTGCTGGGGCAGAAGATGTCGAACCAGCCTCCGATGTGCAGCGTGGGCAATGACACCGACGTGATGGATGCTTCGTCCCACAGGCGCGTGAAGCTGTTCCCCGGCGATTCTCCGGCCGAGGGAAGGACATGGCGGTTCATGAAGGTGCCAAGCCGCGCGGAGAGTTCCCGCAGGGGCAGGGCGCCGAAGGCGCTGCCGTCGGAAAACGACCGGTCCAGATCCAGCCACGTCTGGAATTCCTTGCCCTGCAGTTCCGGGTCGCCCGCAAATTCGCGCAGGAGTTCGTTGGCTGAGATCGACGCGTGGCCCCAGCTGAACCGGCTGCCGAGCTCATAGGCGCCGCCGCGGTAGAGCGAGCCGTTGTTCGCGTTGGCCCCGGCCGAGATGCCGGGCGAGAGGGCAGCGAGCCCGTTCGGAGCCAGGGCCGCTGCCCGCCACTGCGTCTCCGCGAAGTAGGAGCGCCCCCACATCCCCACGGCACCGTTGGAGTACGGCAACCGCGCCGCC
>Ga0213837_1001699_pt1 | contig 11146 bp, 10 predicted proteins | sample SWPATP12_FD_160572 | JGI IMG/M metagenome (GOLD analysis project Ga0213837, IMG submission 160572) | Coastal seawater microbial communities from Marineland, Florida, United States - SWPA TP1 #2 | ecosystem: Environmental > Aquatic > Marine > Coastal | place: USA: Florida | collected 2016-08-06
GCGGCTCTTCAACCAAAGCACACCCTCGGCGGAAACGTCCGCCCAGGTCGGGTCGGCCCTGGGTATCGGGCCGGATGCGCGCTGCGGCCTCGTCGCTGCCGGCGGGGAAGCCGGGGCACGCCTCCGCGCTGCGGCCACGCAGTTCGGCTCCGCCCAGCGCCGCCACAAAATCTTCCTGCACGAATCCGGCGGAAACACGTATCTGTTCTGGCCGCTCCCCCCACGCGCGGCCCGGGCGCTGCGGAGCACGGCGCCGCAGTTGCCGCCGGTCCTGGCGGACATTCCCTGCGGCTACGTGCCGGAGGTGTACGGGCTGCGCGGCCTCCCCGCCGCCGCCCGGACGGCAGAAAGCCTCGCCGCCCTGCTTCGACCGGCCGATTCCGGCCCCCTCTCCGCGGATGCCGCGTGGACCCGGCTGGCGCAGCAGAACCTTCAGGATGCCGGCCTCGACCTCGCCGCCCAGCTGGATGAGGCGCTGGAGGAATGCCGCGGCGGGGAACGCGAACGCCTCATGGAGACGGTGCAGCACTATCTGTCCACCGGCAACATCACGGCCACGGCCGAACAGCTGTTCTGCCACCGGAACACCATCCTCAACCGGATTAACCGTTTCGAGGAACTGACCGGGATCGACCTCACGGTCCCTGCCCAGGCGGCCCGGCTGGTCGTGGCCTGGGCCTAGCCATTGTGTGAACGCACACTCTGGAGCGGTTTTTGGTGGGATTTTCGCCATTGAGCTGTGATCCCCAACACAGGAGAGTTGGCTACTACCTTGCACCGGACACTCGTCCCCGCACCCCATCTGGAGATACTGATGGCCCAACTGGTAGAAACCACCTCCCCCGCCGCTGCCCGGCTAGACCTGGTCAAAATGCGCAAGATCGCCCTCGCGAGTGTCATCGGCACCACCGTCGAGTGGTATGACCTCTTTGTGTTCGGCACAGCCTCCGCGCTGGTGTTCAACAAAATCTTCTTCCCCAGCTTTGACCCCATCGTCGGCACGATGCTCGCCTTCGGAACATTCGCCTCCGCCTACGTGGCCCGTATGGTGGGCGCCATCATCTTCGGCCACTTCGGGGACCGGCTGGGCCGGAAGTCCATGCTGCTCATTTCGCTGCTGACCATGGGCGCCGCCACCTTCGCCATTGGCCTGCTGCCGGACTACAACAGCATCGGCATCATGGCGCCGCTGCTGCTGCTCTTCCTGCGCGTCGTCCAGGGCCTCGCCCTGGGCGGCGAATGGGGCGGCGCCGTCCTGATGACGGTGGAGCATGCTCCCCCGTCGCGGCGCGGTTTCTACGGCTCGCTGGTCCAGGTGGGCGTCCCCGCCGGGACCCTGATCGCCAACGTCGCGTTCCTCATCGTCGCGTCAAGTGTGAGCACCGAAGACCTCCTCAGCTGGGGCTGGCGCATCCCGTTCCTGGCGTCCGCGCTGCTCGTGGCGGTAGGCATCTACATCCGGCTGCACATCGAGGAAACCCCGTCCTTCCAGGCCGTGAAGGAAGCCGGCGCCAAAGCCAAACTGCCCTTCGCGGCCCTCATGGCCAAGTACTGGAAGCAGGTCATCCTCGGCGGTATCGCCACGCTGTCCACCGGCAGCACGTTCACGCTGCTCGTCGCGTCCGGCGTGTCCTACGGCAAGAAGGAACTGGGCCACTCCGAGGCCCTCATGCTGTGGGTGGTGCTGGCGGCCTGCGCCCTGTGCTTTGTCCTGATCCCCTTCTTCGGCCAGCTTTCTGACAAGTACGGCCGCAAGCCGATCATCTACGCCGGTGTTGCCGCCGAGGCCGCGTTCGCTTTCCCGATGTTCTGGCTCATGGACACGAAGTCGGTGCCGCTGCTCTTCGTCGCCTACCTGGCAATGATGACGGCCTTTGCCGCCAACTACGGCCCGATCGCGACCTTCCTCGCCGAACTCTTCGGTTCCAAGGTCCGCTACTCCGGACTGTCCGTCGCCTACATGCTGTCCGGGCTCCTCGGCAGTGCCGCGACGCCGTTCATCACCACGTGGCTGCTCGGTGTGACCCACCAGAGTTCCTCCATCGCCTGGTACATCATGGCCGCCTCCCTGGTCTCGTTGGGTGCTTTGTTCGTCCTGACGGAAACCCGGCACGGCAACATCGACGCCGTCGACATGGCCCCCGCCGACGCCGTCCACGCCTCCGACGACACGGCGGCCGCCAAATGACCGCTGCTCCCGCAGGTCTTTCCGCTGTCCCTCCCGTACACGGGACGGTCCGCCGGATCGCGCAGATCCCGGGCGGCGCGGCCGCCGTCGGCCCGTTCTCCCAGGCGGTTGTCGCCAACGGTTTCGTGTTCACCGCCGGCCAGATTCCCGCGATCAGCGGGCTGGATGACCAGCCGGACACGTTCGAGGACCAGGTGCGCCAGACCATTCTCAACCTTCAGTCCGCGCTTGAGGCCGCCGGGTCGGGCCTGGAGCACGTGGTCAAGGTCAACGCCTACCTCACGGATCCCGGGCTGCTGGACGACTACAACCGCGTCTACTCGGAGTTCTTCGGAGCGGCCAAGCCTGCGCGGACCACGGTCTGCGTGAGCCTGTGGGGGGTGGCGCTGGAAATCGACTGCGTCGCCGTGGTTGCCGGGGCGGCTGCCCCGGAGGACCGGTGAGCGGCGGGAACGCCGTGAGCGCCCGGCTCACTGAGGGGCTCGGCGAGGCCCTCCGGGAAGGCCTCGCCGCCGTCAGCTACCCCACGATCGGGCACTTCCTGGAGGACGGGTTTGTGGATCCGGCCGTCCGGTCTCTGCTCGACGGCGTGAAGGTGGCGGGCCCGGCGGTGACGGTGCGCATTGCGGACTGTGACGCCTATGCCATGAACCGGGCCCTACTGGAGCTGTACCCGGGAGCGGTGCTGGTGGTGGACATGTCCGGTGACCACCGGCATGCCCCCGTGGGCGCGGTCACCGCGGCAGCGGCCGCAGCGCAGGGCGCCGCCGGCGTCGTCGTCGACGGGGTGGCCACCGACATCCTGGAACTCCGGGCCACCGGCCTGCCGGTTTTTGCCCGCGGGACCTCGTGCCTGACCACTAAAAGGGTCCGCAGCGGCGGCTCCGCCGTGAACGTGCCGGTGCAGTGCGGCGGCATCCGCGTCCGGCCCGGGGACTGGGTGCTGGCGGACGACAACGGTGTGATCGTCCTGTCCCCGCAGGCCGCGGCCGAGGTCCTGGGGCGGGCCCTGGCTTCCGACGCCGCCGAACCGGCGCTGCTGGCACGGATCGCCGCCGGGGAACCCCTGGAATCGGTGCTCGCCATCTAGCGGCGGAACAGGGTTCGGGTCAGGGATGGGGTAGAACTTAACCATGAACGTTCGCACTCCTGACCCGAACCCCGGCTGGCTCTCCGACGATGATTTGTTCGAGGCCCGCGGCCGGTTGCCCATGGTCTACGTCGAGGCCGTCCCGGTCCGGCTGGATCCGCTCGGGTTCGTGAACGAGGTCGGCACGCTCCTGCAGGCCGACGAGGACGGCACCATGGTCCGCTCGCTGGTTTCCGGCCGGGTGCTGTACCGGGAGACCATCCGCGCGGCCCTGCTGCGCCACATGGAGAAGGACCTGGGTCCGCTCGCGTTTCCCCAGCTGCCCATCAGCCCGGTGCCGTTCACGGTGGCGGAGTACTTCCCGTCCCCGTCCCACACCGGCTTCACCGACGACCGGCAGCACGCCGTCGCGCTGGCGTACATCATCCCCGTCACGGGCGAATGTACCCCGCGCCAGGACGCCCTGGAACTGACGTGGATGACGCCGCAGGAAGTCATGAGCTCGGACGTCCAGCTGGAATTCAGCGGCGGCCGCGGCGCCTTGATCCGGCAGGCCCTGGCCTTCGCCGGCGTCGGGAACTGACCGCCGCCGGCTGGTGAACTTACCGCCGCCGCGGGCTGCCCGCGCCCGCCTTTGTAGACTGTAGGGCGGACCGCAAAAGAATTTAAGGACTCCAGATGACCCACCCCCCGGCCGCCCCGAACTACATCGAACAGCAGGCTGGATCTCTGCAGAGCGGCGATCATCTGCTCCTGCCCGACGGCAACCGTACCGCCGAAATCCAGCGCGTGGACGTCGAAAACGACGATTTCGGCACCCCCGCCATGGTCCTCGCGACCCTCACCGGCGGCGGCGGGCTCCGGATCGCCGCGGCCTCCACCGTCCTGATTCTGGATTCGGCTGCCGCCGTCGAGGAACCCGCGACCGACGACGACGGCTCCCCGTTGCAGCTCATCGAACCGGCCACAGAAGGTGACGGCGCCCGGGGCGACACCGGCGAACCGGACACGAACTGGGAGCCCGACGGCGGCGCCGCCGCTGCCGCCGTCGTCGTTCCTCCCCTGCCGCCCACTCCGCCCGTTCCCCCCGTGGTGAGCGGCCCCAGCGAAGAGGACCTGGCGCTGATCCCCGCACTGGAGGGCACGCCCGAGTCCGTGGTGGAGGCAGCGGCCGCGGCCCACCCGAAGTCCGTGGGGGTGCTGCTGCTCAGCGAACGGCTGGCCAAGGGCATCAATACGAAGTCCGGCAGCTGCCTCAAGGACCTCAACGACCTCGCGCAGGAACTGTTCATCATCCTCAAGGACGCCAAAAACGCCCTCGCCGTTGCCGATCTGCTCAATGTGCTGCCGTTCGACGGCAACCGCGGCCGCTGGTCGTCGGTGGAGGCCTCCCTGGCCCTGTCCAGCTACATCTGCCGGCAGCTCGGCCAGGAGGACCGGGCCGCTGTCTACGAGAAGTTCCTCCGGGCCCCCGATGCCATGGAGACGGACCCGTTCAAGGCCCGGATCAACGCCAAGGTCCGCCAGCGTTCACTCAACGAACCGAACCTGTACGACAAGGAAATCTTCCGTTCCATGGACAACTCGAATCCGGACGCGGAACGCGAATGGCGTCTGCTGCGGCTCGAGGCGCTGCTCTTCCTGCGCGCCCATGGCGGATCGGAAACCATCGGCGCTTCCGAGCTGGACCGCCGCATCGGCAACGAACTCGAGTCCGTCCGCTCCTGAGGCGTTTGGCCCCTACCCCCTCGGGGCACGGCGTTGTAGATTCACCCCATGACGAACAATCTGAGCGTTGTGATCAACTCCGACGCGCAGCAGGTTTGGACAATGCTGCGTGAGCCCGCCAAGGTAGCCCAGTGGCACGGCTGGGAGGCCGACGACCAGGCGGCCGAGATCAATGAAATCTACTTCAGCCCCAATGTCATCGAAGGCGCCGACCACACCTCCCTCGTGGTCGACGGCGGGGACGTGTTCACCCTGAAGCCGGTACCGACCGGCACGGAACTCAGCGTCACGCGGGCCGCGGTGGACCACAATTCCGAGTGGGCAGCCTGGGACGAGGACATCACCCAGGGCTGGCTGACGTTCATCCAGCAGCTCCGCTTCGCCCTCGAACGCCATCCGCACGGCAAGCGACGGACGTTCTTCTTCTCCGTCCCCGGCAACGACGGGTCCGCCATCGAAAAACTGGGCCTGTCGGATGTCCCCAAGCCCGGCGAAACGTACTCGCTGACCCTGGCCACGGGCGAGGAAGTCTCCGGCAGGGTCTGGTTCCGCAGCAACCACCAGGTGGGGCTCACGGTCCACCACTACGCCGAGCACGGCGAGGGCCTGGTGATCGTGGCGGACCAGCCGGTCATAAAGGACATCCGGCCCGAAGGCGGTTCCCTGGTCATCGTCTCCACCTACGACCTCGGTGCACACCAGCTGGAGTCCATCCGCAGCTACTGGGACAAGTGGCGGGCTGAGAACTACCCCACATCCGATCCGCTGCACTAAGGGTTGGCGGCTGTTAGCTGGCACACTTGAACGGTGCCAGCCAATCCTGACTTTGCGTCCGTGCCCCCCGCGCCTGCCCGGCAGTCCGAGTTTTCCTTCCGCGTGGGCAAACGCCTGAGTGAAAGCTGCTCGCCGTCGGAGGCGCAGGTCGCTGAGAACGGCGGGGAGTTCCTCGGCCGCACCGGCACCATCACCACACCTCACGGCGAGATCCAGACCCCTGCGTTCATCGCCGTCGGCACCAAGGCCACGGTCAAGTCGGTGCTCCCGGAGTCCGTCGCCGAGCTCGGCGCTCAGGCCGTGCTGGCCAATGCCTACCACCTGTACCTGCAGCCCGGCGCGGACATCCTCGATGAGGCCGGAGGCTTGGGCGCCTTCATGAACTGGCGCGGGCCCACCTTCACCGATTCCGGCGGGTTCCAGGTGATGAGCCTGGGCTCGGGGTTCAAGAAGGTCATCGACATGAAGTCGGTGGATAATTCCGGGCCGGACGACGCCGTCGCCCCCGGCAAGGAGCGGCTGGCCCACGTGGACGAGGAAGGCGTGTGGTTCAAGAGCCACCTCAACGGCGACCGGCACCGGTTCAGCCCCGAAATCTCCATGAACGTCCAGCACCAGATCGGCGCGGACATCATGTTCGCGTTCGATGAGCTCACCACGCTGCAGAATTCCCGCGGCTACCAGGAGGAGTCCCTGGAGCGGACCCGGCGCTGGGCCGAACGGTGCATCACCGAACATTTCCGGCTCACTGCCGAGCGGGCGGGCAAGCCCTACCAGGCCCTTTTCGGCGTCATTCAGGGCGCGCAGTACGAGGACCTGCGCCGGAAGGCCTGCCGGGACCTGGGCGCGATGAACTTCGACGGCTTCGGCATCGGCGGCGCCCTGGAGAAGGAGAACCTGGGCACGATCGTGCGCTGGTGCAACGAGGAGCTGCCGGAGAACAAGCCCCGGCACCTGCTGGGCATCTCCGAACCGGACGACATTTTCACCGCGATCGAGAACGGTGCGGACACGTTCGACTGTGTCTCCCCCACCCGGGTGGCCCGGAACTCGGCCTTCTACCACCCCACCGGCCGGTACAACCTCTCCGGAGCCAAGTACAAGCGCGACTTCGGCCCGCTGCAGGAAGGCTGCGACTGCTACGCCTGCCTGAACTACTCGCGGGCCTACATCCACCACCTGTTCAAGGCCAAGGAAATGGTCTCCGCCACGCTGATCTCGATCCACAACGAGCGCTTCGTGGTGAAAATGGTCGACGACGCCCGGCTCGCCATCGAGGCGGGCAACTTCTTCGAGTTCAAGGCCGAGACCCTGCGGCAGTACTACTCCTAGGTTCCGCTGCCGGCGTCGAGATCGCCGGAAGCGTGCGGGGCCGGCGTTGAGATCGCCGGAAGCGTGCCAGGTCGCCGGAACGTTCCGGCGATCCCGCAGCTTTCCGGCGACCTCGTGGTTATCGGGCGGTCAGTTCGTGAGATGCAGCGACGCCGAGAGCGCCGCGTCAGCGTCCCGCAGGACCTTGGCCGCAACCTGAAGGCCCTCGATCCGGCCCAGGGAGACGTCCTCGTGCTCGATGTTGACCAGCATGTCCGGGTCCACCTCGTACAGGGCGCGGAGGAACTCGGTCCAGTACGCGGTGTCGTGGCCACGGCCCAGTGCCACGAAGTCCCAGGCGGAGTTCTTGGGCCACTCATTGGCCCACTCGTCGCCGCCGAGGTTGGTGCGATTTTCCTCCGGCGCGAGCCGGCGGAAGCTGTTGTCCAGGACCCCGTAGAGCGCGGCGTGCTCCGTGTTCACGCGGACGTCCTTCGCCGCTGCCTGGAAGACCAGCGGACCCAGTTCGCGGACCACCGCGACCGGGTCCATCTGCTGCCAGAACAGGTGCGAGGCGTCCAGCTCGACGCCGACGTGCGTCGCGCGGGTGAGTTCGATGAGCTTGCGGACATCGGCCGTATTGAACACGATGTTCTGCGGGTGCAGTTCAAGGGCAACCTTCACGCCGTGGTCGGCGGCGAGCCGGTCGGTTTCCCTCCAGAAGTCGGCCGCGATGCCCCACTGGTAGTCGAGAACGTCCAGTGCGGCCGAGTTCCAGGCGTTGACCACCCAGTTGACCGTGGTGGCCCCGGGCTCGCCGCCGGGCAGGCCGGACATGGTTACCACCCGGTCCTGTCCCAGCCGCTGCGCCAGCCGGATGGAGCGGCGGATGTCCTCAGCGTGCTTCTCGCCGATCTCACGCTTGGGGTGAAGCGGGTTGCCGTTGCAGTTCAGGCCGGCGATCGAGACGCCGGTCCCCTCGAAGATCGCGAGGTAGTCGTCGCGGGCCGCATCGCTTTCCAGGATCTGGTCCATGGTGGGGACGTGCACGGCCGGCAGGAATCCACCGGTGTTGATTTCGATGCCGGTCAGCCCCAGGTCGGCTATGACCTTGAGGGCCTCGGGAAGCGGCCGGTCGTGCAGGATTGCGTTGTAGACGCCGAGTTTCATAGCGTGATTTTCTTTCCGTTATTGAGTGCGGATTCGGTGACGGCACCGAGCAGCTCCATGTTGCGCACGCCCTCGCCGAACGTGGCACAGCGGGGCAGGGAGTCCGCCTCGCTGAGGCCGGCGACTTCCTCGAGGAAGGCCCGGGACTGGTAGGCGAACGCGTCGTTCTGGCCGAATCCGACGCTGGGCGCGTCCATGGCCAGGCCGCCGGCGATGTAGGGGTGTCCGGGGCCGAGGATGACCTGGCGGTAGCCGTTCTCGTTGGCCGGGCCATCATTGAGGAAAAGTTCGATCTCGGCGGGGCGGCGCTGGTCGAACCGGGCAGCGCCGTTCTCGCAGAAGACTTCGAAAATGAGGCTGTTGGCGTGGCCCGCCGCGACACGGGAGACTTCGAAGCCGCCGGCGCCGGTCCCGAATTCGGCGGAAAACACGGCGTAGTCGTCGTTCTCGACCGGCTCGAAGGTGTCGCTGACCGCGGCATGGTCATGGCCCATGACGGCGCCGAGCGGCAGCGGGCGCTTGTCGATCACGGTGCTGAGACGTCCGCCGCTGATGGACTTGATGTCGCCGCAGAGGAATTCGGCGACATACGTCAGGTGGCTTCCGACGTCGGCCAGCGCACCGGAGCCAGGGCCGCCCTTGTAGCGCCAGCTCATCGGGGCCGAGGGGCTGAACCCGTAGTCGGTCCAGTAGCGGCCGCTGAAGTGCAGGACGTTGCCGAGGACGCCGGACCGGATGAGGTCGCGGATGTAGGCGATGCCGGGGGTGCGGCGGAAGGTGAACCCGATGCGGGCGATCGAACTGGCCTTGCGGGCCGCCTCCGCCATGGCGCGGGCGTCCTCGAGGGAGTCGCTCAGCGGCTTCTCGCACAGCACGTGCTTCCCGGCGGCGAGCAGGCCCTCCACGACTTCGCGGTGAAGGGAGTTCGCAATAACGACGCTCACGACGTCGATGTCGTCAGCTTCGGCGATTGCCTGCCACGACGTGTCATTGCGTTCGTAGCCAAAGCGCTTCGCGGCCAGGGAGCCGAACTCGGCGTTCACATCGCCGATGGAGACCAGCCGGATGGGAGGAAGAACCGGGCTGTACAGCGCAGAGGCCGTCCGGTAAGCGGCTGCGTGCGCCTTCCCTGCCATACCTGCGCCGATTACGGCGACTCCTAGACTGTCGGCCATCGATTTCTCCTTTGAAATTTGGTCAGGCCACAGCCTGCATTGTGAAAATTGGAGCGCTACAAAAAGTTTCGCTGATCAGAAGACTAGTCATGTGAATATGTCCTGTCAATGGTTGACTGGTTATCCTCGGATGAGACATGAAAGGCTCTCCAGATGACGCTGAACACCTCTCGAAACCGCCGCCCGACGATCTACGACGTCGCTAAGAGCGCCGGCGTCTCGCCGTCGCTGGTGTCCCTGGTGCTGCAAAACCCGTCAAAGGTCAGCGAGAAGCGCCGGACGGCTGTCCTTGCCGCAATGTCCGAGCTGGGCTACCGGCCCAGCCGCGCTGCGACGACGCTCGCCAGTAGCCAGACCAAGAGCATCGGGCTGGTCATTGACGACTTCCGGAACCTGTGGTTCGTGGACCTCCTGCGCGGGCTGGAATCCGCCCTCTCCCCCCACGGCTACCAAGTCACCCTCGCGGACTCCCGCCCGGGCGAGAACCGCATCACGGAAGCGACGGACGGCCTGCTGTCCATGCACGTGGAGGGCCTCGTCATCGCGGCCGAGCCGAGCGAGTCGATGATGGCCGGAACCTGGGTTCCCTCCGTCGTCGCGGGTTGGCGGGACGGTGTCCCCGCCGGGGCGGGCCTCATCACGAATGACGACGACCGGGGCGGCCGGATGGCGGCTGACCACCTGCTGGGGCTCGGCCATGGACGGATCGGACACTTGTCGGGCACCGGCGGAGCCGCCGCGCACCGGCGGGAAGGTTTCCGCAGCCGCATCGTGGAGGCCGGCGTCGAGGTCCGGATCGCCGGCGAGTCCCAGGGGACGTCCGAGGAGGACGGCTACGAGGCGGCCTGCTGGATGCTGGACCACCACCCGGACACGACGGCGCTGTTCGCGGCCAACGACTCCATGGCTCTGGGTGCACTCGCCGCCGCCAAGGCGCGGGGCCTGTCCGTCCCCGCAGACCTCTCGGTGATCGGCTACGACAACTCCCAGCTGGCCAAGTCGCGCTATCTGGACATGTCCACCGTGGACAACCGCAGCGATATTGTCGGCGTCGATGTCGCCAACGCTCTGCTGGCGCGAATCCAGGAACCGACACTCGAACCCGAACGCAAGCTGATCGAGCCCGTCCTCGTCGCCCGCGGCACCACCGCCCGCGCGTCCGGCTGAGGGGAGTTCCGGGCCGCCTGGATGCCGCCGCCGCCGGCACCTCAACGCCGCCTGCCGACTCCTTCCGTCGCCGAAATCGCCGGCAATTCCCGAGGTCGCCGTATGGTCACGGCGATCCGGGAGCGAACCGGCGACCTCACGTTATCCACATAACGACGGCGGGGCCTCCCGTGCGCTCCCACGGCCCGCGACGCTGGAGGCATGACGCAAAATCACTCGCTGGAGCTGCCTCCGACGGGCAACCTCTGGCGCACGGAGCAACTGCTCGACCTCGGCTACGGCTCCCGGGCCATCCGCTCGCTCCTGGATTCAGGCGCGCTGGTAAGGCTCCGGCACGGCTGCTACTTCCGCGCCAGCCTCTGGGATGCCCAGACCCAGGCTGCCCGGAGCAGGCAACTCATCTTTGCCCATGCCCACGGGACACGCACGACGTCGACCGGCAGCTTCCTGTATAGCCACACGTCCGCGGCGCGCCTCCGCCACCTCTTCCTCTGGGACGTGGATGACGTCATCCACGTCCTGCAGAAGGTGCGGCCGTCGAAC
>Ga0213837_1001700_pt1 | contig 11144 bp, 12 predicted proteins | sample SWPATP12_FD_160572 | JGI IMG/M metagenome (GOLD analysis project Ga0213837, IMG submission 160572) | Coastal seawater microbial communities from Marineland, Florida, United States - SWPA TP1 #2 | ecosystem: Environmental > Aquatic > Marine > Coastal | place: USA: Florida | collected 2016-08-06
AACCGGCAGCTTCTGCTCGACTGGGTCGACCGGAACGATCCCCGGATCCGGCGCCTTGGCTGAACAACGCAAGGATCCCTGGCCGGGACTGCTGTCCGAGGACAGGCAGCCGGTGATCATCGCCGCGCGCCGGACGCCGCTCTGCCGCGCCAACGGCGCCCTGAAGAAGCTGCGCGCCCACGATCTCCTGGCCCCGGTGCTCCGCAGCCTGCTCACCGACGCGGGTGCAGGGCAGGGTGCGGGCGCGGGCGCGGGCGCGGGTACGGGCCTTGCGCCCGGGGACGTGACCGACGTCGTGATCGGCAATGCCGTGGGCGGCGGCGGGAACGTGGCACGGCTCGCCGCGCTGGAGGCCGGCCTGCCCGTCACCGTTCCCGGTGTCACAGTGGACCGGCAATGCGGCTCCGGTCTGGACGCGATCGTCCTGGCCTCGCGGCTGGTCGCGGCGGGCGGCGGCGGCCTCTACCTGGCCGGCGGCGTGGAGAGCATCAGCACGGCCCCGCTCCGGGCGCACCGCAACGAGGACGGCACCGCGGACTATTACAGCCGGGCCCAGTTCGCCCCGCTCAGCCTCGGTGATCCGGACATGGGTGTGGCGGCCGAGAACGTCGCCGCCCACTGCGGCGTCAGCCGGGAAAGCCAGGACGCGTTCGCGCTTCGCAGCCACCGCCGCGCCCTGGCCGCCGCCGCCGCCGGACGGTTCGACGGCGAACTCGTGCCGCTCGCTGCGGACTCCGGGTTGTCCGTTGAAGCCGACGACGGTCCGCGGCCCAGCCTGGGCCCGGCCCTCATGGCCCGCTTCCCGCCCGTGTTTGCCAGTACCGGCACCGTAACGGCCGGGAACTCGTGCTTCGACGCGGACGGCGCGGCGGCCGTCGTCATCACGTCCGTGGAACGGGCACGGCAACTGGGCGCCGCCGACGGGCTGCTCGTGCTGGGAACCGACACCGCCGGGGTGGCACCGCAGCTCCTGGGCATCGGCGCGGCCGCGGCCGCCGAACGGCTTCTGGCCGCCCACGGCCTGACGGCGGCCGACGTGGGCCTGGTGGAATTCAACGAGGCATTCGCCGCGCAGACACTCGCCTGCTTCGACCAGCTGGGGATCGACCCGGAGCGCGCAAACCTCGACGGCGGCGCTCTGGCGCTGGGACACGCCTACGGGGCCTCGGGTGCGGTGCTCGTGACCCGGCTGCTGGCCCAGGCGCGCACGTCCCCGGAACAAGGACGGCTTGCCCTGGCAATGATCAGCATCGCCGGCGGCATGGGTACGGCCGCGCTGCTGGGGTACCGCCGCCTCAGCTAGCTCCGCCCGGTGGGACATGCCCATTCTTCCCCCGGGGACATGCCCAATTTTCACTCCGGCTGGTGGACATAGTGGGCACATGTCCCGTGGCTGTGAGCAGCGGAGGACATGTCCACCTGCTGCACGTGTGACATGCCCTGCCCTGGACCCCAGCGATGGGCATGTCCAGCCCTGGGCTCGAGCGGCGGACATGGTGGGGTTATGTCCAGTGGCTGCGAGCAGGGGAGGGCATGTCCAAAATGTCTGCGCCAGGGGAGGGCATGTCCAGCCGGTTGCGCTCCGCGGGCACCCCAAGCCGACTAGTCCTCCGGATCCTCGGGTTCGCCCAGTCCACGGGCGGCGAGGGCTTCCCCGGTCTGCCGGGCGAAGGCCACCGTGGTGATGATCACCGGCAGCACAAGTGCCCGGGGGTTGCGTTCGAGTCCGCGGGCCCGGGCGGAGTCGCGCACATCTGAATAAGCCCCGGCAACGAACGGGATGCTGCGCAGCATGATGGCAATCGTCAAGGCAAAGCGCTCCGGGTCGGCACCGAATCGCCGGAACGGCCGGGCCAGGGAGGCTACGCCGTCGAGCAGTTTCTGCACCGGGGTGGTGGCGGTCAGGATCGACGCCGCCACGACGCATATCAGCACGTTCAGCACGATGCGGGCGGCGGTCGGTGCACCCAGCTGCCACCACTGGAAGAGGCCGATGGCGAGGAGGACCGGCAGGACCGGGCGCACCGCGCGGATCAGCCTGGCAGGACCGGCCCCGCTGAGCAGGAACAGCCCGCACAGCAGGGCCAGCACGGCGAACGACACGGCCCAGTCGGCGATCAGGAACGACGCCATGCCGCACCCGACCACCAGCAAAAATTTCAGCCACAGCGGCGCCCGGTGGATCAGCGACGAGCCCGGCGCATAGGCCGCGAGGAGGAAGCCGTGGGCGCTCAAGGCTTCCCCAGCCGGGCTTGCTCCGGCGTGCCGCCTCTGACGCCGGCCCCCGGGAACCCTTGGCCGCCCGCTCCCGGGACCCTTTGGCCGCCGGCCCCGGGCGCCGAGTCCCCGCGCGAACCGCCCCCCGCCGTAGGAAGACCCGCCGTCGGCAGACCCGCCGCGCTCAGGGCCCGGTAGTGGGCGACGGCGGCGGCCGGGTCGCCGTCGAACACGATCTTCCCGGCATCCACCACCAGGACGCGGTCCATGTCCTGCGCGAGTTCGAGGTCGTGGGTGGACAGGATCACCTGCTGCCGGAGACCGGAGAGCGTGCGGCGCAGGAGTTCGCGGTTGCGCAGGTCCAGCAGCGTGGACGGCTCGTCCAGGACCAAAACCTCGGGGTCTACGGCCAGGACGGCCGCCAGCGCCAGGAGTTGGCGTTCGCCGCCGGAGAGCTCGTAAATGCTCTGGTCCGCCAGGGGCAGGAGGCCGAACCGGTCCAGGACGGACTCGGCGCGGGCCCGGCGTTCCGCGGCGTTGCGGAGGGAGCGCCGCAGGGACAGTTCCACGTCCTCGCGCCCGGTGGGCATGACGAGCTGGGAAAGCGGATCCGTGAAGACAAAACCCACCCGGCGCCGGACCTCCCGCACGGCGCGGACGGTATCGGCGCCGTCCACCCGGACCGTGCCCTCGCTCGGTGCCACGAGCCCGTTGAGGAGCCGCAGGAGCGTGGACTTGCCCGAGCCGTTGGCGCCGATAACCCCGATCCGCCGTTCCGTGAGGTCCAGCGACAGCTCCTGGAGCAGCGTCTTGGGTGCGGGGCGGCCGTCAACCGACACCCGCACCGTCACGCGGTCCAGGGTGATTGCGCTCACGGCCGGGTGTCAGCCGTCCGGACGCGGCGGAGCAGCAGATCCGGGAAGGCCTTGTGCAGGGCCAGGGCGAAGCTGACGGCCAGGACGTTCTTGATGATGTCGCCGGGGTAGAACACGAGGTCGGCAAGGAAGGCCTTGGAGAAGTCCAGCTTGGCATTGACCATCATGCCCAGGATGCCCAGGCCGTGGATGAAGACGATGCTGCTTGCCATGGCGGCGGCGAACAGGAGGACGGCGCGCAGTTTGCCGGTGCGGTGAGCCGTGCGCCTGAGCACGACGACGGTCAGCCAGCCCACCGCCGTGGCGGCCAGCAGGAACCCGATGATGTAGCCGGCCGAGGGGCCGGCGAGGACGCCCAGCCCGCTGCGCCCGCCGCTGAAGATCGGCAGTCCGGCGAAGCCCAGGAGCAGGTAGAGCCCGACGGCGGCGAAGGCCCGTCCGGGGCCGAGAGCCAGCCCCGTGAGCATGACGGCCAAGGTCTGCAGCGTGATGGGTACGCCGAGACCGCCGACCGGAATGGCGGCGATCAGCGCGGAGCCGGCCACCAGGGCGGCAAAGACCGCGATCAGGCCAAGGTCGGTGGCGTTCCACCGGCCCCGGCGCGGGGTCCGGGTTGTGGCGGTGTGGTCGGTCTTCGTCATGGTGTTCCTGTCGAGTGCTGCGGTGCGAAACGGAAGTGTGATTCTGACTGTACGGCCGCGGCGCCGCGGGTTTTTTGTAGGCGCCCCACTAAGCGCCGGCCCGGATACTGGAGGGCGCCGCCAATGGGGACAGCCAGGCTCCCGCTCTGGTGCGCCAGGCGCCCGCTCCGGCGGCAGGCCGGCCTATGTCATGGGGCCGGGGCGGTGCCGGTAGACTTGTAGAGGCCGTGTTCTCGGCCAACCTGCCCCGGCCCCGCCCAGACTCCACCGTTGTGCCGCGGCATTCCCTGTTGTGAAAGGCCTTAGCTGCATTGATTACCGTCCAGGATCTCGAACTGCGCGCCGGCGCCCGCCTCCTCATGGACCAGGTGAGCTTCCGGATCGACAAGGGAGACAAGATCGGCCTGGTCGGCCGTAACGGTGCAGGCAAGACCACGCTGACTCGAGTGCTCGCCGGTGAAGGCCTGCCCGCCGCAGGAAAGGTCACGCGCAGCGGCGAAATCGGCTACCTGCCGCAGGATCCGCGCACCCCGGACATGGAGCAACTCGCACGCGACCGGATCCTCTCCGTCCGCGGGCTGGACATCGCCGTCGGCAAGCTCCGCGTGGCCCATGAAGAGATGGCCAGCGAGGACGCCGCGGTCCAGCGCAAAGCGATGAACCGCTATGACCGGCTGGAGTCCGAGTTCCTGGCGGCCGGCGGCTACGCCGCCGAAGCCGAGGCCGCGGCGATCTGCTCGAATCTCGCCCTCCCGGACCGCCTGCTGAACCAGCCGCTCAAGACCCTGTCCGGCGGGCAGCGGCGCCGCGTGGAGCTCGCGCGCATCCTGTACTCAGATGCCGAAACCATGCTCCTGGATGAGCCCACCAACCACCTCGACGCCGATTCCATCTCCTGGCTCCGTGAGTTCCTCAAGAACCACCAGGGCGGGCTGATTGTCATCAGCCACGACACCGAACTGCTCGAAGCGACAGTGAACAAGGTCTTCCTCCTGGACCCCAACCGCGCCCAGATCGACTTCTACAACATGGACTGGAAGCGCTACCTCACCCAGCGCGAAACGGACGAGCGCGCCCGCAAGCGTGAGCGCGCCAACGCGGAGAAGAAGGCCCAGGTCCTCTTCGACCAGGCCAACAAAATGCGCGCCAAGGCCACCAAGGCCGTCGCCGCGCAGAACATGGCCAAGCGTGCCGAACGTCTGCTGGGCGGCCTCGAAGCCGTGCGCGCGACCGACCGCGTGGCAGCCCTGCGCTTCCCGGATCCGTCGCCCTGCGGCAAGACCCCGCTCACCGCCGATGGCCTCAGCAAGTCGTACGGCTCGCTGGAGATCTTCACCGACGTCGACCTCGCGATTGACCGCGGCTCCAAGGTGGTCATCCTGGGCCTCAACGGCGCCGGCAAGACCACCCTCCTGCGCATGCTCGCCGGCGTCGACAAGCCGGACACCGGCGAAGTCGTGGCGGGCCACGGCCTGAAAGTGGGCTACTACGCCCAGGAGCACGAGACGCTCGACGTGGACCGCACCGTCCTGCAGAACATGCGTTCCTCCGCCCCGGACATGAACGACGCTGAAGTACGGAACATCCTGGGCTCGTTCCTGTTCTCCGGCGACGACGTCGACAAGCCTGCCGGTGTGCTCTCCGGCGGCGAGAAGACCCGACTGGCGCTAGCCACCATCGTGGCCTCGAGTGCGAACGTGCTGCTCCTCGACGAGCCCACCAACAACCTCGACCCCGCCAGCCGCGCCGAAATCCTCGGGGCCCTGAGCAACTACACCGGCGCCGTCGTCCTCGTGAGCCACGATGAAGGCGCCGTCGAGGCACTTAACCCGGAGCGCGTCGTACTGTTGCCCGACGGCATCGAGGACCACTGGAACGAAGACTACCTGGACCTGATCACGCTGGCGTAAGGGTTAGCGGACGGGCATCTCTTCGGCGCCCGTGATTCGCTGCAGGTCTTCGTAGCCGATCGAGAACATCGAGTTGTGGTCGCCTGCCCCTGCCCAGAGGACGGGGTGGACCGCCAATGACTCATCCAACAGGGTCCGGATCCGTTCCGGGTGGCCTACCGGGGCCACGCCGCCAACTTCCTGGCCCGTGTGTTCCAGGACGAATTCGGGGGAAGCACGGCGGATTGTGCCGGACCTCAGTTGCGCGGCCACTTTCCCGACATCGACCCTGGCTGCCCCGCTGGCCAGGATGAGCAACGGAGCGCCGCCAAGGTCGAACACCAGGCTGTTGGTGATTGCCGCGACGTCGCAGCCCAGCGCGGCGGCCGCAGCTGCGGCGGTGGGGACTTTCGTAGCGAACACCGTCACGGTGTCCTGCGCGCCAAGAGCAGTGAGCGCGCGCTTCACGTTTGCCACAGGTTCCGGGATGGCCTCAGCGCTCATCCGTCAGTAGCCCTGGGCGTCCAGAATGGCGTCTTCCTCTTCCTCCGCCGTCGCGTTCTTGCGCTTCCGGGGAGCAGGACGACGGCGGGCCACCGGGCCGCTGGAGTGCAGGAACACGCCCTCGGCGGCTTCGGCTTCGGCGTCCTCCGCGTCGATCGCGGCGTTGCGGGCCTGCTGCCGGGCCGCATAGCCGAACCCGACGAACATCAGCACACCGAACGCGAACCACTGCAGGGAGTAGGACAGGTGGGTTCCCTCATCGGTGGACGGTTTGGGGAACGGAAACGGCATGTCCTGCACCGCGGGTGATTCCGAGGCGAGCTGCCCGTAGGCGCCTGTCAGGAGCGGATAGCCAAGCTGGGTGGAATAGGCGGTGAGGTCTATCGAGGCCAGCTGTCCGTCCGGGGCGCCGCGTTGAAGCTCGGCCTCGGCCGGCTTGAGGCGGGCAACCACGGTCACCGGTCCCTGCGGCGGGGCCGGCACCGAGTCGGGCCGGCCCGGGGTGTTGTTGCCGATGGGCAGCCAGCCGCGGTCAATGACGACGGTTTCGCCGGAATCGAGCTTGAACGGGACCACCACTTCGTAGCCGGGCTGGCCGTTGAGCGGGCGGTTGCGGACGATGCGCTGGCCGGCGACGTCGTAGGTGCCGTTCAGTTCCACCTGGGTCCATTCGCGCTCCGGATCGAGCCGGCCGAACTGGTCCCGGACATCGGCGAAGGGCACGGGGGTGGCGGAGTAGTTGGAGACCACCCGGTTGATTTCGGCCAGGGTTTCGGCGCGACGGTCCATCTGCCACCGGCCCAGGCCCACGCAGCCGGCAGCGAAGATCGCGGCCAGCAGCAAGTACCCCAGCCATTTACTGGAGAAAAGAAAGCGGTACATTCAGCCGATCCTGCCTGACGGGTCGAGGGGCACGGTGACGTCGAGGGCCACCGTCTCTTTCCACAGCCCGCGGGTCTGCAGGTAGTCCTCGAGCCAGGCGCGGTGCTCCCCGCATGCCAGCCAAATCTTGCGGCGTTCCGGGGAGTGGATCTTGGGGTTGTTCCACAGCAGTTGCCATTCCGCCACGGCGCGGCAGGCCTTGCGGGAGCAGACAGTGCCCGGGGCCGCGGCGGTGTCGCCGCCGGTCCCGGCCAGGTCAAAGAGGTTCATGAAGCTGCCCGTCCGTGGTTGTCGTCGTCGTTCTCATCATCGATCAGCTCGCCTTGCAGCAGCGTCGCCGAGGCGTCATCGGCGGTGTCAGGGTCAGGCCCGGCCGGCACTGCAGGGGAGTCCAGCTCGGCCAGCGGTGCATAGTCCAGGAGGGAGTCGCTGTGGACTTCCGCCTTGTCGCTGCCGTTGGCGATCACCACCGCAACCCAGGGCAGGAACACGGCCCCAAGCACGGGGATGAGCTTGAACCAGCCGTCCACCATGAAAATCAGGACCAGGCAGACCATGCGGATGCCCATGGCGACAGCGTACTTGATCATCCGCTCGCGCATCTCGTCCGAGTGCGCGGCAGCGGCGTCCGTAATGCTGTGCACTTCGGTACCGCCGGACTCGGCGTCCGGCCTCCCGGGCACAGGAACACCGGGTCGGTTTTTGAGTGTCACGGCTGTTAGATCACGCTCCCAAGGCTTACTGCAATTCTCTCACCATCGGCTGACCCGCCCAAACGGGTGCGAACCGGGCGCTAAGATCGGAGGCAGGAAAAATCCAGCCCCTAGCGCGGCCCTCCCTGCCGCAGAATCCCGGAGCCCCATATGTCTGAGACACCCACCACCGGCCGCAGCGTTCTGATCACCGGCGGGAACCGGGGGATCGGCCTGGCCATCGCCGAGTCCTTCCTGGCCAACGGCGACAAGGTGGCGGTGACCTTCCGCAGCGAATCGCCGCTCCCCGAGGGCATCCTGGGCGTCAAGGCGGACGTCACCGACGAAGCCTCCGTCGACGCCGCGTTCACGAAAGTCGAAGCCGCCCACGGCCCCGTGGAAGTGCTCGTCGCCAACGCCGGCATCACCAAGGACACCCTCCTGATGCGCATGAGCGAGGACGACTTCACGTCCGTGATCGACACAAACCTCACGGGTGCCTTCCGGGTCATCAAGCGCGCGTCCAAGGGCATGATCCGGGCGCGCAAGGGCCGCGTGGTGCTGATTTCCTCCGTTTCCGGCCTGTATGGCGCGCCGGGCCAGATCAACTACTCGGCTTCCAAGGCCGGCCTGGTGGGCATCGCGCGGTCGCTCACCCGCGAGCTCGGGGCGCGCGGGATCACCGCAAACGTGGTGGCGCCGGGCTTCATCAACACCGACATGACGGCTGAGCTGCCCGAGGCCACGCAGAAGGACTACCTGACCAAGGTCCCCGCCGGGCGCTTCGCCGAGGCGTCCGAGGTCGCCAACGTGGTCCGCTGGATCGCCAGCGACGAGGCATCCTACATTTCGGGTGCGGTCATCCCGGTCGACGGCGGCCTCGGCATGGGCCACTAGGCCCGGTCGGCGGCGGGCGCCGCGGGCACGGCGGACGACGGCGGCATCCGCCGTTGTCCGCTGCCGTTGTCCGCCAGCGGCTGCTCCGCGAAAATAGCCTCTAAAGTGTGCCACGCCGGGCCTTTTTGCCCTTGGCGCCCGTGCGCCGGGAGCGTGTAATGGGCTCACAGCCCCTGACCATGCCGCGGCAGGGGCGTGGATGCAGGAGGAATATCATGAGTGATCTCAGCAAGTGGACGCCGTCCGAAATGCTGGAACCGGTCCGCCGCTTCCTTGACGGTGATCTGACCATTGCGCCGAGCATCAAGATCGAACAGTTCCAGGAGGGCAACACCCTGGTGGTCCGGGCCGAGGTCCCCGGGATCGATCCCGACAAGGACGTCGATGTCTCGGTCAGCGAGGGCGTGCTGAACATCTCGGTGGAGCGGGAGGAAAAGTCCGAGCACAAGAACAAGAACGGGTACCGCTCGGAGTTCCGTTACGGTTCGTCCACGCGCAGCATCGTGCTCCCTGCCGGCGCCAAGGAAGAAGACATCACCGCCACCTACAAGGACGGCGTCCTGGAGGTCCGTGCACCGGCTCCCGAAACGGCCCCCGTGGAAACCACCAAGAAGATCCGGATCGACCGCAGCTGACCCGTCCGGCACCTGCCGGCACGGCGTCAGCAGGCCTCGTCCCGGGCCCGCTGGAGCCAGTCCGCGACCTCGGCGTCGAGGTCGGCTTCCGAGCGGAGCTCCAGGTGGTGCATCCAGACCCCGGGAGACGGGCTGACCACAGACTTGAACCTGGCGGAGTCGAGCCGGCTGCGCAGGGCAATCGACAGCACGGCCGGAACGTCGGAGCGGACGTAGCGCCCCGGCCACCAGACATATGCGAAACCCCGGGCCGCCCGGAAGGCCACCTGGCTCTTGGTTGCCCGGACTTCCGGCGGGGCCGGGGCCGCCAGCATTTTTTCCACGGCACGGAACAGCGCCAAGCCCCGCGGCGAGCCGCTGAACACGTCCTCCGGAGTGGACTCTGTGGCCGGGCATCCCATGGGCTTTAGCCTACCCTCGGCCGGGAACTCCGCACCCGGCGCCGACCGCAGCTGACGCGGACAAAGTACCGTTCCCTTCCGCCCGCGTGGTCCGGCCAGCCGGGGGGACATGCCCAGTCCTTACTCCGGGTAGTGGACATATGGGACGCATGTCCACTCCGGAACCCGTCCGGAGAGCATGTCCCGCGCAGGGGTCCGCCACGCCCCGGGGAACTACGCCGTCGGGGCTTCTTTGTTGACGCTGAACAACTGAAAAGGCGCAATCCGCTGGCATGATGGATTGCAGACCCACAGTATTTGGACGTTTGGAACAAAGGAGCTTGTATGGGACTGCTGGAGAACAAGACTGCGATCGTGACCGGTTCGTCGCGGGGAATCGGTGCCGAAGTCGCCAAGTTCCTCGCCGCCGAGGGTGCCGCCGTCGTGGTGAACTACCGCCAGAAGGCGCCGCGCGCCAACAAGGTGGTCGCAGAGATCGAGGCCGACGGCGGCCGTGCGGTGGCGGTCGGGGCGGACCTGACCACCCAGGAAGGCGTCCAGGCCCTCGCCAGCGCCGCCCTGGAGAACTTCGGCTCGCTCGACCTCCTGGTCCTGAACGCCTCCGGCGGCATGGAGACCGGCATGGAAGAGGGCTACGCGCTGAAGCTGAACCGGGATGCGCAGGTGAACATGCTCAACGCTGCGGTTGCCCTCATGCCCGAAGGCTCGCGCGTGGTCTTCGTGACCAGCCACCAGGCCCACTTCATCAACACCGTGGCCACCATGCCCGAGTACGAGCCCGTCGCCCGCAGCAAGCGCGCCGGCGAGGACGCGCTGCGCGAGCTCGTGCCCGCCTTGGCTGACAAGGGAATCGCGCTCGTGGTCGTCTCCGGCGACATGATCGAGGGCACCGTCACGGCCACTCTGCTTGACCGTTCCAACCCTGGCGCCATCGAGGCCCGCCGTGCCGAGGCCGGCAAGCTGTACTCGGTCAAGGAGTTCGCCGCAGAGGTCGCCAAGCTGGCCACGGCCGACGTCGAGACGGGCCACACCGAATACGTCGGCGGTGCCGATTATTTCGATAAGACCGCAGACAAGGCAGAGGACAAGAGCTCCAGCTAAGGCTGGGCGGCTGCCCGCCGAGATGGCACGCTGAGATGGCACGTCGCGGCAATGTTTCCAACGAACATTGCCGCGATGTGCCATCTCGCGGTTAAGGCATCAGACCCCGGCGATATACCGCACGGCGTCGAGATAGGGAATGTTCACGGCGGCGTCCGCGGCCGCGCGGACGGCCGGCTTCGCGTTGAAGGCGATGCCGATCCCTGCGGCGCCGAGCATGTCCAGGTCGTTGGCGCCGTCGCCCACGGCAATCGTGTGCTCCATGGGGATGCCTTCGGCCGCGGCCCATTCGCGCAGGTACTTCTCCTTGGCGGCACGGTCGACGACGTCGCCGATCACCTTGCCCGTCAGCGCGCCGTCGGCGATCTCAAGTTCGTTGGCAATCCAGTAATGCAGCCCCAGGTCCTCGG
>Ga0213837_1001703_pt1 | contig 11133 bp, 8 predicted proteins | sample SWPATP12_FD_160572 | JGI IMG/M metagenome (GOLD analysis project Ga0213837, IMG submission 160572) | Coastal seawater microbial communities from Marineland, Florida, United States - SWPA TP1 #2 | ecosystem: Environmental > Aquatic > Marine > Coastal | place: USA: Florida | collected 2016-08-06
TGGCAGCTGGAGAGCTGGGTGGAGAGCGACTTCAGGCATTTGAGCAAGGGCTCGGCGGCGGTGTCGCCGGTGTCCACGGCGCGCTGTACGGTGGCCTGGTCCAAGGCGACCAGGGAAAATTCGACGGCGACAAAGAAGCCGGTGCCGAGGATGAGCAGGAGACCCGCTGCGAGGAGAAGCCATTCCATATTAACGGCCTGCTTCCGGAGCAGCGGCGCACAGCCGGTGCCGCTGCAAGGGCCGCTGCAGGGTGTGTAAACGCTGGAAGCGTCTGCCGGTCCGGAAGCGTCTGGCCGGCGGAGGATGGTCGGCGGAGGCCGACCCTATTTCCTGGAAGGCTCCGGAATGGCGTACGGCCGGAGAGTGATGGGCGCGTGAACGGGGTTTGCCGGCTCTGCGGGTGGACTGCGCGGGAACGGTTTCCGTTCTCCGCTGACAGCCCCCAGGCCGGCACCTAGATTTACTGTCCATAAGAATTTCAGTCTACAGGAGCAGCCGCCACCAGCCCCCCGACCTGCGGCGTCACCCGACGTGCGGCGTCACCAGCTCTGCGGGACGGGACGGCCTTCCTCGTAACCGGCCGCGGACTGGATGCCGGCCACGGCACGTTCCCGGAAAGCGGCGAGATCGGAAGCGCCGGCGTAGCTCATGGAACTGCGCAGGCCAGCGGTGATCATATCCAGCAGGTCCTCGACGCCGGGCCGCGCTGGATCCACGTACATGCGGGACGTGGAGATGCCTTCCTCGAAAAGGGCCTTACGGTCCTTTTCGAATGCACCCTCGCGCTGGTTGCGGTTCTGGACCGCACGGGCGGACGCCATGCCGAAGCTCTCCTTGTACTGCCGGCCGCCCGCGTCGAGCTGCAGGTCCCCGGGGCTTTCGTGCGTGCCGGCAAACCAGGAGCCGATCATGACCTGGCTGGCACCCGCGGCCAGGGCCAGGGCGACGTCGCGCGGGTAGCGGACACCGCCGTCGGCCCATACCCGGCCGCCGGCCTCCCGTGCCGCGGCGGAGCATTCCAGGACTGCACTGAACTGCGGGCGGCCCACGGCCGTCATCATGCGGGTGGTGCACATGGCGCCCGGACCCACGCCGACCTTGACGATGTCCGCCCCCGCTTCGATGAGTTCCCGGGTGGCCTCGCCGGTGACCACATTGCCGGCAACCACCGGCACGCCGGGGTTGAGTCCCTTCACGGCGGCCAGGGCGTCGAACATCTTCTGCTGGTGGCCGTGGGCGGTGTCGAGGACCAGCACGTTCACGCCGGCAGCCAGCAGCTCGGCCGCCCGCCCGGCAACGTCGCCGTTGATCCCGACGGCGGCAGCCACCTTGAGCTTGCCGTCCCCGTCCAGGGACGGGCGGTAGAGCGTGGAGCGCAGGGCGCCCTTGCGGGTGAGCACGCCGGCCAGGACGCCGTCCTGCTGCACCGGCGCGTAGTCGGTCCCCGCCGCGTCCATCGCCTCAAAGGCGCGGCGGAGGGCCTGCGCAGCGTCCCCGGCGGCCGGTCCGACGTCGAGCAGTCCGGCGTCCAGCACGAGCGGCTGGTGGCGGACAACGGAGCCCAGCGACGCGAAACGGTCCTGGCCCTCGCAGTCGGCGGCACGCACCACCCCGGTGACCGCGCCGGATGCATCCACCACCACTACGGCCCCGTGCGGCCGCTTGCCCATCAAGTGGAGGGCATCAATCACGGTGTCCGTGGGCGCCAGGGTGACGGGCGTCTCGAGCACCGGGTGGCGGCCCTTGATCCAGGCCGTAACGTCCCTGATGACATCGAGCGGGACGTCCTGCGGCAGGACTCCAAGGCCGCCGCGGCGGGCCATGGTCTCGGCCATCCGCTTGCCGGTCACGGCCGTCATGTTCGCCGCCACCAGTGGAATCGCCGAGCCGGTTCCGTCGTCGGCCGCGAGATCCACGTCCAGGCGCGAGGTGACATCGGAACGGGACGGCACCAGGAAGAGGTCGGAGTAGGTCAGATCGGTGGTGGGCTCGTTGAGGAAACGCACGGCTGCTCCTTAGGTGGCACCTTCGGCACCAAACGGGTTCTCCTCCGATTCTAGGGCGGTTTCCGGCGAGGTTCCCCGGAGCGGGTCCGCGCCCTTCCGGCACCGCTCCGGGCACCGCCTCGGGGCTCGTTCTGCAGCGCAATTCGGCGGCTGCCGGGGCAGACCATGATTTGAGTCACGCTTATTGGCGGTTTAGCAAGAATCGTCACTAGACTGGCATGGGTCTGGGTTCACTGGACGCAGAGACTGGCTCGATCGTTGTGCCGAGGCACCGTGGAAGCCAGAGGGAATCAAACTCATGGAAGAGGCGTATTTCAAGTGCCAGAGCAGCCTAGCCACCGTCTACCAGAGGAATTTGGCGGAAACGAGTGGCTCGTTGACGAACTGTACGAGCGTTACCAGCAGGACAAGAACACGGTTGACGCCAAGTGGTGGCCCCTGTTCGAATCCTTTGCCGCGAGCGACGCCTCTTCCGCCAACGGAACGTCCGGCACAGCGACAGCTGTGCAACCTGCCACCCGTGAACTTCCCCTCGTAGCTCCTCCTGCCGCGCCGACGGCAGCACCTGCGCCGGCCGCGCCCGCAGCTGCCGCACCCGCCGCCGCGCCTGCACCCGCGGCTGCACCCGCAGTCAAGAAAGCCCCGGCCACTGTCGCCCGGGACGGCTCCAAGACCTCCGACGCCGGCCCCGGCACCGCGCCGATCCCGGCGCAGCTGCCCAAGAACGTCAAGGCCCCGACCGCGCCGGAAGAGGACGTCGTCTCTGTCCTTCGCGGCCCGGCCAAGGCCATCGCGTCGAACATGGTCACCAGCCTGGAAGTGCCGACCGCCACAAGCGTCCGCGCCATCCCGGCCAAGCTCCTGATCGACAACCGCGTGGTCATCAACTCCAACCTGGCCCGCGCCCGCGGCGGCAAGGTCTCCTTCACGCACCTGATCGGCTACGCCGTCATCCGCGCCCTGTCCCAGTTCCCGTCGATGAACGTCTACTACGACGAGATCGACGGGAAGCCGGTGGCGGTCCAGCCGGCGCACGTGAACTTCGGCATCGCGATCGACATGCCCAAGCCCGACGGCACCCGCCTGCTCATGGTGCCGAACATCAAGAAGGCGGAGACCCTCAACTTCTCCGAGTTCTGGCACACCTACGAGGACCTGATCAAGCGCGCCCGCAACGGCAAGCTGACCGCGGACGACCACTCCGGCACCACTGTCTCCCTGACCAACCCCGGCGGCATCGGCACCGTGCACTCCGTGCCCCGCCTGTCCAAGGGCCAGGCCGCCATCATCGGCGTCGGCGCACTGGACTACCCGGCCGAGTTCCAGGGTGCCAGCGAGAAGATCATCGCGCAGAACGCCATCAGCAAGGTCCTCACGCTGACCTCCACGTATGACCACCGCGTCATCCAGGGCGCCGGCAGCGGCGAGTTCCTCAAGCTCGTGCACCAGCTCCTGCTCGGTGCGCAGAACTTCTACGACGAAATCTTCGAGTCCCTGCGCATCCCGTACGAGCCCGTGCGCTGGAGCCCGGACCTGCAGGTGGACCCGGCGGACGAGATCAACAAGGTCGCCCGGATCCAGCAGCTGATCCACGCCTACCGCGTGCGCGGCCACCTCATGGCGGACACCGATCCGCTCGAGTACGTCCAGCGCAAGCACCCGGACCTCGACGTCCTGACCTACGGCCTGACCCTGTGGGACCTGGACCGTGAATGGCCCACCGGCGGGTTCGGCGGCAAGCCGATGCTCAAGTTCCGCGACATCCTCGGCGTCCTCCGCGACGCCTACTGCCGCACCGCCGGCATCGAATACATGCACATTCAGGACCCGGCCGAGCGCAAATGGTTCCAGGACCAGATCGAGCACCCGTACTCGAAGCCGAGCCGTGACGAGCAGCTGCGCATCGTCTCCAAGCTCAACGCGGCCGAAGCTTTTGAGACCTTCCTGCAGACGAAGTTCGTCGGCCAGAAGCGCTTCTCGCTCGAAGGCGGCGAGTCCCTGATTCCGCTGCTCGATGCGATCATCTCCGACGCCGCCGACGACGAACTCGACGAAGTGGCGATCGGCATGGCCCACCGCGGCCGGCTCAACGTGCTCACCAACATCGCGGGCAAGACCTACGCCCAGGTCTTCCGCGAATTCGAAGGCACCCAGGACCCCCGTTCGGTCCAGGGCTCCGGAGACGTCAAGTACCACCTCGGCACCGAGGGCACTTTCACCTCGGACAACGGCAAGGAAACCAAGGTCTACCTCGCCGCGAACCCGTCGCACCTCGAGGCCGTCGACTCGGTCCTGGAAGGCATCGTCCGCGCCAAGCAGGACCGCCTGGACCAGGGCGAGGCATTCCCCGTGCTCCCGATCATGGTGCACGGCGATGCCGCCTTCGCCGGCCAGGGCGTGGTGGCCGAGACGCTCAACCTCTCCCAGCTGCGCGGCTACCGCACCGGCGGCACTATCCACGTCGTGGTCAACAACCAGGTCGGTTTCACCACCGCGCCGTCCTCTTCGCGGTCCTCCACCTACTCCACGGACGTCGCCAAGATGATCCAGGCGCCGGTGTTCCACGTGAACGGCGACGACCCGGAGGCCGTGGTCCGCATCGGCCAGCTCGCCTACGAGTTCCGCCAGCGCTTCCACAAGGACGTTGTCATCGACATGGTGTGCTACCGCCGCCGTGGCCACAACGAGGGCGACGACCCCTCGATGACCCAGCCGCTGATGTACAACCTGATCGAAGCCAAGCGTTCGGTCCGCAAGCTCTACACGGAATCGCTGATCGGCCGCGGTGACATCACCGAGGAAGAGGCCGAGCAGCTGCTGCGCGACTACCAGGAACGCCTGGAACGCGTCTTCGCCGAAACGCACGCCGCCCAGACGTCCCCGATCCCGATCATCACGGCCGATTCGGCCGCGGTGTCCGATCTCGAACGCCCCATGGCCCAGCAGTCCGATTCCGGCGTCAGCACCCCGGCGTCCACCGCGATCTCCGCGGAGACCCTGGCCCGCATCGGCAAGGCCCACACCGACATCCCCGAGGGCTTCACGGTCCACGCCAAGCTCAAGCAGCTGCTGGAGAAGCGTGAAGCCATGTCCCGCGAAGGCGGCATCGACTGGGGCTTCGGCGAACTCGCCGCCTTCGGTTCGCTCATCATGGAAGGCGTCCCCGTCCGGCTCGCCGGCCAGGACTCGCGCCGCGGCACCTTCGTGCAGCGCCACGCCGTCTTCCACGACCGCGCCAACGGGGACGAGTGGCTGCCGCTGGCTCACCTGTCGGACGACCAGGCCAAGCTGTGGATCTACGACTCCCTGCTCTCCGAATACGCCGCCATGGGCTTCGAATACGGCTACTCCGTGGAGCGCCCGGATGCCCTGGTGCTGTGGGAAGCGCAGTTCGGTGACTTCGTCAACGGCGCGCAGACCATCATCGATGAGTTCATCTCCTCTGCCGAACAGAAGTGGGGCCAGCGGTCCTCGCTCGTTCTGATGCTGCCGCACGGCTACGAGGGACAGGGCCCGGACCACTCCTCCGCCCGCATCGAGCGTTTCCTCCAGCTGTGCGCTGAAGAGAACATGATCGTGGCCAACCCCACGACGTCGGCCTCGCACTTCCACCTGCTGCGCCGCCAGGCCTACAGCAAGCCGCGGAAGCCGCTCATCATCTTCACGCCGAAGCAGCTGCTCCGCCTGAAGGCCGCGGCGTCCTCGGTGGAAGACTTCACCACCGGCTCGTTCCGCCCGGTCATCCCGGAGCACGAGCAGCTGCAGGCGGACGCCGTCGAACGCGTGCTGCTGGTCTCCGGACGCCTGTACTACGATCTGCTGTCCACCCGGCAGAAGACCGAGAACAAGACCACGGCGATCGTGCGCGTCGAGCAGCTTTACCCGCTGCCGGCCGCCGAGATTGCCGCGGAACTGGCCAAGTACCCGAACGCCGAAGTGGTCTGGGCGCAGGACGAACCGGCCAACCAGGGTCCGTGGCCGTTCATCGGCCTGAACCTGCCCGATGCCCTGGACCGCCGCGTCCGCCTCATTTCGCGCCCCGCCTCGGCTTCCACCGCGGCAGGATCGATGAAGCGCCACGCGGCAGAACAGGACACCCTGCTCAAGCAGGCATTCGCGCGTAAATAGCGGCATTTCTGCCCGGCCGGAGATTGAAACACAACACTCCGGCCGGGCAGTTCTGTTTAATGGACTGTTAGTGGTCAGCTTGATGAACAGTGTGGAAGTGAAGAGGTAGTCGTGGAAGATCGGAAGCTGCGGATCGCGGCCGTTGGGGACGAGCTGTTGGCCGGGCTCGGTGATCCGCGCGCTCTGGGCTGGCTTGGCCGGGTCCTGGCCCGCACGCCGCAGGACGGCGTCGCACTGGAGTGCTACTCGCTGCCGTGCCCGGAAGAGGGCACCGAGGGAATTGCGGCGCGCTGGCTCGAAGAGGCGGGCCGCCGCTTCGGCAACCACCACGAGAACCGCCTCATCATCGGCTTGTCCGGCCGCGACATCGAATTCGGCCTGTCCACGGCCCGCAGCCGCTTGAACCTGGCCAACATCCTGGACTCCGCCTCCCAGAACAAGATCGAGGTCTTCGTGGTGGGCCCGCCGCCCACCCTTGACCCCGCCCAGAACCGCCGGCTTGGCGAACTCAACACCGCATTCGCCGATGTCACCACGCGCCGGAAGCATCTCTACGTGGACACGTTCTCGCCGCTCCTGAACCATGAACAATGGCGGCAGGACCTCGCGGCCAACGGCGGCACACCCGGCCAGGCCGGTTATGGCCTGATGGCGTGGCTCGTGCTGCACCGCGGCTGGTTCCAGTGGCTGGGACTGGACGCCCCGGAGTAGCTCGCGGCCCGAGAAAGGCCCCGGGAAGATTCGCGATATATCTTGACCGGACAGCAGGCGCGATATATCGTGACTTCATAGTCGCGATATATCGTTAGTTGTCCAGCCACTTTCGCTTTCCGGAGGAACCATGTCAGAGAACACGTGGACCGTGACAGGCCCGCAGACCATCGACGTCGACGGCGTCCGCTCGCTCAAGCTTGGGATCGTCCGCGGCCGCTTCGACATCGTCACCCATGACGAGGACGTTGCCAGGGTCGAAGTCTCCGAAATCAGCGGCGATCCGTTGTCGGTCTCGGTCATCGACGGCCGCCTGGAAGTCCGCCACCAGCTCCACGGTCCGCAGGGCTGGTTCAAGAACCTGATGGGGACCGTCAACAATAACAGCAGCAACTCGGTTGTCATCAGCATCGCCCTGCCGGCCGGTGTCGAGGTGGAGGCCGGGACGGTGAGCGGCGACGGGATGGTCTCCGGGATCAGCGGCCACGCGCGGCTCAACACGGTCTCGGGGTCCGTCCTGGCCGACGGCACCTCCGGCAACCTGTCCGTCAACACTGTCAGCGGCGAGGTGATCGCCCGCAACCATAGCGGGATCCTGACCGCCAAGAGCGTCTCAGGCGAGGTGACGGCGTCGGGCGAATTCAGCCACATCCGTGCGAACACCGTCAGCGGCGACCTGAACTTCGACCTGCACGGCTTCACCCAGGACTTTGGCGCCAACTCGGTCTCCGGCGACGTCACGATCAGGCTTCCGCACGACATCGGGGTGGACATCATCGCCAAGTCCGCCAGCGGGGCGGTGGTCATCGACGACCAGAAGTATGTCCAGGCCAGCGGCACGGTGCAGACCATCGCCGGACCGGACACCAAACTGATGCTGGTGCGGACCAACTCGGTCTCGGGCAAAACGTCGATCTTCCACGGCCAGCCCACCGCGGACACCGAAACGGCCTTCTGATGCCTCCCGTCTTTGCCCACGGTGCGCTGCGGCTGTACCTGCTGGCCCTGCTCGAATCCGGCCCCAAGCACGGCTACGAGCTCATCAAGGCCCTCAGCGAGCGGTTCGGCGGCACGTACTCCCCCAGCGCCGGAACTATCTACCCGCGCCTGGGCAAGCTCGAGGAGGAAGGGCTCGTGGCCACCCACACGGACGGCCGCCGCACCAACTACAGCATCACTCCGGCGGGACTCCTTGAACTGAACAGCCGGCGGGACGAGCTCGCCGGCGTCGAGAACGACATCTCGGCCTCCGTCCGCCGGCTTGCCGACAACCTGCGCCAGGACATCCGCGTCAACATGCGCGGCCTCCGGGCCGATCTCGCGGCAACCGCGGAGGCGGCGCGCACTTCGGCCCGCGCCGCAGGAGGCGGCCCCGCAGGGACCGCCGCGGCCGGATCGCGCTACTCCCCGGAAGGGGAGCGCCGGCTCAAGGAGGCGGAAATGCTCGTGCAGGCGTTCCGCGACGACATGCGGGTGGAACTGCGGCGCCATGCCGGGAGCCGTCCTATCACCGCCGTCACGCTCGAAACGGTCAGAACAGTGCTGGACCAGGCACGGATCTCCATCCGCAATTCACTCGACGACTGAACTCCCCCGAATCCGCGCAACCGGCCGCGGCCCGTAGCGGGGCGCCCCCGGTTCGCGGCGGGTGCCCTGATGTGGGAGACTTGAGGGCAGCTCTTTTGAGTACCAAAAATTAAGGAGGCCAGCTATGAGCAAGCGTGCACGTAAACGTCGTGACCGTAAGCGTGGCGGCGCGAACCACGGTAAGCGTCCCAACGCCTAAGCTACGGCTAGGATTGACTGTTTTAAGCGAAAGACCCCGGAAACCTTAAGGTTCCGGGGTCTTTCGCTGTGCGCTCTTCGAGGGCGGGTCAGGCTTCCACGGTCCGGATGGAGTGGATCCGGTCCAGGATGGAGTTCTTGAGGTTCTCCGGAGCCGCTTCGGTGCACGAACGCTTGACCATCACGCGGATGACACATTCGAGGTCGTACTGCTCCAGGCACTCCGGGCAACTGTCCAGGTGGTCCTTGATCTCTGAGATGTCTTGATGCGTGAGCGCACCATCGAGATATTCATAGATACGTTGCATCCGGGCGTCGTCGCAATCGCCCAGTCCCTGGCAGTCGCTCATTTCCTGTTCTCCTGTTTGTTGCTGTCGGCCGCAGTACTTGACTCGGTGGCGGCCCTGAATCCCCGCTCGGCGGCATAATCGGCAAGCATGTCCCGCAGCATCTTCCGGCCTCGGTGCAGCCGGGACATGACGGTCCCGATAGGGGTGTTCATGATGTCTGAAATTTCCTTGTACGCGAAGCCCTCGACGTCGGCGAAGTACACCGCCAGCCGGAACTCCTCCGGAATCGACTGGAGAGCGCGCTTTACATCGGTATCGGGCAGGTGGTCGAGGGCCTCGGCCTCTGCGGACCGCAGTCCGGACGACGTGTGCGACTCCGCGCGGGCAAGCTGCCAGTCCTCAATGGTGTCCGAGTTCGACTGCAGCGGCTCGCGCTGACGCTTCCGGTACAGGTTGATGTAGGTATTGGTGAGGATGCGGTACAGCCAGGCCTTCAGGTTGGTGCCGGGCTTGTACTGGTGGAACGCGGAAAAGGCTTTGGTGTACGCCTCCTGGACCAGGTCCTCGGCATCCGAGGGATTCCTGGCCATCCTCATGGCCGCGGAATACAACTGGTCCACGTACTGCATGGCGTCACGCTCGAAGCGCACCCGACGCTCCTCCGCGGACTCGGTGGAGACGTCCAGCGGCTTCCCGTCCACCTCGGTTTCCAAGGCGGCAGCAGTGCCGGCCTCGGGTGTTTCGGTGGGCGTGGCGTCGTTTCCGGCAACCTCGTGCATGGCCGCAACGGCCGGGTCCATGGTGCTCATTGCCTTCAAGTGTACTGTCACCTTCCGCCGGGCACCCGGAACTACCGGAAGCGCGAGAGTCCACGGTTGCCCGGAACCGGCTTCCAGTTCCACCCTGTCCAACACCTGCGTCAAATCTCCGCCTTCCTCAGCCTCCCGGGATCTGCCTTTCACAACCACGTCCGGCAGGCAAATATTCCGCAAAAGTGCAAGACTAGAACCGGTTCCCCCGCACAGAATCCGCGGTTCGTCCATCCAGGAGGAAATTCATGTCGTTTGTCCGCTTTCTCGCCCGGCCCATGCTCGCCTCCAGTTTCGTCCTCGCCGGCATGGACAAGCTCAAGAATGCGGATGACACTGCGACGCAGTTGTCCCCCTTGCTGCGCCGCGCGGCCGACGCACTGCCGTTCCAGACCAATGAAAAAGTCCTGGCGCGCGTGATCGGCGGCACCCAGGTCGGTGCCGGCATCTGCTTCGCCCTTGGCAAGTCAGCCCGGCTGGCAGCCACCGTCCTCGCCGTCATTTCTGCCCTGAACGGCTTCGTCGAATGGCGCAGCGCGGACATTTCCTCGAAGGAAGCCCGGGACGCCCGCCGCAAGCAGCTCCTGAAAAACGTCTCCCTGACCGGCGGCGTGCTCCTCGCTGCCGTCGACACCGCCGGCAAGCCCAGCCTGGCCTGGCGCGCCGGGCACCTGGCCGCGGATGCCAAGAAGAGCGCCGGACACCTCGCCGCCGATGCCCGGAAGTCGACCAACAAGAAGCTGAAGAAGGCCGATAAAGTCGTCCGCAAGGCCACCCACGCAGCCGGGGCCTAAGACGGTAATGACTGGCGCCACCCCCTCCGCAACTGCCCCTTCCCAGCCGGCCGACGGCGGTCAGCACTGGCCCGCGCCGTTCGCCGCACGGCCGGTCGACGCGACCGTCACCGTCCCGGGTTCCAAGTCCCTGACCAATCGGTACCTCGTGCTCGCTGCCCTCGCCGACGGACCGTCCCGGCTGCGGGCCCCCCTGCACTCCCGGGATTCCGCGCTCATGATTGAGGCACTGCGGCAGCTGGGGGCCACCGTCACGGAAGTTCCCGGCGACGGCGCGTTCGGCCCCGACCTCGAAGTCCTCCCGATCGGCATGGACGCCCCCGCCGCGGACACAGCGATCGACTGCGGCCTCGCCGGCACGGTCATGCGCTTCGTGCCTCCCGTGGCCGCCCTGCGCCGCGGCGAGTCCCGCTTCGACGGCGACCCGCACGCCCGCAAACGCCCGATGGGCACCATCATCGAGGCACTGACCGGCCTGGGTGTGGCGGTCAGCGCGCCCGACGGCGGGCCGGCGTCGTCGTTGCCCTTCACCGTGCACGGCACGGGCGAAGTCCGCGGCGGGCACCTCATCATCGACGCCAGCGCGTCGTCCCAGTTCGTCTCCGCCCTG
>Ga0213837_1001704_pt1 | contig 11131 bp, 6 predicted proteins | sample SWPATP12_FD_160572 | JGI IMG/M metagenome (GOLD analysis project Ga0213837, IMG submission 160572) | Coastal seawater microbial communities from Marineland, Florida, United States - SWPA TP1 #2 | ecosystem: Environmental > Aquatic > Marine > Coastal | place: USA: Florida | collected 2016-08-06
GCGATCAGGCCGTCGGCCGTGACTTCGCCGCCCGGCATGCGCGGCACCACGGAATAGGTGCCGTCCTTCTGGATATTGCCGAGGAAGTAATCGTTCGAATCCTGCAGGCTCGCGTGCTCGGGTTTCAAGACGAAATCGTTCCAGGTCGAGGCCAGGATGTTGGCGGCGACCGGCTTGCAGATATCGCAGCCGAGGCCCTTGCCATGTTTGGCGAGCAGTTCGCCGAAGCTCTTGATGCGGCCAACGCGCACCAGGTGGTGCAGTTCCTGGCGCGAGTGCTCAAAATGTTCGCAAAGCGCGCGGCTGACGGTCACGCCCTGCTTCGCCAGCTCGGCATTGAGCACCTGCGTGACCAGCGCAACGCAGCCACCGCAGGCGGTGCCGGCCGTCGTGCACTTCTTCAGCGCGCCAATGCTGGTGGCGCCGTCCTTGACCGCCGCGCACAAGCTCCCTTTCGAGATGTCGTTGCAGGAGCAGATCTGGGCCGCGTCCGGCAGCGCGTCGACACCGAGGCCGGTTTTCGGGGCGCCGTTCGATTGCGGCAGGATCAGGCTTTCCGGTGCATCCGGCAGCGCGATGCCGTTCAAGGCCATCTGCAGCAGCGTGCCGTATTCGGCGGCGTCGCCCACCAGCACAGCACCCAGCAGGCGCTTGCCGCAGTCGCTGACGACCAGTTTTTTATAGGTCTGGCGCCGTTCGTCCAGGTATTGCACACTGCGGCTGCCGGCTGTGGCGCCATGGGCGTCGCCGATGCTGGCCACGTCCACGCCCATCAGTTTCAGCTTGGTGCTCATGTCCGCGCCCAGGAACCCGCCGGGTGCGCCCAGCACATGGCGCGCCGCGGTGCGCGCCATGTCGTAGCCCGGTGCGACCAGGCCGAACAGCTGGCCATTCCAGGCCGCGCATTCGCCGATGGCGTAGATGTGCGGGTCGGAGGTCAGGCAATCGTCGTCGATGGCGACGCCGCCGCGCGCGCCCAGCGTCAACTCGCAAGCGCGGGCCAGGTCGTCGCGCGGGCGGATGCCGGCCGAGAACACGATCATGTCGGTCTCTAAATGGGTGCCGTCGGCGAATTCCATGCGGTGCGTGGCGGATTCGCCATCGACGATCGCCAGCGTGTTCTTGCCGAGATGCGCCTTCACGCCGAGTTCCTCGATGCGGCCGCGCAGCACGCGCGCACCCAAGTCATCGACCTGCACCGCCATCAGGCGCGGCGCGAATTCGACGACGTGGGCTTGCAAGCCGAGGTCGCGCAGGGCTTTCGCGCATTCCAGGCCGAGCAGGCCGCCGCCGATCACGACGCCGGTACGCGAGCGTGCACCACATTCGCGCATCGCTTCCAGGTCTTCGATGGTGCGGTAGACGAAGCAGTCGGCGCGTTCGCGGCCCGGCACCGGCGGCACGAAGGGAGACGAACCGGTGGCCAGCACCAGCTTGTCGTAGAAGTGCACGTCGCCGTTATCGAGCATGACGAAGCGCGCAGCGCGGTTGATGGCCACTACTTTGGCGTTCAGCTTCAGATCCAGATTGGTGCGCTCGAAAAAGCCCGGCGCGACCAGCGACAAATCCTCGGCCGTCTTCCCGGCGAAGAATTCGGACAAATGCACGCGGTCGTAGGCAGGACGCGGCTCTTCGCCGAGCACGGTGATGTGCAGGTGGGGCGCGGCTGCCGCGAGCGACTCGACAAACTTGTGGCCGACCATGCCGTGGCCGATGACGATGATGTTCATGCTGCTCTCCTTATGCACGCGCGGCCGAAGCTGCGGCAACGGTGGCGGTACTGCTGAAACGGGCGCCGAGTGCGCACAGGCTGGCGACGACGACCAGGCCGCCGAGGATCATCAGGGTCTGGCGCAGGTCGCCCGTCCCCTTCATCAGGAAGCCGGCCAGCACCGCGCCGACATTCCCGCCTGCGCCGACGATGCCTGCCACGCCACCGAGCGCGGTCGGCGCCACGAAGGGCACCAGCGCATAGGTGGCGCCGCACGCCATGTGGGTGAACAGGCCGAAGCAGAGCATGGCCAGCAAGGCAAACGCGACGCCGTCGGCGTTCGCGAACAAGAGCAGGCCCAGGCCCTCGCCCACCATCAGGACGAAGAGGACGGTGACGCGGCTGTTGAGATCACCGCGCGCGGCGCAACGGTCCGACAGCCAGCCGCCGAGCGCACGGGCGAACAGCGCCAGCAGGCCGAAGCTGGCGGCCGCCATGCCGGCCGCCTTCAGCGACAGGCCGTAGTGGTCGACGTAATAAATGGCGGCGATGTTGTGGATGAAGATCTCGATGCCGAAGCAGGCGCCGTAGGTGACGAACAGCAGCCAGGCGCGGTGGTTGCGGCAGGCGGCCTTGAAACTCGCCCAGCCGCCCTTGCCGCCGCCCTGAAAGGCGATGCCGGCCGCGCGCAGTTCGCTGAAGTTACCAGCCGGGCAGTCCTGCGTGTAGCGCCAGTAGACGACGGCCATGACCAGCATCGCCACCCCCGGCACGATCAGCGCGATGCGCCAGCCCAGGGTTTCGGAGACGCCGGCCATGACGAGGGCGCCCAGCAGCAGCGGCATCGCCGCCTGCGCCGCGCCGCCGCCGGCATTGCCCCAGCCGGCGGCGGCCGCGTTGGCGGTGCCGACCACTTTCGGCGCGAACATCACCGAGGTGTGGTACTGGGTGATGACGAAGCTGGCGCCGACCGCGCCGATGCCGAGCCTGGCCAGCAGGAAGGCTTCGTAGCTCTGCGCGAAGGCCACGCCGAGCACGGGAATCGCGCCCAGGACCAAGAGGCCGGTGTAGGTCTTGCGCGGGCCGAAGCGGTCGCACATCGGGCCGACAATCAGGCGCACCAGGATGGTGATGGCGACCGCGGCGATGTTGATGTTGGCGATCTGGGCGACCGACAGGCCGAACTCGCCTTTGATGACCGGCATCAGCGGCGCGCAGGCGAACCAGGCGAAGAAGCAGATGAAGAAGGCGACCCAGGTCAGGTGGAACGCCCGCATGTGCGGCGTATGGAAGTCGGTGAGTGTGATGCTTGTCGCTTTGCTGGCCATGGTATCCCTCGTTCTCTTGAAAACAAAACGGCGTCCGCGTCCCGGGGCTGTGCTAGCTGGGAGGCGGACGCCGTTGTCCGGAAAGCCGGTCCAGCACTGGACCGGCTGAATGACTGAAGGGATCGCCGTTGATCCTGACAGGGGTAAGTGCAAGAGCCGTGCCAGAGCGTGTGCGGGGTGTGGGGTGCGGAGGTTTTCAGCGAGGCGCTACATTGCAGTGCACAATGCGCTTGAATGATGCGGAACTGCGCACCGGGATGGTCGATGCATCGCCCTACGCGACGACCGGCTGCGGGTCGCGCTGGTGAATGGCGAACGACGCGGCATAGGCGGCGGGATCGCTGCCGTCCCAGACCCGGCCATCCATCAGCCGGCTGCTGCGCATCGCCGATTCCGGCAGGTCCACGCCGGCCAGCAGCGCCGCCTCGCGGTAGAGCGCCACCTGGTTCACCGCACGCGCCACGCCGAGGTAATCGGGATCCTCGCGCAGCAAGCCCCAACGCCGTTGCTGGGTCAGGAACCACATCCCGTCGGACAGCCAGGGAAAGGTCGCCGCCCCTTCGCCGAAGAAGCGCAGGCCGGGCTGATCGCCAAGGCGCGCGACCAGGCAGGCACGCATCAGTTCAATGTCGGCGTGCACGAAGGCGGGGCTGGCCAGGACTTCGGCGGCGGCTTCGCGGTTGGTCGGCGAGGCGTCCAGCCAGCGCGCCGTCTCGAGCAGGGCCGCGACGAGTGCGCGGCAGGTGTTCGGGTGGCGGGCGACGAAGTCGGCACGGGCGCCGAGCGCCTTGCCCGGGTGGTGCGGCCAGACCTGGCCGCTGGTGGCGGCCAGCACCCCGCTCGCCTCCATCACCGCGCGCCGGCTCCAGGGCTCGCCCGCACAGAAGCCGTCCATGTGGCCGGCTTCCAGGTTGGCCGCCATCTGGCCCGGCGGTACGGTGACGAGCCGGGTTTGCCCGGCCGGGTCGATGCCGGCGGCGGCCAGCCAGTAGCACAGCCACATCGCGTGGTTCCCGGTCGGGAAGGTGTGGCCGAAGGTGTAGCGGCGCGGCTGCTCGCGCATCAGCGCGCGCAGCCCGGCGCCGTCCTTCACGCCGGCTGCGGCGATGGTGCGCGAGAGCACGATCGCCTGGCCGTTCTGGTTCAGGTTCATCAGCACCGCCATGTCGCGCGCGGTGCTGCCGATCCCCATCTGCAGGCCGTACAGCAGGCCATACAGCGCATGGGCGGCATCGAGCTCGCCGCTGGTCAGGCGGTCGCGCATGGCGGACCAGGAATGCTGTTTTTCCAGCACCAGCTTGACGCCGTATTTTTCGTCGAAGCCGAGCACCGAGGCCATTACCAGCGGCGCGCAATCGGCGAGCGGCATGAAGCCGATCCGCAGCACCGCTTTTTCGGGACGGTCGGATCCGCTACTGTAGGCACCTGCGAGGCTGGTCATGCGCTTCCTTTCGTTGGGCCATCGCCCAGCAAGTCCTCGACGTCCAGGATGCGCTGCGCGATCTCGGCCAGTCTCATGTTCTTGTTCATCGCCAGGCTGCGCAGGCGGCCGTAGGCTTCGTCCTCGCTGAGCCGATGGCGCGTCATCAGCACGCCCTTGGCGCGGTCGATCACCTTGCGCTCCGCCAGCTTCTGGCGCGTGTCGGCCAGTTCGCCGAGCAGCTTCTGTTCGCGCCGGAAGCGCGCCAGCGCCACGTCGAGCACGGGCCGCACGCGTTCGGCGCGCAGGCCGGCCACGATGTACGCCGAGACGCCCGCCGCCACCGCCGCTTCCATCGTCGCCGCGCTGTCGTCCTCGGTGAAGAGCACGATCGGGCGGCGCGCCTCGCGGGTGGCGATGACGATGTGCTCGAGTACGTCGCGGGCGTCGGATTCGCTGTCGACGATGATCAGGTCGGGCTGCAACTGGGCGATCCGCTCGGGCAGGAAGATGTCCGGCGGGAGCGAGGCGACGATGTCGTAGCCCGACTCGAGCAGGCCGACGCGCAGCGCCGTGCTGCGGCAAGCCTGGGCCGCCAGGGCGGCGTCGCCCGCCTGCGCGTCGCCACTGGTAACGACGACGATGCGCAGGCTGCGGGATGGATCGGCTCTTTTCATGCAGTCAATCATGCAAGAATTGGGCCATGCAGGCTGCGGGCGCGCCTGATATTTATCTGAGCAATATCCCTATAGCATGATGGCTGCGCTAGAATGCATTCGCGTTTTTCCAGCCCGAAAGCACCTCCTTTCACTCACCACAGATCACGATGCGACTTCCTGCACTGACTTTCCTTGCCGCGCTCACTGCGCTTCCAGCGGCCGCCGCGCCGACGCCCATTACCCTGGACCAGGCCATGGCCCATCCCGACTGGATCGGCAATCCGGCCGAAGCCGCCTGGTGGAGCTGGAACGGCAAGGACGTGTACTTCAAGCAGAAGCGCACCGGCTCCCAGCTGCGCGACACCTTCCTGGCCAGCCAGAATGGTGCGCGCCGCGTGGCCGACAGCGAGCTGGCAAAGCTCGACAGCCCGGCCGTGGTCTATGACCGGGCGCACACCCGCACCATCATGGTGCGCAATGGCGACCTGTTCGAACGCGACCTGAAAAACGGTGCACTGGTACAGATCACGCGCGGCGTGAAGGCCGAGGACCCGCAGTTCTCCAGCGACGAGCGCGCGGTGCAGTTCCGCGTCGGCGACGACTGGTTCAGCTGGGAGCGCGCCAGCCGCCTGCAGGCGCCCGTGGCCCTGCCGCGCGCGGCCAAGGACCCGGCTGTGCAAGATCCGGATGCGCTGCGCGACATGCAGCTGCGCCTGATCACGACCTTGAAGCGCGCGAAGGACGACCGCGACGCCGGCCGTGCCCGCGCCGAGGAAGAACGGCGCTTCGACCCGACCCGCGCACCGAGCCCGGTCTACCTGGGCGACAAGGTCACGATCGAAGGCAGCGCCCTGTCGCCCGACGGGCGCTGGCTGGTGATCGTCACGGCCGCCAAGGCGCTTGAGAAGGGCCGGGTCGGCAAGATGCCGCGCTACGTGACCGAATCGGGCTACGAAGAGACGGACGACGAGCGCACCCGCGTCGGGCGCGGCTATCCGGCGCCGCACGCGCTGAAACTGATCGACCTCGCCACCAACAAGGTGCAGGACATCGCCTTCGACACCCTGCCCGGCATCGCCACCGATCCGCTGGCCACGCTGCGCGCCGAGGCCAAGCTCGAACCATTGAAGGGCAACCGCCCGCTGCGCATTGCCGACCGCGCCGACGCCGTGCGCTGGAGCGCGGACGGCAAGCAGGCCGCCGTCATGCTGCGCGCGATCGACAACAAGGACCGCTGGATCGCCACCATCGACCTGGCCGCCGCCAAACTCAAGCCGCAGCACCGCCTGACAGACGAGGCCTGGGTCAACTTCGACAACAGCGACTTCGGCTGGCTACCGGACAACCACACGCTGTGGTTCAAGTCCGAGGAAAGCGGCTACGCCCACCTGTACACCCAGCCGCTCGACGGCCGCCCGCGCGCGCTCACCAGCGGCAAATGGGAAGCCGGCGACGTCCAGTGGAGCGTCGACGGCGGCACCGCCTACATGCTCTGCAACCGCAAGAAGCCGGGCACCTACGAAGTCTGCGCCGTGAACGCGAAGGACGGCGCCACGCGCGAAGTGACCAGCCTGGAAGGCGTCGAGCGCTTCGTGCTGTCGCCGGACAGCCGCAAGCTGCTGGTGCATTACTCGTCGAGCTACATGCCGGCCCAGCTGGCGACCGTGCCGGCCAGCGGCGGCGCGGCGGTCAAGCTGACCGACACGCGCACCCCTGACTACAAGGCGCGCGAATGGATCCAGCCCGAGATCGTGGCCGTGCCCTCGAGCGACGGCGGCGACCCGGTCTGGTCGAAACTCTACCGTCCCGCCAAGATGGAAGCGGGTAAAAAATACCCGGTCGTGATGTTCGTGCACGGCGCCGGCTACCTGCAGAACACCCATCAGCGCTTCCCGGTCTACTTCCGCGAGCAGATGTTCCACAACCTGCTGGTCGAGAAGGGTTATATCGTGCTCGACATGGATTACCGCGCCTCGCAGGGCTACGGGCGCAACTGGCGCACGGCGATCTACCGCCAGATGGGGCACCCGGAACTGGTCGACTACCAGGACGGCGTGAAGTACATGGTGGCGAACCACCAGGGCGACGCCGCCAACGTCGGCATCTACGGCGGCAGCTACGGCGGCTTCATGACCTTCATGGCCCTGATGCGCGCGCCGGAGATGTTCAAGTCGGGCGCGGCCCTGCGTCCGGTCACCGACTGGACCACCTACAACCACGAGTACACGGCCAACATCCTGAACACGCCCGAGCTCGACCCGCAGGCCTACAAGATCTCGTCGCCGATCGAGTACGCCGACAAGCTGCAGGGGAACCTCCTGATCGGCCACGGCATGGTCGACGACAACGTGTTCTACCAGGACTCGGTGCGCATGGCCCAGCGCCTGATCGAACTGAAGAAGGACAACTGGGAACTGGCGAGCTATCCGCTCGAACGCCACGCCTACACCCAGCCGGAAAGCTGGTTCGACCAGTACCGCCGCATCTTCAAGCTGTTCGAGCGCACGCTGAAACAGTAAAACGATTACAACATGTAACCGCGATTGCATCGCCGGCGTCTCAGGAGGATCTTATGCGAACAACAACTCGATAAGGTCCTGACATGAGACGCGCCTCCGCCGCGCTGCCTGCCCTGGCAGCCGCTTCCCTCCTCCTGGCTGCCTGCAGCACGCCCACCGACACAGCGCAGACCGTGGCGCCGCCCTCCCCTGGCGCAGTCGCGCCGCCTGCGCCGCCCCCGCCGCCTTCGCCGCCTTCGCCGCCTTCGCCGCAGGAGGTCAAGGTGACCGGCTCGGGCATCACGCGCTTCGATTACGCCCCGCAGGCGCACAGGGCTTACGTGGCGCCGCAGCCGGTCTATCTGCCCGGCGCGGACAAGTTCCCCAATGCGCAGGCCAACAAGGCGATCCTGGTCGAGGAGCAGCCGGTCTCCACCTTCAGCACCGATGTCGATACCGCCTCCTACGCCTTCGTGCGGCGCCAGCTGAACGGCGGCCGCGTCCCCCCAAGCGCCGCGGTGCGGGTCGAGGAAATGGTCAACTACTTCCCCTATGCCTACGCGCGCCCGAAGAGCCGCACCCAGCCCTTCGCGGTGACGACCGAAGTCATGCCGAGCCCCTGGAAAGCGGAGAACCAGCTGCTGCATATCGCCGTGCGCGGCTTCGATATCGAGAAGGCCGAGCGGCCGCCGATGAACGTGGTGCTGCTGGTCGACGTCTCCGGTTCGATGGGCCCGGCCGACCGCCTGCCGCTGCTGAAACAGGGCTTCCGCCTGTTCGCGGACAGCCTGCGCCCGCAGGACCGGGTCGCGATCGTCACCTATGCCAGCGGCACCGCGGTGGCGCTGGAACCGACGACGGGCCAGGACAAGCAAAAAATCCTGGGCGCGATCGACGCCTTGGGCGCCGGCGGCAGCACGGCCGGCAGCGAAGGCTTGCAGCGCGCCTATGCGCTGGCCGAGCGCCACTTCGACAGGGCAGCGGTGAACCGCGTCATCCTCGCCACCGACGGCGATTTCAACGTCGGCATCACCGACCCACGCGAGCTGGAACGCTTTGTCGCCGACAAGCGCAAGAGCGGCGTCTACCTGTCGATCCTGGGTGTCGGCGCCGGCAACCTGAACGACGCCCTGATCCAGCGCCTGACCCAGTCCGGCAACGGCAACGCGGCCTACATCGACTCGCTGCTGGAAGCGCGCAAGGCCTTGAGCGAGGAACTCGGCTCGACCATGTTCCCGATCGCGAACGACGTCAAGATGCAGGTCGAGTTCAACCCGGCGCAGGTGGCGGCCTACCGCCTGATCGGCTACGAGACGCGCATGCTGGCGCGCCAGGATTTCAAGGACGACAAGGTCGACGCCGGCGACATGGGCGCGGGCCACACGGTGACTGCGATCTACGAGATCACGCCGGCCAGCGCAGCGGGCAAGCTGGTCGATCCGCTACGCTACGGCGGGGGCAAGAAAGCCGCGCCGGCTGCGAAGAGCGACGAGCTGTGCTTCGTCAGGGTGCGCTACAAGCTGCCGGGCGAAGCGGCCAGCCGCCTGGTCGAACAGCCGGTGCGCGCGGATTCGGTGCGCACGACGCTGGCCGCGGCGCCGCTCGACCAGCGCTTCGCCGTCGCAGTGGCGGCCTTCGGCCAGCGCCTGCGCGGCGAGCCGCAGGTGGCAGATTACAGCTATGCCGACATCGCCGCGCTGGCGAACGGCGCACGTGGGGCCGATACGGAAGGTTATCGGGCCGAATTCGTCAAGCTGGTGCGGATGACGGAGTCGCTGGGCAAGGCCGGCGGTGCCGGCCAGCCATGACCGTGGTTTGACCTGGGATGGGCGCACCGCGCCCATTCCTAGGCCGCCAGCAGGTCCAGCAGCGTCAAGGCCACCACCTTGGTCGCCTTGCGCAAATCCTCCAGCGCCAGCTTCTCATCCGCCTTCTTCGCATTCGATTCCGGCACCGTGCGCGGCCCAGCCCCGTACATCACCGCCGGAATCCCGCGCTCGCCATACAGCCGCGCGTCCGCATACAGCGGCGTACCAACCGCAGGGATCGCTTCGCCCAGCACGCTCAACGCATTGCGCTGCAAGCTCGCTACCAGCCCATCAGCCCCAGGCAGCGGCCGCAGCGCCTGCGACAGCAACAGTCTCCGGATCTCCACCCGAATGCCCGGCAGTCCTGCCACCGCGTCCTCGATCAGCGCCCGCACCCCCGCTTCCACCGCCACCGGATCTTCTTCCGGAATCATGCGCCGGTCCATCTTGAGCACCACCTTGCCCGGCACGACATTCGTGTTCGTGCCGCCGTCGATGCGCCCGACCAGCATGGTCGGGGAGTCGATGCCGGCCACGCTCGACTTGATCTTTTTCAGCTCCGGCAGCTGGCCGTAGATCGCATTCAGGATGTGGGTCGCCGCCTGCAGCGCGTCGACCGCGGTCTCGGGCATGGCGCCGTGGCCGGCCTTGCCGTGGACGGTCACTTCCAGCTGCAGGCAGGCGTTGTGGGCGGTGACGACCTGGTAGCTGAAGCCGGCCGCGATCACCAGGTCGGGCCGCGTCAGCTGTTGTTCGAGCAGCCAGCCTGGGCCGAGCAGGCCGCCGAACTCCTCGTCGTAGGTGAAGTGAAGCTCGACCCCGCCCTTCAGGCTCGCACCCAGCGCTTCCAGCGCACGCACGGCAAAGATATAGGTCGCGAAGTCGCTCTTCGACACCGCCGCGGCGCGCCCGTACAGGTAGCCGTCCTCGATCTCGGCGCCATACGGCGGATGGATCCAGCCCTCGCCCGGCGGCACCACGTCGCCGTGGGCGTTCAGCGCGATCGTCGGGCCGCCGGCGCCATACGGCCGGCGCACGATCAGGTTGGTGATGCTCTCCATGCCGTAGTCGCGCACATCCTGCTGCGGCACGGCGTGGCGCTCGGCCTGCCAGCCGAAGCCGGCCACCATCCCGGCCACCGCGTCGGCGTGCGGCGCGTTGTTGCCGGGCGGGGTATCGGTCGGGATCCTCACCACCGACTGCAGGAAGGCGACCTGTTCGTCGAAATGGGCGTCGATCCAGTCGAGCAGTTGCTGTTGCGTGGAAGTGCTCATTGTTTCGCTCCAGTCCTGGCGCCGGCTTCGAACCAGGCGCCCACCTGCGCCCGTTCGGCGTCGGTCATGTTGGTGAGATTCGCCAGCGGCATGGCTTTCAATTGGACCGTCTGCTGGTAAATGCGCGCCGCGTGCTGGGCGACGAGCTCGGGCGAATCGAGCATCACGCCGGCCGGTGCCGTGGCAAAGCCGGGCTGCGTGGGATGCGCCGAATGGCAGGCCACGCAGCGCTGGTCGACGATGGTTTTGACTTGCGTGAACTGGGCCGCGGGATCCACGCCCGGCTGGGCGACGCCCGGCCCTTTGGGCGCGATCAGCACCGCCAGCACGGCCAGCAGCGCGACGCCGGCCGCCGGATACTTCCACTCGATGCGGCCCTTGTGGCGCAGGTTGAAGAAGTGGCGGATCAAGACGCCCGCCGCCATGATCACCG
>Ga0213837_1001709_pt1 | contig 11113 bp, 9 predicted proteins | sample SWPATP12_FD_160572 | JGI IMG/M metagenome (GOLD analysis project Ga0213837, IMG submission 160572) | Coastal seawater microbial communities from Marineland, Florida, United States - SWPA TP1 #2 | ecosystem: Environmental > Aquatic > Marine > Coastal | place: USA: Florida | collected 2016-08-06
ATTAGCACCGTCTATTTAACACAATAAAAAATATAACTATGCGCTCAACAATTACGTCCAAACTACTGGTGGCCCTCGTCACTGTATTTACTTTCGTACTCGCGATATCCACCTACTATCAGTATTATCAACAAAAACAGCTTGTTAACTCAGTACTCAGTGAACAACTTCATGATAAAGCCAGTAACTATTTCGATAGCCTGAACATGATGATGCTAACGGGCACCATGGCTCAAAAAGAAACTTTACGCCAAAAAGCCCTTGCTCAAGATGGGATTGAACAAGTTCGAGTGCTGCGCTCTGATTTAGTCACAAAGCTCTACGGCCCTGGCCAAGAAAACCAGAAACCGGTAGATGAAATAGATCGACGAGCTCTGGCCGGAGAAACAGTGATCGAAGCCATTGATTCCGAATGGGGCAAAGGGATTGTGGTGGCCCTTCCAATGAAGTCTAGTGAAAACTACCGCGGGACTAACTGTGTTTCATGCCATATGGCACCTGAAGGTGAAGTGTTAGGCGCAATTCGTTTGGAATACAACTTAAGCCATGTAAACAGCATGATCAGCAAGCAAGCGATGACAGCTATCGCGATTATGGCGTTCATTTCTTTTATTGGCTTCTCGATGACAATGGGGTTAATTCGTAAAATCGTCGTTCGCCCAATCCAACGTACATCTAAATTCATGATGTCAGTCAGCCAAAACAAAAACCTTTCTGAACGCCTGCCTGTCCACAATGACGATGAGGTTGGTCAGTTATCTGGTTCGATCAATTCATTCATGGACACGGTGTCCAAGAGCTTATCGAAAGTACAAGAAACTTCTCACTCGCTCAACAGCTCTGCAAATCAGCTCACTTCTGTGGCCCAAATTACTGAGCAGGCAGCCAACAACCAGCAGCATGAAACGGGAGAAGTGCAGTCTAATATCCAAGTCATCCAAAATCAGCAAATCGATGTAGAGCAAGCCACCAGCACTGCATCTGAGCTTATTATGCACACGGCTGACGTGGCTCGAAAAAGTGCAGGACAAGCGTATAACGCAAGCAACGAAATCAAGAATCTTGTAAGCAGTATCGAGAAAGTTAAAGACAAGATCTCAACTCTTAATCAGCAAACAGGAGAAGTCTCTTCTATTCTAGGTGTGATTCGAGGGATCGCCGAGCAAACCAATTTGCTCGCACTCAACGCCGCAATTGAAGCCGCTCGAGCAGGAGAGCAAGGCCGTGGTTTCGCAGTCGTTGCAGACGAAGTAAGACATCTAGCCTCTCGTACATCGGATGCAACCGGTAACATTGAAACGATCATTGGCCAGTTCCAAAAAGGCAGCGAAGAATCCTTAGATTCCGTAGACTCAGTGTGCGCCCATGCGCACGAAAGCTCGACTGACATCGAACAATTGTCAGTTGAAATGGAAAACGTGGTCACTGAAATGCAGCAGGTACTATCGCATGCTCAAAATATTCAAAATCAGACTCAGTCGACTACCCTAGCCACCCAAGATGTCCAAACCAAAGTCGATACTATTACTTCTCATGCTGATAACACGTCAGCGTCCGCTAGCGAGACTCGAGACATCAGCACGGACTTGGAGCAATTGTCGGAACATTTGGAGCTTCTGATTAACCAATTCACTCTTGAGGAACCAAAACGCAAAGCGAAATAGAGCAAAAATTCAGCCGAAAGAAGCCAATCTTCTATAGTAGCTGAATTTTTCTTCAGCCAAGCAACAATAAAGGTTGAAGCTCTCGGTGTGACAGGTAATATGTTCCATTGATTTAAAAAATTTATACAACCCAATGTTTCGATTGTTTTTTGTCCAAATGTGGCAAATCACAGGCAATTTAAATATTGGGTTGAATTTGTCCCTCAATGGAGAATGAAACCAACATGACTTACGCGCCTGTAACAGACGTACTTGGCGGCAAGCTAGCGGTAGACAGTGAAGTAACTGTACGCGGCTGGATCCGTTCACGTCGTGATTCCAAAGCTGGAATCTCTTTCCTTGCCATTTATGACGGCTCTTGTTTCGACCCGATTCAGGCCGTGGTCCCTAATAATCTTAATAATTACGAAGACGAAGTATTAAAGCTAACTACTGGCTGCTCTGTTGAAGTAACAGGTAAGATTGTTGAGTCTCCTGCGAAAGGTCAAGACTTCGAACTAGCAGCAACTGACGTTAAAGTTGTTGGTTGGGTTGAAGACGCTGACACTTACCCAATGGCTAAGACACGTCACTCTATCGAGTACCTTCGTGAAGTTGCTCACCTACGCCCACGTACTAACGTAATCGGCGCAGTAGCACGTGTTCGTAACTGTCTATCTCAAGCGATTCACCGTTTCTACCATGAGCAAGGCTTCTTCTGGACGTCTGCTCCGCTTATTACTGCATCTGATGCAGAAGGCGCTGGTGAAATGTTCCGCGTTTCTACGCTAGACATGGAAAACCTACCACGCACTGAAAAAGGCGACGTAGATTTCAACGAAGACTTCTTCGGTAAAGAGACGTTCCTAACAGTATCTGGTCAACTTAATGCTGAAGCTTATGCTTGTGCACTAAGCAAAGTTTACACGTTCGGCCCTACATTCCGCGCTGAAAACTCAAACACTAGCCGCCACCTAGCAGAATTCTGGATGGTTGAGCCTGAAGTTGCTTTCGCAGATCTAGAAGACGTTGCGAAACTTGCTGAAGACATGCTGAAGTACGTATTCAAAGCAGTACTTGCTGAGCGTCGCGACGACCTTGAGTTTTTCGCTCAACGTATCGACAAAGAAGCAATCACTCGCCTAGAGCAATTCGTTGACGCTGACTTCGCACAAGTTGACTACACTGACGCAATCCAGATCCTTCTAGATTCAGGTAAAGAATTCGAATTCCCAGTTGAATGGGGTATCGATATGTCTTCTGAGCATGAGCGTTTCCTTGCTGAAGAGCACTTCAAAGCACCTGTAATCGTTAAGAACTACCCGAAAGACATCAAGGCTTTCTACATGCGCTTAAACGATGATGGTAAGACAGTAGCAGCAATGGACGTACTAGCACCAGGCATCGGTGAAATCATCGGTGGTGCACAACGTGAAGAGCGTCTAGATATTCTAGACGAGCGCATGGTTGCAATGGGCATCGACCCTGAGCACATGAGCTGGTACCGCGACCTACGCAAATACGGTACTGTGCCGCACGCAGGCTTCGGTCTTGGCTTCGAGCGTCTAGTATCTTACGTAACAGGTATGGGTAACGTTCGTGATGTGATTCCATTCCCACGTACGCCACGCTCTGCAAACTTCTAATTCGACACTTAATCGATATTAAAAGTTAAGAACAAATAGAAACCTCCGCAAATGCGGAGGTTTTTTTATATCCAAACTAAAAAAGAACACGCTCTCTACGTTTGTATTCTACTGTTCACTTTTAGGCTTTTGCTCTTTTTCATGTTCATAACCTAAAGTACGTATGTGCTGGCCATGAATCGTATTCTGCATAGCTTTCCAAAGCGCTGCCAAGAATCTCTTATGCAGTTCATGGTGTCGAATATACTTAAAATGAACAAACAAATACGCTACGACAAAAATACCAATCGCAATCATCAAACCATAAGCTTCATATAAACTAATTAAGTTCATCGGGTTACCTTTTAAATTATTATCAAAATCATTGAGTGAGCGTGCGTAACCAAAGGCGAGTTCTAAAACGACGAATACACGCAAACCATTTACAAACAGCTTCAACGAAAAACAGCGCAAAAACCCACGTAGGCGACCACCCTAAGTACAATACAGCAATGGCAACTAACGGTATTCCAATGAGCCACTGGGTAATAAGATCTTGGTAGAGGCAGAATTTTACGTCTCCCCCAGCCCTCAGTACACCGACAACCATGGTCGTTGGCAGTGACCTCAGGATTATGCCAAAGCAAAGGATTCCATAAAAATGCTCAGCCATTTCCCGCGTATCCGAACTTAGCGCACCAAATAGATTCAATACTGGTGCTCTCATCATAAATAGCACCACCGAGACTACAATGGTCACTCCAATAGCAAGCACAACAAACCCGATGGCTTGTGCATAGGCTTGCTCTTGATCTTTAGCACCTAAATGATTACCGACAATCACTGCTGAAGCATTCGCGATACCAGTCAAAAAACTCAGTGAGAAGGCCTCAATTGGAGAGATAACCGACAAGACTACTAAGCCCTGTGTGCTAGCTTGTCCCATCAGAGTCGTATAGGTAAATAGTCCAACCGCCCATAATAGAAAATTAAATGTGGTTGGTAAGGCAAGAGTAATAAAGTGAGAAAAGTAAGAGAGCTGGCCTACCGCCCGCAAACATTTTCGTCTCAAGCGTAGAATGTGCTCGCCTTTATATATGGCTAATAATGTTACGACAGTTTCGAGAATGCAGCTGACTAACGTTGCAATCGCCGCCCCTTTCAACCCTAAAGCAGGAACGCCTAGTAAACCAAAAATTAGAATCGCATTGAGAACTAAGTTACAGATAATGCCAAACGCACTTAAACCTGCACTTAGCTTGGCCTGCCTAACAGACCTTAGCCCAGCAGAAATAGCCCCATTAAATGCGACAAAGAATAAGCTTACACCAGTGATCGCCAAATACTGATGGCCTAATTCTCGAATGACACTTGATTCCGTTGAGAGTCCAACAATATTTTGCCCAAATAATCCAAAACCGATAGCTGGAATGATGGCGACAATGGTCGACACAAGCCAAGTTATCGCTAATGTTCTTCGAACGCCATTTTCATCGTTGGCACCAAAATACTGCGCCATTAACATCGAACCTCCCGTCGCAATACCGGAAAGTAAGATCATCGCTACAAATAGCGCTCGCCCCGCAACCCCAACTGCTGCAACAACATCTTCTGATAACTGCCCTATCATTAAAATATCCGTTACGCCTTTTGATGCAAAAAATATGGTTTGCAACGTAATTGGTATCGCGATGGCAAAAATTGCTTTGAGCTGTTGAAGATCAAAAGGCCAGGCAGTACTTCTAAAACTATTTATTGAGTGAGCGCGCATTACTGTCAAAAATAAAGTGGATTTATTTGAGATTATGAACGACTAATTACAACATACAAAACCACTTATGTTAGGAAAATACGTTCAAATGAGTTAAGGGTTTATGCATACACTTGAGCAGTTAAATGCCTTTGTCGCTGTCTATGATTGTGGTTCTTATAGTGCGGCAGGTAGAAAGCTTGGCAAAGATAGAACGACGGTTAGAGAGCTAGTACACGCTTATGAAGATATTCTTGGGTATCGGCTGTTCGATATTGTAGGGCGACAAGCCATTATCACTCCTCAAGCGCAGCCTCTTTACACTTTGGCAGTGCATGTTCTTCGCCAAAATAACTTGCTAATACAACTCAATGAAAGTCAATTATCAGCCCCTGTCACTGAACTAAAAATCAGTTATGACGGTGACTTCCCTATTGAGTTCATTCGAATCTTGGATGAAAAGCTTCAAGAAAATGCGCCCGGCGTGCGCGTGAAGTGGTTACAGTATGACAGGGATACGGCGTTAAAAATGGTAGAGGAGCAAAAAATAAACTTTGCATTTTCTCCCGCTCGAATGAATGTCACCCCAAACGAGAACATATTGTATAAGAGCCTAGGTTATGTTGACTACAACCTCTACGTAGGCAAGCAATCGCCTTTGCTTACACAACCTGATTTTACGTTAGTGGACGCTCAAGGCGTAGAACAGATCATCTGCCATCATACTGCTCTCGCCAAAAGTGTGGTGCAGGAGTACTCGGCAAAAATTAAAACCGTTGCCTGTTATTCATTATTAACGGAATTACTCCAACATTCGGGATGGGCAATAATCCCTAATCACATTGCAAATCAAGCGGTTGTACGAAAGAAAATTGCTCGTATTAAAAGTTCGGTCATCGCAAACCATATTCAAGTGCCATTTAGTCTATTTTACAATGTCACAAGTACTCGATGTGACCTATCCAAACAGTACATTGAATGGAGTGATCAAATTGCCCAACGTCTCTTTAACTGATCTCCGACTACGCCTGTTCAGATTCTTCTTGCTTTTCAGCATAACGAATCGCTAAACCGCATATTCCAAACAAAACGAAAGGGATTGCAGCGGTGGTGTATTCCGCCCACGCCATGTTGGCAAAAGCTTTTGCTAACAACACATGCCCCAAAATAAGTAGGAATGCGCTAAAAATAGCGACGAAAATGAGCTTCATCTCATTGTTGATCGATTTAGTGTTCATAGTGGGCTCCATCTAATTGATTAAAGCCATTGGAACATAAGTCTTGAAGACTGTATTAGAACAGTTTATGGAGTAAAAAATAGAACAGTTTACTTCTCTAGTCGCTTCACACTTTTTGCGCTATTGCGCGGCCAATTCACCGAGAGTTTGAACCGAAGCGAGAACATCATCTTCACAATCGTAAGAGCAATTAATTCGTATGTGATGTGAGAATTTTTCTTGGGCCCCAAACAAGATCCCCGGAGCGATTGCAATACCTCTGGTTAGCGCCGCCTCATAGATCGCTTGCCCACACGCTCCGTTAGTCATTTCAATCCACAAGAAATATCCACCGCTTGGGTCTGTGACTAGTGTCCCCTCAGGGAAATACTGCTCAATGGCTTGCCTCATTTTCACTTTGCGTTCGTGAAGAGATTTCCGAAGTTTCCTTAAATGGTTGTCATAACCACCATATTGAAGGTAATGGGTGAGGCCCAATTGCGTTGGAACACTGCTCGATAATGTCGACATTAACTGCGTACGCTGAATTTTGTCGCTGTGCCTTTCAGACACCACCCACCCGACTCGATAACCTGGTGAAAGGCACTTAGAAAATGAACCACAAAGAAAGACATTTCCACTGTCATCAAATGCTTGCGCAGGCTTCGGGTGATCGTCACCGAAATACAACTCACTGTAAACATCGTCTTCAATGAGCGAGACTTGGTGCTTAGCCAACAACTTCATCATCTTTCTTTTATTGCCATCCGACATACAAAAGCCAAGTGGGTTTTGAAAGTTAGTCATGAACCAACACGCTTTCACATCCATTCGCTTAACAATGTCGGCAAGATCATTCAGATCAACGCCATGAACCGGGTCGGTTTTGACTTCTACCGCTCGTAAATTCAGCCGTTCAATCGCTTGTAATGCGCCATAAAACGCCGGTGATTCAATCACTACAATATCACCCGGCTGCGTCAATACTTGTAGGCTAAGATTTAAAGCCTCTAAAGCACCGGCAGTAATAACGATATGCTCCGGATTAACCACCACCCCACGTTTAATATAACGCTGAGCAATCTGACGACGTAACGATTCGCTCCCCGGAGGTAGGTTTACAATTGCGCTGTCTTCTGACATCTGGCGGCTTGCACTCGACAAACTACGTGCGAGGGTTTGCAAAGGGAATAATGAGGGCTCAGGAAAAGCTGAGCTCAAAGGTAAAAGAGAAGGGTCAATATTGCGCTGAAGTACATCAAATAGAATATCGTTGATTTCTACGGTCTTTGACTCTGTTTTCTCAACAGGGGAGCTTGCTAATTGAGCCAGCTTTAAATGTTCAATTTGCGGCGCGACAAAATAGCCTGATTGAGGCTTGGCAATTAACCACCCTTCACTTTCTAGCAATTGATAGGCTTGTAATACTGTTGCGATACTGTAGCCGTACGACTTGCAACTTGCTCTTACTGAAGGGATTTTTTCTCCAGAACGCCAAGTGCTATTAGCAATTTGATTTCGTATATCTTTTGCCAGTTCTTCGTAACGAGCCATCGTAAACTATTACTCCCAATTCAATGAGCGCACACTTTAACACTAACTCTATCATCAAGCGTATCTTAGCTTTCTATTGCACTAAGTTTCGATAAGAGTGTGAAATCACTCACAGATATCTTTTGATGCTCTGCTAAGTTTGAACAGATGGCGTCATTAGCGTCGTTTATTGAAACATAAACTACATGCGAGATAACAATGAAAAAAATCAATGCAGACCAGTTGGATTACAAAGGCGAAACAAACGGTGTCCACAGCTGGACAACTCCTAGTGGTCAACCATACTACTGGCACCCAGACTGGCTCCATATTGCAGAAGACGCAACAGGGTTTCACCCAAAGCAACCACTTGATGTTGAACAAGATCAATCAGCATCTAAAACTCATGCGGTATCTGCAATCCTCAAGCACATCAACCAATGGGCTGCAGACAAGCTGTCCTCTAACCCAGATATCGAAACTCAATCCATAGAATCAGAAATCAATCTGAAAAAATAGTATCACTCCAGAGCCTTAGCTTTTGATTAGCCCCTAAACTCGTTTAGGGGCTATTGTTATAAATCTCAGTAGAATTAGAAAACTTATCTATTATGTTAAATTTTTTATTTCATTCAGTGAAATCTGCGGATAGAATCCCCGGTCTTTATTCGTGACAGTTATGGCTAACTTTTGCTGGAACCCACAAAAAGCACTAAAAATGGCAGGAATAAAGGTGATAGCAAAACCGAAACAAGGGCTTATTCATGGGTAATTCAAAATATAATGCTTCTCTAACCTTTCAGTTATACGTGCTCGCGGGTGTGCTATTTGGTACGTATGGCAGTCGCGTATGCCCAATGCTTGAAACTCTGAGTGGTCTCGAGATCTTCACTCATGTGAGTATTGTTTTTTCTGCTCTCTTTCTATTTAGACATTTCTTGCTCGCTAATCATTCTTTGGTTAAAGAAACGAAACTCGCTCAACTGGACACCACCATCTTTTTTATCGCCAGTGTCCCATTTGCGCTCTATTACAATTTCAGCTACGACTTTCCTATTGATAGCAATCTAAAAGTACTTTTCGGGATGACACTGTTTGGCTTCTTTACTGGGACGATTCTCCAGCTTTCTGCCAAACAAGCGCAAATGGATGAAATGGACACAACAGGTAATTTCGACTTTGAGCTGATTGGCCAACGAAGCTCTTTGGTTAAACAAATGATCTGGCTCGTTGTCCTATTGCTCATTACATTAAGTTCGATGCTTACCATGGTTGCCGTAAAAGATGTTTTTTGGTTAGAACACAACCCCGCTCGCGTCTTAGATGGAAGTGGCAAAATCAGTGTCATCAAGGAATTCATCTATCTATCTGCTGTACTCGGAGGTTATGCCGTTACCATCATGGTACTGTGGAGTAAGCTCATCCGACGAATTCTGGTCAGCCAAGAATATTCACTCGAGCAAGTGACCAAAGGTGACATCAGCGTAAGATTACCGATATTTGGTTATGATGAATTAGGCTCGATGGCATCAATGACCAACTCTATGCTAGACAGCCTTCAATCAGCTCAAAGCGAAGTGAAAACCACCCGTGACGTAGCAATCGTGAGTTTATCGGCACTCGCAGAGTCTCGTGACAATGAAACTGGCGCGCACATCCTCAGAACGCAAGAATACGTGAAAGTATTGGCCGAACATATGAGCCAATCGCCTAAGCATGCTGAGTTGTTAACCCCTAATTACATAGAATTACTATATAAATCAGCACCGCTTCATGATGTTGGCAAAGTTGGTATCCCTGACAATGTGCTTTTAAAACCGGGGAAACTGACCGACGAAGAGTTTGAGATCATGAAAGGTCACCCTCAAATTGGTGCTGAAGCCTTATCTATTGCCGAAAAACAATTGGGCAGTAGCTCGTTCCTGCGAGTTGCCAAAGAAATCTCACTCACACACCACGAAAAGTGGAATGGAACGGGTTATCCCAACCAACTGTCTGGTGATGATATTCCACTATCAGGCCGTTTAATGGCCCTTGCCGATGTTTATGATGCGTTAATCTCAAAACGTGTTTATAAGCCCGCTTTTACCCATGAACAAGCGAAAGCCATCATTTTAGAAGGTGACGGAATACATTTTGATCCAGAAGTTGTTCAAGCTTTCCTCACCGTTGAAGATGCGTTTGTCTCCATAGCTTCCCAATATCAGGATTCCAAAAGCGAGCAGAGCGAATTAGAAAGAGAAAGCTTCGTAACTCAGCCGGCATAATCTGCATATCAAAATATATGGATAACCTACACCCTATCGATTTATTCATAGGGTGTTTTATTAGAAAATTTCCTGCTTAATTGAATAAATTACCCCAAAGTGATTTTTTTTGTCTTTTCTGTTCACTTCGTATTGTGATTAAAAAACCTTACAGGTATAAATACCAGAGTTGTTTATATCCTCCCTTCAATTGACATGGATGAAGATTATGTTTGAAAAAGTTGTTGCTGCTCCGGCAGATCCTATTCTCGGCCTAACAGAAGAGTTTAAAAAAGACGCTCGTGCTGAAAAAATCAACCTTGGTGTTGGTATCTACAAAAATGAAGACGGTCAAACACCTGTTCTTAAAACGGTTAAAAAGGCAGAAGCAGCTCTTCTAGAGAATGAAAAAACCAAATCTTACCTAACAATTGAAGGTACCGCTGAATACGGTCAAGCAGTACAAAAACTGCTATTCGGCACAGATGCTGAAATCGTGTCTTCACAACGCGCTAAAACAGCCCAAGCCCCTGGTGGTACTGGCGCACTTCGTGTTGCTGGCGAATTCATCAAACGTCAACTTGGCGATGCGAAAATCTGGATCAGCAACCCTACTTGGGCTAACCACAACGGTGTTTTCTCAGCTGCTGGTATTGAAACTGCACAATACAGCTACTACAACGCTGAAACAAAAGACAAAGACTTTGCTGGTATGGTTGCAGACCTAGAAAAGGCTTCTGCAGGTGATATCGTTCTTCTGCACGGTTGCTGCCATAACCCAACGGGCATCGACCCAACAGCTGAAGAGTGGGAAACTCTAGCTAAACTTGTTGCCGACAAAGGTCTACTTCCACTATTTGATTTCGCATACCAAGGTTTTGCAAAAGGCGTTGAAGAAGACGCTTCTGGCCTTCGTACTTTCGCGAAATACAACAAAGAGATTCTAGTTGCGAGCTCATTCTCTAAAAACTTTGGTTTATACAACGAGCGTGTAGGTGCATTTACACTAGTTGCTGAAAACTCTGAAGTAGCGGCAACAGCATTCTCTCAAGTTAAAAGCATTATTCGTTCTATCTACTCTAACCCACCTGCGCACGGC
>Ga0213837_1001710_pt1 | contig 11106 bp, 10 predicted proteins | sample SWPATP12_FD_160572 | JGI IMG/M metagenome (GOLD analysis project Ga0213837, IMG submission 160572) | Coastal seawater microbial communities from Marineland, Florida, United States - SWPA TP1 #2 | ecosystem: Environmental > Aquatic > Marine > Coastal | place: USA: Florida | collected 2016-08-06
CGGCGGACGGGATTTGGTCCCAACTGGAGGGCGGTCATTTCAGGCACGTCCCGTCTGGGGCGCAGCAGGCCGGGTCCACGGCCAGGACGACGCCGAGCAGGTCACTGATCGCGTTTCCCAGCCGGGCGTCGGCGAGCTCGTACCTGCTCCGCCGGCCGTCCGGAACAGAGACGACGAGGCCGCAGCCCCGAAGGCACGTCAGGTGGTTGGACATGCTCTGCCGGGAGACGCCGAGGGAATCGGCCAGGTCGGACGGGTAGGCGGGCGCCTCAGCCAGCGCCAGCAGGATCCGCGCCCGGGTCGGATCGGCGACGGCATAGCCGAACCGTGCCAGCACCGGCGCATGCGTGAGAGTTTCCATACGTCAAAAGTACATCCAAGCCTGTATTCAGGCAATCGTGTAGCAACTGGCCGGCCGGACCGGCCTACGTTGTGACCCTGTGGTCTGGTCCGAAGACGACCATGCCCAGCGCCACGGCCTGGACGAGCATGCCGCCCACGATTAGCCATTTCCTGCCGTGCCGGTCCGACGCGGCAGTGCATCAACCGTTAGCGGCCCGCTGGACGAGGGCTATTGTCTGGGCGATGGTGGCCACTCGTTCTTCCGCCGAAGCCTGCGGGTCGGCCGCTACTTTGACTCCCCGGAACCCGGTTTCATTACCTGCGCCGGCCGCGTCCAGACACTCCCGTACTCGGGCAACGGTCATGAGTGAAGCAGGTTCCAGAACGTCGATCGCAGCAGTGACGTCTTCATCATCCTGAGTACGATCGGGCGCCGGAGGCACATGCACGTCTCCCCAGGCGGGTCCGTAGCGGGTATCGACCCCGGCGCAGCCAGAGAGCACAAGACCGGCGAGGAGCCCGGCCGCTCTCAGGAACGTGATGTGTTCGAGCGCGGCGTCCGGTCTCCGTTCCTCGATGACGGACCGTCCCCAGTTGACGGACAGACCAATGGAGCGGCCGCTCCGCTCATTCACCCGGCTGACCGCTTCGGCCTCGGCCGCAAGGGTCATGAAGCCTTTGGCTGGGGAATGGCCGGACCGGAAGGCGTCGCAGTGTTCGAGGACGATCTGCGCGCCATGCCACTCCCAGTCCGAGATCTCCGTCAAAGAATCAGCCAACGCCGCCACTGACGCCCCGTTTCCGTCTGCCACGGGCGCGGCGTGAATCTCAAGAGCTCTGACTGCCTCCGACGTGCATTCTCCGAGCCGAATGACCGCTTCAAGTGCCTCAGCCACAAACTCAAGCGCGGCCCGCCGGCCCGCCTCTGACGTCGACGCGAGGCCAAAAAGGGGGTCGTTCTGAAGCCGAGCCATCGTACCGGGAATCGTGGTGACGATGTAGTCCCGGCCGCTGGGCAGATGTTGCAGGAACCATGGCTCGTCGTCTTTGTGCAGGCCGATGTCAAAAGGCACTTCCAGGCCCGCAACGCCATCCAGTGCCAGGACGGAGTCCAGAAACCTGCCTTCAGCAGCCGCGTCCCACACCCGCAGACTAGGGGCGGCGGCATAGGCACCCACAATGAATTTGGTAGTGCTGTGGTCGTTCGAACCCTGCATCGTTTACTCCGTGGTTAGTCGGTTGATGGCTGCCCGGCGGCCGGCGATGTCACTGCAGGTACCGGAAGGCGCTCCATGATTGCGTGGAGAGCACGCAGTCGTGGCGGTGCCGTGCGGCGAACGAGGACGTTCGTCGGGTGCCGGATCTGAAGGTGGCTTGGCCGCCGCAACCGAGGCAGGCGAGCCGCCGGCGTCGTTGTGCCTGCCATGCTGGGTCTTTGGCGCCGTATTCGGCGGCGTCGAATGTTCTTCCATCGATAAGGCTGAGTGCTCGCTTCATGGATGGGCGCCTTTCCGCCCGCAGGTGCGGGCCGGATGTCCTTTGTGGAGATTTTGCGGGTCAGCGGTTTACCGGTTCTTTGCTGGCGAGGAGGGTCAGTTCATGGCGGCGGGGGGCTCCTTCCCAGTCGCCGGGAACCAGGCACGCGAAGGCGCCGGTGGCCACGGCCGTGCGGAGGCTCTCGGCCGGAGGAAGTCCTGCGATGAATTCTGAGAGGTATCCGGCCACGAAGGCGTCGCCTGCCCCGACGGTGTCGAGTGCTTCGACGGGGACTGCCGGCTGGGAGTAGAGCTCGCCGTTGACGAGGGCGAGGGCGCCGTTGGCGCCGAGTTTGATGACGGCCTGCCGGGGGCCGAGGGCGGCGAGGCGTCTGGCCAGTTCCTTGGCCTCTCCGGGACCTACGGCGATCGCGGCCTCGTCGTCGCCGGCGAATACGACGTCGACGAGCGGGATGATGTCCCGGTAGACGCTTCCGGCGCCTTCGGGGGACCAGAGGTTGCCGCGGAAGTTGAGGTCGAAGGATACCGGCACGCCTGCGGCCCTGGCCGTGTCGATGGCGTACCTGAGGGTCGCTTCGGCCTGCGGGGAAAGGGCCGGGGTGATCCCGCTGACGTGCAGCAGGGCCGCGTCGGAGATGAGCTGGGCGTCGACGTCGGCAGGGGTGATCCGGGATCCGGCACTGCCGGCACGGTAGTAGCTGACGCGCTGCGTGGCCGGCGTTCTGCGTTCCTTGATCATCAGCCCGGTAGGGGCGGAGGGATCGACGGCGATGCGGGCGTCGACGCCTTCGGCCCGGATTTCGCGTTCGACGAGCTGGCCGAGCGAGTCCGCGCCCACGCGCCCGCACCACACGGCCTGCACTCCGAGGCGTTGGAGCCCGATGGCCACGTTGGATTCGGAGCCGCCGATGCCCAGGCTCATGGTGGAGGCGTGGGCGAGCGGGCCGATGTGGTCGGCGCGCATGAGCGCCATGGTTTCACCAAAGGTGAGCACGTACGGGGCGGGGCTCACCGGCCTGAACCGATCTTGCCCGAGCCGGTCTGGCCTGTCGTCTGGTCGATCAGCTCCCGGACGCGCCGCGCCCTGGCAGTGAGTTCGTGCAGGTCGCCGCCTTTGAAGGCATCGCCGAGCAGCGGGCCGCCGAGGCTGACGGCGAGGGCTCCGGCCCTGATCCAGTCCGGCACGTCCTCGATGTTGACGCCGCCGGAGGGGATGACCTGGATGTCCGGAAAGGGCCCGCGCAGTTGCGAGACGTAGCCGGCCCCGACGGTGGAGGCCGGGAAGATCTTGACCGCGGTTGCGCCCTGCTTCCAGCTTGTGTGCAGTTCGGTGGGGGTGAGGCCGCCCGGGTAGACGGGTGTGCCGCGGCGGACGCAGGCGGTGATGATGTCGGGATCGGTGACCGGCGTGACGATGTAGGCGGCGCCGAGGTCCAGGGCCGTTTCCGCGTCGGCTGCTGTGGTGACGGTTCCGACGCCGATTTCCACAGCATCCCCGAAACTTTCTTGCAGGCGGGGGAGTTCATCCCAGACTCCCGGCGTGCTTAGCGTCAGTTCGATGCTGAGCACGCCCCCCTGGTGCAGGGCGCCAATGACCGGGGCATAGTCGCGGGCGTGCCGGGCCCTGAGGACTGCCACCGCCTTGGTTTTCTGGAGGATGGCGGACGGCGTCGGGCGGGTGAGCGTGCCTTCAGCTGCGGCGGTGCCGTGGTCTTGTACGCGGGGCATGGGGTTCCTTTGCGGTGCGCTCGGTTGCGGCTATTTGGCGTCGGCGGCGGACAGTTCGCCGGCGGCTACGGGTGCTTTGAGAAAGGGGTCGGTGCGGTGCGCGTCCTGCGGGGCCGTGAGGTCGCGGTTGAGGGTCTCGGGGGAGAGCCGGGTGGCAATGAAGCTGACGAGCATCGCCAGGGACATGTAGATGGCCACCGGGATCCAGGAGTTGCTGAACAGGCCCAACAGGCCGGCGCAGATCATCGGAGCGATGCCGCCGCCGATGATGGAGGAGAATTCGCGGCCGAGGGTCACGCCGGCGTAGCGGTAGCGGCTGCCGAAGATCTCCGGGAAGTAGCTCATGTGCACACCGACGACGCCCTGGCACGCCAGCATGAAGCCCACGATGATCACCAGGATGATGGCTACCGGGGAGCCGGTGGTCAGGAGCATGAAGGCCGGTGCAGGGAACAGGATGAGTGCTCCGGTGATGAGCGAGACGACGCGCCGGCGGCCGATCTTGTCGGAGAGGATTCCGAAGGAGACTGCTGCGACACCGCCGCACAGTGCGCCGATCAGGAGCACCGGGGGAATGAACTTCGGATCCGTTCCGACCACCGTGATCAGGTAGGAGGCCATGAAGACCTGAATGGTGTAGGACTGCGTGCTGACGCCGAAGTTCATCAGGATGACGCGAAGGACGTTGGCCTTGCCGTTCCTGGCGACCTCCTTCAAAGGCGCGGGGGGTTCGGTGCGGGCCTGCTTGATTTCTTCAAAGACCGGCGATTCGTCGAGCTTGCGCCGGATGACCAGGGCGGCAATGGTGACGAAGATGCTGGAGAGGAAGACGAGCCGCCAGCCCCAGGTCAGCATGTCGTTCGGAGCCAGCGACTGGGCGGCGATCCATACGAGGGCGCCGAGGGCGGTTCCGGCAGCGGCGCCGACCATGATCAGGGAGGCCAGCTTGCCGCGGGTTCCGGGCGAGGCCGATTCGGTCAGCAGTGTGGCGCCGCCGGACTGTTCGGCGCCTGCGCCGAAGCCCTGGGCTGCCCGGCAGACGCACAGCAGGATCGGTGCCAGGATGCCCACTTGGTCGAACGTCGGCAGCAGGCCGATCACGAGGGTGGCGCCGCCCATCAGCAGGAGCGTGACCACGAGGACCCATTTGCGGCCGAGGCGGTCACCGAAGTGGGAGAAGAAGATCCCGCCGAGGGGTCGGAACAGGAACCCGACGGCGAAGGTCGTGAAGCTGGCGAGCAGCGCGGCGGTGGGGGAAATGTTGGGGAAGAACAGCTTGCTGAAGACGAGGGCCGAGGCTGTGCCGTAGATGACGAAGTCATACAGTTCCAGGGTGGTGCCGACCAGGCCGGCGAAGGCGGCCTTCCGGACCTTGCGTTGATCAACTTCCCGGGAAGGAAGGTTTGCTGCTGTGGTCATTTCCATACTCCTTTGAATGGATGAATAGCGCGCTGGCCCACTACCGACGGTGTGGACCGTGTTGATCTGGTGAGTCTCAGTACGTGATGAGGACTTTGAGGTTGGTCGGGTCGGTCACGGGGGCGGTGAGTGCCGCCGCGGCGTCTTCGAGCGGGTAGGTGCTGGTGATGACGGACTGCAGGTCCACCACGCCGGAGGATGCGAGTTCTATGGCCGTCGGGAACGCATTGGCGTACCGGAAGGCCGTCACAAGGTCGATTTCGTAGCGCTGCAGGAAGCCGAGCGGGATGCCGTCCACGGTGGGCCGTGCCTGGCCAACGACGGTGGCCCGGGTTGCAGGAGCGAGGGTCTGGATGCCGTCGCTGAGCGCACGGGTGTTGCCGGAGCATTCGATCAGCCGGTCCATGTTCTTCAGGTCCAGGGCAGCGGTTGCGGTGTTGATCGTCCGGGTGGCGCCAAACCGGGCGGCTACCGCCAGCCGGTCATCGTTGACGTCCGTCACCACGATCTCCGACGCTCCCTTGGCGGCGGCCACTTGGGCGACCAGGAGCCCGATGGGCCCCGCGCCGGTCACCAGGACGCGGTGTCCGGCCTGGACCCGGGCCCGCTCGACGGCCCAGACCGCGACGGCGAGGGGCTCGATGGCCGCTCCGATCTCGGCCGGAATGGATGCGGGGAGTTCGTGGAGCGCGGTTTCGGGCACCACGACGTGGCGGGCGAACAGCCCGTCCGTGGGCGGGGACCCGAAGCAGGTGCCGGCCGGGCAGAGGTTGTAGCGACCCGAGAGGCAGGTGGGGCACGTGCGGCAGGGTAAGGCCGGTTCGATCGCGACGGCGGTGCCCGGGGCGATGCTGGTGCCGGAGCCGGCGGCGAGGACGACTCCGGCACCTTCATGTCCCAGGACGGTGGGCTGGCGGAGTTCGTTGGTGCCGTTGCGGCCCTCGGCGTAGTAGTGCATGTCTGAGCCGCAGATTCCGCCGGAGCGCATCTCGACGAGGACGTCGTTGGGGCCGAGGGCGGCCAGGGGTTTGTGTTCGATGCGGAGGTCGCGGGCGGCGTGCAGCACGGCCGCTTCGGTGACCGCGGGCAGGGCTTGCGTCGCAGTGGTGTGGCTGGTCTGGGTGGTCATGGTGTGCTCCGGATGGTCGCGTGGGGGCGTTCCGAGGTGGTGCTGGCTTCGGCAATCGCGGCCAGCGGGCCGGCGGAACGGATGATGTCGATGTACTGGCCTGTCCGCCCGATGAAGTCATCGCGGCCGGCCAATGCCTCGCCGAGGAGGTGGTGGTCTCCGAGGACCTTGCGGGCCAGCTCATGGCCCGAGCGTGATTGTTCTGCCAGACCGGCCATCAGGGCGCGGGCGGGGTCTTCCATGGCGTCTGCCTGGGGGCCGGGCGTGAAGCCGGTGAGCGGTGCGACGCAGGACAGATAGGCGGCGGCGGTGAGGGCCATGAACTGTGGCATCGCGCCGTCGTCGAGCATCTGCAGGGCCGGCAGCGGGATCCGCTGGCGGAGTTTGACGGATCCGTCGGAGCCGACCTGGCTGGTGCGGTGGCCCAGTGCCGTGTTCCGCCAGCGGGAGAACAGCTGTTCCTCGTAGGCGTCCACGTCCACCCCGTCCGGCACCTGGACGCTGGGAAGGTACTCGTTCCTCAGGATGTGGCGTGCCGCGAGTTCGATGTGGGTTTGTGCCACCGAGTCGGGGATGGTGACGGCTCCGGACAGTGCACCCAGGTAGGCGATGAGGGAGTGGGTCCCGTTGAGCAGCCGGACCTTGAGCTGCTCGTAGCCGGCGACTTCGTCGGAGAACACGGCGCCGCCGGCTTCCCACGCCGGGCGCCCGGCGATGAAGTTGTCTTCGACGATCCACATGGTGAACGGCTCGGCCGGGACCGGGATGCGGTCGGCATAGCCGCGTTGGGTGGCGACCAGGTTGCGGTAGTGGTCGGTGGTGGCCGGCACAATCCGGTCCACCATGGAGGAGGGAAAGCTGGTGTGGGTATCGATCCAGGCGAGGGTCTCGGCGGCTTCGGCGGCCGGGAGCAGGGAGGCGAATTCGCGGACCAGCCGTTGCGTGTGGTGGCCGTTGTCAGCCAGGTTGTCGCAGCTCATGATGGTCACGGGCTCCGCGTGAGTCCGTGCCCTGTGCTGGAGGCCGCGGACGATCTGCCCGATTGGCGTCCGGGGCGTCGTGCCGTGTTCGAGGTCGTGACGGATGGCGGGGTCCTGAAGGTTCAGTGATCCGGTGGCCGGGCTGTAGTTGTAGCCGTTCTCCGTGACCGTCAGCGACACGATGCGGGTTGCGGCGTCGCCGATGCTGGTGATGACACGGCCCGGGTTGCCGGCTGCCGTGAAGGCGTCGGTGTGGACGCGGGGGACGGTGAACGTCGAGCCTTCGGGCGAGATCTCCACCACGGTGTAGAGCATGTCCTGGGAGTGCATCGCATCAGGGACGGCGGACGATCGGCTGGAGACGCCGATGATGCCCCAGTCTCCACCGTTGGTGGTGACGGCGGCGTCGGTGTAGACGGCCTGGTGCGCCCGGTGGAAGTTGCCCAGGCCCAGGTGCACGATCCCCGGCGCCGGCGCTGCCGGGCGCCGCAGGATTCCCGGGATGGCCGCGGACAGCGGGGGAGTGGAATTCGCGGTCATGGTTACCAGTCCTTCATGGAGCCGTCGAGCTCCCGGGCGATGGGCAGGTAGGCCTGCTTGTAGGGGAAGCGGGCGGCGGCTTCCTCGTCGACCTGCACGCCGAGCCCGGGTTCGTCGCCGGGATGGAGGTAGCCGTCCTCGAAACGGAAGCTGGAGCGGAAGACCTCCGAGACCAGGGGGTCGTAGCCCATGTATTCCTGGATGGCGAAGTTGCTGGTGGCCAGGCCCAGGTGGAGAGATGCCGAGAGGTTGATCGGCGAGACGTCGGAGGGTCCGTGCGGGGCGCCCTTGATCTGGTAAACCTCCGCCAGAGCGAGGATCTTACGGACGTGGGAGATGCCCCCGGCATGGACGACGGCGGTGCGGATGAAGTCAATGAGCCGTTCGGTAATGAGCTGTTCGCAGTCCCAGATGGTGTTGAAGACCTCGCCGATGGCCAGCGGGACGGTGGTCTGCTGGCGCAGGGTCCGCAGCAGGCGCTGGTTTTCGGCCGGCGTGACGTCCTCGAGCCAGAACAGGTCCACGTCTTCGACGGACCGGGCCAAGCGGGCGGCCTCGGTGGGGTTAAGCCGGTGATGGACGTCGTGTAGCAGCTTGAGTTCGGGTCCGACGTGTTCCCGCACCGCGGAGAGGATCTTGGGCGCGTGGCGGAGGTAGGCGGAGGTGTCCCAGTCCTCCTCGATCGGGCCGGCGCCGCGGCCGGCCGGTTCGTAGCCGGCGGCACCCCTGGTGACGCCGTAGACCTTGTCCAGGCCGGGAACGCCGGACTGGACGCGGACTGCCCGGAAGCCTTGTTCGCGGCGCCGGTCCACCGAGTCGAGCAGTTCGGGCAGGTCCCAGCCGGTGGCGTGGGTGTAGGTGAGGATCTTGTCGCGGGCCGCGCCGCCGAGGAGCTGGTAGACCGGGACGTTCAGGGCTTTGCCCTTGATGTCCCAGAGCGCGAGGTCGATGGCACCGATGGCGGCCATGGTGACCGGTCCGCGGCGCCAGTAAGCGCCGCGGTAGAAGTATTGCCAGGTGTCTTCGATGCGGTCGGCGTCCCGCCCCAGCAGGGCAGGAGCGAGGTGGTCCCGCAGGTAGCTGGCCACGGAGAGTTCGCGGCCGTTGAGGGTGGCGTCTCCCCAGCCGATCAGTCCATCGTCAGTGGTGATCTTGAGGGTGACGAAGTTGCGGCTGGGGCTGGTGACGAGGACGTCGACGTCGACGATTTTTCGGGTCATCGGGAGATCACAACATTCTTCAATGGTTGGTTCGTGGACAGGCGGTTGATGTTCTCGGCGATCTCCCGGGCACGGCCGCGGAACGTTTCGGCCGTCACACCGGAGGAGTGCGGGGTCATGATGATGTTGTCCAGCCGCCCGAACGGCAGGGCGGCTGGTTCCCCGCGCCCGTCCGGTGCCGGGTACTGGTACCAGACGTCGACGGCGGAGCCGGCAATCCGCCGGTCCTTGAGGGCTTCGTAGAGGGCGCCTTCCTCGACAACCGGGCCGCGGGCCACGTTGACCAGCAGTCCGTCGGGTCCGAGTTCATCCAGCTCGGCGGCGCTCACGAGGCCGGTGGTCTCTTCCGTCAGCGGGATGCTGATGACGAGGATGTCCGACTCGCTGAGCGCCTCTGCCAGCTGTGCTGTTGTGCCGGACCAGCGGAGAGAGTTCTCCCTGGCGTTCACGGTGCCGCTGCGGGTGATGGAAATTCCCTCGGCGCCGAAGGCCTGGAGGAGTTTCCAGGCGGCGCTGCCGATGTGGCCGAACCCCAGGAACGTCACGACCGCGCCGCGCAGGGTTTCCGGCTGGCGGATGTCCGGGGAGTAGACGGACGAGGCCCATCGGCCCGTGCGCAGGGCGGCGTCCTGACCGAACAGGTTGCGTCGGAGCGCAACGAGGACGGCGGCGATGTGCTCCGCAATGGAGCTTTCATGGTGGAAGGTGTTGGCGCAGACTGCTCCGGGCGGCAGGGCGGCGGCGTCGATGCCGTCGTATCCGGCGCCCGCCACATGCACCAGGCGAAGGTTTCGTGCCTCGGCGCCCATGGCTCCGGTGAATTTGGGGCCAACATAGACGTCGGCGTCCTTGAGGTCCGTGAGGACGGAGTGTTCGTTCCAGCTGTCGTGCCAGGACGTGGCGGAACCTTCGGGCAGGGCCGCTTCGAAGGCGGCCCGGTGGGGCAGCAGGTTGGGGTCGGCGATGACAATTCTCATGGCTATTTTCCTTGAAGGACTTGGTCTGCGGTGCGTGCGGCGAAGGTGGAGCCGCGCACGATGAGCTGGGAACTGAGGTGGACTGCCTCGGTGGCCGTCGGCTTGCCGGCGATCTGTTCGAGGAGGAGTTCGAGGGCGAGGGAGCCGCTGCGGCCGATGGGAACCCGGACCGACGTCAGCCCGGGTTCGGCGGCCGCGGCCACGTCGAGATCATCAATGCCGACCACGCTGATGTCTTCGGGGCAGTGGTAGCCGAGCGTGCGGGCTCCGGCGAGCATGCCGATCGCCACGAGGTCGTTGTAGGCGATGACGGCGGTGGCGCCGCTGGCGACGACCGATGCCGCGGCGGCCAGACCGCCGTCGACAGTGGCGTTCTGGTTGCCGACGATGACGAGGTCGATATTCCACTCGCCGCACAGGCGGTTGACGGCGGCGAGGCGCTGACCGTTGGCCCAGGACGAGGCGGGCCCCGGAATATAGGCGAGTTTGCGGTGGCCGAGGGCGTGGAGGTGCTCCACCGCCTGGCGCAGACCTTCGCCGGCGTCCATGAGCACGCGGGCGGCGTGGTCGGCCTCGCCGTTGATCACGACGAGGGGGGCGTTGCCCGCAAGGTTGTGGATCTGCTCCGGAGCAAGGCGGGGTGAGCAGAGGATGATGCCGTCTACCCCGGTGGCGAGGGACTCGAGGTGGTCGCGTTCACGGCCGGCGGATTCGGACGTGTCGGCCAGCACCATGCGGTGGCGCCCGTGCCAGGCCTGGTCCTGAATGGCCTTGATGAGCGCGGCGAACACGGCGTTGGAGATGTCCGGAACGATGACCCCGAAGGTACGGCTGCCGCTCAGGCCGGGGACGTCGTAGCCGAGCTGCTTGGCAGCGTCCATCACCTTCTGCCGCGTATCGGCAGCAAGCCGGCCGGGGTCGCCGAAAGCCCGTGACGCTGTAGCCAGCGAGACGCCCGCCAGCTTGGCGACGTCCGTGAGTTTAGCCGACATGAGAGTCCTCCAGTTGCCTCATTGAAACCCTTGCCTCACTAGTATGGAAAGAGTTGTACAACCTTGTCAAGAACTTTCCATGAGGTGCGTCACAATCCGGAGAGCCGGGCGTGCGCCTCTGTGCCGCACGGCTGCCGCTTCGTACTAGGCTCCACCTTGTGATCTCGGGCACTGATGGCGGCCAGGCGGCGGCCGGACGACGACGCGTCGGGCTGGCCGCCGTGGCAGGCATGGCGGGAGCCGCTCTCTTCGTGTCCGTCTTTACAGTTTTCGGGTGGCTAAA
>Ga0213837_1001711_pt1 | contig 11096 bp, 8 predicted proteins | sample SWPATP12_FD_160572 | JGI IMG/M metagenome (GOLD analysis project Ga0213837, IMG submission 160572) | Coastal seawater microbial communities from Marineland, Florida, United States - SWPA TP1 #2 | ecosystem: Environmental > Aquatic > Marine > Coastal | place: USA: Florida | collected 2016-08-06
TCAGGTTGCGCCGGTCTTTGCCTCCATCATGTTCGACCAGTTGTTTACGACCGGCTTTTTCCACGCCGATCCGCACCCGGGCAACATCTTCGTCACGCCGGTTACCGATCCAACCGCAGAGCGGTCCTGGAAGCTGACGTTCATCGACTTCGGCATGATGGGCGAAGTTCCGCCGGGCACGCGCAGCGGCCTGCGGAAGCTGCTCATCGCAGCCGCTGCGCGTGACGGCGAGGGGCTGGTCACTGCCATCAGGAACGTGGGGGTGTTGGTGCCCTCGGCCGACACGGTCGAGCTGGAGCGGGCGATGACGCACCTCTTTGCCCGGTTCGGGGGGATGGGCTTCGCCGAGCTTCGCGAGGTGGACCCGCGGGAGTTCCGGGACTTTGCAGTGGAGTTCGGCGATGTGGTGCGCGCACTGCCGTTCCAGATGCCGGAGAACTTCCTCCTCATTATCCGGGCGATGTCCCTGACGTCGGGAGTGTGCAGCTCCTTGGACTCCCGCTTCAATCTCTGGGACTCGGTGGAGCCCTACGCGGCGCAGCTCCTGCGCGACGAGCGCGGCAATATCGTGCAGGACGTGGCCCAGCAGGCGCTCGACGCCGGACGGCTGGCTCTGGGTGTGCCGAAGCGTCTGGACGGGCTGCTCACGCGGCTCGAGGACGGTTCGCTGGCGGTGGCCAGTCCGCGCCTGGAGCAACAGGTCAGGCGGCTTGACCGCACGATGCGGCGATCGGCGTCGGCCCTTATCTTCGGTGCCCTGCTCATTGCCGGTTCCGTGGTCCGTGCCGACGATGCAGCGCTCGGCAATGTCCTGATGATCGCATCGGTGGTGCCGCTCCTGCACGGACTGTGGGCTGGGCGCAGCGGCCCCTGAGCGGGCTGGCGGCCCAGTCTCGGGCCCCTTGTCCGGGCCGGTCCCGCTGTCGCGCCCGGAACTGGCCAGCCGGGGAATCCGGCGAAATGTGCAGTGACTTCACGGCAGGACTCCGGTTCCTGTGCCATGGTGAGACGAGCGTCCTTCCTGCGTGTCCTCGGGTGGGGCGAAACGCCCCCGATACGGAGAAACAGTGAAGACCAACCACCCCGCCCACAGCGCCCAGGCCCGCTGGCGTCACGGCTCGAAGCTGGCTGCCGTGGCCGCCGCAGCCCTGGCCGGGTTGCTCGCTGTTGCCGGCTGTGCCGGACCGGCCCCGTTCGCGGCGGAGCGCGCGGCAGGCACCACGCCGGCCGCGACCGGCTGGCTGCACACCGACGGCGGCGCCATCAGGGACTCGAACAACAATCCGTACACCATCAAAGCCGCGTCCTGGTTCGGACTCGAGACGCCGGACTGTGTCCCACACGGGCTGTGGGGGACACTCACCATCGACGAAGCCCTGGCCAGCATCAAGTCGATGGGTTTCAACACCGTCCGCCTGCCGTTTTCCAACGAGTGCCTCGCCGCGACTTCCATTAAGGGCAGCGTGAACTACTGGGCGAACCGCGCCTACAACCTTGAGGGCAAGCGCCCGCTGGACGTCATGGACACGGTCATCGCCCGGGCCAAGGCCAACGGGCTGCAGATCATCCTGGACCGCCACCGCCCGAGCTCCGCAGACCAGTCCCCGCTCTGGTACACGTCCGCCGTTCCGGAGACGAAATGGATCTCCGACTGGAAGATGCTCGCGGACCGGTACAAGAGCGACCCGACTGTCATCGGCGCAGACCTCCACAATGAACCCGCCGGCGCGGCGACCTGGGGTCGCGGCACCGCCGCCACCGACTGGCAGGCAGCGGCAACCCGCGGCGGCAATGCCGTCCTGGCATCCAACCCGAACCTGCTGATTATCGTGGAGGGCATCGAGAACCAGAGCGACGGGACCTCCACCTGGTGGGGCGGGGGACTTTCCGACGTCGGCGCGAAACCGGTCGTACTCAACACGCCGAACCGGGTTGTGTACTCGCCGCACGACTACCCGGCGTCGCTCTATCCGCAGAAGTGGTTCAGCGACCCGGCCTACCCGGCCAACCTGCCGGCCGTCTGGGACAAGAACTGGGGCTACATCCAGAAGCAGGGAATCGCCCCGGTCCTGCTCGGGGAATTCGGCTCGGCCCTGGCCACCGCATCGGACAAGCAGTGGATGACGTCGATCGTCTCCTACCTGGCCACCAACAAGATGTCCTACGCGTACTGGTCCTTCAACCCCAACTCCGGCATCACCGGCGGACTCGTAAAGACCGACTGGCGGACACCCGAAGCCGAAAAGCTCGCTGCCCTGGCGCCGATCCTGACCGGCGCGCCGGTCGTCACCGTTCCGGTCCCGACACCGTCGCCAACCACCACAGCCACGCCGACCTCGACGCCGACTGCGGCACCCACGCCCAGCCCCACGCCCACGGCAGCTCCCACCCCGTCGCCCACGTCCACGGTCCCGTCCGGTGACCCCGCGATCAGCGCGACGTGGAAGGCCACCAGCAAGTGGAACGGCGGGTACATTGCCAGCCTGGACGTCACGGGTCTCCGCAAGGCGTCCACCTGGTCGGTCTCCTGGCCGGATCCCAACGTCACCAAGGTGGTCAACTCCTGGGGAGTCAAATGCACCATCGTCCCGAAGGTATCGGTTACCTGCACGGGCTCTGACTGGGCCGCGACCATCCTCCCCGGACAGAAGCGCACAGCCGGCGTCCAGCTCGACTCGCTGAAGGCACCGGTCAACCCGGTCCTCACGCTCAAATAGCCCGATATCCTGTCCAGAGAGACGAGGAGAATCATGACCACCCTGAAAGAACGCCTTCACGCCGACGTCGTCAGCCACATGAAGGACCGCAACAAGGTCGCGCTCACGACGGTGCGTAATGTCCTGGGCGAAATCGAAACCCGCGAGAAGTCCGGCAAGACCCCGATCGTGCTGGACGACGCCCAAGTGACGTCCCTGCTGCAAAAAGAAGCCGCCAAGCGCCGCGACACCGCCCGCATCTACACCGAGGCGGGGGAGTCCGGGCGGGCCGCAGCCGAAATCGCCGAAGCCGAAATCATCGAGGCGTACCTGCCGAAGGCACTGACCGCGGCCGAAGTGGAGGCTATCGTCGACGAGGTCATCAAATCCCTCACCGCCGACGGCACCGAACTGACCATGCGCCAGCTGGGCGCGGTCATGAAGCCTGTGACCGCCAGGGTCGCCGGACGCTTTGACGGCAAAGCCGTCAGTGAGATCGTGCGCAGCCGCATTCCGCAGTAACCGCGCGCAGTAACCAATCTTCATTAACGTCGCCCGGGTAGCAGAGCGTGACCGGCCCCGGAACCCGGGGCCGGGGCGGGATGGCCGACTGCGGCCAGGACCCGCCTGTATCCTGAGATGGTACGTCGAATGGCAGCGTCCGCCACTTCATGCGCGTTCCGGGACCGGACGACCGTCCAACCACGGGCGGTATGGTCGCGGAAAACCGCAGTAAACGTCAGTCTCCGATCCGCCCCTCGGACTCTGGGATTGGAACAATTTATCGCTACCCCTGTGCCGGGCCGCCCCCTGGATATCCCGATGCCTGCCGCCAAGTCCCCGCAGGCAGGCGCGACGGCGGAGCCTGCCGTCGTGAGGTGGACCGAGGCCGGCCTCAGCAGGACGGCCCGATGGCGCTCGGCGAACGGGCGGCCTGCGCCCTCGCGCGTTGAAGTCGTCACAGACTCCCTGACAGCCGATGACGCGAACCGGATGGCGTCCCAAGGCATTGCGATGCTCTGGCAGGGCGACTTCCACAACGCGCGGCAGATCCTCACCGCCCTGGACCGGCGGGTGGGCTCAGGGAAGAAAAAGACCGCTGACAGCCCGGCCGATGAGTTCTACCGGCACCGCCAGTCCCGCTCGCACCGCGCGCGGGTGCTCGGCCTGCTGCTGGTTCCGCTCGATCCTGGCCCTGTGGTCCCACTGCGGCGCTCCCCGGATATCCAGGCGGCCGCCGAGGAAGCGTACGGGGACGTCAGCGAACCTTCGGTGGTGTCCCTCCATGAGCTTGTGGGGGCAATCGGTGCCCACGAGTGGCGAAGGAACGGCGTCTGGGTCGATGCCCTGCAGGGCCGCATTCATCCGCACTACGGCACCTTCTTCCCGACCCGCAGCGAGTACGTCGATCTGGTGGCCGCCGCTCCGCTGCCATCCGAGGAGCTGGCGTTCGACGTCGGAACAGGCACCGGGGTGCTTGCTGCCGTACTCGCCCGCCGTGGCGTCCACCGCGTGGTGGCGACAGACAACGAACCCCGCGCGATTGCCTGCGCCACTGAGAACCTCCGGAACCTCGGCCTCCAGGACCGCGCAGAAGCAGTCCTGGCCGACATGTTCCCGCCCGGCCGTGCACCCCTCATCGTGTGCAACCCGCCGTGGATTCCGGCCACGCCGCATTCCTCCCTCGACAATGCCGTCTACGACCCCGGCAGCCGGATGCTGTTCCGTTTCCTGAACGAGCTCTCGGACCATCTGGAACCCGGCGGCGAGGGCTGGCTCGTCCTCTCGGACCTGGCCGAGCATCTGGGCCTGCGGACCCGTGACCAGCTGCTGGGCGCCATCGGCTCGGCCGGGCTGAGGGTGCTGGCACGGCTCGACACCCGGCCAACCCACCCCAAGGCATCCGACCGCAACGACCCCCTGTTCGAGGCCCGGGCGGCCGAGGTCACTTCGCTGTGGCGGCTCGCAACCCGTTAGTGCCAGGCTCCGCCGCGGCCCCAGCTGCCGTTCCAGTCCCCCAATTGAGAGAGAAACACCCATGAGCCTGATCCGGCTGCAAGACGTCAGCGTGCGTTTCGACAACACCCAGATTCTCCGGGAAGCCTTCTTCCGGCTCGAGGCCGGGGACCGGGTGGGCCTGATCGGCAAGAACGGCTCCGGCAAGACCACCATCCTCAAGCTGGTCCTGGACCAGGTGGCACCGGACACCGGCACCGTGACCCTGGAACTGGGCACGAAGGTGGGCTACTTCTCCCAGTTCTCCGAACTCAACGGCGAAGCCACGATTCTGGACGTTCTCGACGCGCTGTTTTCGGAGATCAAGGCGGTCGAAGCCGAACTGGCCTCCATCGACGCGGCCATCGCCGCCGGTCCCGCGGACGCCGAACTCGACCGGCACATCAGCCGCCAGGCGGAGCTGTTCGAGGATATGGACCGGCTGGACGGCTGGGATTACCCGCGGCGCATCGACACTGTCCTCACGACCCTGGGCTTCGATGAGGCGCACCGCACCTGCGCGATCGACGAGCTGTCCGGCGGCTGGCGCAACCGCGCAGCCCTGGCCAAGATCCTCCTTGAAGGACCCGACGTGCTGCTGCTCGACGAGCCCACCAACTTCCTGGACGTTGCCGGCGTCGAATGGCTCGAAAGCTGGTTCCGGGACTTCAAGGGCGCCGCGATCATCGTCTCGCACGACCGGAAGTTCCTTGACGCCGTCGTCACCCGGATCGTCGAGGTGGAGAACTTCCACCTGCACGAATACCCGGGCAACTTCGGCGAATACGTTGTGCAGAAACAGTTCCGCCTCAAGACCCTCGAGCAGCAGTTCGTGCACGAATCCGAGCTCCTGGCCTTCGAAGCCGAAGGGATCGCCGACCGCCGCGAGGCGGCCAAGGCCGCCAGCCGCGGGCTGGGAAACCAGCTGGCAAAGATCAAGAAGTCACGGACACCCCGTCCCGTCGACCAGATCGTCACGGAGATCTACGGCGGCCTGCACGTCAAGGACGTCCTCTGCCGGGTGGAGGGACTGGGCAAGTCCTACGGCGAAAAGCTGCTCTTCGACGATCTGAGCTTCGAGATCCGCCGCGGCCACCGGATTGTGGTCCTCGGCTCCAACGGCAGCGGCAAGTCCACCCTCCTGAAGGTGCTGACCGGTGAGGAGCAGGCCGATTCGGGGGAAGTTGCCTGGGCCAAGGGACCCGGTTTTGTCTCCTACAACCAGATGCTCGAGGACCTCGACGACGCCGACACGGTGTCCCACGCGGTCAACGCGCTGCCCGACAGCCTGGCGTTCAGCGCCACCAAGAAGTCCGTCAACAGGTTCCTCGCGATGTTCCAGTTCTCCGAGGCGGACCTCAAACAGAAGATCGGGAACCTTTCCGGCGGGCAAAAGGCGCGCGTCGCCATGGCGCAGTGCCTGTTGTCCGGCGCCTCGGTGCTGCTGCTGGACGAGCCCACCAACCACCTGGACATGTCCAGCACCCAGGTCATGGAACGCGCGCTGGTGCACTTCCCTGGCGCAGTCGTGGTGGTCAGCCACGACCGGTTCTTCAGCGAAAAAATCGCCAACCGCCACCTCGTGTTCGGGGCCGACGGCGCGGCCCCCGGCGAAATCGACGTCAGGGCTGCGTAGCGGCGCTCAGCCCCCGGGCCGGCCAACCCCCGGGCCGCCCAACCCCCGGGCCGCCCAACCCCCGGGCCGCCCAACCCCCGGGCCGGCGGACAACACGCTGTCCGGAGCCCCCGAAGCGCCGTCCCCGCGGGATAATAGGACCATGACCGAACAGGATCAGGACCGCGACCCGTGGGATGAGTTCGACAGACTCAGGCCCGCGGGACCGGACCGCGTGGAGGGCTACCCCGGGGGCGAACCCGTCGGTTTCGGCTTCCGCACGGGAGTCCGCAGCGCGAGGGTGGCCATCGGCTTCGCCGTCTACGCCCTGACCCTGGGGACCATCCTGGTGGTGATCGGAGCAGCCGTCTTCATCGGCGAAAGCCAGTGGCCGCTGCTGGGGCTCATGGTCCTGATCGAGGTGGCCTTTGTCCTGGCCTTCAAACGTCTGATCGCGCAGGCACGGCGGCGGCGCTGACAGTCCCGACGTCGAGGAGCTATCTCCGGTGCCGCGACGTGACGGCCAGGTAGGCCCCTAGAGCTCCCACGCCGCCGATCCCCGCGGCGAAGAGGGTCTTGGGCCAATTGCGCCAGCGGTCGGGCTGGACGGACACCAGGTCCCCGACAGCGTTGATCAGGGCGGCGGTGATCAGGCCGGCGACGATCCGGTTCCCGGTCTTTTCCGCCTTGTCCATGAGCCGGTCCAGCTCATCGGCCCGAAAATGAATGTCGATGCCGCCGCGTTCCAGGACGTCCACCACCCGGCGGATGATCTCCGGCGCGTCCGTCCCGAAGCGCAGGGCTTCCCGGCCGAGCTTCTTCAGCCGGTCCGCCAAAGCCTCGGGGGAAAGCGAGCCGAGGATGATTCTCTGCGTGAACGGGCCCAGTTGCGTGGTCAGTTCGAATCCCGGATCCAACTGCTTGCCCAGACCGTCCGCCATCACCAGCATCTTCATCATGAGGGCTGTTTCCCTCGGCAGCCGCAGCCGGTATTCGCGCAGCAGGGCCGCCAGTTCGGCCAGCACCGCTACGATCGGAATCTCCGCGAGCGGACGCCCGGCGTAGCGGTCCACCAGCCGCCCCATAGACGTCTGCAGTCCGGCAAAGCCGCCGTTCGCCTGCGCCCCGCACATGCGGACCAGCGCCGTGGTCAGCCGGGCGGCGTCCTGTTCCACGATCGCCAGCAGCATCCGGACCAGCTGATCGCGCGTGGAGTCGCTGATGTGGCCGACCATGCCGAAATCGATGATGCCCAGGCGCCCGTCCGCCTCCACGAAGAAGTTCCCGGGATGCGGGTCGGCATGGAAGAAACCGTCCTCGAACACCATCTTCAGCAGGACGTCGCAGGCCTCCCTGGCCAGCGCACCGGCGTCGATCCCCGCCTCCCGCAGCGCGGCGGCATCGTTGACTTTGATGCCACGGATGCGCTCCAGCGTGAGGACCCGGGACGTGGTGGTGTCCCAGAAGACCCGGGGGATGTGGACCCGGGCGTCGCCCGCGAAGTTCTCGGCGAAGCGTTCCGCGTTCCGGGCCTCCTGCAGGTAATCCAGCTCGGCACGCATGGTCTGGGAGAACTCATCCACGAGGGCCGCCAGATGGATGCCGGCGGCCCGGGTGGAGGCCCGTTCCGCCCGCTTGGCCAGTTCGGCCATGATCTCCAGATCCTCGTTGATCTGGGCCACGACGCCGGGCCGGCGGACTTTGACCACGACGTCGACCAGCGGGCCGGCGCCCCCGGGGCCACCCGATACGGCGTCCTCGCGGGCCAGGGCAACCCTGCTGCAGTGGACCTGGCCAATGGAACCGGTGGCGAGGGGAGTGTCGTCCAGCGACGCCAGGAGCCGGTCCGCCGCCGTCCCGAGCTCTTCGGCGATGACGTTGCGTACCTCGGCGGCAGCAACCGGAGGAGACGCGTCCTGGAGCTTCGCGAGCTCGGTGGCGTACTCCGGCGGAAGCACATCGGTGCGCGTTGAAACGATTTGGCCGAACTTGATGTAGACGGCGCCGAGGTCCTCGAGTGCGAGCCGGACGCGCTTCGGCAGGCTCACGCCCCGGGGCGAAAGCTGTCCCGGGGTTCCGCCGGCGGGCCGGAGCCGGTCCAGCCCGAGGTTCCCCAGCGCGAACCCCAGTCCGTGCCTCGTCAGGGTCTCCACGATGTCCCGGAACCGGTCCCGCCGCGCGCTCATGACGCCAGACTACACGGGGGTGTTCGGGCCTTCCTGCCGGCAGGCCCGGGCCCGGGCGCTGGGGCGCGGCTGGTTAGAGCCAGCCCTTGTTTTTGAAGATGCCGTACATCAGGGCTGCCGTGCCGGCCATCAGCCCGATCGCCATCGGGTAGCCGAAACTCCATTGCAATTCGGGCATCACGTCAAAGTTCATGCCGTAGATACCGGCGACGAATGACGGCGCGAAGAGGATGGCGGCCCAGGACGAGATTTTCTTGACCTGCTCGTTCTGCATGGCGCTGGCCTCGTTCTGGCGGTTGGCGGTCAGCGTGCCGTCGAGGGTGAGGGCATTCTGCAGCAGGTCCCGAAAAGAGTCTGCGCGGGAGATCAGCCGCTCCACATGGTCCTCGACGTCGCGCAGGTTGTGCTGGAGCTCGGAATCGACGCGGTACTTTTCGAAGCCGCGCCGCAGCCGCTGCATCATGGCCGGGAGCGGATGGATGGCGCGCTGGAACTGGATGACTTCGCGGGCCAGCTCGTAGATCCGCCGGGACACCTTGGGGTCTCCGCTGAAGAGCTGGTCCTCGATCTCGTCGATGTCGTTCTCGAGTCCCGCCACCACCGGCACGTAGTCGTCCACCACCTGGTCCATCAGTGCGTAGAGCACGGCCTCCGGGCCGTGGCACAGGAGGTCGGGGCGCCGCTCCAGCTTCCGCCGCACCTGGGCCACCCCGCCGGTCTCGGCGTGCCGGACCGTGACCACGAAGTTCTTGCCGGTGAACACGTGGAGTTCGCCGAATTCGACGGTTTCCGTCTCGTCCAGGTACCGGGCGGGCCGCAGCACGGTGAAGAGGTTGTCGTCGTAGCGTTCGAGTTTGGGACGCTGGTGGGCCGAGATCGCGTCTTCCACGGCGAGCCGGTGCAGCCCGAACTCCTCCGCGACGGCGGCCATCTCGTCCGCCGTGGGCCGGTAGAGGCCGATCCAGGCCATCCCGCCGTGCTGGTTCAGGGTCTCGAAGGTCTGCTCGAGGCTCTGCGGCTCGGCGGTGCGGACGCCGTCAACGTAGACGGCGTTATCGATGATAGTCACGGGCTTATTATCCCGTCTTCCGGGAGATCACTTTGACCGGGCGGGGGCCAGGGAGCTGCCCTGGGCGAGCCGGCTGATCAGCGGTTCGGTGCGGTACTGGATGTGCGTGTGCAGGGCAAGGACTGTCTCGGTCCGGATGACGCCCTTGATCCGGAGGATGGAGCGCAAGGCAGCCTGGAGGTTGTGCGTGTCGGTCGCCACCACGCGGCACCACACGTCGCCGCGCCCGGAGATTTCGTGGACTTCCAGGACCTGCGCGATCAGGCGCAGGGCGCCCACCACGCCGTCGAGTTCCCGGTGGTTGACCTCGATCGTGACGAAGGCGACGACGTCGTAGCCCACCGCCTCAAGGTCGATCTCGCGGCCGCCGTCGTGCAGCAAACCGGAACGCTGCATGCGGCGCATGCGGGACTGCGCCGTGTTGCGGGCGATGCCCAGGGTGTCGCTGAGTTCACCGATCTGGATCCGGGGATCCCGGATCAGTTCCAGCAGGATCTTCAGGTCGGTGGGGTCCAGGCTGTTCAAATCATCACTCCGGTTCATTCTGACAGTGCCCGATTGACTGTTTTGATCAATTCTGGCACGTAAATCAGCTGGAAGGATCAGCATTGTTGCAGTCTTAGGTGTCAAAATCTTCACGGGCCGGCGGTTCCCCATCACAGGGGACGCGCGGCCCGCTTTCACGCAAGGGCACGGACATGACGGTTTTCAGCGAACTTCGCATGCGCCCGGCCACGGCAGACCGCTGGGGCTGGGACGCTTCCACGACCGCGCGGCTGGTGATGGCCGGCGTCGTGATTTTCACGCTGCTGGTCGGGGCGAATCTCGCGACCCCGCTGTACCCGCTGCTGCAGGCCAAGCTCGGGATCACCGCGCTCGACGTCACCGTGGCCTTCTCCGCCTACGTCCTGGCGCTCGTGGCCACCCTGATCCTGGCCGGACACTGGTCCGACCACATCGGCCGCCGGGCCGCCCTGGTGCTCGCAGTGCTTGTTGGTCTCGCCGGCGGCTCCGTCTTCGCCACGGCGGACAGCCTGTTCGCGCTGTGCGCCGGCCGGGCCCTGCAGGGCATCGCAGTGGCACTCGCCACCGGCGCCAGCTCGGCGGCCCTGCGGGAGCTGCTGCCCAGCCGGCCCGAATGGGCCTCAAGATTCACCCTGCTGGCGTCCGCCGGCGGAGTGGCGGCCGGCCCCGCCATCGGGGGAGTGCTCTCCCTGCTGCCCGGCCCCACGTCCACGCCGTACTTCCTGCATTCCGTAGTCCTGGCCGCGCTGCTGGTTCCGCTGTCCCTGCTCAAGGCCAGGCCGGCCATCACGTCGATTGCGGGTCCGCAGCCGCTGCGGGTGCTGGCGCCCCGCCGGCCGTCAGTGTCCAGTGAGGCCCGCGGCGCCTTCTGGCTGGCGTCCTCCGTGGGATTCCTCAGCTTCACCGTCTTCGGCTTCTGCCTCTCGCTTGCGCCGGGCTATTTCGCCCAGATCGTCCACGCCGATTCCCGGCCGCTGATCGGCCTGCTGGCGGGATTGACCCTCGGGTCC
>Ga0213837_1001712_pt1 | contig 11094 bp, 7 predicted proteins | sample SWPATP12_FD_160572 | JGI IMG/M metagenome (GOLD analysis project Ga0213837, IMG submission 160572) | Coastal seawater microbial communities from Marineland, Florida, United States - SWPA TP1 #2 | ecosystem: Environmental > Aquatic > Marine > Coastal | place: USA: Florida | collected 2016-08-06
AACAGCGATGGTTCTGGCTTAAAACAACTGACTTACTACAACGATGTTGGCCCAATGCCACCACGCGGCGGTTTTGATTATCGTGTTCTCGATTGGACAGCGGATGGCAAAAATGTGGTATTTCGTGCTAACCGCACACCGTGGGGTAAACGTATGGGTCGTCCATACATGGTGCCTGCTGACGGTGGCCTTGAGCAGCCTCTGGCTATTCCAGAAACCGGCGGCGGTATGCTTTCGCCAGATGGGAGTAAATATGTTTACACGCCAATTGACCGTGAATTTCGTACATGGAAGCGCACCCGTGGCGGTCGTGCACAAGATGTCTGGGTTTACGATTTAAAAAGCAATACCTCAGAGCAGCTAACCAGTAACCGAGCTACCGACCAGCAACCAACCTGGGTTGGCGATAACATTTACTTTGTATCTGATCGTGATTACACCCTTAACCTATATCAATACCAAAAAGGCGCTGAGCCGAAAAAACTAACCAACCATAAAGACTTTGACGTACTGTGGCCATCAGCTGGCCCTAATGCTGTTGTCTATGAAAATGGTGGCTATCTTTATCGCTTTGACCCACAAACTCAAAAAAGCACTAAGCTGAGCATTAACATTGCTGGTGTGCGTCAATATGCCATGCCGTACACAAAAAATGTCAGCGACTTTATCGACTCAATGTCGATTTCTCATGACGGTAAACGTGCGCTCTTTACTGCCCGCGGTGAGCTATTTAGCGTGCCAGTTAAGCAAGGCCCTACACGTAACTTATCTTACACAGCTAAAGGCCGCGAAATTGACGCAAGTTGGTCGCCAAATGGTCGTTATATTGCTTATATGAGCGATGAAAGTGGCGAATACGAAATTTACTTAAAAGATCGCAGTAAAAATAATGCCACCAAGCAGCTAACCAGCAATGGAACTATTTGGCGCTTTACGCCAATTTGGTCACCAGATAGCTCAAAGCTGTTATTTGCAGATAAGAACCACACACTCTGGTGGATAGACGCAAAATCGGGTAAACAACACAAAATTGATACCAGCATCTACGATGAAGAAGGCATTCGCCAATATACTTGGTCGCCAAATAGCGAAGACATTGTGTATGTGAAAAACAATGAAAACCGCTATGCCTCACTGTGGCACTACAATATTGATAAAAAGAAAGTGACTCGCTTAACGGATGAAATGACCAATGAGCAAAACCCAACTTTCTCTCCTGATGGCCAATACCTCTACTTTAGCTCTGAGCGCGACTTTAACTTAGCCTTCAGCAGCTATGAGTTTGACTACATGTTTAATCGTGCAACGCGTATTTATGCCGCTGCCGTAAATGACAGTATCAAACCGCTTATCGCGCTACAAAGTGACGAAACAGCGATCGTCAGCGATAAACAAAAAAATGAAGACAAGAAAGCGAAAAATACCCTGCAAAGCAGCGACTTTATGCAACGTGTAACCGCTTTAAATGCACCAGCAGGGGATTATCGCAGTTTAACGGCAGTCAAAGATGGCGTGCTAACACTGGCTAATGGCGGCCTACAATTAATAGGCACAGCTCACGACAGCGAGCTTGAAACTGTGGCTAAAGGGGTAAGCAGCTACACTATTTCAAGCAACGGTGAACACCTGCTTGTGCATGCGGGTAACGATTACAGCTTAATTGAGCCAAAAGCAAAACAAGACCTAGCAGCAAATAAGCTAGATCTTAGTAACATGACCTTAAAAATTGAGCCACAGATTGAATGGCAACAAATGTATGTTGAAGGCTGGCGTACATTGCGTGATTGGTTCTACGATGAAAACCATCACGGCCAAGATTGGGACGCAATTTTAGCCAAGTATCAACCTATGGCTGATGCTATCTCACACCGTAGTGACTTAGATTACATTCTCAGTGAAATCGCAGGTGAAATTAACTCAGGCCACATTTATGTGCAGTCGGGTGATATGCCTAAAGCAGAGCGTAAAAAGCACGGCTTATTGGGTGCAAAACTTGCCAGCGATCCATCTGGATACGTAAAAATTGAGCAAATCTTCCAAGGTGAAAACTGGCATGAAGACTTCCGCTCACCACTTGGCACAACAGGGGTAAAAGCGCATAACGGCGACTTCATCATTGCCGTAAATGGCCGCTCAGTAAAAGACGTAGCTAACTTCTACGAATTACTAGAGAACACGCAAGGCGAGCAAGTTGAGCTAGTCCTTAACAGCAAGCCGCGCAGCAAAGGTGCATGGCAAGTTACCGTTAAGCCTGTAGCCAGCGAGCAAGGCTTGCGTTATTTAGACTGGGTTAACTCTCGTGCAGCCTACGTTGATAAGCTATCAAATGGTCGTATTGGATATGTTCACTTACCAAATACAGCGTTTGAGGGTAACCGCGCCATGTTCAAAAACTACATGCCGCAAACCACCAAAGACGCCATGATTATTGATGACCGATACAATGGCGGCGGCTTTATTCCTGAACACATGATCACTTGGCTTGCCCGTAAACCGCTTAACTATTGGAAACGCCGTGGAGTTGAGCCAACTAAAACCCCACAATTTGCTCATGATGGTCCAAAAGCCATGCTGATCAATGGTTACTCAAGTTCTGGCGGTGATGCTATTCCTTACTACTTCCGTCAAGCTGGGTTAGGTAAGCTCATTGGTACCCGTACTTGGGGTGGTTTAATTGGTATTTCGGGTAATCCAAGCCTTGTAGATGGCGGCCAAGTTATCGCGGCAACATTCCGCATTTTAGATAACGATGGCAACTGGATCATCGAAAACGAAGGTGTCACCCCTGATATCAAGGTAGTTGACCGCCCAGAGCTAATCTACCAAGGTAAAGATCCATCGATTGAACGTGCCGTAGAAGAGCTTTTAAAAGAGCTAAAAGACAACCCGAAAAAGCCACTCACCGTGCCACCAGCACCGACTGACTTTTAATTCTTAACTGGTTGTTAAAAAGCAAAAAACCCCGCAGCAATGCGGGGTTTATTTTTAATTAAAAGAACTACCTTTTAACTTGTATATACAAATAATTTAAGCTAAGTCAGACCATGCTAAATTGAATTTACGTAAGTATTTTTGTAATCGAGTTGAGTCATTGGCTTGTGCTTTTTTGGTACGACTAACATCAAATAATTCACGACCAGCTGAGGCCATGCTTGAATGCTGCTCACAGATACTAAGCACATAATTTAACTGAGCAATATCAAACTGATCTAAATTCGCTATTTGCTCTTCTGACAAATAGTGAGCAAGGCGATTAGACGCTTTTGGTTGCACATTAGATTGCCATGAGTCTTGTAACCGTGCGATTTCGTCATTAACATCAGTCACGGTGATACGCGAAGAGCTCGCTAAAGTACATAAACGAGTAATTGCAGAGCTTAAATCACGAAAGTTTCCACGCCATACCGCTCGCTTCGACATAGCAAACTGCTCAAACAGCTGCTTTGCTTCTTTATTGAATTGAATTCGCTGCCCAGTTTTTTGCTCAAATAAACCCATTTCATAGTCAATATTGGCTGGTATATCTTCTTTTCTGTCTTTTAATGCCGGTAACTGATAGCTCCACAAATTGATACGCGCTAATAAATCTTCACGAAACAACCCTTTTTCGACTTCGGCTTTTAAATCTTTGTTAGTGCCAGCTATTAGTTGAAAATCACTCGCAACAGTTTGATCACTGCCCACTGGATGAAAGGTCTTATTTTCAATGGCGTGTAACAGCATTGCTTGCTCTTCTAAACCAAGCTCGCCAATTTCATCTAAAAACAGCACACCATTATTTGCAGTTAGTAAGTAACCGCTTCGCTCTTTTTGAGCACCTGTAAAGGCTCCTTTTGTGTGGCCAAACAAAGCAGCCATGGCATTTTCACCACGTAACGTGGCGCAGTTAACCGACACAAGCTCACCTTTTAAAATGGCGCGCTTCTTTTTCAGTTTATAAATTCTCGTTGCCAACTGGCTTTTACCAGCTCCCGTAGGGCCCGTCAGAAGCATAGGATCATCTGAACGAATAGCCACAACTTCAATCTGCGCAATCAACTTATTGAATGCACTGTTTTTAGTTTGAATACCGCCTTTTAAAAATGCATTACCTTCTAAATGCTCTTTATCAAAACGAGTGGCAAGTTGATCATACTTAGATAAGTCCAAATCAATAATTTGAATCTTACCTGTCGCTTTATTTTGATTATGCTTATCGGGTGATGTTTGAATTAAACGCCCAGGAAAATGACCACTCTCGGTTAATAAGAAAATACATATCTGCACAACATGGGTGCCAGTCGTGATATGAAAAAAGTAATCGTGCTGTTCAGTATCAAAACGCTGTTGATGGCACCAATCATAGAGCTTGGCGTAAACCTCTTCAAAATCCCAAGGGTCTATAAAGTTAATATTTTCAAGGCATACCGTGGTTTCTGGGGAAACTGACTCAATATCTACTGCAACATTATTCGCTAAACGCGAGCTATGAGTGTCATGCATCATATACAGCTTATTAACGATGAACTCTTCTTGACTACATAAACTGACATTGGGTCGCCATCTTGCCCAACGGTCAACGCGCTTACCCACATAGTCTAATTGAGTTCCGAGAATACTCACCACAATCGCACTTTTCAAAATATATCCTTACAGATAGAAACTGTATCCATTTAAATACCAAATAACACTATCGTCAAGTACCTCATCACACAGCACAAACTACAAAAACAGAATAAGAAACATAAAAATCATTGTGTTAGGAAATAAAAAACACTCTTTTTTAGTTGTGGCACAGCTCTTGGAATAGATAAGTGTGATTAATTAGGAGTGATTCAAATTATGTGTAATAACTACAACACAATCGAACAACAAGGACAGGTACCTATAAAGGCATGGACAAAAGGCGTACCGTTTGAAGATGCAGCTATTGCTCAATTAAATAATATTGCGCAAATGTCGCTAGTTCATTCTCATATCGCGGTCATGCCAGATGTTCACATGGGCAAAGGCGCCACAATAGGTAGCGTCATTCCCTCTGTAGATGCAGTGATCCCCGCAGCGGTAGGTGTTGATATTGGTTGCGGCATGGTTGCAACTAAAACAACGTTAACTGCTTCGCAACTGCCCGATAATCTGGCGGCAATTCGTCATGCGTTTGAAGCTGCGGTACCACATGGTCGAACGGGCCGTGGTAGAGGAGCTCGTGACCGAGGTGCTTGGCATAATATTCCTGATGTTGTTGCAGGTGAGTGGCAAAAACTTGAGAAGCGGTTTGAGAAAATCTGCGCTAAGCACCCTGCAATTAAAAACAGTAATCATGTAAATCACCTAGGTACGATGGGCACAGGCAATCATTTTTTAGAACTCTGCCTAGATGAAAACAATGCAGTTTGGATCATGCTGCACTCAGGTAGCCGAGGAGTTGGTAACCGCATAGGCACTTACTTTATCGAGCTGGCTAAAAAAGAGATGGAGCGTCATCAAATCAACTTACCTGATATGGATCTTGCGTATCTGAAAGAAGGAAGCGAATACTTTGATGACTATGTTGAGGCTGTGGAATGGGCGCAAGATTTTGCAGCTAAAAACAGAGAGATCATGATGTTTAACGCTATCAAAGCGCTTAAAAAGCAAATACCTATCACTTTTGAAACCGCGGAGCTTGCTGTTAACTGTCATCATAACTATATCTCGCGTGAGCATCACTTTGGCAAAGATTGTTTTGTAACACGCAAAGGAGCTGTACGTGCACAAAAAGGTGAAATGGGGATCATTCCCGGAAGTATGGGAGCGCGCTCTTTTATTGTTCGCGGCTTAGGAAACCCAGATAGCTTTAATAGCTGTAGTCATGGAGCTGGCCGAGTCATGTCACGTACAAAAGCTAAAAAGGTCTTTAATATTCAAGATCAAATAGCGGCAACCCAAGGGGTAGAATGTCGTAAAGATGCCGCGGTGATTGATGAAATTCCGCATGCGTACAAGGATATTGAAAAGGTTATGGCAGCACAGCAAGACTTGGTTGAGGTTGTACATACACTAAAGCAAATAGTCTGCGTAAAAGGATGATAATGAACTATTTAATAATCGATGGAGCACAAGGTGAAGGCGGAGGGCAAGTACTTCGCACCGCCCTCACCTTATCCATGTTAACCAAGCAAGCCATTGAAGTCGTTAATATTCGTGCCAAGCGAAAAAAGCCTGGCCTGTTACGCCAGCACCTAACCTGTGTGTTAGCAGCACAACAAATCTGTGATGCCGAAACAGCAGGAGTTGATTTGGGCTCAAACCATATTCGCTTTGCGCCTAAACAAATAAAAGCGGGTGATTATCACTTTGCGATTGGCACAGCAGGCAGTACAACGCTTGTATGCCAAACTGTATTACTGGCATTAGCGACAGCAAAGCAGCCCTCTACTATAACCTTTGAGGGTGGCACACATAATGGCATGTCACCTTCACTGTGCTTTTTTGAGCACTGTTATTTGCCAGCTTTAGCAAAAATGGGGGTGTGTTGTGAGCTCACAGTTACCAAGTATGGCTTTTACCCTGCCGGTGGTGGCAAATGGCAGTTAACCATTTACCCGTGTGAAACATTAAAGCCCTTTGCGCATTTTGCACAGCCAACTAAGGATGCCAAAAAGGCGATTAAAGTACTTGTTAACAAGTTACCGGGGCATGTTGCGAAGCGTGAAATTAGCACTGTAAAACAGTACCTTGATTGGGCAGGCGCTGAAACCACGATAACTCGAGTAGAAAGTATTGGAGCAGGAAACAGCTTGCAGCTACAGATAACATCAGACACTCATAACAGTATTTTTGAAGTTATTGGTCAGCATGGTATTGCAGCACAAAAGGTGGCTCTCAAAGCCGTAAAACAGGTTACACAATTTACCCAATCAGCAGCGGCAGTAGAAGAATATCTGGCAGATCAGTTGCTCTTGCCATTAGCTTTGGCCGGTAAAGGCGAGTTCAAAACTAGTGAACCAAGCTTGCACAGCTTAACCAATGCAGAGGTCATAAAAACGCTTTTGCATGTAGAGATAACGTTTACTCAGCTTGATGATAACCTTTGGCAGGTATCATTAACTGATACCTAATTAGGATGATCGGCAATGGAAAACACATTAAAACATGTTTATTTAGTCGGCGGTGCAGTTCGCGACAAATTGCTAAACAGAGCGGCAGCTGATCAAGATTTTGTTGTTGTGGGTGAAACACCAGAAACCATGTTAGCCCTAGGCTTTGAAACTGTTGGTAGTGATTTTCCAGTCTTTTTACATCCAACCACCAAGCAAGAATATGCCCTAGCTCGCACTGAACGAAAACAAGGTCGTGGTTACAAAGGGTTCACGGTGAATGCCAGTACCAGCGTAACTCTAGAAGATGACCTAGCAAGGCGTGACTTAACTATCAATGCAATGGCGATGAGTGCCGATGGCGAGCTTATAGACCCATTTAACGGCCAACAAGATTTAAATAACAAAGTACTTAGACATACATCAGCCGCATTTGCTGAAGATCCATTACGTGTACTGAGAGTGGCTCGATTTTTAGCTCGTTTTGGTGAAAGCTTTAGTATACATCCGGAAACCAAGGCATTAATGATGCAAATACACCAACAAGGTGAATTAGCTTATTTAACGCCAGAACGGGTTTGGAAAGAAACCGAAAAAGCACTTGCTGAGCCTCACCCTGAGCTTTACTTCAAGACGCTGTATGGTTTAGGTGTGTTTCCAGAAATAGATGCAATGAGTGGTGTTCCCCAACCAAAAGAACACCACCCTGAGGGCGATGTTTACACCCACACACTGTTAGTTTTGCAAAGAGCGGCTCAGCTAAATTTTGATGTAGAAACTCGCTTTGCCGCATTAACGCATGATTTTGGCAAGGCGACGAGCTTTGAGCTAAACGGTAATTTACATGGCCATGAACAACGCGGCGTAGCAGTGATCAAGGCGTTTTGTCAGCGTTTAAAAGTGCCTAAACGGTTTTATGAGCTGGCAGCATTAACCAGTGACAATCATACGCGTTGTCACAAAATCGCACAGCTAACACCAAAAACATTACATAAATTACTTGTCGACAAGCTAAATGCGCAAAATAAGCCTGCGCGGTTTTTGCAGTTTTTGGATGCGTGTCAGTGTGATGCGCAAGGACGGGGACCAAGTTTTATACATCGGCCTTATGCGCAGCGAACACTTGCACTGGATTTAGTCAAACAACTAAACAAGCTAGATAAAAAAGCACTTGTGCAACAAGCAATACGCCAAGGTAAAAGCGGCATAGCCATCGGAAAAGCAGTTCGCGAAGCAGAAATAAAGCAACTACGAGATTACCTCACAGAGCAAAGTAGTAAGGAAACAAAATGAATAACACAACAGCACACTCAGCAATCGATGACAGTGTAAGAGCTGAAATAATGCGACGCATAAAAGCCGCAGAAGCAGAACATAACGTTAAAGTGTTATTTGCTATTGAGTCGGGTAGCCGAGCATGGGGATTTGCAAGTCCTAACAGTGATTATGATGTGGCTTTATTTATGCGCATGCTAAAGATTGGTATGTAGCAATTGATGTTGAAGAGCAAAGAGATGTAATTGAATACCCAATCGTCGATGAAATCGATATAAATGGTTGGGATATTCGTAAAGCACTCAAACTATTCAGCAAATCAAATCCCGCGTTTATTGAGTGGATACAATCACCCATAGTGTATGTTGATGATGGCTATTTTGCTGCACATGCAAAGCGGCTAATGCCACAGATAGTGTCATCTCATAAAGGCATTTATCATTACCTGCATATGGCAAAAGGTAACTTTAGAGAGTATCTGAAAAAAGAGCGCGTTCCGCTGAAAAAATACTTTTACGTATTACGACCACTACTGGCGATTATGTGGCTCGAAAAATACGATGAACCAGCCCCAATTGAGTTTGATAAACTAAGGGAGCTTGTCAAAGAGAACCTTGCATTGGATGCTGCGATTTCAGATTTGCTCGCCCGAAAAAGGGTAAGCCTAGAAAAAGAATACGCGCCGGCTGTGCCTGTAATTAATGAGTTTATCGAAGCAGAGTTAACACGGCATGAAAACTACACAGCTAACGTAAAGAAGAAAGTCGTCGATTTTGATGCTTTAAATCAGTTGTTTAAAGAAACATTAGCAAGATACAGTGAATCCTAAGCTCACTGTATCTGTTTTTCTACAAGTATTGATTTACGACATCAACTAAAGTTTCAATGAGTGCCTCATCCATATATTGGTACTCATCGGGTATATCGAGTACTTGAATCGGCTTGTGCTGCAATAAACGGCTAAACTGCGCTTTAAGGCGTTGTTTATGCTTATGTTCCATTACAAAAATTATATCTGCCCAATTAATATCAGCAGTTGTTACCGTGTGCCTTGCTCGTGGGCTTGTGCCTGCAGAGCGGGCTTTAATGCCATTGTATTGGTTGAATACCTTTTCTGCCGTAGGGCTACGCCACTGGTTACGGCTACATATAAACAGTAAGTTTTCCATGTCCTTTTCCTTTGTGAGTCTGGCTAAATTCAGGGCCCTTAAACGTACGAATCGGATTACCCCGTTGTAGCTCATTGTGTTGTTGCCACCGCGACTTTTGCTGCTGGCTAGCAGCCTGCTGAGCTTGTTCTGCCAGTTTTTGCATTAGCAAAACTCGAGCTAACCGCTTATTCGCATGCTGACTTCTTTCACTCTCTACGCGAACAGCAATTCCTGTCGCAACATGGGTAGCACGAACAGCTGAATCAGTGGTGTTTACATGTTGGCCTCCCGCGCCACTTGCGCGGCATTGCTGAAAGCGGATCTCGCTATCAACAGTTTGCTCAGCTATTTCAAATAGTTGACCGCCAAAATACCAGTTTTTACGCTTATGCCTTGCTCTGAATGGGCTTTGACAAACCCACAACATCGAGCCATGCCATTGCTGAGCAAACTGTTTTAAAATTCGCGGCTCAGCACCGGTTAATTCAAGCAATACCGATTTGTAGCAGCCTGAAAGCTCAGCTTGCTCTACTGCGAGAGTATTCACCTTAATAGCTAACGCTTTAGCATCACACTCAAGGCGCTTAACAGCCATTGCCACCGCTTTACAGCACTCTAAAGGACCCGCCCCTGACGATAATTGCACTAAGATCATCCGCACGTTCCTTGTGTTTTAAAGGTAAGCACAGGCTTTAATTTGGCAATTACAGTAACCAGCCCAGCATCAACAAGGTCATCAATAACTGTTTGGCAGTCTTTGTAAGCTTGTGGTGCTTCATCATAAAGCAGCGTTTTATCATTACAGATCACCCTGCTACCAAACGCAGTGCGATATAAATCTTCCCTTTTAAACTTGTGACTCAAACGGCCTTGGCATTCTCCACGCTTCCATTTGCGACCAGCGCCATGTGCAAGGGAGCGTAAGTTTACGTTTTGCTCCGCCGTTGGCTTAACTAAGTAACTGTAATCACCGCGAGAGCCCGGGATCATCACAGCCCCTTGATCGCTAGGTGTAGCGCCTTTTCGATGTAACCAGCCTGCTTGTCCTGCAATCTGTGATTGACTTACAAGGTTATGATTTACATCTAAAACCTGTTCGCCACCAGCGCGAATAGCTTGTAAAAAACGCCGTGCGATCAGTTCTCGGTTTAACTGAGCCCAACGCAGTGCTTCGCCATGTTTGGCCATATAATCTGTAAAGGCACCACTTTCTACCTCAAGGCCATCATGGTTATGCTCTGCAATATGCTTAACTAAAATAGCTTGTCCTAACCCTCTAGAGCCAGAGTGCACCAATAGCTGCAATTGTTTAGATTGTAGGCCTAAAGCAAGTAACGCTTGTTGATCAAACACCTCTTCAATCGCCTGAAATTCAGCGAAATGATTACCACCACCTATGGTGCCAAGGGCGCTATCAAAACCAGTTTGTGTGATAGCTAGTTCATGTTTTCGCTCGCTAATCAATGTGTGCCAACTTTCATCTAGCGGCTGTTCAACATCGCTTAAGCGTTTTGCGAGCTTATCTACATTTAACTTGGCTAACTTAGTATTGGTTTGCCAAAGCGACATACCGCAGCCAATATCATTCCCCACTAAAGCGGGGTAAATTC
>Ga0213837_1001716_pt1 | contig 11028 bp, 12 predicted proteins | sample SWPATP12_FD_160572 | JGI IMG/M metagenome (GOLD analysis project Ga0213837, IMG submission 160572) | Coastal seawater microbial communities from Marineland, Florida, United States - SWPA TP1 #2 | ecosystem: Environmental > Aquatic > Marine > Coastal | place: USA: Florida | collected 2016-08-06
CCGTGACTTCCGCAGCCCTGGCCAGCGCCATGGACGGGCTGGCTCTGCGCCAACGCGCCATCGCGAACAACATCGCGAACGTCAACACCCCGAACTACCACGCCAAGCGCGTCAGCTTCGAAGACGCCCTTGCCGCGTCCGTTCGCTCCGGGGACGGCCATGCCGAGGCTACGACGGCTGCGTCCCTTGAGCCCACCCAGCTCAACGGCAACAACGTCAACCTGGACACCGAGACCCTCTCCAACATCGACACCGTGCTGCGCTTCCAGTTCGCCGCCCGTGCCATCGGTGGGGAATTCACCGCCGTCCGCGCCGCTATGAGGACCAACTAATGACCTTCGACGCCATCGGCATCGCCGGCTCCGCGCTCACAGTGCACCGTAAGTGGCTCGATGCCGTCTCGGACAACCTGGCCAACATGAACAATGCCTCCGCCACGTCCGGACCTGCCTTCCGCGCGAAGTACGTCGAAGCGGCCGAAGGCGCCGAGGGCACGGGCGTCTACGTCAAGAGCACCCAGCTGGGTGACGCCACGGGCCGCATCGTCTACCAGCCGGACCACCCCCTCGCCGACGCCAACGGCAACGTGAAGTACCCGGACATCGACATGGCCGAGCAGATGGGTGCCCTGATCATTGCCCAGCGAGGCTACCAAGCAAACGCACAGGTCGTGGACCGCGCCCGCGAGACCTACCTCGCCGCCCTTGAGATTGGAAGATCCTGATGCCTGTTTCCCCCATCGCTCCGGTCCAGGGCGTACTGCCGACGGACTACCTCGGCGGCGCCACCTCGGTTCCCGCAACGGACGGCTCCGGTTTTGCCTCTTCCCTCACCGGCGCCGTGGACAACCTCCAGCAGTTGCAGTCGACGTCGAAAGAGCTCGCTGTCTCCGCGGTGACCGGCAACCTGGATGACATCCACAACGCCACCATTGCCGCCAGCCGGGCGCAGATCACGCTGGAACTTGTGGCCACTGTCCGGAACAAGGGCGTTGACGCCTTCAACGAGATCATGAGGATGCAGGCCTGATGCCTCCGCAGATTACTGTTTTCTTCCAGCGCTTCGGCGCCGGTCTCAAAAGCTTCACCACCGGCCAGCGCACGCTCGCCGTCCTCGGCGCCGCGCTGCTGATCGTCGGCGTCGTCGCGCTCTCGGCCTGGCTTACCCGGCCCACCCTGGCGCCGCTCTTCTCGGGCCTGAAGGACACCGACGCGAACGGCATCGTCGAGCAGCTGCGCAAGGACAACGTGCCCTACGAGCTCAGCGACGGCGGCTCCACCATCCTCGTGCCGCAGGACAAGGTCTACGACGAGCGCCTCAAAGCCGCCGCAGCCGGTCTGCCGACCGCCGCGGCCACCGGTTACTCGCTGCTGGACAAGATGGGCGTCACGTCCTCCGAGTTCCAGCAGTCCGTCACCTACAAGCGCGCCCTCGAGGGCGAACTGGCCAGCACCATCTCCGCCATGGACGGCGTGAAGACCGCCGCGGTGCGGCTCGCCATCCCGGAAAAGACCGTTTTCGTCTCCAAGACCCCGGACACCACGGCCTCTGTCTTCGTCGAGACGGCCCCCGGCGTCACCCTTTCCGGTGACAAGGTCCAGGCCATCGTGCACCTGACCTCCGCCGCGATCGAGAACCTCAAGCCTGCCAACGTCTCGGTGGTGGACTCGCAGGGCAACGTCCTCTCCACCGTGGGCGGCGGCGCCGCAGGATCCTCCTCCAAGCAGGCCGCCGACTACCAGCAGCGCACCGGCGATGCCGTCCGCGCCGTCCTGGACCGCGTGGTGGGTCCCGGCAACTCGACCGTAGCCGTCGCAGCCGACGTCACCGGCGAGTCCGCCCAGCAAAAGAGCGAGACGTTCTCCAACACCCCCGGCGCGCTGCCGCTGAGCGAATCTTCCAAGAACGAAAAGTACAGCGGAGGCGCAGGCGGGGCAGCCGGCGTGCTCGGCCCGGACAACATTGCGGTCCCCGGCGGCACCAGCGGCAGCGGCAGCTTCGACTCCACGACCGAGACCAAGAACAACGCCGTCAACAAGGTCACCGAGGACCGGGTCATCCCGCCTGGCGCAATCAAGCGCCAGACCATTTCGGTGGCCGTCAGCCAGGCCGCCGCGGGTGGGCTGAACATCGGATCGCTCACCGCGCTGGTGACCTCCGCCGCCGGCGTCGACAAGGCCCGGGGCGACATCGTCACCGTCGAGGTGATCCCCTTCAGCACCGCGGCCGCGGACCAGGCCAATGCCTCCCTCGATGCGGCCAAGGCCGACCTCGAGGCGCAGAAGCAGCAGGCGTTCTTCGCAACCCTGGTAACCGCCGGCAGCATCCTGCTGGGACTGCTGGTGATGGCCCTGGTCATCACCATCATCCTGCGCCGCCGGCAGAAGCGCGAACCCGTGGACCTGGGCGAACGCCTGGACCTGCTGCCTGCGATCCCCGCTGTCACGGCCATGGACCCGGCGCCCGCGACGTCGGCTATCCCGATCACCGCCCTGACGCTGCAGCCGCTGCCGGCGCCGCCCCTCGAGGTGCTTGAAGCCGAACGCCGCATGCAGGAAATCGACAACATGGTCGCCGCCAACCCGGAGAAGGCCGCGGACTACCTCCGCAGCCTCATGGATGACAGGCAGCCCGCATGAAACTTGCCGACTCGACCCTCACGGGCACCCAGCGCGCAGCCGTCGTCCTGATGCAGATGAGCCCGCCCAACGCGGCCCGGGTGATGGCACAGCTCACGGACGCCGAAGCGGAGGAAATCGCTGCCGAGATTGTCCGGCTCCGCAAGGTGGACCCCGAGGTCGCCGAGCAGATCATGAAGGACTTCCACGAGGCTGCCCTGAGCAGCCCGCGTCAGGCCCGCGGCGGCCGGGAGCTCGCCGAAGGCCTGCTCGAGGCCTCCTTCGGCTCGGAGAAGGCCGCCGGCCTGATCAACCGGCTGACCGTCAATATGGCCGGCAAGTCGTTTGAGTTCCTTGAGGACATTGAGCCGGTGCAGATCCTCGCACTGATCGACGGCGAACTTCCGCAGACCATTGCACTGGTCCTCGCGCACCTGAGCCCGCGCAAGGCCTCGGCCGTGATGTCCGGGTTGCCCGGCTCGCTCCGGGCCGACGTGGCGCTCAGCATCGCCACGATGGGATCGGGCGCTCCGGAGGCGATCGGCATTGTCGCGGACACGCTGAAACTGCGCGGTGGCGCGGCCGTGTCGCAGCAGGCCTCCAAGGTGGTCGGCGGCATCCAACCGCTGCTGGAAATCATCAACCGGACCGACGCCGGCACGGAACGGTCCGTCCTGGACGGACTGGACCTGCTGGATCCGGACCTCGCCGTGGAGATCCGCGCCCAGATGGTGACGTTCGACGACATCGTCAAGCTGGAACGCCGCGACGTGCAGCTGGTGCTCCGCGGCCTGGACGCCTCCGTGCTCGCCGTGGCCATGAAGGGTGCCACGGAACAGGTCCTGGAGACCATCACCACCAACGTCTCCGGCCGCAACCTGGAAATCCTCGAATCCGAGATAGCGGCGCTGGGACCGCTGCGCGCCTCGCAGATCGAGGAGGCGCGGGCCGCCGTCGTCCGTTCCATCCGCGAGCTCGAAGCCGAAGGCCAGATCACCATCCAGCGCGGGGATGAAGAAGACTATGTCTACTGACCGCGCGTTCAGCGAGGGCGCCGTCGCCGGGGCCGCACCCGCCCGCATCGTCTTCCCCTCCCTGCGCTCCAGCGGGCCGGCGAGCGAGCAGGCCGGCTACACCGAGGGCCACGCCGCCGGCTACGCCGCGGGCGTCCGAGCCGCCGCGAAGGAACAACGCCGCTGGCGCGACCGGATGGCCGCCGAGCAGGCCGCTTCGCTCGCCGCCGGGCAGCAGGACCTCGACCGTGCCGTCCGCGCCCTCGCCGTCGCCCGCACCGACTTCGCCCACCGCAACGTCCAGGCCCTGCACGACGCCGAAGAGGTCCTGGCCCGCACCGCGCTGGAGCTGGCCGAAGCCATCCTCGGCTACGAACTCGCCGAGGGCACCCGGACAGCCCGGGCCGCCCTGGACCGGGCCCTGTCCGGAAACGACGCCGCCACCGTGCTGGCCATCCGGCTGCACCCGGCAGACATCGCCGTGCTCGCCAAGGAAGGCCAGGACCTGCCGGCCGGGCTGCCGCTGCTGGCCGATGCGTCCCTGCAGCGCGGCGACGCGAAGGTCGAGTACCAGCAGGGCTGGCTGGACGCGAGCCTGGGCAGCGCCCTGGCCCGGGCCAAGGCGGCCCTGCTCGGCGACCGGCAGTCGCCAGCCGACGCCCCGGATGTACGCCCCGGCGGCCAGCCATGATCGCCCAGTGGCGCCCCAAGGGCGACGACTTCGCGGCCGCCCTCGCCGCCGCCGCACCCCAGCGGGTCGGGATCGTCACCTCGGTGATGGGCCTGGGCCTGGAAGTGTCCGGCCTGGACTGCGCCCTCGGCGACCTGGTCACCGTGGGGGAGAACCCCGGGCTTGACGCCGAAGTGGTGGCAGCCCTGGACGGCGCCGTGCGCTGCATGCCGCTGGGACGCCTCGCCGGCATCGCCGCCGGCGACCCGGTCCGTGCCAAGGGCGGCACCGTGCTGGTCCCCACCGGCGCGGGGCTCTTCGGCCGGGTGCTTGACGGCCTCGGCCGCCCGATTGACGGCAAAGGACCGCTGCTCAGCGGCCCCCGCGTGCCGATCGACAACGAGGCGCCGAACGCCATGAAACGGGCCCGGATCGGCACGCCGCTGCAGACCGGCGTCCGGGTCCTGGACACCATGACCACCCTCGGCAAGGGCCAGCGCATGGGCCTCTTCGCCGGCTCCGGCGTCGGCAAGTCCTCCCTGCTGTCCATGATCGCGCGCGGCACCGACGCCGAGGTATCCGTGATCGCCCTCGTGGGGGAGCGCGGCCGTGAAGTCCGCGAATTCCTCGAAGACGACCTCGGCCCGGCCGGGCTGGCCCGCTCGGTCGTCGTCGTCGCCACCTCCGACGAGCCGGCGCTGATGCGCATGCGCGCCGCGTTCACCGCCACCCGCATTGCCGAGTCGTTCCGGGACCAGGGCCAGGACGTCGTGCTGATGATGGATTCGTTGACCCGGGTGGCCATGGCCCAGCGCGAGATCGGCCTCTCCGCCGGCGAGCCGCCCGCCACCCGCGGCTACCCGCCGTCGACGTTCTCCATCCTGGCCCGGCTGCTGGAACGGGCCGGCACCGCCGAGACCGGTTCCGTGACCGGCATATACACCGTGCTGGTGGACGGTGACGACCACAATGAACCCATCGCCGACGCCGCCCGCTCCATCCTCGACGGCCACGTCGTGCTGGACCGGAAGCTCGCCGTGACGGGGCACTTCCCGTCGGTGGACGTGCTCGGCTCGGTCTCGCGCGTCGCGTCCAAGGTCAACGCCCGGCCGCACCTTGACGCGGCCTCCACGCTGCGCCGGGTCCTCGCCGCCCGCAAGGCAGCCCAGGACCTGATCGACGTCGGCGCCTACCAGGCCGGCACCAACCCACTGGTGGACGCCGCCCTGGCCCACGAGGACTCCGTCAGCGGTTTCCTCCAGCAGCCGATGGAGGAGTCCACCCCCCACCCCGAGTCCTGGCGCCAGCTGGAGACCCTCACTTCGATCCTGGGAGCCGCAGCATGAACCGGCAATTCTCGCTCGCGGGGCTGCTGCGCCTCCGCCAGATCCAGCAGGACCAGGCGGCCTCCGGGCTGGCCCGCGCCCGGTCCCGGTCCAGCTCCGTCCGCGCCCGCGAAGCCTCCGCCCGCCGGCAGCTTTCCGCCACCGACGAGGACATTGTCAGCTCGGCGTCGCTGCGCGCCGTCGCGGCGGCCCGCTCGGCGTCCCACAGCATGTTGGCGGACCTGCAGAACCTCGCCCGCATCGCCGAAACGGACGAAGCCACCGCGCGCGAGGAATTCATCGCCGCCCGCACCCGGTCCGTGGGCTTGGAAAAGCTGCAGGCGCGCCACCACGCAGAGGTCAACACCGCCGAGCTGCGCGCCGAGCAGTCCACGCTGGACGAGATCTCCTCGACTATCTGGCACCGGGACGAACAGCAGGTGCGCTCATGAGCATGACCGAGGCGCTGGGCCGCATGCAGGGCATCCAGTCGATGATCGCTGAACTCACCCGCCCGGCCCAGACCGAAAGTACGGCCGCCACGCTGAAGTCCGCGGCAGCGACGTCCCTCGCCACCGGGACCGGAAACGGCGACGCCGGCTCCTTCACCGAGGCGCTCACCGCGGCCCTCGGCGGCAGCGCCAGCTCCTCCGCGACGGACCCCTCCGCCCTGGGCGGCTTGGGGCTGGGCGGCTTGGGACTGGGCGGCGGGTTGGCCGGCGCTGCCGGGATCGGAAACCTGGCCGGACTCACCGCGCCCGCTTCCTCCGTTCGGGCCGGAACCGCGACCGGCGCGGACGTGGTCGCCATGGCCAAGAAGTACATCGGGGTGCCCTACGTCTGGGGCGGCACCAACCCGGCTACAGGGATGGATTGCTCCGGCTTCACCCAGCGGGTCTTCAAGGACCTCGGCGTCGAGCTTCCCCGCGTCGTCAGCGACCAGATGAATCAGGGAACCCCGGTAGCATCGCTCGCCGAGGCCAAGCCCGGCGACCTGCTGGTGAGCTTCGGCGGGAACCACATCTCCATCTACCTCGGCAACGGCAAGGCCATCGACGCGCCCGTGCCGGGCAAGACCATCCAGATCCGCGACGCCTGGGAGCAGCAGTCCAACCTGACCTCCATCCGGCGGATCGTCCCGGCAGGAGGCGCCCGATGAAAGGCATGGCTTCGATGGACCTGGCGGCCGCGCTCGCCGCGTCTCCGGTGCAGGCCCGCGGCGCCCAGCAGGGCAGCCGTTCCCGCGCCGACCACGGAGCATCCGACGACGGCGGCTTCGGATCCGTGCTCAGTGACGCCGTGAGCCAGGAGGCAGCCTCCGCCGCAGCCCCCACCCTCAACGCTCCCTCGGCTTCGGTGCCCTCTACCCCCGACGCTCCCTCAGCTTCGGGGCCCTCTGTGCCGAACGCTCCCTCAGCTTTGGTACCCTCTTTACCGAACGCTCCCTCAGCTTTGGTACCTTCCGTACCCGTACCCGCTGCTGAGACGACGACGGACGCAAACCCGGGATCGGGCAACGGAGCCGCACCGTCCGAGGCGGCGACGGCGGATCCGGCGTCGGCTTCCGATTCCACACTGAACGCCTTTGCCGCTTTGGGCTGGATCAATTCCGGTGCATTTGGCAACGCGGCCGCGAACCGTGACGCCGCCGTTACTCCCGCAGCTACGGTTACAGCGGAGGCGGTGACCGGCCTGGCGGCCCCTCTCACGGGGACCTCGATGGCTTCGAGCCTTTCGCCGTCCGGCCTTGCTGGCTCCTCCAACGCCCTGGCCGTGCAGGCTGCGCCCACGACGGCGGTTTCGGCGGCCGTTGCGTCGGTTCCGGCTGCGGCGTCGGCGGCCTTCGCTGCGGTGCCGCCCGGAGCTCAGGCAGCTCAGGCAGCTCCGGCCGCTCCCAAAGCGGCGACGACGCCGGCCGGCGAGAAGGCCGGCCCGGCTGCACCCGCCGGGGTGCCCGCGCCCGCCGTCGCACTGCCTCCCACCTCCGCAAGGCTCAACGGCTCCAGCGCGCCGACCGCGCCGCCCACCGGCGTCGTGATGGCCGGCGTCGTCGGCGTGAACAAAGCCGCAGGCCACACCGGGCAGTCCCCGGATGCCGTGCCAGTGGCGGCCATTCCGGCCGACGGATTGGCCGCCTCCGGTGCGGCGGCCTTGGCCGCACCCGGTCCCGCCTCCGGGCCGGCGGCGCCCGGGCAAGCAACGCCCGCGGCGGCGCCCCCGGCTCCGGCTGCCTCGCCCCAGCCCGCCCTCCAGCCGCAGCTGGCCAAACCGCTGTTCACCCTCGCCGGGGCGCCGCACGGCCAGCACATCATGACCCTCAAAGTCACCCCCGAGGACCTCGGGCCAGTGACCGTGCGCGCCCACATCGACGGTGCCGGAGTGCGGATCGAACTGTTCGCCCCCGGCGACACCGGCCGGGAAGCGCTCCGGGGGATCCTGCCCGAGCTGCGCAAGGAACTCGCCGACTCCGGTTTTGGAGCCACCCTCGACCTTTCGGACCACAGCGGACCGGCCGACCGTGGGCACGACGCGGGACAGGATGCGGCGGGCCGCCAGGGCGCCGAAACCGGCAGCGGAGGCGGCTCCGGCAGCGGCGGCCGGAACGGGCCCGCTGAGCCGCGGCCGGGGCACCGTTGGGACGCCCTGGCGGACCAAGCGTCGCTGCGGTCCGCCAGGATCCTGAACGGCCCCCAAACCACCCTCGACATTCTCGTCTGACACGAAGGAACCCGACCCATGACTATCCAGCCCATCGCCCCCCAGCCGGTCACGGCCGCGGGGACGACCCCGGAGGCTGCTGCCGTCCGGGCGCCCGTGCAGTCCATGGACGCCAACGTGTTCATGACCCTCCTCGTGGCGCAGCTGAAGAACCAGAACCCCAGTGCCCCCATGGACACCAACCAGATGATGGCCCAGACCATCCAGCTGTCCATGATGGAAAAAATGACCGAGCTCACCAGCAACAGCAAGGAGGGCTTCTCCCTGCAGATGCGCTCCGCCGCGGCCCAGCTGATAGGCCACTCCGTCGACTACACCCTCGCCGACGGCACCACCGGCACCGGCATCGCCAGCTCGGTCTCCTTCGCCGGCTCAGTGCCGACCGTCAAGGTCGGCGGACTTTCCATTCCCCTCGACTCCATCAGCGGCCTCACCGCACCGGCCGCTTCCTAGCCGTTTTCCTCCCGTAGAAAGGCAGTTCCCATGCTCCGCTCGCTGTACTCCGGAATCTCCGGCCTCCGCGCCCACCAGACCATGCTGGATGTCACCGGCAACAACATCGCCAACGTCAACACGGCTGGCTTCAAGGCGTCCTCCACGCAGTTCCAGGACACCCTCTCCCAGATGACCCAGGGCGCCTCCGCGCCGCAGGGGGAGTCCGGCGGCAGCAACCCGGCGCAGATCGGCCTCGGCGTCCGCGTTGCCGGCGTCAGCACCAACTTCGCCCAGGGCTCCTCGCAGAGCACCGGCCGCGCCACGGACATGATGATCTCCGGCGAGGGCTTCTTCGTCACCAGCAAGGGCGGCCAGCAGCTGTTCACCCGTGCCGGTTCCATGACGTTCGACGCCGCCAGCCAGCTCGTGAGCCCCGACGGCGGCATCCTGCAGGGCTGGACCGCCAAGAACGGCGTCGTCGACCAGGCCGGCGCCATCGGTGACATCACGCTCAACCCGAACACCATGATCGCGACCCCCACCACGGCGATGACCCTCGACGGCAACCTGCCGGCGGATGCGGGTTCGGCGTCGTTCGACCGCGTCGTGAAGGTCTACGACTCCGTCGGCGCCCCGAGCAACCTCACCCTTACCTTCGTCCAGCAGCCCGGTGGCTGGGGCGTCTCCACCGACGGCGGCGCAACCATCGCCGACTCGATGAGCTTCACCGCCGGCCGGCTGACGTCCTCGGGCAAGCTGAACGTCGCGGGCAAGACCATCGACGTCAGCCAGGTGTCCTCCTTCGCCGGCATGAGCTCGCTCACCGTGAGCGGCCAGAACGGCACCCCGGCCGGGAAGCTCGAATCCTTCACCCTCGGCAACGACGGCTCCCTGATCGGGTCCTTCAGCAACGGCACCAAGCAGGTCCTGGCCAAGATCGCGCTGGCGAAGTTCACCAACCCGGCCGGCTTGGAGAAGGCAGGCGGCTCCTCCTACGTCGCGACCGCCAACTCCGGCAACGTCCTGCTGGGCGCGGCCGGCGACCCGGGCATCGGCACCCTCGCCGGCGGCTCGCTGGAAATGTCCAACGTGGACCTCTCCCAGGAGTTCACCAACCTGATCGTCGCCCAGCGCGGCTTCCAGGCCAACGCCCGCATCATCACCACCTCGGACGAGGTCCTGCAGGAGCTCGGCAACCTCAAGCGCTAACCGCACCGCAGTCCACGGTCGTCTGCGAAAGGCGCAGGGGACAGCACGGGCCTCATCCCGCACCGACGCCCGGGCTGTCCCCTCGCTGCGCCCGTCTGACGGCAAATACGATGCTTTTTCGCGCCGGTTTTGGAAAAGCGCGGCGCGGCCGGACGGATGCGGCTCGGATCCGGGGGGCGCAGGTCCGGTTCCGCCGCCGGTGTCCGTTGCCGTAGCGAAATTCATGCCGGCGTCGTACTGGAAGCCTCTTCGTGTCCGCCCTTCGCCTAACGAAAGCGCGGGGGCGGCCGACAGTAAAGGGAGAACGCCCCATCCCGCCGCCCGGCCGACCAGCCAGGCAGTCCCCAAAGCAGAATCGGCCCATGATCGTTGTCACTCGCCTCAACGGAACGCGCTTCGCGGTCAATCCGGACCTGATTGAACGGATCCACGAGAGCCCGGACACCCACCTGGTCACGCTCGACGGCGCCGCCTACGTGGTGCTGGAAAGCCTCGCCGAGGTGGTGGAACTCATTGCCGACTACCGCGCCTATGTCCTGAGCAAGGCCCGGGACTTTCCCGCGGTCACCGGCTTCCCGTTGAGCCTGGTCCCGCCGCCCGGACCGGACGACGACGCCGACGCCCCCGCACCTGAACGACCAAGGAAGTAAGCCATGGATCCCGCAACAATCATTGGATTGCTCCTCGCCTTTGGTTCCGTCATCACCATGGTGCTCATCGAAGGCGGCAGCATCACCGCCCTGCTGCTGCCCGGGCCCCTGGTCCTGGTCTTCGGCGCCACCCTGGCCATCGGGCTGGCCGGCAACACGCTCAAGGACGTCATCCAGGCGTTCAAGGCCGTGCCGGCAATGTTCATGGGAAAAACGGCCAAGCCGCAGGAAAGCATCGACCAGATGGTCCGCTTTGCGGAGAAAGCGCGCGCCGAGGGGCTGCTCTCCCTCGAGGAGGAGGCCGCCAGCGTCAAGGACCCGTTCCTGGCCCGCGCCCTGCAGAACATCGCCGACGGCACCGACGCCGAGGACCTCCGGATGCAGATGGAG
>Ga0213837_1001717_pt1 | contig 11026 bp, 9 predicted proteins | sample SWPATP12_FD_160572 | JGI IMG/M metagenome (GOLD analysis project Ga0213837, IMG submission 160572) | Coastal seawater microbial communities from Marineland, Florida, United States - SWPA TP1 #2 | ecosystem: Environmental > Aquatic > Marine > Coastal | place: USA: Florida | collected 2016-08-06
CGGGCGGACCCGCCGAGCTGGAGCTCCTGGGTGCAGACCGGCTGGGCGAGAAGACCATGCTCCTGACCTACCGCAGCCGCACACGCGAGGGATCAGCCCTGCGCAGCTCCCTGTGGGTCCTTGACGGCGCGCAGTGGCGCCTGCGCTTCCACCAGGGCACCCCCGAGGCCTGACGCCCTGTGAGGCTCACATGAAGCGCTGCGCGTTGCCCAGTTCTGCCTGGGCGTAGGTGGCCGCCGCGGAATTCAGCGCGAGGTTGATGGACGCCAGCGAAGCCTCGACCCTGCCCTGGGTCAGCGTCCACTCGGCGACCAGGCTCTGGAAGTTTGTCGCTGCAGAGCCACGCCAGCTGCCCTGGAGCTCGTCCAGCCCGCGCTTCATGGCCTGGACGTCTGCGCTGATCCGCTCCACCGTGGCTTGCACATTGGCGGATTTCAGCTGGAGGAGTTCCGTGTCGACGGAGATGATGCTCATGGGAATGCCCTCTCGAATGTTCGGGAGGCAGCAGGGGCCCGACAGCGAAGGCTCTGTGCTGAAAGTCGGCGCGGGAGAGTCACCCGTGTGAGTTTTCAGTGTGATTTTTTCGGTGAGATCGTGGTGAGAATTTGCCGGGAGCGTCTGCCTCATCCGGATTTTCCGGATACCTCGAGCGTAGGCGTGCAGACCACCGGGCGGACACCGCCGTCGGCTCCTATGTGGACATCTTTGCCGGAGGCAATTCCGTTGCGTCTTCGTCCAGGTACGGGATGCTGACCACCAGCGTGGCCCCGCCGCCGTCGGTCTTCCCGACCCGCACGGACCCGGAATGCGCTCCGACAATTGCGGCCACGATCGCCAGGCCAAGCCCGCTGCCGCCGGTTTCCCTGGTCCTCGAGGTGTCCGCCCGGTAAAAGCGCTCGAAGATCCGGGCCGCTTCGTCATCCGGGACGCCCGGACCGTGGTCCCGGACCTCGATCACGGACTGCCGTGATCCGTCCGGTGCCGTCCGGACCCCGACGCCGATTTCGATCGGGCTGCCCTCCGGCGTGTACCGCAGGGCATTGCCGACCAGGTTGCTGACCACCTGGCGCAGCTTGGCTTCGTCGCCCAGCACAGGGGCGGCGGCGGGGGCCGCGCCATCCAGCCCGGCCAGCTTGATGGTGCGGCTGCGGTCGCTCGCCTGGGTGTCCACCACGGCGTCGTTGGCCAGCAGCAGCAGATCCGCCGGTTTCTGCTGCAGCGGACGCTGCTCATCGATCCTGGCCAGCAGCAGCAGGTCCTCCACCATGGCTCCCATGCGCTTGGCTTCGCTTTCGATCCGTCCCATCGCGGTGGCCACGTCCTCCGGGCTGGACAGCGCGCCGTGCCGGTACAGCTCGGAGAACCCCCGAATCGTCACCAGCGGGGTGCGCAGTTCGTGCGAGGCATCGGCGGCGAAGCGCCGCATCCGTTCCTCGGACGCCATCCGGGCGGCGAACGCCGTCTCAATGTGCGCGAGCATGGCATTGAGCGAGCTCCCGAGCCGGCCCACCTCCGTTCCCGGGTTTTCCACTTCCACGCGCCGGGACAAGTCTCCCGCGGCGATCGCGGCGGCCGTCTTCTCCACCCGGGCCAGCGGCCGGAAGGACCGGGAGACGGTCCACGTGGCGATGAAGAACGCCAGTACGAGCGTCAGCAGGCCTACGCCCACCACCACCAGTGCGGCATGTTCCATCACGGAATCGACGGGGTCCAGGGGCAGGCCGATCACGACGACGGCGCTGCGCTCGTTGTTGTCCACGACGTTGACCGCCACGACCCTCCAGTTGCCGCCGTCGGAGCCGCGCACCTGGAAGGGCATCTGCTGGCGCTCCCGGGCCTCGACGGTGGAGAAGGTGGTGATGGCGGGGTGGGAGTCCTTGTCGCCACCGAACACCCAGGGCTTCAGGCCCGGGCTGAAGAGCATCAGGGAATAGTCGGTGGGAACGTTGGACGTGGTTTCCTGCAGCTGGCTGAAGGACTTCTCCTGGCGCGCTGAGTCGACGGCGGCCCGGAGCTTGTCATCCACCTGGCCCTGCAGGAAGCTGTGCAGCAGCGTCAGCGTGCCGGCTCCCGTGGCGGTGAGGGCCACGAGCATCAGCGCCATCATGATGGCCACAAGCTGCGACCGCAGCGAGGCCGACTTCCAGCGGTGCAGCAAGGTCAGCGCTTCTCGGCAGTCCGCAGAACGTAGCCGACGCCGCGCTTGGTCTGGATCAGCGCGGGGGCATCGGGATCGATATCAACCTTGCGGCGCAGGTAGGAGATGTAGGACTCCACGATCGAGGCGTCGCCGTTGAAATCGTATTCCCACACGTGGTCCAGGATCTGGGCCTTGGACAGGACACGGTTCGGGTTGAGCATCAGGTAGCGCAGGAGCTTGAACTCGGTGGGGGACAGCTCGATCACCGTTCCGCCGCGGCGGACCTCGTGGGCGTCGTCGTCGAGCTGGAGGTCATCGACCCGGATCACGGCGTCGTCGTCGACCTGCGGCTGCGTGCGCCGGAGCACCGCGCGGATGCGGGCCACCACCTCGTCGAGGCTGAAGGGCTTGGTGACATAGTCGTCGCCGCCGACGGTCAGGCCGGTGACCTTGTCCTCGGTGTCGTCCTTGGCCGTGAGGAACAGGACGGGGAAGTGCTTGCCGGCGGCGCGGAGGCGGCGGGTGACCGTGAAGCCGTCCATGTCCGGCAGCATGACGTCCAGGACTGCCAGATCGGGGGCGTGCAGCTCGGCCGCAGCCAGTGCCTCGCGTCCGCTGCCGGCCGAGACAACTTCAAAACCTGCGAAGCGCAGGGATGTCGACAGCAGCTCGCGGATGTTCGGTTCATCATCGACGACGAGCAGCTTGGCTTCGGGACCGTTCTTCTTCATGTTCCCATGATGCTCCCAGACTCTGGGAGTTTTCTGAATGGACGATGGGTGTTGAATGGGCGACACGGGAAATCGCGCCGGCCTAGGTTGCGGTGCCGACGTCCTTGGCGTCCATGATCCGGTAGGCGTAGCCCTGTTCGGCGAGGAAGCGCTGCCGCTTCGCGGCGAAGTCCTGATCCAGAGTGTCCCGGGCCACGAGCGAGTAGAACCGGGCGGCGCGGCCGTCCTTCTTCGGGCGCAGCAACCGGCCCAGGCGCTGGGCCTCCTCCTGGCGGGAACCGAACGACCCGGAGACCTGGATCGCGACCGACGCCTCGGGCAGGTCAATGGAGAAGTTGGCCACCTTGGACACGACGAGGGTCTTCACCTCGCCGGCACGGAAGGCGTCAAAGAGCCGCTGGCGCTCCTTGACCGGCGTATCACCCTTGATCACCGGCGCGTCGAGGCGCTCGCCGATCTCGTCGAGCTGGTCGATGTACTGCCCGATCACCAGCAGCTGTTCGCCCGCGTGTTCGGCCACGAGTTCTTCCACCACCCGGGTCTTCGTCTCGGACGTGGCGCACAGGCGGTACTTGTCGGCGTCCTCGGCCATGGCGTAGGCCACCCGTTCGTCCCGGGGCAGGTCAATCCGGACCTCCACGCAGTCGGCGGGGGCGATGTAGCCCTGGGTCTCGATGTCCTTCCACGGCGCGTCGTAGCGCTTCGGACCGATCAGGCTGAAGACCTCGCCCTCCCGGCCGTCCTCCCGCACCAAGGTGGCGGTGAGCCCGAGCCGGCGCCGGGCCTGGAGGTCCGCCGTCATCTTGAAGATCGGGGCCGGGAGCAGGTGGACCTCGTCGTAGATGATCAGGCCCCAGTCGTTGCCGTCCACGAGCTCCAGATGCGGATACAGGCCGCCGCGCTTGGTGGTCAGGACCTGGTACGTGGCGATCGTGACCGGACGGACTTCCTTGACGGAGCCGGAGTACTCGCCGATCTCTTCCTCGGTCAGCGATGTGCGCTTGAGGAGTTCGTCCTTCCACTGCCGCGCCGAGACGGTGTTGGTCACCAGGATCAGCGTGGTGGTGGAGCTCATTGCCATGGCGGCCGCACCTACCAGCGTCTTGCCGGCGCCGCAGGGAAGCACGACGACGCCGCTGCCGCCGGCCCAGAAGTTCTCCGTGGCCAGTTGCTGGTACGGCCGCAGCTTCCAGCCGGTTTCGTTGAGCATGATGGGGTGCGGCGTGCCGTCGACGTAGCCGGCCAGGTCCTCCGCGGGCCAGCCGATCTTGAGCAGCAGCTGTTTGAGCTGGCCGCGCTGGGAGGAATGCACCACCACGGTCTCGCCGTCGATCCGGGGCCCGAGCAGCGGGGCGATCTTCTTGGCCCGGCTGACCTCTTCCAACACCGGATAGTCGGACGTGCGCATGACCAGGCCGTGCTGCGGGTCCTTTTCGAGCCGGAGCCGGCCGTACCTGGACATGGTCTCTTCGACGTCGATCAGCAGCGAGTGCGGCACCGGGAACCGGGAGTACTTCAGCAGGGTGTCCAGGACCTTTTCGGCATCCAGTCCGGCCGCCCGGGCGTTCCAGAGCCCCAGCGGCGTCAGCCGGTAGCTGTGCACGTGCTCCGGGGCCCGTTCCAGCTCGGCAAAGGCTGCAATCGCGTGCCGGGCTTCTGTGGCGAGCTCGTGGTCGACCTCCAGGAGGATGGTCTTGTCACTCTGGACGATCAGGGGCCCGTCATTCACTGGAGCAATTCCTCTGTAGCTTCTACGTCGATGATCCGGTGGATGGACAGGACACGTTCGATCTCCTTGCCCGGATCGAACACGCGCACACGCCCGCCATTCACAGCTACCGGAACAACGGTCTCGCGGCTGGCATTCCCCATACTGTCCACGACGTTCATGACCACCCGCTGCTTGAGGCGGATCGCCTTCAGCAGGGTCTCCAGTCCGAGCTGGGTCGCTTCCTCGCTGCCCGGCGCTGCCGGCGGGTGGCCGGCGCCCGGTGCCAGCTGCCCGTCACTGCGCAGCACGGCCAGCTGGGCGTCGATGTCGGCCTCCGGCGGAGCGGTGCTCGGGGCGGTGTAGACCGGCCGGCCGTGGCCGGGAACTGGCACGCTGCGGCGCAGCCGGACGACGCCCGCGGTCGCTTCCTCGAGAACGGGGGAGAGGCCCAGGCCTTTGAGTACCTGCGCGGTTTCCCGGGGTGCGGCTTTTGCGATGACCACGGTGGGCGCGATGCGCACCAGTCCGAGGCCGGAGGCGGCCGGGGCGTTGAGCAGGTCCAGCAAGGCAGTCTCGTCCTCGCTTTGGATGAAGCTGGCCGCAGCCCCTACGCGGAGCCGGGAGTGGCGGGCCGCCGTGTCTTCGATGAGGTACTGGAGGGGCTGAGGGATGGCGGTGGCTGAATGCTGGCGGAGGAAGTCCAGCATCGCCGGGGCGTCCTGGCCGGCGTCGAGGGCCCGGCGGACGGACGCGACGGAAAAGCGGTAGATGGTTGCCGGTCCCTGGCCTTCTGCCGCGGCCATGGTGAGGAGCCGGTCGCTCAGGTCGGGGTCGAGATAGCCCGGTGCCACCGCCGTCAGGTCCGCCTGCAGCAACACGTGCTGCAGGGCTGCCGGCAGGTGCTCGCCCAGGATCCCCAGGGCATCATCCGGCTGCTCGCCGGCGATCGCGGCACCCAGCTGGCTGAGCGCCCCGGAACCGATCAGGCCAAGCATCTCTGCCTCCATGAGGATGCCGCGGATCAGCGAGCTGAAACGGCGGGCCATCCGGGGCTGGGCCCACTCGGCACGCTCCAGCACGGCGGCGGCGTCCAGGACCGGCGCCTGCCCGTCGGGCGCTGCGGCCTCCAGGGTGAGCTCGTGCAGGATTTCCAGGACGCGTTTGCGGACCACAGGGGCGTCGGGCCGCTGCGCCTCGGCAGAGAGTACGTTGATGGTGGTCCCGGCCTGGCCCCGGTGCCCGGCCGTGCCCGGGGCGGCGGCATTCACGGGCTGGCCCACCAGGGAGGGCGCGCGCTCGCTGGCCAGCCACGCATTGACCAGCCATAGCCACTGTTCCTGCCGCGGAAGCGCCAGCCACTCCAGCTGCGGGGGCTGCACCCACGCGGAACTGTCGACGTCCAGCCGCAGGAGTCCGGCCATCCCGCAGAGTTCCGCGAGGACACCGGCCTCGTGCACTTCGATCCGCAGGGACTCTGCCAGCCGCCTCATCTCCCGGACTCCGACGCCCCCGCTGCGCAACGTCGCCAGCGGTTGCTCGCGCACGGTGTACAAAACTTCGCCCACGAGCCGCAGCGTCTCGGCGATGGCGCCCAGCGCGGCGTTTCGGCGCAGCCCTGCGCTCGTGTGGCCCAGTTGGGGGACCGGCGGCACCAGGGAAAAGTTCTCAATGACAAACCCGCCGCGCAACGACACTCCCACGCTGTGCGGCAGTTCGACGTGGGCGGCGTCCAACGGCACCAGCAGCCCCCGCGCCAGCAGCCAGTCCACCGGTCCGACGTCGGCGCCTTCGTGGAGCACCGTGGCGCGGCGTTGCGCTTGGGGGACGGCGCCCATGGCCCAGTTCCCGAACCGGGCCAGGAGCGCGGCGGTCCGTTCCGGCGCGGTGGCCAGGATGGCCTGGAGTGACTCCGGCGTTGCCGTCCAGTGCTGCAGCGCCAGGGCCGCTTCCATCGGCGTCGTGGCGGGGGCGATGGACGCCCCGCTGCGGTGCAGTTCCCCGACCAGCTGCACCACGCGCTGCGCGAAGGCCGGCTGAAGCCGCACGAGCTCGGTGTAGCTGCGCCCCAGCCCGGCGGGGTAGATGCCGATGACATCTTTGAGGCTGCCGACCGGAAGGTAGTGCCGCTGCTTGGCGGCGGCGGCAGTCACGCCGTGCGGGGGATCGGCGCGGTGGACGAGCGCCAGTTCCTGCAGGGAATGGAGCAGCCGGTCGATGGCGGCGGCCGAGGAGCCGTTGATCAGTCTCTTCAGCATGGCCGCCGACGCGCTGTGTCCGGTATCGGCGTTGGTGCACAGGTGCAGGGTTTCCAGCACCTGCATCTGCGGCCGGTTGAGCCGCTCAAGCGCCCGCTGCACGCTGACGCGTCCGCTGGCACGGGCGGCCAGCGCGGCGAAGTCCGGGACTCCGGGAGAAATCAGGTCCGGCCGCGCGGAGAACAGGGCCCGCAACGAATCGTCGCTTCGTGCCTGAAGTTCCTTGCTGAGCGCGCGGATGAGGGACATCGTTCCAACGTTACCTTTCGCCGGGCCGGCGCGGGCGCCGCCGGGCGACCACCGCGTCCATAACGAGCGCGAGCATGAGCAGGAAGGCCGCCGGGAGCCCGTAGAGGGCCACCGAGGTAATCCAGGCGGGCGACACGACCTGATTGAAGGCCATGGCCATGACTGCGCCGACGGCAACGAGGGACAGCACAGCAAGGGTGGCCGCAACGATCATGAACGGCCGCCGGTAACGCATCAGTGTCATGTGGGCAACGCTAACAGTCCGGCCTCGCCCGCGCCTCACGCGGCTAAAGTGAACAAGGCAGGATAACCTTGAAAGATACAGACCAACACGGTCCGGGCAGTCATACCCTGAACCCGCGTATCCATGCGGATGCGGTGACCGCCGGCCGTGTCCCCGCAGAACGAAGAAGGTTGATTACGTGCCTACCGGCAAGGTCAAGTGGTATGACAAGGAAAAAGGCTTCGGATTCCTCGCTGGCGAGGACGGCCAGGAAGTCTTCCTGCCCAAGTCCGCGCTGCCCGAGGGCGTCACGGAACTCAAGGCCGGAACACGCGTTGAATTTGGCGTAGCCGACGGCCGCAAGGGCGCCCAGGCCCTCGGCCTGCGCGTGCTGGACAAGACCCCGTCCATCGCCAAGGCAAAGCGGCCCAGCGCCAAGGACCTCGCCCCGCTGGTGCAGGACCTCGTCAGCGTGCTGGACAACCTGTCCGGGACCCTGTCCGCGGGCAAGTACCCGGAAGGCAACAAGGGCAAGGCGATCGCCGCCGCCCTCCGTAAGGTTGCCGACGAGCTGGACGTATAAGGCTCTTGATGACTCAGGAACCTGATCAGTTGCCGGCGCCGGACGCCGGATCCACAGTGCCTGCCGGGTCCAAGGGAACCGGCTCGAAGCAGGGATCACGCCCGCGCGCCGGCGTGCCCGTCTGGCGCACCGGCAAGCCTGACGCCTTCCTGGCCGCCGCCGTCGACGTCGCCCGCGCCGCCGTGGAGGGCATTGCCCCCGCCGAGCAGATCGGCGAGCACATCGGGGCCCGCAGCGAAGGCGACCGCCTGGTGACCCACCTCTTCGAATCCAGGCTGCCCGGCTACGGCGGCTGGCAGTGGTACGCCGTGCTGACCCGCAACTCGCGGTCCAAGGTGGTGACCGTGGACGAACTCGGGCTCCTGCCTTCTGAGGACTCCATCCTGGCACCGGCCTGGATCCCGTGGGCTGAGCGGGTCCGCCCCGAAGACGCGCAGGCTGACGAGGCCGCCGAGGAAGCGCCCGTCGCCGGCCCGCAGGACGCGGACGAGCAGGATGCTGACGACGAGCAGGACGACGCGGACGACGACGAGCAGGACGACGACGCGGACGAGAACGAACAGGACGCCGGCGGCGAACGGGAACGCCCCGCGGGCGAGGCCGACTAGCGGTTGAAAGCGTCCGGGAGCGTGCAGGGGGAGGGCTGGACATGATGTCCACGTTCAAGTCCCTGCACATCCTGAACTACCGGATCTGGTTTGTCGGCGCGCTCATCTCCAACATCGGCACCTGGATGCAGCGCACCGCCCAGGACTGGCTGGTGTTCGCCCATCTGACGGCCCATGATGCCGGGGCCGTGGGGATTACAATGGCCCTGCAACTTGGCCCTCAGCTGTTCCTGGCTCCCGTGGCCGGACTGGTCGCGGACCGCTTCAACCGTAAGCGGCTCCTGGTGCTGACCCAGTCCGCGATGGCCCTGCTGAGCGCCGGGCTGGGCATCCTGGTGGTGTCGGGCGCGGCCCAGCTTTGGCAGGTTTACACCTTCGCCCTGATGCTCGGGGTGGTCTCCGCGCTGGACGCTCCCGTGCGGCAGACCTTCGTCTCGGAACTTGTCCAGGACGATTACCTTCCCAACGCCGTGGCCCTCAACAGCGCCTCCTTCAACGTCGCCCGGATGATCGGCCCGGCAGTCGCCGGCGTGCTCACGGCCGTTGTCGGTCCGGGCTGGGTCTTCCTCATCAACACGCTCACGTTCGTCGCCCTGTTGCTGAGCCTGGCGAAAATCCCGTCGGCGTCGCTGCGGCGGCTGCCCCGGGCGCCGGCGGGCAAGGGCCGGATCCGTGAGGGCCTGCACTATGTCCGGTTCCGCCCGGATCTGGTCGTGGTGCTCGTGGCCGTCTTCATCGTGGGAACACTGGGGCTGAATTTTGCCCTGTTCATCGCGGCCATGGTCGGCACGGAGTTCGGTCTCGACGCGGGAGCCTTCGGTCTCATGAATTCGATCATGGCCATTGGCTCCGTCGCCGGGGCGCTCCTGTCCGCCGGCCGCGGCAAACCGCGGCTGCGGGTCATTTTCGGCGCGGCCGGGGCCTTCGGCGTGACCTCGGGCCTCGCCGCGCTGGCCCCAAACTACTTCTGGTACGGCGTCGCGCTGGTGCCGGTGGGGCTGTTCGCGATCACCATGATGACGAGCGCCAACGGGTACGTCCAGACCACCACCGACCCCGTGATGCGGGGCCGGGTGATGGCCCTGTACATGGCGATCTTCATGGGCGGGACGCCCATCGGCGCGCCGTTCGTCGGCTGGGTGGCCAACGTCGCCGGCCCGCGCTGGTCCATGGCAGTCGCGGCTGTCGCCGGGCTGCTCGCGGCCCTGATCGGGCTGTTGTGGATCATCCGGGCGAAGCAGTTGCGGCTCCACTTCAACCGCCGGGCGCGCGGGTTGCGCTACTTCCGCCTGGAACCCGGGAACGACGACGGCGCCGGCCCGGGGGCCCAGCAGGGTGCCCTGCCGGACGTGCAGCCGAACGCACAGCCGGACGGACCCGTCGGGAACGACGACGGCGCCGCCGCGGCACCAGGCCGGGACGACGCCGTCGGACGCTAAGGCTCTACTTCTTGAGCTCTGCCACCACGAAATCGATGCATTCGAGCAGCGCCGAGACATCGTCCGGTTCGATCGCCACGAAGGTGGCGATGCGCAGCTGGTTGCGGCCCAGCTTGCGGTAGGGCTCGGTATCGACGACGCCGTTGGAGCGGAGCACCTTGGCGATGGCCGAAGCATCGATCGATTCGTCGAAGTCGATCGTGGCGATCACGTTGGACCGGTCCTCAGCCTTGGCCACGAACGGCGTGGCGTAGCCGGACGCCTCGGCCCAGCGGTAGATCCGGCCGGCCGAATCAGCGGTCCGTGCCGAGGCGAAGTCCAGGCCGCCGTTGGCGTTGAGCCACTGCACCTGGGCATCCAGGGTGACCAGGGTGGCTAGGGCGGGGGTGTTGTAGGTCTGGTTCAGCCGGGAGTTGTCGATTGCCGTCTGGAGGTCCAGGAAATCGGGGATCCAGCGGTTGCTGGCCTTGATCCGTGCAGCCCGCTCCAGCGCCGCCGGGGAGAACAGGCCGAGCCACAGGCCGCCGTCGGACGCGAAGTTCTTCTGCGGCGCAAAGTAGTAAACGTCGGACTCGGCGATGTCCACATCCAGCCCGCCCGCGGCCGAGGTCGCATCCACCAGCACCAGCGAGCCTTCGTCGGCACCTGCCACGCGCCGGACGGGAGCGGCCACGCCGGTGGACGTCTCGTTCTGCGGCCACGCGTACACGTCGACGCCGGCCTCCGCCCGGGGAGCGGGACGAGTTCCGGGCTCGGCCTTGATGATGGAGGACTCGGCGAGGAACGGTGCATTGTTGGTGGCCGAGGCAAACTTCGAGCCGAACTCGCCGAAGGACAAGTGCTGTGCCTTGGTCTCCACAAGTCCGAAGCTGGCAATGTCCCAGAACGCGGTGGAGCCGCCCACACCGAGGATCACTTCGTAGCCCTCCGGGGCACGGAAGAATTCGCTGAGGCCGCTGCGGACGGAGCCGACCAGGTTCTTCACCGGTGCCTGGCGGTGCGAGGTCCCCAGCAGCTTCGCCGATGCCGCAGCGAGGGCCTCCATCTGCTCCGGCCGGACCTTGGACGGGCCGGCGCCGAACCGTCC
>Ga0213837_1001720_pt1 | contig 11023 bp, 9 predicted proteins | sample SWPATP12_FD_160572 | JGI IMG/M metagenome (GOLD analysis project Ga0213837, IMG submission 160572) | Coastal seawater microbial communities from Marineland, Florida, United States - SWPA TP1 #2 | ecosystem: Environmental > Aquatic > Marine > Coastal | place: USA: Florida | collected 2016-08-06
GGACTCGGACACCAACTACAAGCGGGTCATCAACTACTCGCTGCACCCGGACCGGATCCGCAACATCCGGATCGGCGTCGCCGGCCACAACCTCTTCGATATCGCTTTCGCCTGGCTGCTGGCCAAACAGCGCGGCATCGCGGACACCGCACAGCAGAGTATTGAATTCGAGATGCTGCTCGGCATGGCGCAGGGCCAGGCCGAGGCGGTCAAGAAAGACGTCGGCTCGCTCCTGCTCTACACGCCGGTGGTCCACCCGGCCGAGTTCGACGTCGCGATCGCCTACCTGATCCGCCGGCTCGAGGAAGGTGCCAGCCAGGACAACTTCATGTCCGCCGTCTTCGAACTGAGCGAAAACGAATCACTCTTCGAACGCGAGAAGCAGCGCTTCCTCGCCTCCCTTGCCAAGCTCGACGACGAGGTGCCCCCGCCCAACCGCCGGCAGAACCGCTCCCTCCCGGCCGCGCCGATGCCGCACGATTCGTTCGAGAACACCGCGGACACCGACCCGTCGCTTCCGGCCAACCGCGACTGGGGCCGTGCCATCCTGGGCCGCGTGGCTACGTCCACGCTGGGCAATGCCGCCGTCGAGGCCGCCACGATCAAGGACGAGGCCCGCCTCAACGCCGTCATCGAAACCGCCGTGGAAAAGGGCAAGGCCTGGGGCGCGCTCTCCGGTGCCGAGCGTGCCGAGATCCTGCACCGCGCCGGCGACGTCCTGGAATCCCGCCGGGCGGAACTGCTCGAGGTCATGGCCAGCGAAACCGGCAAGACCATCGACCAGGGCGACCCCGAGGTCAGCGAGGCCGTGGACTTCGCGCACTACTACGCCGAGTCGGCCCGCCGGCTGGACGACGTCGACGGCGCCACGTTCGTGCCGGCGAAACTGACCGTGGTCACCCCGCCGTGGAACTTCCCGGTGGCCATCCCGGCCGGCTCCACCCTCGCTGCCCTCGCCGCAGGGTCCGCCGTCGTGATCAAGCCGGCCAAGCAGGCCCGCCGCAGCGGCGCCGTGATGATCGAGGCACTCTGGGAGGCCGGCGTACCCCGCGGCGTGCTCACCATGGTGCAGCTGGGCGAGCGTGAGCTCGGGCAGCAGCTGATCTCGCACCCCGCCGTGGACCGGGTCATCCTGACCGGTGGCTACGAAACCGCCGAACTGTTCCGCTCCTTCCGCAAGGACCTGCCGCTGCTGGCGGAAACCAGCGGGAAGAACGCCATCATCGTCACCCCGAGCGCCGACTTGGATCTGGCGGCAAAGGACGTGGCGTACTCCGCCTTCGGCCATGCCGGCCAGAAGTGCTCCGCGGCGTCACTGGTGATCCTGGTGGGGTCCGTCGCGAAGTCCAAGCGCTTCCACAACCAGCTCATCGACGCCGTGACCTCGCTCAAGGTCGGCTACCCGGAAGATCCGGCCAGCCAGATGGGACCGATCATCGAGCCCGCCAGCGGCAAGCTCCTGAACGCGCTGACCACCCTCGGCGAGGGGGAGGCCTGGGCCGTGGAACCGAAGCAGCTGGACGACTCCGGCAAGCTCTGGAGCCCCGGCGTGCGCCACGGCGTCCGGCGCGGGTCCTACTTCCACCTCACCGAGTTCTTCGGCCCGGTCCTTGGCGTCATGACGGCCGAGACCCTCGAGGAGGCAATCGCGATCCAGAACCAGATCGAGTACGGCCTGACCTCCGGCCTTCACTCGCTCAACTCGGACGAACTGGCCCTCTGGCTGGAGACTGTCGAGGCGGGCAACCTCTACGTCAACCGCGGCATCACCGGCGCGATCGTGCAGCGCCAGCCCTTCGGCGGGTGGAAGAAATCCGCCGTGGGCGCCGGAACCAAGGCCGGCGGACCCAACTACCTCGCCGGACTGGGCGAATGGGTCAGCAAGCCCAGCGCCGCCGCGGCCACCCCGGCCCATTCCGGGGTGCGCCGGATCGAGGAGGTGGCCAAGGGCTTCCTCGCCGCCGACGAACTGGCGCCGTTGCAGCGCTCGCTGGCTTCTGACGCCCTCGCCTGGGCCGAGGAGTTCGGCACCGCCAGGGACGTCTCCGGGCTGAGCGCCGAGCGCAACGTCTTCCGCTACCGGCCGCTGCCGGTCACGGTGCGCCTCTCGGAGGGCAAGCCGCTCGGCGAACTGGTCCGGGTCATCGCGGCCGGCGTCCAGGCGGGGTCGAGGCTCGCGGTGTCCAGCGCCGTCGAACTGCCCTCCCAGCTGCGGGCCGTGCTGTCCGGACTGGGGATCGCCATCACGGTGGAGAACGACGCCGAGTGGCTGGCCTCCGTAGCCCGGCTCGCCGGGGAAGCGAAGCTGTCCGTGACGCGGATCCGTCTGATCGGTGGGGATGCGAAGGCGCTTGCAGAAGCCGCCGGCGGCCGGCCCGACCTGGCCGTCTACTCCCACCCGGTCACGGAGGCCGGGCGGGTGGAGTTGCTGCCGTTCCTGCATGAGCAGGCCGTCAGCATCACGGCGCACCGGTTCGGCACCGCCAACCACCTCTCGGACGGCCTGGTCTAGCCGTTCCGCCCCGGCCCAGCCCGCCCCCTGGCGGGACTGGCCGGGACGCAGCATCGCCGCCGTGCCCGCACTGATGTGCGGTCACGGCGGCGATGGCCGTTTAAAGTCTGGGTGGCGCCGGCACTCCCGGTGCGGCCCTTAGCCGAGATACCAGCCCGGCGGTACCCAGGACGCGGGGACTGCGTGCGCGGAGAAGTCTTCACAGCCCGAGCAGAAGTAGGTGACCTCGCCGAGCTTGCTTACGGAGCCGTCCCGGTGGTGCTTGGCCGGAACGAAGGTCTCGAGGTAGACAAATTCGTCCGTTCCGCAGCGCTCGCAGTAGGGGATTCCGACGAAGTCGTCGTCGCTCCTGGCGAGGGCGGCATGCGGGTCGAGCCGGCCGAGGCTGGCATGCGGCCGACTCTCAAGGCGGGCCGCTCCCCCCAGCGGCCGGGCGGTATTCAGGGTCCGGCTGGACCGCACCGTGGGGTGGGGACGGTTTATGGCTGGCGTCATTGCTGCCCTATCCCGAGCACTTTCCGCCGTTGCCGCACGGCAACCAGGGCAGCGTTCGTTTTTCGAATAGTTGTGGTGGGCCTCTGCTTGACCTTCAACAAGGTCAGAATAGGGCAAGTAACACTGGGGTTCAATGGGTGCGTTCTGACCCGTCCGGCTGAGTACGTTGGGGGGTAGCCGCCGGAGCCGGACTGAGTAGGTGCACGGGTAGGCCGGGCTAGGTGGAGCGGCTGAGGGCACGTCCGACGATGGTCTGGGTGAGCGCTTCGATGACCTCGGTGTTGGCCAGAGGGTTGCGTATCAACGTGAAATCCACGTCGCCAACGGGAGGCAGGTCGAAACGCCGGGTGATGATTTTCAGGTCCTTCGGAACCAGCGAGGACGGCATCACGGCGACGCCGATGCCGGCCCGTACGGCGGCGAGTACGCCGCTGATTTGCCGGGTGGTGCAGGTGATGCGCCAGGTCCGGCCGGTGGCTTCGAGGGCATCGATGGCCAGCTTCCTGCTGAGGCTGGGCGCGGGGTAGGCAATCAGCGGGACCGGATCTCCAGGGTCCAGGACGGTTTGCTCCAGGCCCACCCAGGCAAAGGAGTCTTGTTGAACCACTGTGCCGGCTTTGGCCCCCGCGACCCACTTGACGAAGACCAGGTCCAGCTGGCCGGCGTTGAGGCGCTTATAAAGCTGGTCGCTTTGGCCGACCGTGAGCTCGAGGTTGATCTGCGGGTAGATCTGGCGGAACTCGCGCAGGATCCTCGGCAGGCCGGTGATCGCCAGGTCATCGGCCGTGCCGAAGCGCAGCCTTCCGCGCATGGCCGATCCGGAGAAGTAGCGGGCGGCGGAGTCGTGGGCGGCGAGGATGCTGCGCGCGAACCCGGCCATGGCGTCGCCGTTGTCCGTCAGGCGCACGTCACGTGTATCGCGGGCAATCAGGGTGCGCTTGGCCGCGGCCTCCAGCTTCCTGACGTGCTGGCTGACGGTCGGCTGCGCCAGTCCGAGGCGTTCGGCCGCCCTCGTGAAGCTGAGCGTCTCGGCTACCGCCAAAAACGATCGGAGCTGGGCCGGTTCAAACATGCCGACCCCCATCCTGTGCTTTCCTTACTCGGTCCACCTGCGCCCCCAATCCATTGCAGTTCGTGATGCTAGTTATGCGCAGAATAGCCTTCCATTATCGATTCCGGCCAGCTTAGCGTTAAGGCATCCCGCAGACCCCGATTCCTGAGGATTTTCCGTGCCACCCCCTCCGCCTCTCGAGGCAGCCGACGCGCAGCGTGAGCAGTCCCCGCAAGAGTCCCCGCATCCCGTTACCCAGCCTGTCGGCGTCGTCAGTGAGCGGCTGCCGTGGCGGCACACCTTCATCTCACTCAAGGTCCGGAACTTTCGGATCTTCGCAATCGGACACTTCATCGCCGTGGTCGCCCTGTGGATGCAGCGGATTGCCCAGGACTGGCTGGTGCTCCAGCTCTCCGGCTCCGTCACCGCCGTCGGCATCACCGTGGCCCTGCAGTTCCTGCCCTCGCTGTTGCTCGGGCCCTGGGGCGGCATGATGGCCGACCGCTTCGCCAAGCGGAAAATCCTGATGCTGTGCCAGTGCGCCGCCGCGGTCCTCGCGGCAACCCTCGCTGCCCTCGCCCTGACGCAGCGGATCGAGGTCTGGCACGTCTACGCGATCGCCCTTACCCTGGGCCTGGTCACGGTGCTGGACCAGCCGGCCCGGCAGGTCTTCGTCAACGAACTCGTGGGGCCGGGCTACCTGCGGAATGCGATCAGCGTCAATTCCACGATCTTCCAGCTCGGGGGCCTGATCGGGCCGGCCGTCGCGGGCGTCCTGCTCAGCGCGGTCGGTGCCGGCTGGGCATTTGCCGCCAACGCCGTGGCCTGCTGTTCCACGCTGGCCATGCTCCTGGTCCTGCGCAAGGACGAGCTGCACCTCACGCTGCCCGCCGCCAAGCGCAAGGGCATGCTCAAGGAGGGGCTGCGGTACGCCTTGGCCAAGCCCACGATCTACTGGCCCTGGCTCATGGCCGGCTTCGTCGCCGTCTTTGCGATGAGCCTGCCCGTGCTGCTGGCAGCCTTCGCCGACCATGTGTACCACGCCGGGGCGGGCGGCTACGGACTGCTCAACGCCCTGGTGGCGCTCGGGGCGCTGGCCGGGGCGATCACGTCCGCCCGGCGCCGGCAACTGCGGCTGCGCTCGGTGATGCTGGGTGCGGGCATGTACGGGCTGATGCTCTGCCTGGCCGCTGCGGCGCCCTCGAAGGAGTGGTTCGGGGCCGCCATGGTGCTGGCAGGCTTCTGGTGCCTGATGTTCCTCACCGCGGCTAACCAGCTCGTCCAGGTCAGTGCCAACATGGGCATCCGCGGCCGGGTGATGAGCCTGTACATCATGGTGCTGATCGGCGGCCAGGCGCTGGGCGGCCCACTGATGGGATGGCTGGCGGAGCACCTGGATCCACGGACGGCGATCCTGGTTTCCGGCGGCGTGCCGGCCCTCGCGGCTGCGGTTGTCGCCGTCGTGCTGGCCCGGCGCGGGGAGCTGAAGCTGAAGGTGGATCTTAGGGACCGGCGCCGCCTGCTGCGGATCGTCCCGGCCTAGACTTTCCGCGCCGGCTACGGCTTTTCGCGCCGAAAACGGACAGCCGCGACGCGGATCGGCGTGGCGGCTGTCCGAAAACGGCGCAGAAAACCGGGTGTGGCGCGAAGCTGCTAGCCGGCCACGGGCCGGTGCGGGTACCCTGGCTGCCGCTGCTGGAACTCCAGCACATCCGGGTTGAGCACCACGCCGTCGCGGATTTCAATCGCGCGGCGGATGGTTTCGTTGCTATCCCAGGCTGCGGGCCCGGCGAGCACCGTCTCCAGGAACGGCAGCAGCGCCTCGCTGATCTCGGAGCTGGCCGAGTTCCAGAGGTAGGAGGGGCTGTGGTCCACCGCGTAGTAGTCGATGTGATCGCCCACCGAAAACATGGGCTCGGTGAAGGTAGTGGTCTTCGCCCAGCTGAAGCCCATGCCCTCATCGCAGGACACGTCCACGATCAGGCTGCCCGGCCGGAAGGCGTCCAGGTCCTCGGTGCGCAGGTAGGTCAGCGGAGCGTTCGGGTCCTGCAAGGTGCAGTTGACCACGATGTCGCTCTCCGCGAGGAAGGGCGCCAGCGGCACCCGGCCCCGTTCGGTGATGACTTCGCTCAGGAACGGCGCCTCGTTGTCGTGGTCCAACTGAGCGATCCGCACGGAGTGGATGGGTGAACCCACCGCGGCGACTCCGCGGCTGGTCAGCACCTGCACGTCGTGGACGCCGTGGGCGTTGAGGGCCGTCACGGCGCCGCGGGCGGTAGCTCCGAAACCGATGACGACGGCGCTCAGCCGGCGGCCGTAGTCCCCGGTGGTGCCGGTCAGGGCCAGGGCATGCAGCACCGAGCAATAGCCGGCCAGCTCGTTGTTCTTGTGGAACACGTGCAGGCCGAAGCCGCCGTCGCTGGCCCAGTGGTTCATCGCCTCAAACGCGATAAGCGTGAGCTTCTTGTCGATCGCCAGCTGGGTGATTGCCGCATCCTGGACGCAGTGCGGCCAACCCCAGAGGACCTGCCCGTCGCGCAGTTCGGCGAGGTCCTCCGGCTGCGGCTTGGGCAGCAGCACGACGTCGGCCTCGGCCAGCAGCTGCGCCCGCGGCACGATTCGGCCGACGAGGCCGGCCAGCTGGGCGTCCGGGACGCCGAAACGCTCGCCGTACCCTTCTTCCAGGATCAGGTGCCGCCTGAGCTCCGGGGCAATACGGTCAAAGTGCCGGGGATGGATGGGAAGGCGGCGTTCGTCCGGTTTGCGCGTGGTGGCGAGGACGCCGAGGGTGAGGTGGTTCGCGGAACCGGTCACTTCTTTTTTGGGCTCGCCGTCTTGGCGGCGGTGACTTTGTCGAGGGAGCTGGGCGGCGCCGCGGCGGCCCTCTTGTCAGCGCGCTTTTCCTTGATGGATTTGCTGGATTTCTTGGATGCTGCTTGACGGGGGGACTTGTCAGCCATGATTGCTCCTGTAGCGGAACCGAAGAGGTTCCTGACTCCTGACGATACAGGTAGCTACCTAACCGGCTCCGGTGCAGTGGTGCGCGTGCGGAGCGGCCGACGAAATGGAGCGGCTGACGGGAATCGAACCCGCGTATCAAGCTTGGGAAGCTAGCGCTCTACCATTGAGCTACAGCCGCAGTGGGACCGGCAGGATCCTGGAACGGATGCTGCGGAACAACGAGATTTACCTTACCCCAGCAGAGGGGACTTCCCAGCATAGCCACACCGGGTGCCGGGGCGGCAGCCCGGGCAGCTGCCTGCACGGCTCGGCCGGATTTCGCGGTGCGTCCTGGCCCCCGCGGCGGCCGGGGTCTATAGCCTAGAGCCATGACTGTTCTTTCCAGGGAAGGCCGCCGGTGGTAGCAGAATCCGCGCCGGACCTGAATGCCGCGGCCGACGAGGCGGCGCCCGGGGGAACCGCTCCCCGCCAGACTCCGCGCCACCAGCAACTCATCGTCACCATCTACGGCCTCTACGGGCGCGCCAACGGCGGGATCCTGCCGGTTTCGGTGCTGATTTCCATGCTGGACGACCTGGGAGTCGAGTCCTCGGGTGTCCGGTCCTCCGTGTCGCGGCTCAAGCGCCGGGGTGTGCTGGAGAGCGTGAAGCAGGGCGGGGTAGCTGCCTACCGGCTCGCCCCGAGGCTGGAGGACGTGTTCCAGGAAGGCGACCGCCGCATCTTTTCGCCGCGGCGGGCGACGGCGGCCGACCGCTGGCTGCTCATCGCGTTTTCCGTCCCCGAGTCGCAGCGCCACCTCCGGCACCAGTTGCGAAGCATGCTGACCCGGATGGGCTTCGGCTCAGTGACGCCGGGTTTGTGGATCGCTCCGGGCAACACCTATGAGGAAATCCGGCAGCAGCTGGAGCGGGCCGGACTGACGGAGTACGTGGAGTTCTTCGCGGCCGAGCACCTGACCGGGGACCAGGTCCGGGACAAGGTCTCGCAGTGGTGGGACCTGCCTGCGCTGGAGGAGCTCTACAAAGACTTCGTCGAGCGCTTTGCTCCGGTGCTGGAGCGCTGGGAATCCCCGACGGCGGCGCAACCTGGCCCGGACGCGGACCGCGCGGCCTTTGTCGACTATGTCCAGCTGCTCACGCAGTGGCGCCGGCTTCCGTACCTGGATCCCGGCCTGCCGGAGGAGTACCTCCCGGCGGGCTGGCACGGCCTCACCGCGGAACGGATCTTCGCGGAACTGCACCGCCTCCTCAACGGCCCGGCCCGGCAGCACGCAGAGCGGCTGCTGGGCCCGGCCGGTGCGCGCTCCTAGCCCTGCCCCGCCACGACGGCGATGGCCTGGATCTCGATCAGCGCTTCAGGCTGCCAGAGGCGCGTGACGCCGACCCCTGCCATCGCGGGGTAGTCGGTGCCCGCCATCTCGCGCCAGATCCGCCCGATCTCCCGGCCGTTCTTCTGGTAGTCCTCGACGTCCGTCAAGTAGATGTTCACGTTGACCAGGTCGGAGGGCATACCGCCGGCCTCGGCCAGGGTGGCCAGGACGTTGGAGAAACACTGCCGGAACTGCTCCACAATGCCGCCCGGAACAATGTCGCCGTTGCTGTCCATGGCCGTCTGGCCGCCCAGGAATACCATGTTCCCGGCCAGGACGCCGTGGGCGAACCCTGAAGGCTTGGCCAGTGCGGCGGGGTTGATGACCTTGTGGTTCATGGCGCTCCTCATTGAGTCGGGGTTTGAAATCCGGTCTATTCAAACCGGCGAAACCATGTTAAGTTGAGCATATGTGACGACCGTAAAAATGTCGACATACCCCGCAAGGGGCGTCGCTGCGATCGCCACCGGAACCGGCAACGAGGCCGGCTCCGCCGTCGAGCCGGAAGTACTGAACCATGCGACTTGCGACCCTCATCACCGGAGCCGGCGATGGCCCAGGAGGCTTCGCCACCCGGGCCGCCGTGCAGGCGGGAGACCGCTTCATCATGCTCGACGCCCGGGACCTCAACGAGCTGCTTGAGAGCCCCGGCTGGCTGGACCAGGCGGCAGCTGCCGCCGCGGCCGCGCATCCGGGCGGCTTCATCCCGGTCGGCGCCGCCCGCTTCGCGGCACCGCTGCCCCGGCCGGGGAAGGTCATTTGCTGCGGCCTAAACTACGCGGACCACATCCAGGAGATGGGCCGGGAACTGCCCGAATACCCCACGCTGTTCGCCAAGTACGCGGACACCCTGATCGGCGACGACGAGACCATCGACCTCACCGGCCACGGCGACAAAGTGGACTGGGAGGCCGAGCTTGCCGTCGTCGTCGGCGCCCCGCTCCGGAACGCGACCGAATCCGAAGCGGCCGCCGCAATCGCCGGCTACACCGCAGCCAACGACATCTCGCTGCGAGACTGGCAAAACCGCACCCTGCAGTGGTTTCAGGGCAAGGCCTTCGACCGTTCCACGCCGCTGGGCCCCGTGCTCGTGACCCCGGAGGAGTGCGACCCGGAGGCCGGCGTGCGCGTCCGCTGCCTGGTCAACGGGAACGAGGTCCAGAACGGCAACACCAAAACCCTCGTCTTCTCCGCTGCGGCGCTGCTGGCCTACATTTCCACCTTCACCCTGCTGCGCCCCGGGGACGTGGTGCTCACCGGCACTCCCGGCGGCGTCGGGATGGGGGCCGTGCCGCCTCGTTTCCTGCACGACGGCGACGTCGTCACCACGGAGATCGAAGGCATCGGGCGGCTCACCAACCCCGTCAAGCTCTGACTGAACACCTGAGAGGAACCATCATGACCGAACAAATCACCGAAAAAGTTGTACCCGTCGTCACCCGCAAGGGCGCCGAGCACCGCGATACCGGCCAGTCCGGCGGCGCCGTGCGGGTCTCCGGCGTCAGCACGCACCACACCCCTGCTACCAAGATTTGGTACGGCCAGGTCAGCAACGAGCCCGGTTACCGCTCCTTCCCGCACCATCACGGCGAAGCCGAGACCGGCGGCTACGTGCTGCGCGGCCACGGCCGGATCTACTTCGGCGAGGACTACAAGGAGTTCATCGACATGACCGAAGGCGACTGGGTCTTCGTCCCGCCGTACATGCCGCACGTGGAAGCCAACATGAGCACCACCGAGGAACTCGTCTGGCTCACCGCGCGTACGCCGGAGAACATCGTGGTGAACCTCGACGACGTCGACGATGCCACGCTGGAAGGGTACCGCCGGGTATGAGCCCCACTTCGGAGATCCTGCTGTCCGCCCTCGAGCTGGAGCCGGCCGAGCCGGAGTTCCTGGACGAGGCCTACACCGCAACGACCCAGTATGTGCCGTGGCCCAAAGCCTACGGCGGGGACATGGTGGCCCAGGCCGCGGCCGCCGCGATGCGGTCTGTGGGGGAGGACCGGTCGCTGCACTCGATGCACAGCTATTTCATGCGGCCGGTGGACATCGGAGCCGAGGTCCGTTACGAGGTGGAGCGGCTGCGCGACGGCCGGGGCTACTCGACCCGGCAGGTCCGCGCCTACCAGGGCGGCAAGACCGTGTATGTGGCCATGGCCTCCTTCCACGCGGAAGAACCCGGCGAGGAATTCGCCCGGGAAATGCCGCCCGGCATCCCGGCCCCGGAGTCGCTGCCGTCCTCCGCGGAGGTGCTCGACGGCGTCGACGGTGACGCCGCGGCCTACTGGTCCGGGGGCCGCAGCTTCGACATGCGGCACGTGCCCGGGGCCGTGTACCTCAGCGTCGAGGGTGAGCAGGTGCCGCACCAGGCGGTCTGGGTGAAGGCCTTCGACCGGCTGCCCGACGACCCGGACCTGCAGCGGGCCGCCCTGGCCTACGTCTGCGACTACACCATCCTCGAACCCGTGCTCCGGGTCCACGGCTACGCCTGGGGTGACCCCGGCCTGGTCACGGCCAGCCTGGACCACGCCATGTGGTTCCACCGGGAAGGCCGGGTGGACGACTGGCTCCTCTACGTCCAGGAAGCCGTCTCCGCCCAGGCCAGCCGCGGCCTGGCCCAGGGGCACTTTTA
>Ga0213837_1001721_pt1 | contig 11022 bp, 8 predicted proteins | sample SWPATP12_FD_160572 | JGI IMG/M metagenome (GOLD analysis project Ga0213837, IMG submission 160572) | Coastal seawater microbial communities from Marineland, Florida, United States - SWPA TP1 #2 | ecosystem: Environmental > Aquatic > Marine > Coastal | place: USA: Florida | collected 2016-08-06
CGCGCCAGTTCCTCGTCGATCCGCTCCTGGCCGGCGCGGCCGCCGGCCACGAGGGACGCCAGCAGCTCCCAGCGCAGGTCCTGGTCCACGGTCAGCCCGTCGAGGGCGAGCGAGCCGTCCAGCAATCCCGACACCGTGTCCAGCTGCCCGGCGCTGCGGGCCAGCAGGGCGTAGGACTTCACGAACTGCAGCTGGGCGTCGGAGCCGGCGGCAACGGCCGAGGCGAGGTTCCAGAGCGTGTCGGCGGCGGCCACGGCCGTGGCTTCCTGGTGCTCCTGGGCCACGTAGAAGGTCAGCGTGGTGGCGAGCTGCCGGAGCTGGACCAGGATCACGGAAGAATCGGATTCCTCCGCAATGTTGGCGAGGATCAGGTCCACGTAGCCGCGGGCCGGGGTTTCGCCGTCGCGCGCCGCGTCCCAGGCCGAGCCCCACACGAGGGTGCGGGGGAGGCTCTGGCTGAAGTCCTTCAGGTGGGCCGTTGCGGTGGCGAGGGATGCCGGGTCCAGCCGCACCTTGGCGTAGGCGAGGTCGTCGTCGTTGAGCAGGATGAGGTCGGGCCGGGCGAGGCCGGCCAGGGCCGGAACCTCGGTGCGCTCGCCGTCGACGTCGAGCTCCTCGCGGTGCACGCGCTCGAGCTTGCCGGCGCCGTTGAGGTTGTAGAAGCCGACGGCGAGGCGGTGCGGCCGGAGGGTCGGCTCGCTCTCGATCGCCGACTGCACGATGGCGAAGGAGCCGATTGTGCCGTCCGCGTTCGCGGAGATTTCCGGTGTCAGGGTGTTGACGCCGGCGGTTTCCAGCCAGAGCTGGCCCCACTGTTCGAGGTCGCGGCCGCTGGCCTTCTCGAGTTCGGCCATGAGGTCGCTCAGTTCGGTGTTCTGCCAGGCGTGCTTGCTGAAGTACTCGCGGACGCCGGACATGAATTCCTCCGGACCCACCCAGGCGACGAGCTGGCGCAGCACCGAGGCGCCCTTGGCGTAGGTGATGCCGTCGAAGTTCACCTCGACGTCCTGGAGGTCGTTGATCTCGGCGAAGATCGGGTGCGTGGTGGGCAGCTGGTCCTGCCGGTACGCCCAGGACTTCTCCACGGAGGCGAACGTGGTCCAGGCGTGGTCAAACCTGGTGTTCTCGACGGCGGCAAGGTGGGACATGTATTCGGCGAAGGACTCGTTGAGCCAGAGGTCGTTCCACCAGCGCATCGTCACGAGGTCGCCGAACCACATGTGCGCCAGCTCGTGCAGCACCGTGATGGCGCGCCGTTCCACCTGGGCGTCCGTGACCTTGCCGCGGAAGACGTAGCCTTCCAGGATGGTCACGGCCCCGGCGTTCTCCATGGCGCCGGCATTGAACTCCGGCACGAAGAGCTGGTCGTACTTCTCGAACGGGTACGGGCAGCCGAACTGGGCCTCGAAGAACTCGAAGCCCTGCCGGGTGAGTTCGAAGATGTTGTCCGCATCCAAGTACTGCATGAGCGACTTGCGGGCGAAGATGCCCAGCGGAGTGACCTTGCCTTCCGCCGACGTGACCTCGCTGCGGACCGACTGGTAGGGCCCGGCGATGAGTGCCGTGACATAGGAGGAGAGCCGCGGCGTGGGCGTGAACTCCCAGACGGAGCGGGCGCCGCCGTCGTGGCCGGGGATCGTCTCCACCGGCACCGGGGTGGGGGAGTTGGAGATGACGTCCCAGTGCGAGGGGGCCGTGACGGTAAACGTGAAGCTGGCCTTGAGGTCGGGCTGTTCGAACACGGCGAACATGCGCCGCGAATCCGGGACCTCGAACTGGGTGTACAGGTAGACCTCGTTGTCCACCGGGTCCACGAAACGGTGCAGGCCCTCGCCGGTGTTCATGTACGGCGCGTCGGCGACGACGAGAAGGTGGTTCTCGGCCTCCAGGTCCGGAAGCTGGATCCGGATACCGTCGGAGACAACGGCCGGATCAAGCTCCCGGCCGTTGAGGCTCACGCTGTGCACGGCGTCCGTCACGGCGTCGATGAAGGTCGAAGACCCCGGCTTGGCGCTGAACTTCACGGCCGTGGTGGACCCGAAGACTTTCTCGCCGCGGGTCAGGTCCAGGCTGACCTCGTAGGACTCGACGTCGATCAGGCCGGCGCGCTCGCGGGCTTCGGCGCGGGTCAGGTTCATACCGGGCAAAGGGGCCTCCAGAAGAAGTCGGATACTGCCGGCCGGCCGCAGCCGCCGGCGATACTGTGAAATCATTCTTTCACGCCACCGGCCGGTGGCAAGTTAGCCCCATCACAATGTCTCCCACCGTGACGTCCCGGGTCACGTTTCGCCGGTCCGGATCGCGGCCCGTGCGGCCGGGGTAGCGTTGGAGCATGGGAAAATTCCGGGACTCAGTCGATGTCAGGGCGCTGCGCTTTGCCATCGGATTCCCCCTGATGCTGGCGGCCGGATTCGTGGTGTGTGCTTTCTTGGTGCGGCCGGACTTGCCCGAGCCGCTGGCCGTCCGCTGGACCGACGCCGGTGCCGTTGACTTCGCGCCGTTCGCCGCGGTCACGGGCGCCGGCGCCGCGTTGATCGCGGTGGTCGGCTGGGCCGTGCTGCTCCAAGCCGTGCCGCTGTCCCGCCCCGCGATGATGCGCCGCATCATGATGGGCGCCGGGCTGTCCATGAGCCTCTTCGTCACCACTGTCCTCGCCGCCGTACTCGTGGGCCAGTTGGGACTGGCCGATGCGCGGGGATCCCACGTGGACGCCTCTGTGCTGGCGCTCGGCAGCGGCGCGGCCGTCGGCCTGGGCTTCGTCATGGGCTTCGTCTTCAAGGCCGACGAGCGCTGGTCTGTCGATGATGAACTCGCAGTGCGGCAGGCCCTCGAGCGCGAACAGGACCCGGACCTGGCCCGGGACAGCGTCCGCCTCTGGGTCCATGCCCGCAGTTCGATCTTTGTCATGCTCGGCATTGCCACGCTCCTGCCCGCTGCCCTCCTGACCATTGCTGTGCCCTGGCTGGCCGCGCTCCTGGTGGCCGTGGGGTTGGTCGCTGCGGCGTTCCTGTTCGCCCGGGTCCGGGTTGACCGCAGCGGGCTGCGGGTCTTCGCAGCCGGATTCGTCCGGGTCATGGACGTTCCGGCCTCGGCCATCGACGCCGCCACGCCCAGGGACGTCAGGGCGGCGGATTACGGCGGGTGGGGGTACCGGATCCACGGCAACACCACGGCACTGCTGGTCAGCAGCGGCCCCGCGGTGGTCATTGACCGCGCGGACGGGCGCCGGCTGGCGGTCAGCAGCGGAACAGCCGTCACGGCGGACAACCTGGCCCGGACCCTTTCCCGGGTGGCGGCCAGGGCACGACGGAACGGCGGGACACCCGCTGCGTAGCACCGGCGTGTAACACGACCGTGCAGTGACGAGTCCGGCCCCGCGCGGCACCCGCCCGGAAGGCTCGGCCTAGTAGGCTTGGAGCAGCCCCCAACCGCCCCCGGCCGCCGCCCGGCGCCGCAACTGAACGGAATCGCCGTGACCCTTTCTGACTTCCCGCGCGTGCACATTGCCACCGACCACGCCGGAATGGAGCTCAGCGCCCACCTCGTCAGCCACCTCAGCGCCAAAGGCTACGAGGTGGTCGACCACGGGCCCAAGGTCTACGACGCCCTGGATGACTACCCGTCGTTCTGCATCAACGCCGCCCTCGCCGTCGTGGCGGACCAGGAAACCGGCATCCACGCCCTGGGCATCGTCCTCGGCGGCTCCGGCAACGGCGAACAGATCGCCGCCAACAAGGTCAAGGGCGTGCGCGCCGCACTGGCATGGAACCTGTCCACGGCAAAGCTCGCCCGCGAACACAACGACGCCAACGTGGTCGCCGTCGGCGGCCGCCAGCACAGCGTGGACGAGGCAACGGCCATCATCGAGGCCTTCCTGGCGGAACCGTTCAGCAACGACGAGCGCCACATCCGCCGCATCGGCAAGATTGCCACCTACGAGCGCACCGGCGAGGTTGTCGAGTAGTGCCGGAAGGCCACTCCGTGCACCGGCTGGCGCGCCAGTTCGGTGACGTCTTCACGTGGGAGAGGCTGAGTGTCTCGAGCCCGCAAGGGCGGTTCGCGCCCGGAGCCGCCCTGTTGGACGGTCACGTCATGACGGCCGCGACCGCCCACGGGAAGCATCTGTTCCTTGAGTTCGACCACGGTCTGGTCCTGCACGTCCACCTGGGCCTCTACGGCGCCTGGGATTTCGGCGGGGATGCCACCTTCCGGGGTGCGTCCAGTATCGGCGCACCCCGGAAGGTGGGGGAGCGGGAGGTGTACGACGACGCCGAACCTGCCGCCGGCGGGCTTGCAGCCCCGTCCGCGGCCTCCTCGGCCTACGCAGGGCCACCGGCGCCGGTGGGTGCCGTCCGCGTCCGGCTGGCGGGCGGCCATGGCTGGGCGGATCTGCGTGGCGCCACCACGTGTGCGGCGATCACAGGGGCCGAAGCGGCTGGCGTCCTCGCCCGCCTGGGTCCGGACCCGCTGCGCAACCTGCCCGGCGACCGGGACGCCTTCGCCGCCACCCTGGCCCGAAAACGCACGCCCGTGGCCACCCTGCTCATGGACCAAAAGGTGATTGCCGGCGTCGGGAATGTCTATCGCGCCGAACTCTTGTTCAGGCAGCGCCTGAACCCCTGGCTGCCCGGGGCCGGACTGCCGCCGGACGCCGCACGGCGGCTCTGGGATGACACCGCAGCCATGATGTCCGACGGTGTCCGGGACGGGCGGATCATTACCACGCCGCCGCAGTACTGGGGCGGGCAGCCTGGCCCGCTGCCGGAACCGGCGGAGGCGCATTTCGTGTACCGCAGGCGCGGCCTGGGCTGCCGGGACTGCGGCACCCCCGTGGCCCTCACGGAGCTCGGTGCGCGGAAGCTGTACTGGTGCCCGCAGTGCCAGCAGGCCTGAGCCGGCCTATTTCGCGCCGGTTCCGCGTCGATTGCTCCACAACTGCCCTTTTGAACCGCCGGAAGGGCAGTTATGGAGCAGTCGATGAGGGCATGAAGCAGACGTGACAGGCGCATGAAAAAAGCCCCTCCGAAGAGGGGCTTTTTCCTGTTGCCTCGCGGCTGTCATGGAGGGGACGACGGGAATCGAACCCGCGTAATCAGTTTGGAAGACTGAGGCTTTACCATTAAGCTACGTCCCCGGGGTGATGCTGGATTTCAAGTCCAGTGTCCGGCAAAACTTCCGGGCGGCTGTTCAAGCCGGATACAACTAAACCTAATGCAGGGCCCCGGTGTCAAATGTGCAAATCGGCACAATATGACCGTAGACTGTTCTGTGCACTTACGGGGTGTAGCTCAGCTTGGCTAGAGCGCCTGCTTTGGGAGCAGGAAGTCGCAGGTTCAAATCCTGTCACCCCGACTCTGCAAGCACTGCCAGCACGTGGCAATGCAGAACCCCATCCCCCCACACCAGGAGTACTTAGACTGTGAAGAGCGCTGTCGAGAACCTCACCCCCACGCGGGTCAAGCTCAATGTTGAGGTCCCCTTTGAGGAATTGAAGCCCAGCATCGCAGAGGCATACAAGACTGTTGCTTCGCAGATCCAGGTCCCCGGTTTCCGCAAGGGCAAGGTCCCCTCCAAGCTCATTGACCAGCGCGTTGGCCGCGGCTACGTCCTGGAGACGGCCATCAACGAAGGCCTCAACGGCTGGTACCAGGCCGCCGTGCAGGAAACCGGCATCCGTCCGCTGAGCCGTCCCGAGGTCGAGATCACCGAGGTTCCGGACCCGTCCGCCACCGACGGCGAGCTCAAGTTCCACGCCGAGGTTGACGTCCGCCCCGAGATCGAACTGCCCGACTACGCCGGCATCAAGGTTGAGGTTGCCGCCGCTGAGTCTTCCGACGCCGACGTCGACAAGGCCCTGGACGAGCTCCGCGGCCGCTTCGGCACCCTGAAGTCCGTCGACCGTCCGGCCGCCGACGGCGACTTCCTCACGATCGACATCGCTGCCTCGATCGACGGCGCCGAGGTTGACTCCGCAGCCGGCCTATCCTACCAGGTGGGCGCAGGCACCATGCTCGAAGGCCTCGACGAGGCCGTCACCGGCCTCAGCGCCGACGAGGACGCCATCTTCGACACCACCCTGGTGGGCGGCGAGCACGCCGGCGAATCCGCTCAGGTCAAGGTCACCGTCAAGGCCGTCAAGGAGCGCGAGCTCCCCGTCGCCGATGACGACTTCGCCCAGCTCGCCAGCGAATTCGACACCCTGGCCGAACTCCGTGAGGACCTCGCCAAGCAGGCCGCCGAGTCCAAGGTTGTCGAGCAGGGCGTCGAGGCCCGCGACAAGGTCCTGGACAAGCTCGTCGAGCTCGTCGCGGTTCCCGTCCCGGAATCGATCGTCGAGGAGCAGCTGGAGCAGCACTTCAACGCCGAGAACGCCCACGGTGAAGGCGAGCACGACACCGAGGAGCACCGCGCCGAGGTCAAGGCCAACACCGAGCGCGCATTCCAGAACGAGATCATCCTTGACGCGATTGCCGAAAAGGAAGAAGTCAACGTCAGCCAGAACGAGCTGATCGACTACATCGTCACCACCGCCAGCCAGTACGGCATGGACCCGAACCAGTTCGCCCAGATCATCGATCAGAGCGGCCAGGTTCCCATGATGGTTTCCGAGGTCCGCCGCCGCAAGGCGCTGGCCGTCGTCCTGGGCCAGGCCGAGGTTACCGACTCCGAGGGCAACAAGGTTGACCTGAGCGACTTCGTCCGCCCCGGCGACGAGGCTGCTCCGGCCGCCGCTGAGTCCGTCGAGGAAGAAGCTTCCGCAGAGGCCGCAGCCGCCGACGCCACGCCGAGCGATGACCCCGCAGCAGTGAAGTTCTAGCATTACCGCTGACGGCCCCCGGATCACCGATCCGGGGGCCGTCTGTTTTTAACCCGCGCATTTGGGGCCGCGGCGGCCGGTCTTCGTGGACCCGGCTTGCGGGGTCCCGGCAATCGTGCGCCGTCAGCGAACAGCCCCGCGCGTGAGCACAAACGGGCCCGGAAAACCGTTAGTGTCCATGTAGGAAAGTTCAGTGATGTCGTTCAGTGACGTCACCGTCGCCAGCGAGAGGTAAGTACATATGTCACAGCAAGCAGGGGCGCCCCGGATGGCCACGGTCGATCCGGCAGCCCAGGATAACTACATTTACAACCGCCTGCTGAAAGAGCGCATCATCTGGCTCGGCTCCGAGGTCCGCGACGAGAACGCCAACGCGATCTGCTCGCAGCTCCTGCTGCTTTCGGCAGAGAACCCTGAGAAGGACATCTACCTCTACATCAACTCGCCCGGCGGCTCCGTGACCGCCGGCATGGCCATCTACGACACCATGCAGTTCATCCCCAACGATGTCGTCACCGTGGCAACCGGCCTGGCCGCGTCCATGGGCCAGTTCCTGCTCTCCTCCGGCACCAAGGGCAAGCGCTACGCGACCCCCAACGCCCGCATCCTCATGCACCAGCCCTCCGGCGGGATCGGCGGCACGGCGTCCGACATCAAGATCCAGGCCGAGCTGATCCTGCACATGAAGAAGGTCATGGCCGAGCTCACCGCTGACCAGACCGGACAGACCGTGGAGACCATCCTCAAGGACAACGACCGCGACAAGTGGTTCACGGCCCCGGAAGCCCTGAAATACGGCTTCTTCGACAAGATCGCCGCGCACGCGGGATCTGTAGCCGGTGGCGGCGGCACCAACGCCAACGGCGGTGCCGCAGGCACGGCCACCGAGAACTGACCGGCAGGTAGCGAGAAATGACTTCAGGAGCAATGAACATGAACTACAACTTCGGATCGACTGCCGGCAACCTGCCGAGCAGCCGCTACGTCCTGCCGCAGTTCGAAGAGCGCACGCCGTACGGCTTCAAGCGCCAAGACCCCTACACCAAGCTGTTCGAGGACCGCATCATCTTCCTCGGTGTCCAGGTTGACGACGCCTCGGCCGATGACATCATGGCGCAGCTGCTGGTGCTCGAGTCCACGGACCCGGACCGCGACATCACGCTTTACATCAACTCGCCGGGTGGCTCCTTCACCGCCATGACCGCGATCTACGACACCATGACGTACATCCGGCCCGAGATCCAGACCGTCTGCCTCGGCCAGGCGGCCAGTGCCGCCGCAGTGCTGCTCGCGGCAGGCACGCCGGGCAAACGCCTTGCGCTGCCGAACGCCCGGGTCCTGATCCACCAGCCGTCGCTTTCCGGCGGACAGGGCGGCCAGGCCTCTGACCTCGAGATCCAGGCCGCCGAAGTCATGCGCATGCGCGCGTGGCTTGAGGACACGCTGGCCAAGCACTCCGGCCGGACGCCGGAAATGGTCAACAACGACATTGAGCGGGACAAGATCCTCACCGCCGCCGAGGCCATGCAGTACGGCCTGATCGACCAGGTCCTGGATTCCCGCAAGATCAAGCCCCAGGCCATCACGCGCTAATCATCAAAACTGCGACGCCGGTGCGGCGCCTTCACAAGGCCGCACCGGCGTCCGCTTTCCACCCAACGGGCCCAAAGTGACCTAGAGTGGAACATGTCACAGCCAGCAGCAAGCTACTAAAGGGGTTCACATATGGCTCGGATTGGCGAGAGCACTGATCTGCTGAAGTGTTCTTTCTGCGGAAAGAGCCAGAAGCAGGTTCGCAAGCTCATTGCCGGGCCCGGCGTCTACATCTGCGACGAGTGCATCGAACTCTGCAACGAGATCATCGAAGAAGAACTCGCCGAAGTAGCCGACCTGGGTAGTTTCGAACTGCCCAAGCCCCGCGAAATCTTTGATTTCCTGCAGGAATATGTGATCGGGCAGGAACCCGCCAAGCGTTCCCTCGCCGTCGCTGTGTACAACCATTACAAGCGGATCCAGGCCGGTCACGCGCCGAAGAGCGGCAGCCTCGCCGACGGCGTGCACCATGACGACGTCGAGATCGCCAAGTCCAACATCCTGCTGATCGGCCCCACCGGCTGCGGCAAGACGTACCTGGCCCAGACTCTGGCCCGCCGCCTCAACGTCCCGTTCGCGGTGGCCGACGCGACGGCCCTGACCGAAGCCGGCTATGTCGGTGAGGACGTCGAGAACATCCTCCTCAAGCTCATTCAGGCCGCCGACTATGACGTCAAGAAGGCCGAGCAGGGCATCATCTACATCGATGAGATCGACAAGATCTCCCGCAAGAGCGAAAATCCGTCCATCACCCGGGACGTTTCGGGCGAGGGCGTGCAGCAGGCGCTGCTGAAGATTCTCGAGGGCACTGTCGCCTCGGTCCCGCCGCAGGGCGGCCGGAAGCACCCGCACCAGGAATTCATCCAGATCGACACCACCAACGTGCTGTTCATCGTGGCCGGTGCCTTCGCGGGGCTCGAGGACATCATCGGCTCGCGCTCCGGGCGCAAGGGCATCGGCTTCGGCGCCCCGCTCAACGAGGTCAAGAACACCGCGGATTCCTACGGCGAGGTCATGCCGGAAGACCTGCTCAAGTTCGGCCTGATCCCCGAATTCATCGGCCGGCTGCCCGTGATCACGACGGTCTCGAACCTGGACCGTGCGGCGCTCATCCAGATCCTGTCCACGCCGAAAAACGCCCTCGTCAAGCAGTACCAGAAGATGTTCCAGCTCGACGGCGTCGAGCTGCTCTTCGACGAAGAGGCGCTGAACATGATCGCCGACCAGGCGCTGGAACGCGGCACGGGCGCCCGAGGGCTCCGGGCCATCATGGAGGAAGTGCTGCTTCCGGTCATGTTCGACCTCCCCAGCCGCGATGACATCGCCAGCGTCGTCATCACGGCCGATGTGGTGGCCAAGAAGTCCCCGCCCACGATGATCGCCCACGACGTCGTGGCCAAGCGCCGGAATAAATCCGCTTAGTTCATCGCTAGACACCAGTGGTGCGCCATGAGTGCGCCATGCCCCGAAGACTTTCACGAGGAGACCACCTGTGTCTGAAACTGTCCCCCACAAGGCCGATTTCTGGTTCGACCCCATGTGCCCCTTTGCCTGGGTCACCTCCCGCTGGATCGGCGAAGTGGAAGAAGTCCGCGACATCAAGACCGACTGGCATGTGATGAGCCTCGCCGTGCTCAATGAAGGCCGTGAGGAACTGCCCGAGCAGTACAAGGAGTTCATGAAGAAGGCGTGGGCCCCGGTCCGCGTCATCACTGCCGCCGCCGAACAGCACGGCGCCGAGTACATCAAGCCGCTGTACGACGCCATGGGCACCAAGATCCACAACGAAGGCATCAAGGACATCGACGAGGTCATCGCCAAGTCCCTGGCCGAGGCCGGCCTGCCGGCCGGGCTTGCCGCGGCAGGCCAGTCCGAGGAATTCGACGCGCAGCTGCGGACCAGCCACGAGGCCGGCATCTCCCTCGTCGGCCAGGACGTCGGCACACCGGTGGTCGCGTTCAACGGGACCGCGTTCTTCGGCCCGGTCCTGACCCGCATCCCGCGCGGCGAAGAGGCCGGACGCATCTGGGACGCCACGGTGACGCTGGCATCCTTCCCGTACTTCTTCGAAATCAAGCGCAGCCGGACCGAAAGCCCCGTCTTCGACTGAGCCTCCCGCCGCCGGGGCCGTCCAAGGGCCGCCCGGAAGCCGTCCAGAGGCCGTCCAGAGGCCGGGAAGAATTACTGTGATGTAATTCTTTCCGGCCTCTTGTGCATGGCGGAGACCAGGATCACAATTGAACTTACCCACTTCGAAAGAAGCGGGACGCAGGAACCAAAGATTCAGTGACACTCATCCGACGCAGCCTTCGGCAAAGTCAGATGATGGCTACCAGTGACGAGGTAGGAAGACCTGGACATCTAAGGATCCCGCCAGATTGTCTAAGACGTCACGTGACAATCGAAAAGTCGAAGCCCCACCAACGGCTAACGCTGATGGGGCTTCCCCTTTGCCCAAAAATAACCAGGGTCCAAAAAAACAGGTACGCATGACCCCGGACGGGTCATGCGCACCTTCGGGTGCCGGGAACCGGCTCTGTGGTGTCCGTCGCGGGCGCTAGTCGCGGCGGTCTCGGCGGTCTTCCCGCCGGTCGCCGCGGTCGTCCCGGCGG
>Ga0213837_1001725_pt1 | contig 11008 bp, 5 predicted proteins | sample SWPATP12_FD_160572 | JGI IMG/M metagenome (GOLD analysis project Ga0213837, IMG submission 160572) | Coastal seawater microbial communities from Marineland, Florida, United States - SWPA TP1 #2 | ecosystem: Environmental > Aquatic > Marine > Coastal | place: USA: Florida | collected 2016-08-06
AAGGACGGCTGAGGCGCGCCAAGGGCCTTCGCGGCCGTCCTTAACTGGTTTGCAGCCCCCTGGTGTGGTTGCTGTAGGAACAAGAAAGGCCCGGATCAACAGATCCGGGCCTTTCTTTTTTTCTTCAGTTGCGGGGACAGGATTTGAACCTGTGACCTCTGGGTTATGAGCCCAGCGAGCTACCGAACTGCTCCACCCCGCGTCGCTGGATCAACACTACCCTACTTTTGGGACCGCCCGAGCCACCGTCATGCCGGCGGCCCGCCCGATTCTGCACCGAAGGTAGTGACATGCACCGCCGTTCGCCGTCAGGGGCGCCTTTGGAGCCGATTCCGGCCTCTGGGTCCTGTGCCCGCGGCGTGTCCGTGTCAAAGTGCCCCCGGGCCGCAGCCGCCGGGCGGGATCAGGGCCGCGCGGATCCGGCAGTCAGGGTCCGGTAGTCAGGGTCCCGAGCCGAGCCCGTGGCATGCCCCAGGGCGACACATTCCGGCCGATACCCGGCCTGTGGCCCCCGCCTTGTCCTATAACCCTGGCCACCGGGCCCACTGCCGGGTTAAAGCAGAAAGTCCGGAACACTGTTTCCAGTGTTCCGGACTTTCTCTTCAGTTGCGGGGACAGGATTTGAACCTGTGACCTCTGGGTTATGAGCCCAGCGAGCTACCGAACTGCTCCACCCCGCGTCGCAAGATCAACTCTACCTGCCGGTGAACTTGAGGCCAAATCGAGGTGGCGTGATTTGCGTCTCTCGGGGCCGGGGACCCGCGGTCCGCCCCGGATTGGGAAGGCCAACCGGAAAGCTGAAGGCCGGGTTCCCGCTCCGGTGGAGCGCGAACCCGGCCTTTAGCCGTGCATCCTTCAGCCGTGCATCAGCTGCTCGGTGTCGGCGCCGGGGTGGGCGCCGGCGTTGTGGCATCCGGCGCCGGAGTGGCCGCCGGTGCGGGAGCCGGCGTCGCCGCGATCTTGGCCTCGGCGTCGATGGCCCGCTGCAGGGCCGCCGAGAGTTTCCTCTGCTGCTCGCCGTAGGCTGCGAAGTCGCCCCTTGCGAGGGCCTCCTGGCCGGCCTTGATGGCGGCGTTCGCCTCCTCCAGGGCCGCCTTCAGCTCAGCCTTGGCGTCAGTGCTGCCCGGAGCGGGGGTACCGCCCGGCGTCGAGGGCGAAGCGGGCGTCTTGCCGTTGTTGGCCGAGTCGCCGGCACTGGCCCCCGATTCACCGCCGAAGAGCTGGTTCAAGGCCTCATCCAGGGTCGGCGCGAACCCGATCTTGTCACCGAACGCCACCAGGACGCGCTGCAGCGTGGGGTACGAGGTTTCACCCGTGGACCGCAGGTAGACAGGCTGGACGTAGGCCATGCCGCCGCCGACCGGCAGCGTCAGCAGGTTGCCGTTGAGCACCGCCGACGCACCTTGGCGCAGCAGGTTAAGCGCCTGCGAGACGGTGGGGTCGGAGTTGAACTTGTTCTGCGCCTGGCCGGGGCCCGGGACATTGGTCTCCGGCGGAATCTGCAGGAGCCTGAGCTGGCCGTAGCTCTCCGCCTTCACACCCTTCTCCTTGCCGGCATCGGAGTCCGCGGCCAAGAAGCCGTAGAGCACGTTGCGGGCGTTTCCGTTGACCACCTGCGGAATGAAGGAAGAGGTCAGCTGGAAGGCCGGTTCGTCCTGATCAGGCATTTTCAGGGACATGTAGTACGGGGGCTGTTTGACGTCGCCCTGGACGGTCGGATCGTTCGGCACGCTCCAGGCGTCGTTATTCGTGTAGAAGTTGTCCGGCTGGGTCACGTGGTAGCGGCCCAGGAGTTCCCGCTGGACCTTGAACAGGTCTTCCGGGTAGCGGACATGGCTCATGAGCGCGCCGGACATTTCCGAGAACGGCTTGAGCGAGGTCGGGAAGATGTTCTGCCACGCCTTCAGCACCGGGTCCTGGTCGTCCCAGGCATAGAGGGTCACTTTTCCGTCGTAGGCGTCCACGGTGGCCTTGACCGAGTTGCGGATGTAATTGACGGACGTGTTCGGCAGGGACGCTGTGCGCCCCGCACTCGTCTGTGAATCAGCGGTTGCCTCGGAAAGCTGCTCCTGCTGGGAGTACGGGTAGTGCTGGCTGGTGGTGTAGCCGTCTACGATCCACTTCACCCTGCCATCGACGACGGCCGGGTAGGCGTTGCCGTCCACGGTGAGGTACGGGGCAACCTTTTCGACCCGTTCACGCGGATTGCGGTCGTAGAGAATCTGGGACTCGGCGTTCACCCCATCGGAGAGCAGGAGATCCGAGGACTGGAACTTGATCGCGTAGAGGACCTTGTTGAAGAAGCCGCCCACGTTCGGGCCGCCGTCGCCAGTAAAGGTGTACTGCGTTTCGCCGCCGCCTTCCTTGGCAGCCGGCCGGTCCTGCTCGCGGTTCGGGGCGCCGTCGGGAGCGCCGACAATCGAGTAGTCCGGCGAGTTTTCGCCGAAGTAGACGCGGGGCTGGTAGGTCGAGTCATCGCCGAGAACGCCGGTGGACGGGATTCCGGCCTGCAGGAATTCCGGCTTTCCGTCGACGGTGAACTTGTTGCCCTTGGCTGCGACGACGCCGTAGCCGTGGGTGTAGACAACGTGGCGGTTCAGCCAGGACTGCTGGTTGGCGCTCAGGCCGTCCGGGTTGAGCTCGCGGACCGCAATGACGGTGTCCTGGATCTTCCCGTCAATCTCGTAGCGGTCCACGTTCAGTGCGCTGGGGAACTGGTAGTACGGGCGGTACTGCTCCAGCTGGGAGAACGCGTCCGATATCAGGTTGGGGTCCAGAAGCCGGATGTTGGCAGTGGTCTGCGCGTCGGGGGCCAGGGCGCCTGTGGTGGCGTTGGTGGTGGCGTTGTACACCGTCTCCTGGATCTTATCCAGGCCGTACGCCGAGCGGGTCATGTTGATGTTCCGCTCGATGTACTGCTTCTCGAGCGTCTGCTCCGAGGGGCGGACCTGGAACTGCTGGATCACCCAGGGGTAGACGCCGCCGGCCAGGATGGAGGTGATGACAAGCATGGCCGTGCCGATGACGGGCAGCCGCCACTTGCCGATCACGGCGGCGATGATGAACAACACGGCGACGAGGACCGCAGCCACGGCCAGGATGGATTTCGTGGGGATGACGGCGTTGACGTCCGTGTACAGCGCACCGGCCCAGCGGCCGCCGCTGTTCTGGACGGAGGCGTAGCGGTCCAGCCAGAAGTTGGCGCCCAGCAGGAGCAGGAAAGCCGCACCGGTGACGGCGAGATGGATCTGCGCCGCACGGCTGGTGAAGATGCCGCGTTCCATGATCCGGATGCTGCCGTAGAGGTAGTGCGTCAGGATGCCCGCGACGCCGGCGACGATGGTGACGCTGATCAGGAACCCGGTGACGAAGCCCAGGAACGGCAGTGTCATCAGGTAGAAGCTGATATCGAGCCCGAACTGCGGATCGTTCTGGTTGAAGGGTTCCTGGTTCAGGAACAGCAGCACCCGCTGCCATTGGCTGGCGGCTGCGCTGCCGGCAAACAACCCAAAGAGGATGGGCAGGCCGATCATGACGACCCGGCGGACCGGTTCAAGCTGGACCTGGTAGCGGTTCAGGTTGTCCCGGATATCCGAGTCCGGCGCGTACACCGGGCGCGCATGGTAGGCGATCCGGATGGCGAAGAACACTGCGGAGAACATGACGGCGAACCCGGTGAGGAAGATGGCGATGCGTGCCAGGTTCTCGGTCAGGAAGACTTCGAAGAAGCCCAACTGCTGGTACCAGAGGACGTCCGTCCAGACATTGGCGAAAAAGATGAAGCCGACCACGATCAAGGCCACGACAATCAACGTCGGCGTCAGTGCGCCTCGTCGTTGCTGGGGTCTTCCGGGCGGGACAGTGCTGGCGGGACGGGACAAACTCGGTACCTCATAGCTGGTCGTCAGTTACTGGTTTTTAGTTATCAGTGCGGCGCTTCGAAGCAGCAGCCAAGGGTTGCCGCACCGTTTGTACCGCCGGCACCGCCCGGCGGGGCGGCGGAGCCGTCATATGTGCCACGAGTGGCAGCGGATCTTAGTTCCGCGGCCAGTCTAGTTGGTGGAGCAAACCGGAAGACCTGATGTGTCGGCGCCTGACGCGGCCAGTTCGACGGCTTTCCGCGCGTCCGCCAGGGTCTCGACCCGGACCACCTGCAGTCCGTCCGGGATATGCCCGACGACGTCGTCGCAGTTTGCCGCCGGCGCAAGGAACAGGGTGGCGCCTCCGGACCGCGCGCCGTGCATCTTCTGGCTGATGCCGCCGATCGGGCCAACGGCTCCGTCGGGGGTGATGGTTCCGGTTCCCGCGATATGTTTCCCGCCGGTCATGTCGCCGGGGGTGACCGTGTCCACGATTCCCAGTGCGAACATCATCCCGGCGCTGGGACCTCCCACTTTCTCGAGGGAGATCTTGACGTCGAAGGGGAACTTGAACTGGTACTGCAGCATGACCCCCAGGATGAACCGCCCGGCCGGGGTCTTGGACGGCGTGATGTTGGCCGTCACTTTGCTGCCGTCACGCTCGACGACGACATCCACCGGGGCGCCGTTTCCGGCGGCCAGTTCTGCCTGGACGACGCTCAGCGCGGTCGCCGGCTTGCCGTTGACGGACACCAGCACGTCGTTTTCCTGGAGTTTGCCGGCGGAGGCGGAACCCTCCGGGATACCCGCTATCTGCATTTTCTGCTCGAACGGGATGCCCAGTTCCTTGAGTGCGGAGGCCACGGCGTTCTCCTGCGAGGTGGTCATCGCAACGGCGCTTTCCTGCTGGGACTGTTCCTTGGTGACCCCGCTGGGGAAGACGAGTTCCTCCGGGTAGACGGCTTTGGCACCGCTGAGCCAGGCGGACAACGCTTCAACGGCAGTCACCGGCCCGTTGGGGCCGCCGTCGACGTAGACGGTGGTGAGATCCAGGTTGCCCTTCGCCGGGAACGTCTCATGGCCGGTGACGCTGATGACCGGTTTGCCGTTGTCAGTGCCCAGGGTGTTGAAGGTCGGACCGGGTGATTCCACCACGTAAGGGACCGGCAGGCTCACGGCGGTGACGCCCAGCGCCAGTGCCAGCAGTCCCGACACGAGCATGGCCGATGAGCGCTTGTCCGGCTTCCCCGCGGAACGTGGTCCGGAGAGGAGGGATCGTCTGCCCCGGGGCTGGCCGGCCGCCGGCTCGCTGGCGGGCTGCTCGCCCTGCGTAATCGTCAATGAAGGACCTCTCCGTGCCGGCGCCCGGGGACCCTGCGGACCCCTGGTCAGCGCACCGCGTCCGCAGCCTGCGCCGCGGCTGCCGCCTGCAAATATTCCAGTCTCTAACACTACGCGCTCGGCCGCCTGCCGGGCTCTTTGCCGACAGCGAACGTGGCGGGGTTTCAGCAGACAGCCCGCTGGCAGCGGGGTACCGTGAACGTGAGAAGCAGCCACACCGACGATCGGCGGGATCATGACCTCCAACCCACTAAATCCGTCCAACGGCGACGAGGAACCCAAGGATCCGCTGGCAGAAATGTTGAAGAACCTGATGGGTGGCCAGGGCATGGGGAACATTGACCCGGCGGAACTGGCGAAGGCCGCGGGGCTTCCGAACGACCCGAACCTCCTCGCCCAGATGTTCTCCCAGGTCCAGGCCATGATGAGCGCCTCCTCCGAGGGCCCCGTCAACTGGCAGCTGGCGCACGAGAACGCCCGGCGCGTGGCCGCCAGCGGATCCGACCCGTCCGTCACGGCACAGCAGTCGCGGGAGGTCGATGAGGCCCTGAGGCTCGCCGAACTGTGGCTTGACCAGGTCACCGGGCTGCCGGCCACCGGCCTGATCGGCCGGGCATGGTCCCGGGCCGAGTGGGTCGAAGAAACGCTCGGCACCTGGAAGCGCCTGACCGAGCCGGTAGCCAACAGCATCGCGAATGCGCTGTCCGACGCCATGACCGAGCAGATGCCGGAGGAAATGAAGTCCATGATGGGCGGCGCCTCCTCAATGCTGCAGAACGTGGGCGGGGCGATTTTCGGCATGCAACTGGGCCAGGCCATCGGCGCTCTCTCGGCCGAAGTGGTCAGCTCCACGGATATCGGCGTCCCGCTCGCCGACCTCGAAATGGCGTTGCTGCCCTCGAATGTGGCCAAGTTCGGCGAAGGCCTCAGCCTGCCAGAGAACGACATCCGGCTGTTCCTGGCCGTCCGCGAGGCAGCCCACGCCCGGCTGTTTGTCCAGGTTCCCTGGTTGCGGGGGCACCTCCTCGGCGCCATCGAAGCGTACGCCCGCGGCATCCACATCGACACGTCGAAGATCGAGGAACTCGCCCGCGAACTGGATCCGGGCAACCCGGAGGGCATCCAGGAGGCACTGTCGCAGGGCGTCTTCATGCCGCAGCGCACCGCCGCCCAGGAGCAGGCGCTCGAGAAGCTGGAGACCGCCCTTGCGCTTGTGGAGGGCTGGGTCGATGAACTGAGCTGGGCCGCCACCGAAAAAATGCTGCCCTCGGCCGCGGCGCTGCGCGAGACGGTGCGGCGCCGCCGCGCCACCGGAGGACCGGCCGAACACGCCTTCTCCTCCCTGGTGGGGCTGGAGCTGAGGCCGCGCCGGCTCCGGGAGGCCGCCGCGCTGTGGGCCTTGCTCAAGGAAGAACGCGGTACGGACGGCCGCGACGCCATCTGGCACCACCCGGATCTCCTGCCCACCGCCGAGGACCTGGAAGACCCGAAGGGTTTCAGCGAACGCCGGAAGCTTGCGGAGGCCAGCGACTCCGAGGTTGACGACGCGCTGCAGAAGCTGCTGAGCGGCGGTTTCGACGAGCCCGAAGAAGCTGAGACAGCAGGGGAAGACACCGGAGAAGAATCCGGCGAGGCAGGAACCGACGACGCTCCCCGCAACGGCGGCGATCCCAAGCCCTAGCTGATTGGCTGGCCCCGGCCGGAACTTCGGTTCCCGCCGGGGCTTTCGCCATCCACGTCATCGTCGTCGCCGGCCGGCGCGAGGCCGCGGGACGTGGCGAACGAGACGCCCTCGAGGAAGGCTTTGGCCCTGGCGGTGTCCGGGTAGGCCTCAAGCAGCCGCCAGAACGCGGCGTTGTGGCTGGCCACGAGCAGGTGCGCGAGTTCGTGCAGGAGCACATAGTCGATGACCCACTGCGGCATGGGCTGGAGCTTGTCGGAGAGCCGGATGGTGCCGTCCGAGGGCGTCGCGGACCCCCAGCGGGAGTTCTGGTTACCCACCCAGCGGACCGAGGACGGCACTGCCCGGCCGCCGAAGTACTTGGCGGAGAGCTCGGCGGCGTGCGCCTCCAGCGCGGCGTCGCTGCGCGGACGGCGCCGCCCCGTCCCGCGGGTCCCCCGCTCCCCCTGGAGCCGCAGCTTCTCGAGCATCCGGTGCACCCATTCGCGTTCCTCGGCGCGGCTGAAGGACGCCGGAATGGCGACCACGGCCGTGCCGTTCTCCCAGAACGCCGCAACGGTCCGGCGGCGGCGGGCGGAGCGCCGCACTTCCACGGGAGCACCGTCGGCCATGGTCAACGGCGTGCCGGCGGGTGTTGCCGGGCCGCCTGCCCCGTTGGCGGAACGCGTGGTGCTGCGCCCTGCCATCAGACGGTGGTGCTTTCGACCAGCACTGCCAGTACTGCTTCGCCGTATTTCTCCAGCTTGGACGGTCCCACCCCGGGCAGTTTGGCGAGTTGTTCAAGGGATTCGGGCCGGGCCTCGGCAATGGCCGTCAGTGTGGCGTCGGTGAAGACCACGAAGGCGGGGACGTCGGCGTCGAGGGCTGCTTCCTTGCGCCATTGCCGGAGCGCGTCGAAGGTCTGCTCCTCGTAGCTGGGCGGGCACTGGTTGCAGCGGCCCACCTTGCGTTCGGCGCCGGAAGACAGCATGGTCCCGCAGACCCGGCAGGTCGCCGGCGCGGCGGCCTTGCGGCGTGGCGCCGGCCCCTTGCCGCGGGCAGAGGAGCTGTCCACGGAGTCGGGACGCAGTCCATCCAGGAACCGCGAGGGCTTCCGGTTGGCGCGCCCGCCCGGGGTGCGCGCCGTGGACCAGGACAGGAACAGGTGTTCCCTGGCCCTGGTGATCCCGACGTACAGCAGGCGGCGTTCCTCGTCCACCGACTCTGGGCTGTCGGCGAAGGAGATCGGCATAAGGCCCTCGCTGAGCCCGACGAGGAACACTGCGTCCCATTCGAGGCCCTTGGCGGCGTGCAGCGAGGCAAGAGTGACGCCCTGGACGGTCGGCGCGTGCTGGGCGAGGGAGCGTTCCTGGAGTTCGTTGACGAAGTCCGAAAGGGTGAACTGGGCACCGCGGCTGACCACAAGCTCATCGGCCAGCGCCACGAGAGCCGCGAGGGACTCCCAGCGTTCCCGGAGCGCGCCGCCGCTGTGCGGAGCGGCATCCGTGTACCCCAGCGACGCGACGATGTCGCGGACGAGCTGGCCCAGCGGCTCGGGGCTGGCGGTTTCCGCGACGGCCCGGGTGGCCGCCCGCAGCTGCAGGATGGCGTCCCGGACTTCCTTGCGCGCAAAGAACCGTTCCCCGCCGCGCAGCTGGTAGCCGATCCCCGCCGAGGCCAGGGCCTGTTCGTAAGCCTCGGACTGGCCGTTGGTGCGGAACAGCACGGCAATCTGGCTGGCCGGGGTGCCGGCATCGAGGAGCTCGCGCACCTTGACCGCCACGGTGGCGGCCTCCGCCTCGTCGTCGGAGCATTCCGTGAATTGCGGGACCGGGCCGGGCGGGCGCTGCGCCACGAGCTGCAGGGGCGTGGCCCAGGCTGCATCGGCCACCGGGCCGCCGCTGCGCCGGCCGCCCAGCAGCTCGTTGGCCAGTTTCACCACCTGCGGGGTGGAACGGTAGTCGCGGATCAGCTTGACCACGGTGGCCTCGGGGTACTGCGCCTTGAAGCCCAGCAGGTGCTTCGGCGAGGCGCCGGTGAACGAATAGATGGTCTGGCTGGCGTCGCCGACGACGCACAGCTCGTCACGGCCGCCCAGCCACAGTTCCAGCAGCCGCTGCTGCAGCGGCGAAACGTCCTGGTACTCGTCGACGACGAAGTGCCGGTACTGCTCGCGGACGGTTGCGGCGACCTTCGGGTCCTCCTGCAGGATGCCGACGGTGATCAGCAGCACGTCCTCGAAGTCGATGACGTTCCGGTCGGTCTTGACGTCCTCGTAGGACTGGAAGACACGGGCGACGGCGGTCAGGTCAAAACCGCCGGGGGCGCCGCGGCCCTGGGCTTTTTCGAGGTAGTTGGCGGGCGTCAGCATGGACACTTTGGCCCATTCGATTTCGGAGGCCAGATCCCGGATTGAGGCGCGGTCGGTGCTGAGGCGCAGCCGCCGGGCGGCCTCGGCGATCATCTGGGCCTTATGGTCCAGCAGGTTGGGCAGGACACCGCCGACGGCCTGGGGCCAGAAGAACTGGAGCTGGCGCAGCGCCGCGGCGTGGAAGGTGCGGGCCTGGACATTGCCGACGCCGAGGTCGCGGAGGCGGCTGCGCATTTCGGCCGCCGCCCGGGCGGTGAAGGTGACAGCCAGGAGCCGCTGCGGGCTGTACACGCCGGAGTGCACCCCGTAGGCGATCCGGTGCGTGATGGCCCGGGTCTTGCCTGTACCGGCGCCGGCGAGGACGCACATGGGGCCCTGCAGCGTGCTGGCGACTTCTCGCTGTTCGGCGTCGAGCCCGCCGAGGATCCGCTCCTCGAGGGAACGGTTGTCCGGCGCCAGGGGTTCTGGATCCGGCACACCGTCGCCGGACGGGCCGGATGGGAAAGCGCTGGACTGGAAGATATCTGTGTTCACTTTTGCTGCTCAGCCGTTCGGGGGTGTCCTGTGGATGCGCCGCGGTGGAGGACCTGCGGCGCGGCGGTGCCGCTTTCTGGTGTCACGAGGGCCTCATGCGGTGTCCGCGCGGTCCTGGATGACACCGCCGTACCAGTGCTCAATCAGGGACCGTGCGATGGACAGCCTGCTGGAGATGACAATGTCGCCGCTGAGCACCGCTTCCTGCAGTTCGCTCCGGCTGAACCAGCGCGCCCTGGTGACCTCGACGCCGTCGGGCGCGGCTTCGGTGTCCTCGGTGGTGGCCGTGAAACCGAGCATGAGCGAAGCGGGGAAGGGCCACGACTGGGAACCGAGGTACTGGCAGGCGGTGACGTGCACGCCGACTTCCTCGCCGATCTCCCGGACGACGGCTTGTTCCAGCGATTCCCCCGGCTCTACGAAGCCGGCGAGGGTGGAATAGTTCCGGGCATCGAGCGGGCCGCCTCCGCCGAGCAGCAGCCGGCCGTCTGCCCCGACGACCGTGACGATGATGGCGGGATCGGTGCGCGGGTAGTGCTCGGACCCGTCCGAGGGGCAACGGCGTACCCAGCCCCCGGCTTCCGGAACGGTGGCGGTCCCGCAGCGCGGGCAGTGGGTGTGGGTCGCGTGCCAGTTGGCGATGGCGCTGGCTTCGACGAAGATGGCGGTGTCCGTGGGGTTCAGCGCCGCCGCGACGTCACGGAACCCTGCCCACTGAGCGCCCTCGGGGATGCCTGCGATGTGGGCTTCGAATTCCTCGGCCTGGACCTCGAACTGCTGCGGCAGGAGAAAGAGGACCAGTTCGGTGCCCGCCGCGAGATCCGAACCGGGCAGGGCCGAGCCCAGGTAGATCAGCTGCTCCGGGGCGTAGGCCGTGTCCTGCAGGTGAAGGGCGAGTTCTGCCGCGTCCAGCAGCACCAGGCTGTTGCCGTTGATAAGAGCCTGCCGGCCGGACAGCACCATGGCTTGTGCGCCACCGGAGTTCATGAGCTCCTCCAGCATTCCGGGCTTCAGCCGGGCCGCGGATCCGCGGTCAATCAGCGCCGGGCGCACCGGAAGGACGGTGTCCAGGAGGTGGTTGGCGGCCAGGCCGGCGTGCGGGGAGACTAACGTGCCTGTCTGGGCTTGGTGATTGGGCGCCGGTGACTCCGCAAGACTCATGTACCCACCGTACTGACTCCCGCCGACAAATGACATTTTCACCCGGCGTATGTGGGCATCCGCACGTGCCCGGCGGGGCGC
>Ga0213837_1001726_pt1 | contig 11007 bp, 8 predicted proteins | sample SWPATP12_FD_160572 | JGI IMG/M metagenome (GOLD analysis project Ga0213837, IMG submission 160572) | Coastal seawater microbial communities from Marineland, Florida, United States - SWPA TP1 #2 | ecosystem: Environmental > Aquatic > Marine > Coastal | place: USA: Florida | collected 2016-08-06
AGGTCGTCGTGATGCTCGGCGGCCCGGCCATGAACATGCTCATCGGACTCGCGCTGACGGCCGTGCTGCTGATGGGCTTCGGCATCGCCACCCAGACCACCACCATCGCCGACGTCTCCAAATGCCAGGTCAAGGCCGGCGAAACCGTGGACCCGGACTCCGCCGACTGCAAGCTCACGCCCGCCGCCACCGCCGGTCTCAAGCCCAACGACGTCATCACCTCCTTCGACGGCAAGGCCGTCACCAGCTGGGATGAGCTCACCGGCTGGATCCGCGCCTCCGCGGACAAGCAGGTCAGCATCACGGTGGAGCGCGACGGCGTCCCGGTCACCACCACCGTCACCCCGGTCCTCTCCGCGCGTCCCGTCGTGGGCGACGACGGACGCCAGGCCAAGAGCGCCGACGGCACCCTCCAGTACCAGGACGTCGGCTTCCTGGGCATCGGCGCGCAGACCGCCCTGGTGCCGCAGCCGGCGTCGACGGTCCTGCCGATGGCGGGCGAGAACATCAAGCAGATCGCCGGCGTCGTCCTGAACCTGCCGGCCCGTGTGGCCGGTGTGGCGCAGGCGGCCTTCAGCGAGGAACCCCGCGACCCCAACGGACCCATCAGCGTGGTCGGCGTGGGGCGCGTGGCCGGCGAGGTCGCCGCGATGGAGCAGGTTCCCATGCAGTCCCGGGTGGCAACGTTGGTGGGGCTCCTCGCCGGGCTCAACTTCGCCCTGGCCGTCTTCAACCTCATTCCGCTGCTGCCGCTCGACGGCGGCCACGTGGCCGGCGCGCTGTATGAAGGCGCCCGCCGCAGGATCGCCAAGCTCTTCGGCCGCCCGGACCCCGGCGCCTTCGACATCGCCAAGCTGCTCCCGGTCACCTATGTGGTGGCAGTGCTGCTGATGGGCATGGGCGCCCTGCTGATCTACGCGGACATCGTCAAGCCGGTTAACCTCTTCGGCTGACGCGGCCCTGCCCAGTGCGGGCATGCAGGGGTCGGCCGTCGGTGTGTGGAAATCGCGAAATCGCCGTAAAGCTGCCCATTCGCCGTCACCGTCCGGCGAATTGGCAGCCTTCCGGCGATCGGGGAGGGCCCGGACTGGCAGGCGACATGGACGACGGCGCCCGGCGTTTCGTGCCGATGTGCCCCCGGACGGTGCAGCGTCCCGCCCGTCAGTCCGGTCGGGCCGGGCGAACCGGATTGCGGTGATTCGCCTCTATCAGCCTATTGTGACTTATTTTTGGTAATCAGTTGAAAATGATTGATTCTCTAAGATCAGCCCTTTAGGGTGGGGCTATGTATGTGATGACCATCGACCAGCGCGGCAGCAGCGCCGACGTGGACCGGGTCCCAGACCTCCTGGCCGAATTGAGCGGGTTGTCCACGGCCGGGCGCTTCGAACGCTCAGTGGGCGACGAGGTCCAAGGTGTCGTGGAGCGGCCCGACGAAGTCGTGGAGATTACCCTGCACGCCCTGCGGAGCGGCCGCTGGTACGTAGGAATCGGGGTGGGCGCGGTGGACCTGCCGCTGCCTGCAAGCCCGAGGGAAGGATCCGGCCCCGCCTTCGTGGCGGCGCGCGCGGCCGTCGAGAACGCCAAGTCCGGGTCCGCGCATGTGCCGGTTTCCGTCGTCTCCGGGGGGCTGCGCAGGGGAGAGGCCGCTCCCTCGCCCGCGGGATCTGCCGGCGCCCGCGCCTGCGCCAACGCGGAGGCAGTGCTGCGGCTGATCGGGCGGCTCGTCCAGGACCGGACGGCCGCCCAGTGGAAGGTCGTGGATGTGCTGCGCTCAGTGCAGCAGGGCCACTCCGGCACGCACGGCACGCAGAAAATCGCCGCCCGGGAACTGGGAATCACCGAACAATCGGTGAGCCGTGCGCTGCTGCGCTCCGGTTGGCAGGAAGAATGGGCGGCGAGGCCGGCGGCGGAAATGCTGCTGTCTTTCGCCCATGGGGCAATCACCGGCAACGGCACCGGCAACGGCACCGGCAACGGCACCGGCGGCGGGCAGCCTGCGGGACACGGGCGGGACGCGGGCGTGGTCCGGCAACCGGATCCCCGCTCCCCGAACAGCACAGAAGGAGACCCGTGGACGCGCTCTGGATCGCACTGACCCTGCTCACCGCCGGGTTCGTCGGCTGGCCCGTGACGGCACTGGTCTTCCGGCTCGCCCGGACCATCGACGACCGGGCCGATGCCGGCGCCAGCCTCACGGACCCCGCCAATGATCCCGCGGCGGATGTCACCGTTGACCCCTCCGCCGCCCCCGCCGCAGCCGTGGCGGCAGGCTCCGACGCAACCTCGGTGAACAGCGTCCGGATCCTGCGCGGCGGCGCCATCATCGGTGTGCTGGAGCGGCTGGCGGTCTGCCTCGCGATCCTCGCCGGCGAACCGGTCGCCATCGCCTACGTGGTTGCGATCAAGGGCCTCGGCCGGTTTGCCGAACTGAAAGAGACCCCGGTTGCCGCGGAGCGGTTCATCATCGGAACCCTCACGTCCCTGCTTTGGGCGGCCGGCGTCGCGGCACTGGCGAAAGTGTTCTTCCTGGGCTGAGGCCACCCCGCCACTCCGCCACCCCGCCGCCACCCCTCAGCCGCCCCAGCCGCACGCGCGCCTCCACCGCGCGCCTCCACCGCGCGCCTCCACCGTGAGGGCCCGCGGCCGGTGTTCCCGGCCGGGGCGGGCGGCCGCCGTCCCGTCGGGCCCCGGATGGGTACCTGGCCGGCGGGGCGATAGTGTATCCGTATGACTGTTTTTGCTGTTGAGTACGTATACGACGCCGAATCCTCCGAAGCCCGCGATGCCACCCGCCCCGCGCACCGCGAATGGACCGCAGGACTTGCCCAGGAGGGAACGCTGCTCGCCAGCGGCCCGTACGGTGACGGCGCCGGTGCCCTGCTCATCTTCAAGGCCGCCGACGAGCAGGCCCTGAACGAGGTCCTCAAGCAGGATCCGTTTGCCACCGCGGGCGCTATCTCCGGCACCCGCACGATGGTCTGGGCCCCCCTGACCGGCCTCCTCGCCGGCCACGCCTCCTGACCCACACCGCCAGACCTACTTCGATACAAGGAGTCCATGTGACCTCGGTCAGCCTGGGAATGCCGTCAGCCCCGCCCCCCGTCCTTGCGCCGCGCCGCAAGACCCGCCAGATCAAGGTGGGCTCGGTCGGCGTCGGCTCCGACTCGCCCATCAGCGTGCAGTCGATGACCACCACGCCCACCACGGACATCAACGCCACCCTGCAGCAGATCGCCGAGCTCACGGCGTCCGGCTGTGACATCGTGCGCGTCGCCTGCCCGTCCGCGGACGATGCCGAGGCGCTGCCGATCATCGCCCGGAAGTCCCAAATCCCCGTGATCGCGGACATCCACTTCCAGCCGAAGTACGTCTTCGCCGCCATCGAAGCAGGCTGCGCGGCAGTCCGGGTGAACCCCGGCAACATCCGCAAGTTCGATGACCAGGTCAAGGAAATCGCGCGCGCGGCAAAGGACCACGGCACCTCCATCCGGATCGGCATCAACGCCGGATCCCTGGAGCCCGGCATCCTGAAGAAGTACGGCAAAGCCACCCCGGAAGCCCTCGTGGAATCCGCCGTCTGGGAAGCCTCGCTGTTTGAGGAGCACGGCTTCAACGACTTCAAGATCTCGGTCAAGCACAATGACCCGGTCATCATGGTCGCCGCCTACGAAATGCTCGCCGAACAGGGCGACTGGCCCCTGCACCTCGGCGTCACCGAGGCCGGCCCCGCCTTCCAGGGCACCATCAAGTCGGCCACAGCCTTCGGGGCGCTGCTCTCCCGCGGCATCGGCGACACCATCCGCGTCTCCCTCTCCGCCCCGCCGGTGGAGGAAATCAAGGTCGGCAACCAAATCCTGCAGTCGCTCAACCTGCGCCCGCGCAAGCTCGAGATCGTCTCCTGCCCGTCCTGCGGCCGCGCCCAGGTGGACGTGTACACGCTCGCCGAACAGGTCACGGCAGGACTGGAAGGCATGGAGATCCCGCTGCGCGTCGCCGTGATGGGCTGCGTCGTCAACGGACCGGGCGAGGCCCGCGAAGCTGACCTTGGTGTCGCCTCGGGCAACGGCAAGGGCCAGATCTTCGTGAAGGGCGAAGTCATCAAGACTGTCCCCGAGAGCCAGATTGTTGAGACACTGATCGAAGAGGCCATGCGTATCGCTGAAGAGATGGGGGAGGCCGATGGCGAAGATGCTGTCAAGGGTAGCCCCGTGGTTAGCGTCTCGTAAGGACGGCGCCGCTCCCGGCGTCGCGGTCCGGGCCCTCGGCGGCCCGGACACTTCCCAGCTTGTGGACCTGGCCCGGCAGGACGCCGTCGCCAATGTTTTTATCCTGTCCCATCTGAAGGCCGCCGGTTCGGCGGCTCCCACCGCCGGCGGCGCCAGGATCCTTGGCGTGTTCGACGGCGGCACCCTCCTGGGGGCCTGCTGGGCCGGCGCCAACCTGGTGCCGGTGCAGCTGGACCCTGAACTTGCCGGCACGGTGGCGGCGGCGGCGCACAGCACCGGCCGCCGGTACGCCTCGATCTTCGGTCCGGCCGACTCGGTCCTGGCCCTGTACGCCGGGCTGGAACAGTTTGGCCAGGCGGCCCATGAGGTCCGCGAGGACCAGCCGCTGATGACGATTTCCGGGCCGCCCGCCGTGGCACCGGATCCGCGGCTGGGCTTTGGCCAGTTGGCGGACTTCGACAAAATCCTGCCCGCGTGTGCGGCGATGTTCGAAGAGGAAGTGGGCTATTCGCCGTACCTGGGCGGCCGGGAGTACTACAGCCGCCGGGTGAAGGGCCTCATCCGCGAGGGGCATTCCCTGGTCCACCTGGACGCCGCGGGCGAGGTGGTCTTCAAGGCCGAGCTCGGCGCGGTCACCCCGGAGGTGACACAGGTCCAGGGGGTCTGGATGAACCCGGCACTCCGCGGACAGGGCCTCAGCGCCGGCTACATGGCCGCTGTCGTCGTCCTGGCCCAAACCCGGGCACCGGTGACCAGCCTCTACGTGAACAATTTCAACTCCCGGGCGCGCGCCACCTACGAGCGGGTCGGCTTCCGCCAGGTGGGCACCTTCGCCACGGTGCTTTTCTAGCCCAGTACCCTCCCGTCCCGGCAGCAACACTGGCCGGACAGAAAAATATCCGGATGCTGACTCTTGTTTTCGAGCCCCGCGTCACATAGGTTCGAGCTAGCCGTGTCGCATGGGCACGTGTTTCCTCGGGAGTACCAGCCGGGGTTGCAGACGCCCTTGAGGGCAACACCAGGGGCCCACAGCCAGAGCTTTGGCGGTACTGGGGGCCGCAGAGCCACGTCATGACAGGATGACCAGCCGGAGACGGCCAGGGGCTTCCGCCGGTTATGGCGTGGCTCTTCTGCGTCCGGGCTGACGGTAGATTAGTACGTAGGCTCTTGCGCCGGTCACACCGGTTCCCCTGATTCAGCTTTACAGCTTTGCCCCGCACCTTCCCAGAAACGGATAGATACCCAGTGGTCCTTCGACTCTCCAAGCTGTTCCTGCGCACCCTGCGTGAAGATCCCGCCGACGCCGAAGTGGCCAGCCACCGGCTGCTGGTCCGCGCCGGGTATATCCGCCGCGCCGCCCCGGGCATCTACACCTGGCTTCCGCTGGGGCTGAGCGTGCTGCGCAAGGTGGAGACGGTCATCCGCGAGGAAATGTCCGCCATCGGCGCCCAGGAAGTGCACTTCCCGGCCCTGCTGCCCAAGGAGCCCTACGAGGCCACCAACCGCTGGACCGAGTACGGCGAGGGCATCTTCCGGCTCAAGGACCGCAAGGGCAACGACTACCTGCTGGCCCCCACGCACGAGGAAATGTTCACCCTGCTGGTCAAGGACCTGTACTCCTCGTACAAGGACCTGCCGCTGAGCCTCTACCAGATCCAGAACAAGTACCGCGACGAGGCCCGTCCCCGGGCAGGCCTGCTGCGCGGCCGCGAGTTCATCATGAAGGACTCCTACTCGTTCGACGTCGACGACGCCGGCCTGGACGCCAGCTACGAGGCGCACCGCGGCGCGTACCTGAAGATCTTCGAGCGCCTGGGCCTCGAGGTCGTTCCGGTCTCCGCCACCGCCGGGGCCATGGGCGGGTCCAAGAGCGAGGAATTCCTGCACCCCACCGAGATCGGCGAGGACACCTTCGTCCGCTCCGCCGGCGGCTACGCGGCCAACGTCGAAGCCGTCACCACGGTGGTCCCGGCGGACATCGACTTCAGTAACGCCCCGGCCGCCGAAGTCCGGGACACCCCGGACACGCCCACCATCGAGACGCTCGTCGACGCCGCCAACGTCCTCGTTCCGCGGGCCGAGGCCGACGGCGGCGCCTGGACTGCCGCGGACACGCTCAAGAACGTCGTCCTCGCCGTCACCCTGCCCACCGGCGAACGCCAGATCGTCGTCATCGGCGTTCCGGGCGACCGCGGCGTGGACCTCAAGCGCGTCGAAGCGAACATCGGGTCCTTCCTGCCGATTGCCGGCGAGATCACGCTCGAGGCCGCCAATGAGGACGACCTCAAGAAGCAGCCCCTCATCGTCAAGGGCTACCTCGGACCGGGCATGTCCCTGGATGCGCCCCTGCTGGGCGCCGAGGGTGCCGCGAAGCTGCTCTACCTCGTGGACCCCCGCGTCGTCAGCGGCTCGGCCTGGGTGACCGGCGCCAACGAGGCCGGCAAGCACGTCTTCGGCCTGGTCGCCGGACGCGACTTCGGCTGGGACGGTGTCATCGAGTGCACCGAGGTGCGCGCCGGCGACGAAGCCCCCGACGGCTCCGGCCCGCTGGAGACCGCCCGCGGCATCGAGATGGGACACATTTTCCAGCTCGGCCGTAAATACGCCGAGGCGCTGGAGCTCAAGGTCCTGGACCAGAACGGCAAGCAGGTCGTCGTGACCATGGGTTCCTATGGCGTCGGCGTCACCCGCGCCGTCGCTGCCCTGGCCGAATCCAACCACGACGACAAGGGCCTCGTCTGGCCGCGCGCCGTCGCCCCGGCCGACGTCCACGTCGTTGCCGTTGGCCGCGGCGAGGAAATCTTTGCCGCCGCGGAGAAGCTGGCCCTCGACCTTGAGGCCGCCGGCCTCGACGTGATCTACGACGACCGTCCCAAGGTCTCCCCGGGCGTGAAGTTCGGCGACGCGGAACTCGTCGGCGTACCGACCATCCTCGCCGTCGGGCGCGGCCTGGTGGACGGGGTCGTCGAGATCAAGGACCGCCGCAGCGGCGACGCCGAGAACATCGCCGTCGAGAAGGCTGTCGACTACGTGGTCGACGCCGTCCGCAACCACTAACCCGCGGTACCTGCGGGCGTGGTTTCCGGACTCGAATCGATCGAGCTCAGTACCCTCATCCTGATCGTGGTCGCCGGCTTCGCCGCGGGCTGGGTCGACGCCGTCGTCGGGGGCGGGGGACTGATCCAGCTCCCGGCGATGCTGCTGGTGCCGGGCATCAGCCCGGTGCAGGCGCTGGCGACGAACAAGATGGGGTCGATTTTCGGCACCACCACCAGCGCCGTCACGTACTACGGCCGGGTGCGGCCGGACCTGCGCACCGCGCTGCCCATGGCGGTGATCGCCATGGCCGGCAGCTTCGGCGGGGCGGTGCTCGCGGCGAACCTGCCGGCGAGCGTGTTCAAACCCATCATCCTGGTGGCGCTCGTCGCCGTCGCGCTGTTCACGGCTTTCCGCCCCAACGTGGGGGAGCTGACCAAGCTGCGGCACAATGGCCACAGGCACTACGTCCTGGCGTGCCTGATCGGCGGTGTGATCGGCTTCTACGACGGGCTGATCGGCCCCGGCACCGGGTCGTTCCTGATCATCGCGCTCGTCTCGGCAATGGGCTACGCCTTCCTCGAGGCCAGCGCGAAGGCCAAGATCGTGAACATGGCCACCAACGCCGGCGCCCTGCTGTTCTTCATCCCGCACGGTGCCGTGCTGTGGGGGCTGGGGCTGGTCCTGGGCGTCTCGAACATGGCCGGCGGCTACCTCGGCGCCCGGACGGCCGTCAAACAGGGGAACAAGTTCATCCGCATCGTGTTCCTGGCCGTGGTCGGGGCGCTCATCGTCAAGCTGGGCTCGGATATCTGGCAGGACAGCTTCGCGTAGCAGCCGCGGACTCGCGGCCCGAACCGGGTGCCGCCCCTGAGGCACTCCCCGTTCCGGTGCCCCGGGCGTAGCATGCAGCTATGTCAGCACCAGAAGAACGCTACAACGGTGCCCTGGAGGCTGCGGCCCGGCACGCACGCCAGTGGCTGGAGAGCCAGGAAACCCGGCACGTAGGCCCCAGTGTGACCGCGGCGGACCTTGCAGCCGACTTTGGCGGTCCGCTGCCCCGGAACGGAATGCCCGCGGCAGAGGTGGTGGAATACCTGGCGACGAAGGCCGAACCCGGGCTCATGGCCATGCCCTCCGGACGGTTCTTCGGGTGGGTCATCGGCGGGACCCTCCCGGCCGCGCTGGCCGCGGACTGGCTGGTCAGCGCCTGGGACCAGAACGCCGGATTGCGTTTCGCCACGCCCGCAACGGCGGCCATCGAAGAAGCCGCCGGCAAGTGGCTGCTCGAGCTGCTGGGCCTCCCCGAAGAATCCGACGTCGGGTTCGCCACCGGTGCCACCATGGCGAACTTCACGGGCCTGGCCGCGGCGCGGTGGCGCCTGATGGCCGACGCCGGCTGGGACCTCGACGGCGACGGCCTGGCCGGCGCACCCCGGATCCACTGCTTCGTGGGCCAGGAACGGCACGACACGATCGACCTCGGACTGCGGTACCTGGGGCTGGGGCGGCCCGCGGTGGTCCCGGCGGACCGGCAGGGCCGCATCGACCCGTGGGAACTGGACTGTGCCCTGGGCCGCGCGGTTGATCGGGCATCAGCCGCAGGCTCACGCCCCGCCCCGCTGCTGGTCTGCCTGCAGGCCGGAAACCTGCATTCCGGCGCCTTTGATCCGTTTGTGGAGGCAATCGCCGTCGCCAAGGCGCGCGGCGCCTGGGTCCATGTGGACGGCGCGTTCGGGCTCTGGGCCGCGGCCGTGCCGGAGCTCGCCGCGCTGACCGCCGGGCTGCAGGGGGCCGATTCGTGGGGCACCGACGCGCACAAGACCCTCAACGTGCCATACGACTGCGGGATCGCGGTGGTCCGCGATGCCAAGGCGTTGCGTTCGGCCATGGGACTGCACACGAGCTACCTGATCCAGGACGCGGACGGTGCAGCGGACCCCTTCGAGACAGTACCGGAGCTGTCCCGCCGGGCCCGCGGGGTTCCGGTATGGGCCGCGCTGAAATCGCTGGGCCGGGACGGCGTCACCGGCCAGGTCCGCGGACTCGTGCTGCGCGCCCGGCAACTGGCGGAACAGCTGTCCGCGCTGGACGGCGTCGAGGTACTCAACGACGTCGATTACACGCAGGTCTCGCTGGCCTTCGGCGACGACGCCACCACCCGCGCGGTGACGGCGCGGATCATCGGCGACGGCCGGGTCTGGATGTCCGGTTCCCGCTGGCAGGACCGGGACATCCTGCGGATCTCCGTCAGCAACTGGAGCACCGACGACGCCGACGTTGCCGTCGCCGTCGACGCTGTCCGTGACGCCCTGGCGGCGGTCCGCGGCTGAGTGCCGCGGGTGCCCCCGGTCAGCCGATGCCGGTCAGGCGGACGGCGGTCAGCTTGTACTCGGGGCACCCCGTGACCTCGTCCTCCACGGAGGAGGTGAGGCTGTTGACCGCGGCGCCGGGGAAGTGGAAGCCCGCGAACACCTGGCCGGGTTCCACCTCGTCCGTGATCCTGGCCCGCAGGACCGCCGTCCCATGCCGGCTGCCCAGCTGGACCGGATCGCCGTCATTGAGTCCCAGCGCCGCTGCGTCCCCCGGTCCGACGTCGACCGTTTCGGCGTTGAGCAGGAGCAGGTTGTCCGTCCGGCGGGTCATGCTGCCGGAGTTGTAGTGCTCTGCCCTGCGTCCGGTGATGAGCAGGTACGGGAACGCCTCGTCGCATTGCTCGCCCGGCGGCAGGTAGGGCCGGGCGGCCAGATGCGCCAGGCCGTCCGGCGTGGCGAACCGGTCCTCGTAGAGCCGCGGCGTCCCAGGGGAACCGGCAGACCCGCACGGCCAATGCAGCGGACCGTCACCATCCAGGCGCGCGTGCGAGATGCCGCCGAACAGCGGGGCCACTGCGGCGCATTCCGCCATGGCCTCCGCGGGGGTGGAACAGCCGAGGTCCGCGCCCATGCGGGCCGCGACGGCGTGCAGCACCGCGAAGTCCGGGCGGACCCCGGCAGGGGGCGCCACGGCCGCCCGGACCCGCTGGAAGCGCCGGTCGAAATTGACGAACGTGCCGTCCTTCTCAAGCCAGGCGGCCACGGGGAACACGACGTCCGCGGCGGCGGCCGTGGGGGAGAGGAACAGATCGTTGCAGATCACCAGCGGGCACGCCGCCAGGGCCGCCCGCACCGCGGTGCTGTCAGGATCGGTGGCGAGCACGTCCTCCCCGATGACCCACAGCGCCTGCAACGCCCCGCCCCGGGCGGCGGCGAACATCTGCGGGATCCGAAGCCCGGGCCGCTGCGGCACCTCGGCCCGCCATGCCTCGGCGCACCGGGCCCGCGCTGCGGGGTCCGCGACCTTCTGGTAACCAGGCAGCAGGTCGGGCAGCGCCCCCATGTCCGACGCGCCCTGGACGTTGTTCTGCCCCCGCAGCGGGTTGACCCCTCCGCCGGCACCCGGCCCCACGGCGCCGCGCAGGAGTGCCAGATTGGACAGGGTCCGGACACCGTCCGTGCCGTGCAGATGCTCGGTCACCCCCAGGCCATAGAAAATTGCCGGAGCCAGCGCCTGCCCGTACATCACGGCGGCGCGCACGAGGTCGTCCGCCGGGACGCCGGAGATTTCGGCGACGCGTTCCGGCGGGTAGTCGCCGAGCAATCCCAGCAACTCGTCGTAGCCGCTGGTGTGCGCGGCAAGGAAGGCGGAGTCCACGAGCCCCTCGCGGGCCAGGACGTGCGCGAGGCCGTTGAACACGGCCACG
>Ga0213837_1001727_pt1 | contig 10992 bp, 7 predicted proteins | sample SWPATP12_FD_160572 | JGI IMG/M metagenome (GOLD analysis project Ga0213837, IMG submission 160572) | Coastal seawater microbial communities from Marineland, Florida, United States - SWPA TP1 #2 | ecosystem: Environmental > Aquatic > Marine > Coastal | place: USA: Florida | collected 2016-08-06
ATGGTGGTGCTTGAAGGACGTGCGCAAATAAAAAATAATCAAACCAATGTAATTGATACTATCAATGCAGGTGAGAGCTTTATCATTCCTAAAGGTTACGATTGCCAGTGGATCCAAGAAGGGTATTTACGTAAATTTTACGTGATAGCAGAAAACTCTGCAGTTGAATCTAGTGAGCCAGAAAACGCAATTAGTAATGTGATTATACTTCCTAATGACGGTGATGTTGAAAGCCAGGTAAGCTACCAAAATAACAGCGGAAATTTTACTGCTGGTATTTATAAAGGAAATGTTGAAGAGTCACCGATTGCATTAAGTAAGCATCACCGTTTTATCTATATAAAACAAGGTTCACTAACCTTAATAGACCATAATTTAACGGAACACCATTTTAAAGAAGGAGACGCGTTTATTATTTTAAACGGCGCACAACTTGGATGGCGTTCAGACCAAGAAATATTACATCACTATGTGGAGCTAGTTTCCAAATGAGTTTGTCACAATTGAATACATTAGAAGAATTAAAAACAAAATATCCAATTATTAACCAAGTGAGTGAAGGTGGTCTTATGCGTAATAAGCACTTTATTAATGGACGATGGCAACAAGCGGCAACAACAGAAACTTTTACAGTAATCAACCCTGCGACTGAAGAAGTTATTGCGCATATTCCAAATGGTAATGCAGATGATATTAACCTAGCTGTTGAAGCTGCTCGTGATGCGTTTGACAACGGTGAGTGGCCAAAGCTTTCAGGTAAAGAGCGTGCAGGATACATTCGTAAAATGGCGGAAATTATTACACGCCGTTTAGATGAACTTTCTGAACTTGAAGTCTTAGATAATGGTAAACCTTATCCAGAAGCTAAGTGGGATATTGAAGATACTGCGGGCACTTTTGAGTTTTATGCGAATTTAGCGGAAGAGTACGACCAAGAACCAGAACGAATTATCGAATTACCTGAGCCAGGCTTCACTTCAAAAGTTCACAAAGAACCATTAGGTGTAGTTGGCGCTATTATTCCTTGGAACTTCCCCATGTTAATGGCTGCATGGAAAGTGGCACCAGCCTTGGCCGCAGGTTGTACAATGGTTTTAAAACCCTCTGAAATTACACCGTTAACAGCACTTGCCTTGGGGGAAATCGCTGAAGAAGCAGGGTTGCCAGCTGGCGTACTCAATATTGTGACTGGATTGGGCGCTAGCGCGGGGCAGCCTTTATCTGAACATCCTGATATCGACAAACTTGCGTTTACTGGTTCAGTTCCTACTGGTGCTAGGATTATGGCGACAGCTGCTCGTGATATTAAAAACGTTAGCTTGGAGCTTGGTGGAAAATCGCCGCTGGTTATTTTTGAAGATACTGACATTGAAAAAGCGGTTGAGTGGATCATGTTTGGTATTTTTTGGAACCAAGGTCAAGTTTGTTCTGCGACATCGCGAGTTTTGGTGGCAGAAGAGCTATACCCAGCACTTTTAGAACGTTTAATTGAAGAAACAAAGCGAATAACAATTGGTTCAGGTGATACTCCAGGTGTTCTTTTAGGGCCGATCGTAAACGCTACCCAATATGACAAAGTTAAAGCAGCTATTGCTCGTGGTGTAAAAGAAGGGGCCACGTTAGCTTATGGCGGAGAAAGACCAACTTATTTAGAAAAAGGTTATTACCTTAAACCTGCAATTTTTACAGACGTAAATGAAGATAGCTGGATTTGGCAAGAAGAAATATTTGGCCCAGTGGTTTGTGTTAAGTCATTTAAAACAGAAGATGAAGCCATTGAGCTCGCAAACGATTCGCGCTTTGGATTAGCGGCTGCTGTTATGTCTAAAGATCAGGAGCGTTGTGATCGAGTTGCCAAAGCATTTAGAGCTGGCATTGTCTGGGTCAATTGCTCTCAACCAACATTTGTTGAAGCGCCGTGGGGAGGCTACAAACAATCAGGTATCGGACGTGAATTGGGAGAGTGGGGTTTTAATAATTATTTAGAAACCAAGCAAGTGACTCAATTTACGAGTGAAGAACCGTGGGGCTGGTATATCAAGTAAGTCGTCTAAAAAATAAGAAGAAGTATTATGCAACAGCATTTAGAAGCGTTAAAAGATTCGAAACATTGCCCTCTCTGGCATGACTTGGCTGAGAGGCCAGAAGAATTACCTTCCCTCTCTAAAAATGAAGAGTGTGAACTACTTATTGTTGGAGGTGGATTCACTGGGCTTTGGGCTGCCTTACAAGCAAAAGAACGTGCACCTGAGGCTAATATTATTCTAATTGAGCAAACCTTTATTGGTGACGGAGCGTCAGGCAGGAATGGTGGTTTTATTAATTCTAGCCTTGCTCATGGAGAGACTAATACAGAATATCAGTTTCCCGGAGAAGCTGAAAAGCTTTACAATTTAGGACAACAGAATATGACCGAGCTTCTTGCTTCTCTTGAGAAGTACGGTATTGACGCTGATTATGAAGCCGTCGGAGAAACCGAAGTCGCAACAAATCAAGGTGCTGTCGATGCACTACGAAAGGATTTTGAAGAAGAAGTAGCTGAAGGAGACGATGTTGTCTGGTTTGATCAAGCTGAGATGCAAGCTCAGGTTAACTCACCAACCTATTTAGCTGGTTTATGGCGAAAAGGGGACCAGAATGGGATCGTAAACCCTATTAAAATATGTTGGGGGTTAAAGCGGGTATTACTTGAGTTAGGCGTACGCATTTTTGAAAACACTTCTCTTGATGACGTTAAACCTTTAAACAAAACCCAAATGCAGGCTTATATAGGCTCACACACAATCATAGCGGATAAAGTCTTAATGGCGACGAATGGATTTACCAGTTGTTTGAGTAAGATTCGACAAAGTGTAATTCCTGTTTGGGATTATCAAATTGCCACAGAACCATTAACCAACGAACAATTGGAGGCCATTGGCTGGCATAAGACACGTCATGCATTAGGTAATCACGCAAATATGTTTCATTACTATCGTATGACAAAAGATAATCGTATTACCTGGGGTGGTGGCGGAGCGGTTCGTTATTACTACGGGAGTAACACCGATAAAAAGCAGTGTGCCGATATACCTGAGCGATTTGAACAATTGTCTAAAGAGTTCTTTGAAACTTTCCCACAGCTTAGCGGTATTAAATTCTCTCATCGTTGGAGTGGCATTATAGCGACTTCGTCTCGTTTTTGTATGGTTCCTGGTACTGCTTTTGATGGGCGCGTCGCATGGGCAGTTGGTTATACTGGCTTAGGTGTGGGAGCTACTCGGTTTGGTGCACGTATAGGCATTGAATTGCTAGGTTACCAACCTTCTGACATCCTTAAAATGAAGTTTGTCACTAAATGGACACTTCCATGGGTACCAGAACCATTTCGGTGGATTGGTGTAAGACTAACCCAAAAAGCACTTGTAAAAGCCGACCAAAACAATGGTAAAAGAGGCCTATGGTTAAAGTTGTTAGATACATTTAACTTGGGTTTTACATGCTAACTTCTGAGTGTTAAAAATATCGAACAATAAGTGTAAAATATATTGAATTGTTGTTCGGTATTCTGTAGTTTAGTGCTCATTATCACATATTAATAATAATTGGAGTCTCTATGACGGCTTACTCTCTTTCTTATTGGCAAGAAAAAGCTAGCAACTTAATTATTGAAGGGCGTGCTTTTATCAATGGTGAATACGTTAACGCAGAAGACGGTGATACATTTCTAAACGTTAGTCCGATTGATGGCCGAGAGCTAGCAAATATTGCACATACAAAAAGTACAGATGTTGACAAAGCAGTGGTTATTGCTCGCTCTGCATTTAACCAAGGCGATTGGTCAAAAGCCGCTCCAGCATACCGTAAAGTGGTGATGCAAAAGTTTGCAGACTTAATCGAAAAAAATAAAGAAGAAATCGCACTGCTTGAAACATTGGACATGGGCAAACCTATTTCTGATGCGATGAATGTAGATATTGCTGGTGCTTTAAGGGCAATTCGTTGGAGTGCTGAGGCAGCGGACAAAATCTATGATGAGGTTGCACCAACACCGGATGGAGAACTAGGGCTAGTGACTAAAGAAGCCGTTGGAGTTGTTGCAGCTATCGTACCATGGAATTTTCCATTGGTTATGGCTAGTTGGAAAATCGCTCCCGCTTTAACGGCCGGAAATAGCGTCATTCTAAAACCATCAGAAAAATCTCCTCTAACTGCTATTAAAATTGCAGCATTAGCAAAAGAAGCTGGCATTCCTGACGGTGTTTTTAATGTATTACCGGGCTTTGGGCAAACAGTTGGGAAAGCGTTAGCCCTTCATATGGATATTGATACGTTAGTTTTTACTGGCTCAACGGCGGTTGCTAAACAACTAATGGTTTATGCTGGTGAGTCAAACATGAAACGTGTGTGGACGGAAGCTGGTGGTAAGAGCCCAAATATTGTATTTGCAGATGCTGAAAATCTTGAGCATGCTGCTATTGCAGCAGCAGGTGCTATTTGCTTTAACCAAGGAGAGGTGTGCACGGCCGGTTCACGTTTATTAGTAGAATCAAGTATTAAAGATGAGTTTGTTAAATTAGTTGCAGAAGCAATATCACACTGGGTACCAGGCAACCCTCTCGATCCAAAAACCAATGTAGGTGCTATTGTTGATCAAGCACAGTATGAACAAGTATTAGGTTATATCTATAAAGGAAAAGATGAAGTTGGAGAACCATTAGTTGGTGGTAATAAAGCTCAACCTGTCGAAGATGGATTTTATATTCAACCGACCTTGTTTGATAACGTTAAAAATGACATGACAATTGCAGCTAATGAAATTTTTGGTCCTGTCCTGTCGGTAATTTCATTCGAGTCGGTCGAAGAAGCTATCAATATCGCAAATGATACACCGTATGGGTTAGCTGCCGGTATTTGGACATCTAACCTTTCCAAAGCTCATAAAGTAGCAAAATCTGTGCGTGCTGGTTCCGTATGGGTTAACCAATGGGATGGTGGAGATATGACAGCACCTTTTGGTGGTTTCAAACAATCAGGTAATGGACGCGATAAGTCGCTTCATGCGTTTGATAAATACACTGAAATCAAGGCTACATGGATCAAATTGTAAATTAAAATCGACAAAAATTTACACAATTTTATTTTTGCGTGTATAAAAATTTACACGCAATACATTTCTTATAAAACAAGGTGTTAACGTTGTTTTTGGCACCTTTTGTCAAATATATATTGGCTTAAAAATCAAGCTCGAAGAATAAATTTTACACATTTGTCGATTAATGTTTGATTTAATTTACACACTGTGTATTATCAAATACAGACAAAGAAAAATTAAATTTTTAGTTGGTAATAATAAGAGTGCACAAAGAGGCATTTGTTTAGGGGAAGAAGGCGATGTATCGTAAATCAATAATAGCACTTGCCGTTTCGTCTGTTTTTACTAGTAACTTACTAGTTGCAGCAGAAGAAACGAGTGAGACAGAACAAAAAGCAAAAAACGATTACGACGTAATTGTTGTTACGCAAAAACGAACGCAAACTTTACAGGAAGTTCCTGTATCTGTAAGTGCGTTTGGCCAAGATTTTCTAGAAGACTTTAAAGTCACTAACGCGGTTGACCTAGCTAAATTTACACCAGGTTTAAATGGTGGTAGCGACAATGACAGCTATATAGATTCTATCGGTATTCGTGGCATTACAACCGCTGATTATGGCATAGGTGGAGATGCCTCAATTGGTTTATATCTTGATGGTGTTTATCAAGGCCGAAGTGGTGGCTCATTATCAAGCTTTTTTGATATGTCTCGTGTAGAAGTTGCTAAAGGGCCTCAAGGGACACTATTTGGTCGAAATGCTGCTTCTGGTGCAATTAGCATGTATACCAATGAAGCAATTGACGAAACTGAAGGTAGCATTGATTTAGGTGTTGGTAGTGATGGCATGTATGAGGTTACCGGCGTTTTCAACACTACATTATCAGACGATGCTTATATTCGTTTTGCGGCGTATCATCAATCTGAAGACAGTTATATCGACAATTTAGAAGGTGGAACACTTCGCGATAAAGAAGTTACAGCGCTGCGCGTTAACTTTACTTACGAAGGTTGGAAAGATAGCCAATTAAAATTGAGTCTAAATTATGAAGATAGAGAACAAGATCCTGGTATCTATCGCTCTATTTGGACTGAAGGAGATGAACGTGCAATTGCCAGTGACTTGGGTGCTGACGGTATCGATGCCGCAGAAGTTTTTGCCGCAACCTTAGATTTTACACATGATTTTGATGGCTTAACTTTCCTTTCACAAACTGCATTCAAAGAAAATACTTGGAATTACACCGAAGACTATGACGGCACAGCCATGCCTTTGGGTAACTATTCTCAAAATGATGACAATGAATATGTAAGCCAAGAATTCCGTATTACTTCTGATACAGATTCAGATTTATTTTGGTTTATTGGTGTAAGTGCTTACCAAGAAAAAGTTAGCTCATATTTTTACAATGGTTATGACGATGACCCTTTCTGCGCTCAACTACCGAATTTAGAAGAGTGGGATCAGCCTCTTGATTCTCACACTAGCCAACCCGAAAATTATTATTCAGATTGTCATGAGCTTTTTGTTGATGGCTGGTATGGCTTAGATCCTGTTGAAGACGCAGAAGAAATTGCACAATTGGTGGCTGACGGAGAAATTCCTGGTCCTGGCGATGGCGTTAACGGCGTCCGTGAAGAAGTTAATGCTAGAGGTACTAACTCGGGCTGGGGAATCTACGGTGATATCACTTGGACAATGACGAAATCAACAGATTTAACCGTAGGTGGTCGCTACTCTTTTGACAATAAAGAGTTTGCACTGAGTTTACCTGAACCCGATGGTTGGTTGGGTCATTACTGGTTAGTTGGTGGTCATACAGCTGGTGAATGGATTGAGTCTGAAAAAGATTGGTCAGAATTTACACCTCGTGTTGCTTTAAATCACCGATTAAATGAAGACGTAAATTTATACGCTAACTATTCTCGTGGCTATAAAGCCGGAGGTTTTAATACTTTCGCATTCAATATCGAGTTTGAAGATTGGACTGGTTGGGATGAAGAAGAAGAGTGGTTTGACTATGAACCCGATGGTGTAATTGATGGTATTGACGAAGAATTCTGGGGCTCAGAGTTATATGGTGGTGAAATGCCTTCAGGCACTGAACTAGCAAGCTACGACCCTGAAATTGTTGATAGCTTTGAAGTGGGAATGAAAGGTAACTTCTTAGAAGAGTCACTTAAAGTCAATGTTGGTGCATATTATTATGATTACCAAGACTTCCAAGGATTATTTGCACAAAATGGTGGCTCTGTTATCAAAAATATCGGTCAGGCAGAAGGTTATGGTGTTGAGTTTGATTTAACTTACACACCAACCGAAAACTTAAGACTATTTTTAGCGTCAGCAATGCAAAACTCTGAAGTTATTGAGGGTGAAGGCTTAGACGGCGAAGATATTGTTGGTAAAAAGCTAAATGCGCCTGAATTAACGGTTAGTTTTGTAGGTAGTTATTTTTGGGCAACAGACAACGACTTAGATTTAGTTGCGCAAATCACATATAACTGGCAAAGCGAAACATTCGGTGATGAGTTTATTGATGGAAATGACATTTATGCATTACCTTCATACGGTTTATTGGGGGCTCAATTTAGTGTGGAGTCAATGGACTGGAAAGTCTCTGCGTACATTGAGAATATTACTGATGAAGTTTACTATGATTCAGCTCTATCAGATACTGGTTTGAATCGCTTTGGTATAGGACGTGGTACAAACGGTGGTATTAACTTTAAGTACTCATTCTAAAAGCACTTGAAGTTACGGTAAATTGAACCCGCCTAAATGGCGGGTTTTTTATTTGGAGTTAAAGATGAGCAAGATTGAAATTATAGAAGCAACGGAGAAGCATGTATCAACAATTGTTTATTTAGTGAGATCATTATTAATTGAATTAGATCCAAGTGCTGAAGAAGAATTGGATATTCTTTCACTAGAAGATATTACTCGACGACTAATACATCAAAATAAGCTTTGGGCTTTACTTGCCTATACAGGTGAGGAATTTATCGGAGTGTTAACATTGCATGAATGTGCTTCTATCTACGCGGGAGGTATATTTGGAGAAATTTCAGAGTTATACGTTGTACCTCAATATAGATCGAAAAGCATTGGCGATCAGCTGATATCGTCATCGTTTAAGAAAGCTAAAGCACTAGGATGGAAAAGGTTAGAAGTAGGCATACCTCCAATTTCTAATAGCCCACGCACACTTAAGTTTTATGAAAATATGGAGTTTAAGTGTACGGGTACTCGAATGAAATATGTGTTTTCTTAGTTTTAGAAATTAGCTGGTGTAGTCGCACTGACTATTTTGCAGACTTCGTCAAAAGGGTTTCTAAAACGATGCGGCTTATTATTATCAAAATAATAGCTATCGTTTTTCTTGAGCACGAAGACTTCTTCACCAACGGTTAACTCAATTTGTCCCTCAAGTACATAACCACCTTCTTCTGCATCATTTTGTAGCATTTCAGTACCTGTATCGCTGCCAGCTGGATATGTTTCAACAAGGAATGTCATTTGACGGCGAGGAAATGATTTACCGACTAGATCCATTGATACATCGCCAGAGCCAATGTCCATCAACTCATCAGGGCTATAAACAACTTGTTGCGTTTTAACTTCGTTTAATTCTTCGGAGAAAAATTCAACAAGTGAAATTGGAATACCATTAAGTACTTTTTTAAGGGAGCTGATAGAAGGGCTGACACTGTTTTTCTCAATCATAGAAATTGTACTGTTGGTCACACCAGCACGTTTTGCGAGTTCTCTTTGAGAAATATTTCTGATCATTCTAATAGATTTTAGTCTCGCGCCAACATCCATTTAAGTTCCCCTTGCCAATATAAAGTGATTATTTTTATTAATGTTTAGAATTATATAACGAACTCTTGGTTTAAGTCATCAGTTGCGTTACTATCGTTTGATATATTTTACACATGTGTTTATTTTAATGTACTACTAACGAGTAATTCACTTATGACAGCCGTTCACACTGAAAACTATCCAGATTCGTACTATTTTGCTTCCCTGAAATATCAAAATGACTATCCAAGTCTAAAGGAGAGTATTGAAACCGATGTTTGCATTGTTGGTGGCGGATTTTCAGGAATAAACAGTGCAATAGAGCTTGCTGAAAGAGGTTACAAGGTAACGTTGCTTGAATCCTTTAAGATTGGTTGGGGAGCTTCTGGCCGAAATGGTGGTCAAATAATTCGAGGTATTGGTCACGATTTATCAGTTTTTAAAAAGACGATTGGTCAACAGGGAGTCGATGCCATAACGAACATGGGCATTGAAGCTAATGAAGTCGTCATTAACCGCATTAATAAGTACGGCATTGATTGTGACCTAACTATGGGGTACTGCACGTTAGCTACAAAGGAAAAACACTTACGAGAATTAGAAGATGATTTAGCTTCCATTAAAAATAGTTATAGACCTAATTTGAGAATGCTAGATAAAAGAGAAGTATTCGACAAGGTTGTGGGTTCTAAAAACTTTATCGGCGCACTTGAGGATATGGGCAGTGGTCATTTACATCCACTGAATTTGTGTTGCGGTGAAGCCCAAATAGCTCAGTCTTTAGGCGTTAGAATTTTCGAAAATTCTAAAGTAGAAAAAATCACTTCTGGGGATACCGTCACCATTAAAACAAGTCATGGAGAAGTGCGTGCTAAAAAAGTAATTTTAGCCGGAAATGCCTATCTAGGTGAACTTGAACCTAAAATCGCTCATAAGGTGCTTCCAGCGGGTAGTTATATTATTGCGACAGAACCTCTATCCGAGGAGGTTTATCAGTCTTTATTGCCTAATAACCATGCCGTATGTGATATGCGAATAGATTTAGATTACTTCCGTTTGTCTGCTGATAAACGCTTGCTATTTGGTGGTCTGTGTAATTATTCGGGCAGGGATCCTAAAGATATAACAGCGACGTTATACCCCAAAATGTTAAAGGTCTTTCCGCAATTAGCCGGTGTCAAAATTGATTATCAATGGGGGGGAATGATTGGCATTGGTGCCAACCGTCTTCCTCAAATTGGACGGTTAGAAAGTAATATTTTCTATGCGCAAGCATATTCCGGTCATGGGGTGAATGTGACCCATATGGCCGCAAAAATTCTAGCTGAAGAAATAGCGGGTGAATCCGACCGTATTCAACATTTTGAAAAAGTGAAGCACATGACTTTTCCTGGTGGAAAATATTTACGTTCTCCATTGTTAGCTATAGGCATGATGTATCACAAGGTTTTAGATAAGTTTTAAAAATAATTAGAAGAAAATATGTTTAAGGGGAAGCAATGAATAAGTTACGAACTTTAACTACCGCCGTGCTAACGTCTTTGGCTTTGGTTGGTTGTGTAAATGAGAAAGAGGTAGAAGTTAACCAACCTCAAGCTGATTTGGTTATGACCAACGGTAAAATTTATACTGTAAATGAGCAACAAACGTGGGCGCAAGCTGTCGCTGTAAAAGGCGATGAAATTGTATATGTTGGTGATTTGGAAGGAGCGAAGTCTTGGATTAGTGATAACACGGTAATTCGAGACCTCGGAGGCAAAATGATGCTGCCTGGCTTTGTTGATTCTCACGCTCATCCTGTCATGGGAGGCGCATATGTTAGAAGTTTGTCACTAGACAGCTTTGCCACCCCTGAGCGTTGGTATGAGCAAATTGCAGAATATGCAAAACAAAACTCGGATGCCGAAGTTCTATTCGGTTATGGCTTTTTAGCAAGCGCGTTTGGTCCTATGGGCCCTCATAGAGAGATGCTAGATAAAGTTGTTTCGGATAAACCCGTTTTTATTATGGATGAAGGGTTTCACGGTGCGTGGGCAAATACTAAAGCAATGGAGTTATTAGGTATTAATAAAGATACCCAAGACCCTGAGCCAGGCTTTAGTTACTACAAAAGAG
>Ga0213837_1001730_pt1 | contig 10967 bp, 11 predicted proteins | sample SWPATP12_FD_160572 | JGI IMG/M metagenome (GOLD analysis project Ga0213837, IMG submission 160572) | Coastal seawater microbial communities from Marineland, Florida, United States - SWPA TP1 #2 | ecosystem: Environmental > Aquatic > Marine > Coastal | place: USA: Florida | collected 2016-08-06
TGGCGCGGCTGCGGCGCAAGGCGCAGCGCGCGCAGCTCTCCGAGGTCATCACCGTCGGCCCGAACCTGCGCATCGGGCCCGCCGACCTCGCCGAGTCGGTGCAGCTGCGCCTCCGCCGCATGTACCCGGACGCGAAGCTCAACGCCCAGGCGAAGACGATCGTCGTGCCGATCCCCACCGCGGGGGGCGGGCGGCTCGCGGGCACGCAGGCGCAGCCGCTGCCCGACGCCGAGCTCATCGCCTGGGTCGATGCGCTGCTGACGGCCATCTTCCCGCCGCCGAAGGAGCCGGCCGGCGACGCGGCCGCGGAGGGCGCGGCGTGAGCGCCCTCGACGAGCTCGTCGAGGTGATGGCGCGGCTGCGCGGTCCGGGCGGCTGCCCGTGGGACGCGGAGCAGACGCACGCGTCGCTCGTGCCGTACGCGATCGAGGAGGCGCACGAGCTCGCCGAGGCGGTGGAGGCCAGGGAGGCGGGCGACGGTGACGACGCGCACCTCAAGGAGGAGCTCGGCGACGTGCTGCTGCAGGTCGTCTTCCACGCCGACATCGCCCGCGCCGAGGGCCGCTTCGACGTCGACGACGTCGCGCGGACGCTCATCGAGAAGCTGCGCCGCCGGCATCCGCACGTGTTCGCCGACCTCGCGGTCGACGGCGTCGCCGAGGTGGTGGCGAACTGGGACGCGATCAAGCGCGAGGAGAAGCCGGAGCGGGGGAGCGCCCTCGACGGCATCCCCGTGAGCCTGCCGGCGCTCGCGCGCGCCGAGAAGACGATGAGCCGGGCCAAGCGCGCTGGCTTGCCGCTGCCCGAGGCGGCGGCCGTCGACGCCGGGGACGACGAGGCGGCGCTCGGCGAGGCCCTGCTCGCGCTCGTGCGCTCGGCGAGCGATCGCGGGCTCGACGCCGAGCGCGCCCTGCGCACCGCGACGCGGGCGCTCGAGCAGCGGCTGCGCGCCGAGGAGGCCGACGCGACGTGACGGCCGAGGTGGTGACGATCGCAGCTGCGGCAGCACGGCGTGTGCTCGCTGCCGCGGCCGTCGGCGGGCTCTGCCCGCCGCGACCCCCGGTCGCCCACGACGTCCATCTGGAGTCGACGACGAACGGCGGGCCGTGCCGGCGCTCGTCGAGTCGCGCCGCGCGCCCGGGATGAGGCTCCTCGAGCTCATCGAGCAGGCGATCGTCGGTCGGTCGTACGACTACGCGGACGAGTTCGAGTACGGCCTCGAGCTCGTGCTCGACGGCCTCGAGGCGAGGCTCGCCGACGGTTCGGCCGGGTCCGTCGCGCGGTAGCGCAGCCGGCCGATGACGGCCACGAGCATGATGCCGACGAGGAAGGCGAGCAGCACCTGGCCGGTGGGGCCGACGAGCCCCGCCCAGCCGCCGTGCTCGCCCGGGTCGAGGAACGGGTACGGGAACCAGCCGTCCACGAGGCCGCCACGCAGCCACGCCGCCACGAGGTAGGCGACCGGGTAGGCCATCCACCAGACCGCGCGCGAGACGCGGATGCGGCGGGCGGTGGGCACGAGCAGCCAGTCGAGCCCCACCATCCAGGGCACGAAGCGGTGCTGGGCGGCGTTCGTGAAGTCGACCGTCCACGACCACACCTCGTCCGGCTGCGCGAGCAGCACGGCGTAGACGATGCCCGCGAGCACGATGTAGGCCGTGATCGCGCCGCGCACGTGGTCGAACCAGCGCGGCCGGTGCTCCTCGCGCGTGCCGAGCATCCACAGCATCAGGACGATCACGAGGATGTTGGCCTGCACCGTGAAGTAGGCGAAGTGCTCGGTCGGCGGCTCGCCCGACCGCACCATGTTCACGATGTTCCAGCCCTCGGCGAGCAGCGCGCCGAGCACGATCACCACTCGCCAGGCGACCACCGGGACCGCGCGGTCGTGCAGGGGCCAACGGCGTCGCATGCCGCCATGATGGCATGCACCGGGCGGCCGGCGGATGCCGTGCGGCGGCAGCCGTGCAGCGCGTGCGGGAGAATGGTCGCCATGGCAACCCAGGTGCACCCGGCGCGCGGCATGCGCGACTTCCTGCCCGTCGAGAAGCGGCGCCGCGAGCGCGTGCTCCGCGTCATCCGGGACGCCTACGAGGACCACGGCTTCGAGGAGATCGAGACGCCCGTGGTCGAGGACGCCGCCCGGCTGCACGCCGGGCTCGGCGGCGACAACGAGAAGCTCGCCTTCGCGGTCATGCGCCGCGGCCTCTCCGTCGACGACCTGCGCGCTGCCGAGGCGCCGCTCGAGCTCGCCGACCTCGGGCTGCGGTTCGACCTCACCGTGCCGCTCGCCCGCTTCATCGCGACGAACCGGGCGGCCCTCCCGCCCGTCTTCCGCGCGATCCAGATCGCTCCCGTGTGGCGCGCCGAGCGCCCGCAGCGAGGCCGCTTCCGCCAGTTCGTGCAGTGCGACATCGACATCGCGGGGGAGCCGGGCATCGCGGCGGAGCTCGAGCTGCTCGCGGCGACGGGGGATGCGCTCACGCGCCTCGGGATCCCCGACGCGTTCATCCGCATCAACGACCGCCGCATCCTCGCGGCGGCGCTCGAGCACGCCGGCATCGCGGAGGAGCAGCGCGAGGGCGCGCTCATCACGGTCGACAAGCTCGACAAGATCGGCCGCGAGGGCGTGGCGGAGGAGCTGGGCGGCCGCGGCATCGACGGCGCGCGACTGCTCGCCACGCTCGACGCGATCCGAGATGGGCAACTGCTCGAGGGCTTCGACGCGAGCGTGCTCGACGGCGTGCGCGAGCTGCTCGACGCGAACGTCGGCATCCGGCTCGACTTCGACCCGACGCTCGTGCGCGGCATGGGCTACTACACCGGCCCGATCTTCGAGATCGCCCACCCCGACCTGCCCTACTCGATCGGCGGCGGCGGTCGCTACGACGGCATGGTGGGCCGCTTCCTCGGCCAGGAGCTGCCGGCCGTCGGCATCTCGCTCGGCTTCGAGCGGCTCGTCGAGCTCGTCGCGCTGCCTGACGACGGCGCCCGCGAGGCGGTCGCGCTGCTCGTCGACAAGGCGGTCGAGCCCGCCGCGGCGCTCGCGATCAAGCGGGACCTGGTCGCGGCGGGCCAGACCGTGCGGATGCAGCGGCGCACGAAGAACGTGACGGGCCTGCTCGAGCAGCTCGCCGCATCCGGCGCCACCCACTTCGCGTTCGTGCGACCCGGCGACGCCGCGGCGACCATCGAGGTCAAGCCCATCTCCTGAGCCCTCGGCTCCACGGTGCGGACTAGGCTCGACAGCGGCCATCCACTGCGACCGCCGTCCACTGCGAAACAAGGAGCACTTGTGGCACTCATCGACACCCTGCAGGCTCGCGAGATCCTCGACTCGCGCGGCAACCCGACCGTCGAGGTCGAGGTCCTGCTCTCCGACGGCTCGGTCGGCCGGGCCGCCGTGCCCAGCGGCGCCTCGACCGGCGCCTTCGAGGCCTTCGAGCTGCGCGACGGCGACAGCGCCCGCTACCTCGGCAAGGGCGTCGAGCAGGCCGTCGACGCCGTCAACGAGGAGATCGCGGAGGCCATCGAGGGACTCTCCGCCGACGACCAGCGCATCGTCGACTCCACGCTCGTCGAGCTCGACGGCAGCGACAACAAGAAGAACCTCGGCGCGAACGCCATCCTCGGCGTCTCGCTCGCCGTCGCGAAGGCGGCCGCCGACTCGGCCAAGCTGCCGCTCTTCCGCTACCTGGGCGGCCCGAACGCCTTCCTGCTGCCCGTGCCGATGATGAACGTCATCAACGGCGGCGCGCACGCCGACACGGGCGTCGACATCCAGGAGTTCATGGTGCTGCCGATCGGCGCAGAGACCTTCCGGGAGGGCCTGCGCTGGGGCGCCGAGACCTACCACGCGCTCAAGAGCATCCTCAAGGAGCAGGGCCTCTCGACCGGCCTCGGCGACGAGGGCGGCTTCGCGCCCGACCTGGCGAGCAACCGCCTCGCGCTCGACCTGCTCGTGCAGGCGATCGAGAAGGCGGGCTTCACGCCCGGCAGCGACATCGCGCTCGGCCTCGACGTCGCGGCGTCCGAGTTCTACGAGAACGGCGTGTACCGCTTCGAGGGCCAGGACCGCTCGAGCGCCGACATGACCGACTACTTCACCGACCTCGTCGACTCGTACCCGCTCGTGTCGATCGAGGACCCGATGAACGAGGAGGACTGGGAGGGCTGGGCCGCCCTCACCGAGCGCCTCGACGAGCGCGTGCAGATCGTCGGCGACGACCTGTTCGTGACGAACCCGGAGCGCCTCATCGAGGGCATCGAGCGCGGCGCGGCGAACGCGCTGCTCGTGAAGGTCAACCAGATCGGCACGCTCTCCGAGACCTTCGACGCCATCCGCATCGCGACGCAGGCCGGCTACTCGTCGGTGCTCTCGCACCGCTCGGGCGAGACCGAGGACACCACGATCGCCGACATCGCGGTCGCCGTGAACGCGGGCCAGATCAAGACGGGTGCGCCCGCCCGCAGCGAGCGCGTCGCGAAGTACAACCAGCTGCTCCGCATCGAGGAGGACCTGGGCGAGGCCGCCGAGTACGCCGGCGCCGCCGCGTTCCCTCGCTTCGAGGGCTGACGCCGCCGCACGGGATCAGCGCAGCATCGCCGCCCCAGGCGGTTCGGGCGCTGCAGGAGGGCACTCGCCGATATCCTCGGTGGGTGCCCTCCTCCCGTGATGCCTCCGGCCAGCCGCGCGTGTCGTGGCTGCTGCTCGTGGTGGTCGGCCTCGTGGTGGCGGGCTTCGTCGTGCTCGCGCCGACCATCGGCCTGCTGCTCGAGCAGCGCCGCGACATCGCGGCCCTCGAGGCGCAGGTCGCCGCGCAGCAGGCCAACGTCGAGGCGCTGCAGAGCGACCAGGCGCGCTGGGACGACCCCGCCTACATCGAGGCGCAGGCGCGCGACCGGCTCTTCTTCGTCTACCCGGGCGAGACGAGCTTCGTCGTGCTCGACGACCGCGCGGCGCTCGACGCCGCATCCGTCGAGGTGCCCTCCGCGACGCTCGAGGAGCCCGCGGGCGACTGGGCGTCGGCGGCCGCGAGCTCGTTCCTCATCGCCGGACTGACGGACGAGGGGCCGTCGTCCTTCGTCGGTGTCGCGCCCGATCCGCAGTGACCGATCTGCAGTGACCGATCCGACCACCCCGGAGATCCCCATGCTCGACCCCGCGACCGACCGCGACCTCGAGATCATGGCGGCCCAGCTCGGCAGGACGATGCGCGGCGTGCTCGGCATCGGCGCGCGCTGCGCGTGCGGCGCGCCGACGGTCGTCGTGACGAGCCCGCGGCTGCCCGACGGCACGCCCTTCCCGACCTTCTACTACCTCACGCATCCGGCCGCCGCGGCCGCCGCATCCAGGCTCGAGGCGGACGGCACGATGGCGGCGCTGCAGGAGCGGCTCGACGACCCGGCGGTGGCGGATGCGTACGCCGCGGCCCACGCCGCCTACCTCGCTGACCGCGAGCCGCACGGCCACGTCGAGGAGATCGCCGGCATCAGCGCCGGTGGCATGCCGACGCGCGTGAAGTGCCTGCACGCCGTCGTCGCGCACGCGCTCGCCGCGGGACCGGGCGTCAACCCGATCGGCGACGAGGCGCTCGCGCTCGCCGACTGGTCGCCCGAGGTCTGCGCGTGTCAGCCGGACGCCCGCGGATCGGCCGACCGCGAAGCGCACGCCGAGCCGCGATAGACTCGACGCACATCCACATCTGATATCGGGGAAGAAGCGCGCTTTGACCAAGATCCTCATCGTCGGCGGCGGCTACGCCGGCCTGTACACCGCTCGCGGTCTCGAGCGACAGCTCGGCGCCGCGGAGGCCGAGATCACCATCGTCGATCCGCTGCCCTACATGACGTACCTCCCGTTCCTGCCGGAGGTGGCCGCCGGCTCGATCGAGCCCCGCCACGCCGTCGTCTCGCTGCGCCGCCACCTGTCGCGCACGCGCGTCATCCAGGCGAGCGTCACGTTCGTCGACCACGCCGCCAAGGTCGCGACGATCCAGCCCGAGCTCGGCGAGGCGTCGACGCTCGAGTACGACGTGATCGTCATGACCGCCGGCTCCGTCTCGCGCACGTTCCCGATCGCGGGCGTCGCCGACGAGGCGATCGGCATGAAGACGATCGAGGAGGCCGCCGCCGTGCGCGACCGCCTGATCGGCAACTTCGCGCGCGCCGCCGCGCTGCCGCTCGGCCCCGAGCGCGACCGCCTGCTGACGACCGTCGTCGTGGGCGGCGGCTTCGCCGGCATCGAGACGATCGCGGAGCTCCGCGACTTCGCGACGCACCTGCTGTCGCGCTTCCCCGAGATCACGTTCGACGAGGTGCGCTTCCACCTCGTCGAGGCGATGGGCCGGATCATGCCAGAGGTCAGCGCGACGACGGCCGACTGGGTCGTCGAGGACCTGCGCAAGCGCGGCGTCGACGTGCACCTGGAGACGCAGCTGCAGAGCGCCCAGGACGGCGTCTGCGAGCTCTCGACCGGCGACCGCTTCGGCTCCGACCTCATCATCTGGACCGCCGGCGTCATGGCGAACCCGGTCGTGCGCAAGACCGACCTGCCGCTCGACGACCGCGGTCGCATCACGGCCCTCGCGACGCTCCAGGTCGCGAAGGACGGCGTGGTCGTGCCGGACGCGTGGACCGCCGGCGACGTCTCGGCCGTGCCCGACAAGTCGAAGACCCCTGGCCCCGGCGGCTTCTGCGTGCCGAACGCGCAGCACGCCGTCCGCCAGGCGAAGCTGCTCTCGAAGAACATCGTCGCGGTGCTCCGCGACGAGGCGCCCCGCGAGTACATCCACGACAACCTCGGCGCGGTCGCGGGCCTCGGCATCGGCAACGGCGTCTTCCAGAGCGGCAAGATCGCGATCAAGGGCCCGCTCGCGTGGCTCGCGCACCGCGGCTACCACGTGATGGCGATGCCGATGTGGGAGCGCAAGCTGCGCGTCTTCGGCGGCTGGTGGAACAACTTCTGGCTCGGCCGCGACATCGTCGAGCTCTCGGCGCGCGAGCAGCCGCGCGTCGCGTTCGAGACGTTCGCCTCGCGCCCCAAGCCGAAGGTCGACGCCTAGGCCGTCCCCGACGCACCACGACAGCGCCGCGTCCCCTCGGGGGCGCGGCGCTGTCGTACTGTGTACTCGGACGATCGTCCAAGTAGCGGGGCGACGGAGGCGATGTGGCACGGAAGTCGGCGGTCGAGCGCCGCGGGGAGCTCATCGAGGCGGGCCTGCAGGTGATCGCGCGCGAGGGGATGCACGGGGCGACCGTGCGCGCCGTGGTCGCGGAGGCCGGCGTGCCGCTCGCGACCTTCCACTACGTCTTCTCGTCGCGCGACGAGATGATCGGCGAGGCGTACGCCTACGTCGCGCTGCGGCCGGGGGAGGATCCGAGCGCGATCGTGCCCGACGGCGCCCCGCTCGACGAGGCCGTCCAGGCGGTGCTGACGCTCTGGTTCGACCGCTTCATCGAGCACCCCGAGTACGAGCTCGCGATCATGGAGATCATGGCGTACTGCAGTCGCACGCCGGCGCTCGCGCACCTGCCCGGGGAGGTGCAGGAGCGGTACCTCGAGGTGCTCGTCGCCGCGATCGAGGCGCTGCGGTCCCGCTACCGGCTCGCGGGCGGGATGGGGGCGCGCGAGCTCGCCGAGCTCGTGCTGCACATGACCGACGGCATCACCTACGCCTGGCTGCGCACGCGCGACACCGACGCATCCCGCCGCGTCATCGAGGCCGCGGTGCCGGTGCTCGTGACCGCGCTCGGGACGGCCTGACATGCGCCTCGACGAGGCGATGCCGTGGCGCCCCGCGGGGCACTGGCAGCGCATGGACGCGGCGACCGCCCAGCTCGACGGCCCGTTCGCCGCGCTCTCGCTCGAGGCGCTCGCGCACAACGCGCGATCGATGGTGGCCCGCGCGGCGGGCACGCGGCTGCGGGTGGCGACGAAGTCGGTGCGGAGCCGCCCGGTGCTCGAGGCCGTGCTGCGCCTGCCCGGCTTCCACGGCGTCCTCGCCGCGACGCTGCCCGAGGGGCTGTGGCTGTCGGCGACGATCGACGACGTCCTCGTCGGCTACCCGACGGTCGACCGAGCGGCGCTGCGCGCCCTGGCCGCCGATGAGCGCGCGCTCGCCAGGGTGACGCTCATGATCGACAGCGTCGAGCACCTCGACCGCATCGACTGGGCAGCTCCAGGGCATCCGCCGATCCGCATCGCGCTCGAGCTCGACGCGTCGTTCGAGCTCGGCCCGATGCGGGCGGGCGTGCGGCGCTCGCCCGTGCGCACCCCCGAGCGGCTCGCCGCGCTCGGTGCCGCGGTCGTCGAGCGACCGGGCTTCGAGCTCGTCGGGCTGATGGCCTACGAGGCGCAGGTCGCGGGCGTGCAGGACGCGCGGCGGCGAGGGCTCGCGCCGCCCGCGCTGCTCCGCTCGATGCAGCGGAGGTCGGTCGCCGAGCTGCGCGAGCGGCGGGCGGCCGCCGTGGCCGCGCTCCGCTCGCTCGCACCGCTCGCGTTCGTGAACGGCGGCGGCACCGGCTCCATCGAGCTGACGGCCGCCGACCCGTCCGTGACCGAGATCGGTGCCGGCAGCGGCCTGTTCGGTCCCCACCTCTTCGACGGCTACCGCCGGTTCTCGCCCGCCCCGGCGCTCGCCTTCGCGCTGCCGGTCGTGCGACGGCCCGGCACCGGCTGCGTGACGCTGCTCGGCGGGGGCTGGATCGCGTCCGGCCCGCACGGCCCCGACCGCCAGCCGGTGATCGCCTGGCCGGAGGGGCTGCGCATCGACCCGCAGGAGGGCGCCGGCGAGGTGCAGACGCCCGTGCTCGGCGCCGCCGCCGACCGGCTCGCGCTCGGCGACCGCGTCTGGCTGCGGCACGCGAAGGCCGGGGAGCCGTGCGAGCGCACCGAGTCGCTGCACCTCGTGGCCGGTGATCGGGTGGTCGACAGCATCCCCACGTATCGTGGGGAGGGCAGGAAGCTGCTGTGACCTGAAGGAGCGATGCGTGACGTGGAAGAACTGGGCGCGCACCCAGGCGGCCGAGCCGCGCGAGGTGCACGCTCCCGTCACGGTCGAGGATGTCCGTCGCGCCGTGGAGCGCGTGCGCGACCGCGGCGGCACGATCCGCCCCGTCGGCAGCGGTCACTCCTTCTCGGGCGCCGCGCGCCCCGATGACGCGCAGCTCACGATCGACGGGCTCGCGGGGCTGCTGCGCGTCGACGAGGAGCGGGGCCGCGCGACGTTCCTGGCGGGCACGAGGATCCGCGAGGTGCCCGCCCTGCTGGCCCCGAGCGGGCTCGCGATGGACTGCCTCGGCGACATCGACACCCAGACGCTCGCCGGCGCGATCTCGACCGGCACGCACGGCACGGGCCTCCGGCACGCGTCGATCGGCTCGACCGTGGTCGCCGCGACGCTCGTGACGGGCCGCGGCGAGCTGCTGCGCGTGAGCGAGACCGAGCGGCCGGACCTGCTGCCTGCCGTGCGGCTCGGGCTCGGCGCGCTCGGGGTGCTCGTCGACGTCACGCTGCAGTGCGTGCCGGCCTTCGCGCTCGAGGCGGTCGAGGCCACGGCGCCGCTCGACGCCGTGCTCGACGACTGGATGGGCCTGAACGAGCGCACCGACCACTTCGAGCTGTACTGGTTCGCGGCGACCCGCGTGGCCGCGACGAAGTCGAACACGCGCGTCACGGGGCCGCTGCGGCCCCGGTCCCCGGTCGCGAGGTTCCTCGACGAGCGCGTGCTCACGGTGGGCGGCCATCGCGCGCTCCTCGGCGCCGCGGCGCTCGTGCCGGCGCTCGCACCCGCCGTGAACGAGCTCTCGGCGCGCGCGATGCCGCGCGGCACCTTCACCGAGCCGAGCCACGACGTGTTCACGGCGCCGCGCGCCGTGCGCTTCCGCGAGCTCGAGTACGGGCTGCCGGTCGAGGCCGTGCCCGAGGCGCTGCGCGAGATCGACCGCGCGCTGCGCCGGGCCGACCTCGTGCTCACGTTCCCGTTCGAGGCGCGCGCGAGCGCCCCGGACGACGCCCACCTCTCGACCGCGCACGGCCGCGACACCGGCTACATCGCGGCGCACCGCTGGTGGCGCGAGGATCCCCGGCCGCTCTTCTCGCTCATCGAGCCGATCCTGCTCGCGCACGACGGCCGACCGCACTGGGGCAAGCTGCACTCGCTGCGCGCCGCGGAGCTGGCGGAGCGGTCCCCCGGCTTCGCCGACTTCGCCGCGGCGCGCGACGAGCTCGATCCGGATCGCACCTTCTCGAGCAGCTGGACCCGGCGGGTGCTGGGCGACTGATCGGTCGCCGAGCAGGCTCGCCTACGATGGGAGCCATGGAGCTGCTCGACGTCATCCTGATCGCTGCCGGCGCCTTCGTCGTCCTGGGCCTCGCCGCCGGCATCTGGTTCGTCACCGCGATGACCGGGATGCGTCGGCTGAGCGCGACGGTCGACGAGCGGTGGGACGCGCTCGCCGCGACGCTCGAGCGGCGTCGCACCGTCGCCGCCCCGCTGCTCGCGACGGCACCCGAGCCGCAGCGGCAGCAGGCGGCGCAGGCCTTCGCGTCGCTCGACGCCGCGACCCAGCCGCAGTTGAAGGCCGAGGCGGAGGCGGAGGTGCAGCGGGTGCTGCGCCCGCTCGTGCAGGCCGCAGGCTCGCAGCCGCTCGGCTCGGATGCCGCAGAGGCGCGCACTGCGCTCGCCGCCCTCGACGACGAGGCGCAGGCCCGCCGCCGCGACTACAACACCGGCGCCCGAGAGCTCAACGCGAAGGGCCGTCGATACCCCAGCTCGATGTGGGCGAAACGCTTCGGCGTGCCGCGCGAGTTCTTCGAGGTCGATCAGGCCGGCGCGGTCGCCGAGCCGCCCCGCATCCAGTTCTGACGCATCTGGACGCGATGCCGCCGAGCGGCCTCTCGTCCAGACGCGTCAAGGTCGAGGAGCACGCCGCGTGCGGCGCGCGTACCGAGACCCGCGACGGCA
>Ga0213837_1001738_pt1 | contig 10925 bp, 3 predicted proteins | sample SWPATP12_FD_160572 | JGI IMG/M metagenome (GOLD analysis project Ga0213837, IMG submission 160572) | Coastal seawater microbial communities from Marineland, Florida, United States - SWPA TP1 #2 | ecosystem: Environmental > Aquatic > Marine > Coastal | place: USA: Florida | collected 2016-08-06
CCACCACGTCAACCAGATAGCTGGCACGGGAGCGGGCACTCGGGAAATCATTCGTGTAAGAGTACGCGCCGGCGTCGGACTCGGTTCTCAGGTTCCCCGTGCTCAGCCCGGACCCGAAGCCGTTCACCGTCGCGGAGTAGGACCCGGTGGTGCTCTTGTAAGCCATGATGTATTCGGTGTCCGCGCTCATGGCGATGGGCTGATTGAAGTAGGCCGTTTGCCATCCGGACGTGCTCTCATTGGCGAACGTGACGGTGGCGAGCTGCTGTCCGGTTACCGTGAACAGGGTGCCGGTGTGGGTGCCGGTGTTGCCCTCGGACTTGTAAAACCGGATGCCGGTGACGGTCCCTGCGGCAGTGCTCGAGAAGCGGACTCCAAGCGTCAGCGGCACACCGTCCCGGACCTCCTGGATCCCCGGTACAACAGAGTCCTCGAAGAGGCTGCAGGGGCAGCTCCCCGGTGCCGGCGGCGAGGCCACACTGGTGAAGGACCACGTCGCGCCGCTGGCCAGCGATCCGCCGCTCGACGCTGTGGCGCTGAGCGTCACAGTGTAGACGGTGCCAAGTTCCAGGCCGGCCGCAGGGGTGAAGGTCACCTTCCGCGTTGTGGCGTCGTAGCCGGTGGTGCCGGGGACGGACGTGCCGTTGGCCGTCAGCGTCAACTGCACGCTGGACTCCGTGACAGTCTTGGAGAGCACCGCACCCACTGTCGTGCCTTGCGGAACGCTTGATGAGCCGTCCAGCGGCCATTGGCCGGAAGCCGTCAGATCCGAGGTGTCAACCGTATCGAACAGGGCGTCCACGAAGTAGTTGCCGTTGCTGTAACTGTTCGACGGGAACGAACCGGGGCCGGCGTATACGCCGGCCGGAGGGCTGCCGAAGCCGCCGGCAACGGTCAGGGGCGGGTCGGTCAGGCCAAAGCTGGCCCACTGGTATTCCTTGCTGGCGTAGTGGCCGTTCGGAGCGGTGTACGAGACGACATATTTCTGCCCGGCAGAGACCGCAACAGGCTGGCTGAAGCGAACTTCCTGCCAGCCGGAGGCCGTTTCCGACGTGAACGTGGCTGTCGCCAGCCGCTGGCCGGCGGAACTCCAGAGCGAACCGCTGTGGGTTCCGGTATTGGCGGCGCTCTTGTAGAAGCGCGCCCCGGTGATGAAGCCGTCGACACTGGGCGTGATGTTCATGCCCAGCTCGTAGGCGCCGCCGTCCGGGGTGTCCGGGACATCCGGCACCAGCTGGCCGAAGACCGAGTAGGGTCCGGTGAGCTGGAGGTTGCGGGTGAAGGGGGCTCCAATATTGGCGCTGTCATCGATGGCGCGCACCTTGATGCTGGCTGTGGCGAGGCCCTTCTGGATGTAGGTGTAGGTCCAGTTTTGCTTGCCCTGGGCCGGGCGCCAGCTGGTTCCGCCGTCGGTGGAGACTTCGACTCCGGCCACGATGCCGCCTGTGTCGCTGGCCGTTCCGGACACCGTGACGGCTGTGCCATGCGGAATGGTGGCTCCCTCGGCCGGGGTGGTGACCGTCACGGCCGGGCCCGCCGTATCGCTGCTGGCCGACGCCGGTGCCAGCGCGGCGTCGCGCGTGGCGGGCTGGGCACCCATGTCTGCCAGCAGGTTGATCTGTGCCTGCTGCATCCGCGGATCCGCGGGCGCGCCGTAGCCGTCGTGCTCCTGGTCCAGTCCCCACGTCCACTGGACCGTGCCCGCGGAGAACACCAGCGCGCCGCTGGGGGCCCGGTACATGGTGGTGTTGTGGGTAGTGGTCCCCGGCTGCACGGTGTTGCCGAAATCCTGCAGATACTGGGTTGTGGGCCCCGTCGTGGTGGACAGGCGGACCAGCCCCGCCGGTCTGAATCCGTTGTCCCGGTCTTCATTGGATTCGTAGCCGATGGTATGTGGTGCCAACTCCGCGGAGCTTCCGGCAGCAAGCGTCGCCAGGGTGGTGTTGCGCCAGAGGCGCGATTTTCCCTCGTCTGCGCTGACAGTGATCGGCAGATCCGTGTAATTGGACATGTACATGGTTCCGGTCAACGCGTTCTCGGGCAGGCCGCCGCCGTTGGCCTGGGCGGCGAACCGTGGATCGCGCCACGTCCCGGTCCACTCCGTGCTGGGGTCGATCTTGCCGTGGGCCCAGGTCTCCTTATAGGACGTGATGGTGCGGCCCGCCGCTCCATCGACGGGCGACGGCTCCATCCGTGTCCGCCAGTACATTTCGTTGCCGGAGAGGAACTGCAGATTCACGCCGGCGTCGCGTGCTGCCTCCACATTGGCCCGCTGGGCGCCGGACCAATATTCGTCGTGGCCCACGGAGAGGAACACCTTGTGGTTGAGGAGTTGGGCGCCGTTCCGGTCAGTGTCCACCCCGCTGATGTAGCTGACGTCGTAACCGTTCTTCTCCAGGAAGCGGACCAAGGGATACTCGTTGCTGAAGAAGAAGTCGCGGCCGTCAATTCCGCCCCGTGTATCGACCGGCCGGTTGTAGCTGATCTTGTAGGCCCGGCCGTTCTGGGCGCCATGGTAGAAATCCGAGCCGCCATAGCCGTTGTAGGCCTGCCAGGATGTGTCGGAAGTCTGGAAGACGACGTCGGACCGGCTGCCGTCCGAGCGGACCACGAAGGTGATGTGGCTCTGGCTGCCGTTATCCGGCCGGGTCAGCAGGGCCACGTACACGCCGGAAACTGCCGTTGGCGGGACCTGCCAGGTCGCGGACACCGCCCACGTTCCGCAGTCGTAGAGTTCCGTGGTGACGTCGGAGAGGCACTGTGGCTGGGTCTGCCGGAAGGCCGACGGCGTGACGTCGGCAATCTTGCGGGCGCCGAGCCCCTGGTACCAGCCGGTCCGGTAGATGCCGATGGTGTAGCTGGGCGCGGTGGTGTCCACCTTGAAGTTGATGGGCTGGCCCGCATTGACACTGATCTCGGTGGAAAACCCCTGGATGTCCGCATCGCCGGCGCCGGTGATGTCCCATTCCGAGGGCGGGCTGCCGGGCTTCGAATTCTCACACGCCACGGCGTTCAGGAGCGGGGAGCAGGGATCCGCAGCGCTCGCGGCCGGCAGCAGCGCTGGCACGGCGGCAACGGGCAAAAGCGCTGCCACCAGGGCCACAGCCAGCGGGAGAACGACCCGCCGGAGCGATTTCAGTGTGCGGCCGGCTGCGAGAACGGACATGTGAACTCCTGAGTGAGTGCGGCGGTATCGGGGCCGGCACGTGATGTGCCGCCCTGTGCCGCACCCCCCAGGGGCAGCCAACCAAAGTTTTCAATTGTCCCTGCTGTACACCTGCACTGAATTGCCGGCCACGCGCCCCCAATGCGCTCCCGGCAGAACACGGAACCACCCGCGTTCTGCCCCGTCGGTCCGGCGTGAGCCCGCCGGCCCGAGTTGTCCAGCAACTCTTCGCGCCAGCCTATGGTTGGGCTCGGAAACGCCGCAAAGGATTTCCTTGGGAAAAGCCTAAATCCGCTGAATTTGGCGTGGTGGCGGTAGATTTAGGGCAGGAACAGCCGTTTCCGCCAGCCAGGAGATCCGAAACACCTTGCACCTCAAAAGCCTGACCGTCCGGGGATTCAAGTCCTTCGCTTCGGCGACGACCTTCGAATTCGAACCAGGTGTCACCGCTGTGGTGGGCCCCAACGGTTCCGGCAAGTCCAATGTGGTGGATGCCCTGGCCTGGGTGATGGGCGAGCAGGGCGCCAAGACCCTTCGCGGCGGCAAGATGGAAGACGTGATCTTTGCGGGCACGTCCGGCCGCCCGCCGCTGGGACGCGCCCACGTCTCACTCACCATTGACAACAGCGACGGCGCCCTGCCGATCGACTACAGCGAAGTCACGATTTCCCGGACCCTGTTCCGCACCGGCGGCTCGGAATATGCGATCAATGGCGCCGGCTGCCGGCTGCTGGACATCCAGGAACTCCTGTCCGACTCCGGCCTGGGCCGGGAAATGCATGTGATCGTCGGGCAGGGGCAGCTGGACAAGGTGCTCCACGCCACCCCCGAGGACCGGCGCGGTTTCATCGAAGAAGCCGCCGGCATCCTCAAGCACCGCCGCCGCAAGGAAAAGACGGTCCGCAAACTCGAAGCCATGCAGGCCAACCTGGCACGGCTCAGCGACCTCACCGGAGAAATCCGGCGGCAGCTCACGCCTTTGGGCAAGCAGGCGGAAGTCGCGCGGCGCGCCCAGACCGTTCAGTTCGACGTCCGTGACGCGCGCTCCCGCCTCCTCGCAGACGACCTGGTCCAGCTGCAGTCGGCCCTGGCCCAGGATGTAGCCGACGAAAGTGCACTCAAGGCCCGCCGCGGCGTCGTCGGGCAGGAACTTGAGCTCGGCAGGCAGCGGCAGGCCACGCTGGAACAGCTCGCCGCCGACGCCACGCCCAAACTCACCGCCGCCCGCGACAACTGGTACCAGCTCTCCGCCGGGCGGGAACGGCTGCGGTCCCTCGGCTCGCTCGCAGAGGAGCGGCGCCGGCTGCTGGGGGCCTCGGACGACGTCCCTGATTCCGGCCGCGACCCGGACAAGCTCGACCGGCAGGCCGCCGGCGTCCGGGCGGAACAAGCCGGGCTGGAGCGCCAGATCGAAGAGCGCCGCAGCGCCCTGGACGCCGCCACCGCCGGCAAGCAGGAGGCCGAAGACGCCGCCGCCGCCGAGGACAAACGGCTCGCGTCCCTGCTCCGCGCCGCTGCCGACCGCCGCGAAGGCCTGGCCAAACTGGCCGGGCAGGTCGGCGCCGCACGCTCCCGGGTGGAGTCGGCCCAGGCGGAACTCGGCCGGCTGCGGGAATCCCTCAAGTCGGGGGAGGAGCGCCGCAGGCGGGCCCACAGCGAGTTCGCCGCCCTGGAATCCCAGGTTGCCGGGGTCGAGGACGGCGAGGAAACCCTCGACGCCGACTACGAGGATGCCGCCGCGGCTCTCGACGCCATCATGGCCGAGATCGATGCGCTGAAGGCGTCCGAAGGTGAGGGCGAACGGGAACGCGGCGCCCTCATTGCCCGCCGCGACGCCCTCGAGCTCGGCCTGAACCGCAAGGACGGCTCGGACCATGTCCTCGGCGCGGGAATCCCCGGGGTGCTCGGCTCGCTGTCATCCATGATCACGGTGGAGCCTGGCTTCGAGACCGCCATCGCCGCGGCCCTCGGCACCTCCTCCGACGCCGTCGTTGTGCAGGACGGCGGGGCCGCGGCCACCGCTGTGCAGAGGTTGAAGGATGACGACGCCGGCCGCGCCGCGCTGCTGCTGGCGGGGGCACCCGCAGCCCCGCCGGAATCCGACGCCCAGCTTCCCGGGGGCGCACGGTGGGCCGCCCGCCTGGTCGCGGCATCCGGTCCCGGGGACGCAGCCTCCGGGCTGCCGCTGTCCGGACTGCTGGCGGGCATCGCCGTCGTCGAAGGACTGGATGACGCGGCGGAACTGATTGCCGGCCGGCCTGAACTGACCGCCGTGACCAGGTCCGGGGACGTCTTCACTGCGCTGACGGTGAGCGGAGGCTCCGCTAAGGCGCCCTCGCTCATCGAGGTGCAGGCCGCCGTCGACGACGCCTCCGCACGGCTTGCGACGGTGACCGCCGAACTGGAACGCCAGCGCTTCGCCCTCGCCGCCGCCCAAGCCCGGCGGGCCGCCGCGCAGGACCGCGCCGATGCCGCCCTGGAGAAACTCCACGACTCGGACGCCCGGCTCGCGGCCGTCGCCGAGCGGCTGGGGCACCTGAACTCCGTGCTGCGCAGCGCCGTCGGCGAAAGCGACAGGCTCGCCGCCTCCCTTGCCAAGGCCGAGGCCAACATCGTCACCGAACAGGAAGCGCTCGCGGCTGTGGCGGCCCGGCTCACCGCCGCGCAGGAAGCACCAGCCGAGGAGGAACCCAGCCCGGAACACCGCGACGCCCTCGCGCTGGCTGCTTCGCTGGCCCGCACCGCCGAAATGGAAGCCCGGCTCGCCCTGCGCAGCGCCGAGGAACAGCTCACCGCCACCCGCAACCGGGCGTCAGCGCTCGAACGCGCCGCCGCCACCGAACGGCGCGCCCGTGAGGAGGCGGCCGAACGGGCCCACCGCCGCCGGCTCCAGGCCAAACGGGCCGCGGCCGTCTCCGCCGCCGTCGGCCTGGTGGTCGGTTTCATCGACGTCTCGGTGGAACTCGCCCGGCAGGAACGGGACAGCGCCGAGGACCGCAAGGAGCAGATGGACGGGGAGCTGGCCGCCGTGCGCAGCAGCAACGACGCGCTCGCCCGCGAACTGGCCGAACTGACGGACTCCGTGCACCGTGACGAACTGGCCCGCACCCAGCAGCGGCTCCGGATCGAAGTCCTTGAACTCAGAAGTGTCGAGGAGCTGGGACTGACCCCCGACCAGCTCGTGGCGGATTTCGGCCCGGACCAGCCTGTCCCCGTGCCGGCCGGAGAGTCGGCGGACAAATGGGCTGCCCTGCGCGCCCCGGTGGACGAAGACGGCCGAGAGATCGTGACCGGCAAACCCTTCGTCCGCGAGGAACAGGAGAAGCGCCTCAAGCGGGCAGAACGCGACCTGTCGGCCCTGGGCCGGGTCAACCCCCTGGCGCTGGAGGAATTCGCGGCCCTCGAGGAACGCCACCAGTTCCTCAGCACCCAGCTCGAGGACCTCAAATCCAGCCGAAACGACCTGCTGGACATCATCAAGGAAGTCGACGAGCGGGTCCAGAAGGTTTTCGCCGAGGCTTTCGAGGACACCTCCGCGCAGTTCGTCCGGATCTTCGCGCGGCTGTTCCCCGGCGGTGAGGGCCGGCTGGTCCTCACCGACCCCTCGGACATGCTCACCACCGGGATTGAGGTCGAGGCGCGCCCGGCCGGCAAGAAGATCAAGCGGCTCTCGCTGCTCTCGGGCGGCGAACGGTCGCTGACCGCGGTCGCCCTGCTGGTCGCGATCTTCAAGGCCAGGCCCTCACCGTTCTACGTGATGGACGAGGTGGAGGCGGCCCTGGACGACACCAACCTGGGACGGCTTATCACCATCTTCGAAGAGCTGCGCGAATCCAGCCAGCTCATCATCATCACCCACCAGAAACGCACCATGGAAGTTGCCGACGCCCTCTACGGCGTCACGATGCGCGGCGACGGCGTCTCGACCGTTATCAGCCAGCGCCTCGGCGCCCAGGTCTGAGGCACGCCCGCCTGGGTTTTAGGCTCCGCAGGGGCTTTCCGGTTTGTGAGAAGCTAGGGGAGTGAACGACATCCTCCCCATTCTTCTGCCCATTCTCGCCGCCCTTGTGGTCCTCGGTGCGCTTATTCCGGTCCTGATGAAGACCCGGAAAAACATCACCAACTACCCGGAAAAGCGTGACGAGAACGACCCAGTAGTGCCGGGTGCGGGCGGCGGAACCCTCCTCGAGGACCGCCCCGCGCCAGTGCGCGACCGCGTGTCACCGGACGCCGTCGACGTCGAAGGCCTGGAAACCGTCGAAGTCCCGGACAACGTCGCCGGCCTGGAAACCGTTCCGGTCGAGACGCCGCTGCCGGTGGCCGGCCGCCTGATCCGCTTGCGCGAACGCCTCGTCAAGTCCAACAACATCCTGGGCAAAGGCCTGCTGGCGCTGCTCTCGGCGGACAAGATCGATGAGGACGTCTGGGACGAGGTGGAGGAAACCCTCCTGCTCGCCGACCTCGGCACGGAGCCGACCCTGCAGCTCGTGGACGCGCTCCGCGAACGCGTCAAGGTGTTGGGCACCCGCTCCCCGGAGCAGGTCAAGGCCCTGCTGCGCGAGGAACTCGTCAAGCTCGTGGACCCGACGATGGACCGCAGCCTCCGGGTGGAACGCCACGCCGACAAGCCCGCCGTCGTGCTGGTGGTGGGCGTCAACGGCGTCGGCAAGACCACCACCGTGGGCAAGCTCGCCCGCGTGCTGGTCGCGGAGGACAAGGATGTCCTGCTGGGTGCCGCGGACACCTTCCGCGCCGCCGCCGCAGAACAGCTCGCCACCTGGGGCCAGCGCGTCGGCGTCCCCACCGTGAAGTCCGACGTCGACGGTGCGGACCCGGCTTCCGTCGCCTATGAAGCGGTCAAGGCGGGCATCGACCAGGAAGTCGACGTCGTCATGATCGACACGGCCGGGCGCCTGCAGAACAAGACCGGACTGATGGACGAGCTCGGCAAGGTCAAGCGCGTCATCGAGAAGCTCGCCGAGGTGGACGAGGTGCTCCTGGTCCTCGACGCGACCACCGGGCAGAACGGCCTGAACCAGGCCCGGGTGTTCGCCGAAGTCGTGAACATCACCGGCATCGTGCTGACCAAGCTGGACGGAACGGCCAAGGGCGGCATCGTGGTGGCCATCCAGAAGTCCCTGGGCGTCCCGGTCAAGCTGATCGGCCTCGGCGATGGCGCGGACGACCTCGCCCCGTTCGACGCCGAGAACTTCGTCGACGCCATCCTGAACTGAAACCGCCGAAGTACCGACTAAACCCGACTGGCTCCCAGTTGGTGCCGCCCGGATTTACCGGAACGGCGTCAACTGGGAGCCAGTGGCTTGTGGCGTCTAGTACTGGAAGTTCAGCACGGAGACCGTTCCGGCAGTCAGTTTGAACGTCTGCGTCTGTGAACCGTAGTTGAATCCCTCAACCGTGGCACGATCAGCGAGCGGGGTCGGCTCGGACTTGGCCCCGTCGATCACGGTGCTGTCCTCGGACGAATAGCTGGGACCGGACATCTGGGTCATGGTGCCCGTCAGCGCCCGCCCGGGCAGATTGAGCGTGACCTGGGTCGGGGCGGCCTTCTCGGGGTCGTTTTCGTTGACAACGACAACGCTGGTGCTTCCGTCGACGTTCTGCAGGGCGTAGGCGAACGCCAAGCCGCCACCCTTCGCATCCAGCTTCAGGAACTTCCCGCTCTCCATCTCGGCGACCATGGAGATGCCGAAGAAGTTGGCCCGCCCGGAAACATTTCCGTCCGGTTTCAGGTACGCCCCGCCGCTGCAGATGGCGGACATGGGGGGACCGCCCTTACAGGTAAGCATCGAGCTGTGGAAGCCAATCCGGGTTATCCCCAGTTGTGCGGCGTTGAGGGCATAGTCGACGGTCCAAAGGGCTGAGCCGTGGGTTCGTGATGTTTCATTGGAGCCCGGGCAGGCGGCGATCCCGGTCTCTGGAAGCCACACTTCCAGGCCTGCATCGCGGCCAGTCTTCAGCGCAGCCTGCTGGTAATCCTCGGCCCGGTCATGCATCAGCCGGCTCATCAGGTTTGCCATGGTCGGCGAGGCGAGAGGATCCACCACTCCGTCGCAGCTGTACAGCGGGTAGTTGTGGAAGGACAAGATCTTCTTCTGCGGGATGTCTGCATCGATGAACGGTTGCCACCATTTCTGGTCGTAGGCGCCCGGGCCCGAAATAGGCACGTTGGGTGCGACGGCGTTGATCGCGTTCGCGTACGTCTTGAGCTCCGCCAGGTAGTCCTCAATGTTGTAGCCGGCCTGGCGGACACCATTGGTCCCAAATCCATTGGGCTCGTTGCCGATGGTGAGGCTCAGTAGCCTGGGGCCAAAGATTTGTGCTGCGTGCTTGGCCATGTCCGCGGCCCTGGCAGGGTCGTAGTGGCCCAAGTCAACAGTGAGGGCGATCTTGGCATCGACGGCGTCCAGCAGCGTTTTCACGCGGGCCAGATCCTCGGGGCCCACAGCCCTGACAGGGTGTGCCTTGTCTCCCTTGTAATTGGACGGGATCGCCTCATTGGTGGAAGTCCAGTAGAAGCGGCGGTCGACGGCGTTGCCTCCGAACCGTAGCACCGGCTGGTCGGCTTCCCGGAACAGCTTCACCAACGACGCGTTGCCGCCGCTAAGGGCGGGGTCAGCCAGATCTGTGGCCTCCAGTGAGATTCCGACCATACCCTTGGCCAGCCGCGTGCCCACCAGATCCTTCGCGACGCTGATTTGCAGCGGTTCGACTGCTTCCAGCGGTGAACCGGGGGGAGGGCCGGGCTGCTCGTAGTACTTGACAGGCGGTGCCGGGGGCAACGTTTCCACCGGGGCGACGGCTGTGCTTGATGCCGGCGCGGGCGCCGGCGCCGCGTCGACCGTGGCCCCGGGTCTGAGGAAGAGAGCAAAGGACACCAGCACGGCCATGACGGCAATCACTGGGACCACGACGGCAGGACGGAGCCTCTTGCGCCTTGTTCCGGCCGCGGCGTTCTCCGGCGTGGGATCGGGCACGTGTTCGTAGGGTGGATCTTGGGATGGCATGACTAAGTACTCCAGCTTCTGGGTGGGTTCTCCCAACAGCCTAACCAAGTCCGTCGGTGAAGTTCGGCGCGGGGTCCCCCGACGTCGAACCGGGCCCTCATCAGGCGGTGCGGTGCCCGTCGGCCCGCGCGGGACGCTGGAAGGTCTCCCGGGCCATCAGCCAGCCTGCTGCGGCCGCGACGAGCACGCCGCCCGTGACGCCGAACGCCCAGCCATAGCCCAGCCGGTCCGCGAGGAGCCCGGCCAGCACCGGGCCGATGATCGCACCGCTGTCGGCCGTCATCTGGAAAATGGCGAGCACCCGGCCGCCGGAGCGCCCGTTGCCGATCACATCGGCCATGGCGGCCTGCTGCGCCGGACCCAGCAGCCCTGAGCCGATGCCGGCCACGGCGGTGGCCAGCAGGAACCACAGCAGTTCGTGCGTGAAGCCGATGGTCGCCGTCGCGATGCCCGTCACCAGCAGGCCGGAGATCATCATCGGTTTTCGGCCCAGGCTGTCCGCGAGTTTGCCCGAAAACGTCAGTGCCACCGCGTTGGCCGCGGCGAACACCGCCAGGGCCCAGCCCGCCGACTCCGGACCCGCATTCAGGGCGGCGACGGCGAAGAGGGGCACCGTGGCCATCCGCACGCCGAAAGTCGCCCAGCCGTTGGCGAAGCTGGAGAACAGCCCTGCCCGGTAGGCACTGTCCCGCAAGGCCTCGCGCAGTTCCATCGCCGGTGCCGTGCTCCCGCCC
>Ga0213837_1001740_pt1 | contig 10914 bp, 7 predicted proteins | sample SWPATP12_FD_160572 | JGI IMG/M metagenome (GOLD analysis project Ga0213837, IMG submission 160572) | Coastal seawater microbial communities from Marineland, Florida, United States - SWPA TP1 #2 | ecosystem: Environmental > Aquatic > Marine > Coastal | place: USA: Florida | collected 2016-08-06
TGATTTGTGGCCTCGGCTGATGGGCGGTTGTTTTCTGTTTTCAGGCAGTCTGGTGTGGCCCGTTGGTTCGCCTGGGTTGACGTCGGTTCCACTTCCGGTGGTCGTGCTGTTCGTCGGGACAGGATGAGGTCCACGATCAGCCGGTGGAAGGATCGAGCCCTTGGTTGAGCCGGCCGGTGTTCTCCACGAGAAGTGTCAGGAGATCCTTTTCCGGGGCTGATTCCGGGAGCAGGAGCTGGTTGCGGCGGGCGCGGGTGATGATTTTCCCGGCGGTCGCGAAGAGCCGGTAGCGCCAGCGTTTGATGTCCCAGGCCTTGGCGTGATGTCCGTCCGGGAGTGCGGCGAGCTGGATCCAGGAGACGAGATTGAAGGCCAGGGCGGCGATGTTTGCCCAGGCCTGGTTCGCGGCGAAGTCGAAGAACGGCAGCTTGCCCAGGCCGGTGTTTTTCAGGGTTTTGATCCTGTTCTCGCACCGGGCCCGGGCGCGGTGGCGGGCGTCCAGGAACGGTCCGTGCCAGCGCGGGGAGTTGGTCAGAAACGCGGTGATCCGGTGCCCGTCGACATCGAGCAGGGTCGGCTGCGCGCCGGGGTGCAGCGGCTCGGCGCGGAGGAATAAGTTCGTTCCTGGCGGGTATTCGGTGAGCGGGATGATGTCGGTGGCGTTGATGACCCATGCATCGGTCCGGTCGTTTCCGGACTGGTCCAGGGCCGGCTGCCAGTACTGTTTGTCGGTGATCCAGTCGATCATGTGTGCCTTGCCGAACGGGAGGGTGTAGCTGGTGGAGAACTGCACGCCGAGACTGTGCAGGTGCCAGAGGAACTTCCGTGAGGCCCCGGCACTATTGGTGCGGACCAGGACCTTCTCCCCGGCCAGGGCCCCGGCCTCGTTGAAGAAGCTCTCGGGCAGCTGGGCTGCGGCCGTGTGGAAGACCCGGATGTGGTCCTCTGCGCTGTTCGCTCCGGCATTGCCGGGCCGCAGCACCGCGGCGAGGATCTCCCCGGAGCCGTTCCCGGTCCCGTAATCGACGCTGGCGATGAACGGGGCAAACCCGTAGCCGCCCTTGTAGGTTCCGGCGACGTTTTCCTTATCGGAGTGCGAGGTCACCAGGGTCGCGTCGAGGTCAATGATGAGCGGGTCCGCGACTGTCGCGGACAGTGCCGGGTTCCGATCCCCGGCGGCGTCCCAGGCCCGGGTACGCAGGGCCCGGGTGAGGGTCTCAAATCCGTAGCTGAACAGCTCCGGGTTCGCCACTGTGCGTTCGAAGAACCGTGAAACGGTCGCGTTCGAGGGCAGCTGACCAAAGGCACCGGGCGAGGAACGCAGGATGTCCAAATCCGAGGCATGTTCGCCTCCGGCGGCGAGCATCGTTGCCAGGGATCCGAGGATTCTGCCCGAACGATGCCGCGCGCCGGAGGGAACCAACTGTCCAAGCCTTTCCTCGCACACCCTGCCGAAACCCAGGGCATCCATGAAGTCCGTGAGAACCTTGACTCCGGCATGGGAGACCAGCGACTGGCCGGTGAAAGTGACCGGGACGGACGGAAAAACACGGGTAGACTTTTGCATCGAAAGGGTGCTCCTTCGCTCGGCAAATAACGGTCTCGACAACCACTATTTTCCCAGTTCAGAGCACCCTTTCCCTGCTTAAACACACGCTCTCAGCGGCCCGTCATGAAAACCCCGGGCTAGTCCGCCCCTGCCGGGCCCACAGACCAACCATGCTTAACTGCGAAGGGCCGCTAATGCTCGTGGACCCGGCCGTCGCCGGGCAGGCACGTGAAAAACATGGATGCTGTACAGGCGCAAATGGGACTACGAGCCATTGGCCGCCATAGAATTCCACGTACGAATCCGCGGGGCACCCTGCGTGGGCTTCTTTTCGTGACGTTTCGGTCGGTCTTACTAATCCACCATGTCCGGAAATAATGGCCCGTCGTAATCCGGGATAGGAACCAGCGCCGCAGACGGCGGGCTTTTTTCGAGGGGCGCCGCTGCAATTGTTGTCTTCCGACTGCCTTCGCGGGTGTTGTCACGCCGCATCATCGCGATCACATCAATGGCGGGTGACGTGGCCGTTGGGGGGCAGACACGTGAAAAAGGCTGGCTGCTGGACGGGCGCAAATGGGACTACGAGCCATTGGCCGCCATAGAATTCCACGTACGAATCCGCGGGGCACCCTGCGTAGGCTTCTTCTCGTGTCATGTCGATCGGTCTTTCTCGCTAGGTAGTCAACTGTTGGGAAGGGTTCCGCCAACGGGGGTGCTGGCCCTGACCCTGGGATCTACAATCCCTTTCTCTAAGTGTGGAATGTGTCACATACGGTGTGCATCCGTGTCCATCACGGGTTTCTATACGGGAACCGGTACGGGAGACAGTACGGAGAGCTGGCGACCCGTCGCCGATGGACCATTGCACCTCGATGACACATCCATTGATATTCACATCGCGTGGATAAATCAGTGCGGCTGTTTGGGAAATAGTCTGTCGGCGTTCAAGCCCGCGGTGAAGGGCATTCAAGACTCCATCGCGTCGCTGAGCAGATCACCTGCCGGATTACCGCGCCGTAGCGTTTGGCCAAAGCTCCGTGAACTGACGGGGCGAGCCGTCGGCAGCAGTGTTCACCACTGTGTAGACAAATGGTTCTTTAGTCGAGCCTCTCTTTTCGAGCCTACGACGGTCTGCGACCAGAAGTACCCACTGGTTGGGTCCCCAGATAGAAGTCGGGACTGCCCCGGGTTTGCTTGACTCCTGACTTGTGAGGATTCGTTCCTTGCAGCAAGGATGTTCATATGCCTAAGCCTTTCCCCGCCGAGTTCCGCCGCGACGCGGTCGCCGTGGCACGGAAGCACGAAGCCCGCTCTCGCAGATCGCCAAGACTTCGAGATTTCCGAAGCAACCGTGCATAACTGGCTGAAGAAGGCAAACATCGAGGACGGCACCCGTTCGGGTGTGACGGAGAAGGAAGCCGCGGAGCTCAGGGATGCCAGGAAGCGGATCCGGCTGCTGGAGCAGGAGAACGAAATCCTGCGCCGGGCAGCGGCGTTCTTCGCCCGGGAGCTGCCCCCAAAATGAGGTTCCCGCTGGTCCTTGACCAAGACGTGCGACGGGATTCCCGTAGCGGTGGCCTGCCGGGTGTTTGGGTTCTCTAAACAAGCGTTCTACGCATGGAAGGCCGCGCCGGTCACGGAGCGTTACTGGTCCGATGCGCACCTGATTAACGCAGCGGTGGACGTCCACCGGGACGATCCTACGTTCGGGTACCGGTTTATCGCCGACGAGCTCGAAGACCAGGGTTTCAGCGCCGGAGAGAACCGGGTCGCCCGGCTGTGCAGCAGCCAGCGGATCTGGTCCGCGTTCGCCAAGAAACGCGGCCAGACACGCAAAGCCGGCCCGCCCGTGCACGATGACCACGTCCGGCGGAACTTCACTGCAACGGCGCCTGATGGCTCACGGACATCACCGAACACCGGACCGATGAGGGCAAGCTCTACCTGTGCGCCATCAAAGACGTCTACTCCAACCGAATCGTGGGCTACTCCATCGATTCCCGAATGAAAGCGTCGCTGGCAGTTTCCGCCCTTCACAATGCGATAGCGCTCCGGGAGCCGGAAGGAACCGTGGTCCACAGTGACCGCAATAAATGTAACGGGTAGGTGTGGATGACCGTGGTGAATTCAGTGTTGAGCACGGATGTAGGCCAAAGCCTTCTGAACGTATGTTGGGGACTGTGATCAGCGTCATAGTGGCGCTGAGGGTTGATGGAGGTCGATCATGTCGAGTTCAGTCGGGTTGTTGGTGACCCTGAAGGCGAAGCCTGGCAAGGAGATGGACTTGACTGAGTTCCTCCAGTCCGCTCGGGACTTTGTTGTCGCAGAGCCTGACACGTCCACTTGGTATGCCTTCAGGATCAATGCCAACCAGTTCGGAATTTATGACACGTTTCCCGGTGAGGAAGGTCGTCAGGCACATCTCGCTGGGAGGGTTGCCAAGGCCCTTGGAGCTAAGGCGGATGAGCTTCTCGCTTCCCCGCCCTCGATTCAGCCCGTAGAGGTCCTGGCTTTCAAGTAACACCAGGTCTCGAAATCGTTTTTCATCGATATACCTCTTAGTAAAAAGGATGTAAGCATGGCAAATGAGCAGAACTCCAAGAAGCGCATGATCCTTAATGCTTTCGATATGAACTGCGTGGTGCATCAGAATCCCGGGATGTGGGCGCATCCCGATGATCAGTCCCACCGCTACAAGGACGTCGACTACTGGACGGACCTGGCAAAGCTCCTTGAGCGTGGGGGATTTGACACCCTCTTTATTGCAGATGTCCTTGGCTTTTACGATGTTTATGGTGGATCGCGTGACACCGCCCTTCGCACCGGGGCCCAGGCGCCTGTCGGAGATCCGGCCATCCCGGTGTCAGCGATGGCCGCTGTTACGGAAAGGCTGGGGTTCGGGATTACGAAGTCACTGACTTACGAACTTCCGTATTCTTTCGCCAAGACGATGACCACGCTGGACCACATCACGAAGGGCCGGGTCGCCTGGAATATCGTGACGTCGTATCAGGCCAGTGCAGCCGAGAATTTGGGGCTGGATAAGCAGATCCCGCATGACGAGCGTTACGCGGTGGCGGACGAGTTTATGGATGTTTGCTACAAGCTTTGGGAAGGGTCGTGGGAGGACGACGCCGTGGTTAGGGATAAGAAGAACCGTATCTTCACGGATCCGTCCAAGGTCCATGGCATCAACCACGAGGGGAAGTATTTCAAGGTTCCCGGCGCCCACTTGGGAGAGCCGAGTCCACAGCGCACTCCTTTCCTGTTCCAGGCCGGCACATCCAAGAAGGGCATGGAGTTCGCCGGGAAGCACGCCGAGGCCGTGTTCGTCATCGGCACCAGCCCGGAAGAGCTGCGCCCCACTGTCGACAAGCTGCGCCAGCAGGCCGCTGCGGCAGGCCGGGACCCCCGCAGCCTGAAGGTCATCGTGATGTTGACCCCAATCACGGCACCGACGGATGAGGAGGCCCAGGCCAAACTTGAGGACTTCAACCAGTACATAGACATGGACGCGGCACTGACCCTGTTCGGCGGCTGGACAGGCATTGATATGTCTTCCGCGCCGGCAGATCAGCCCTTGGAGAGCATGGAGAGCGACGCGATCCGGGCAATGATCGAAATGCTGACCGGCGTTGACAGTGAGGTTGTCTGGACCAAGGAGGTGCTTGCGAAATGGCTGTGCATTGGCGGTTTTAGCGCTTCAGTGGTTGGGTCGCCGAAAACCATCGTCGATGAGATGGAGCGGTGGATGGAGATCGCCGATGTTGACGGCTTCAACCTTGGCCGCGTCATTGCCCCCGGTACCATGAAGGACTTCGTGGACCTGGTCGTTCCCGAACTGCGCAAGCGGGGTCACGTGCCGCAGGAACCGCTCGCTCCCATGACTCTGCGTGAACGTCTCACAGGTGACTCTCGACTCCCGTCAGAACACGCCGGCGCCCAGTACAGACTGGGTGCTGCAGCGTCCGTTCCCCGATAAAGTCAAGACACTATTGAGGTGACCTATCGTTCCAAGGATGTCCAATCCGCCCCGCGGCAGGTCGGATTGTGTCACGTTGAAGTGCACACAGGTTTCTTGGGAGCGTTTAGCCGCCGGCGGCCACCGATCGGAGGATCGGTGGCCGCCACTCTTTCCGGGCTCAGCTGTTCTACGACGGGACTCGACATCTGTCAGCTCCGGAGAGAAAGTGAAATATAGCTGCAGAGCAATTCGGCTTCAATCCAGACGCACGCAAGGTGCTAGCGGAGTGAGTCCAACGCCGGCCGGAATGTGCGTGCCGCAAAAGGCATAGTGTTGTTGGCGGCCGCACTCGGTCGCTCTGCACGTGCCTAGACTTTTCCGATCAGATCGAACTGCGCATGCTACCGGTTGAGGGCTTTCCGGTTGATTGTGAAGTTGACCTGCCACACTCGGGGGTTCAGAGAGGAATCCATCAATGCCGGTAGAATATACGCAACCGAAATCCGGGTCGATCCGTGATCGGGGTGTCACCTCCAGGGAGTGGGAGGTGCTTCAGGCAGTTCTCGACCATCTGTCGAACGCCGAGATCGCTGCGTCCTTAGGTATCAGCGTGCGTACGGTGGAGAGTCATGTCTCGAATCTCTTGACGAAGTTCGAAGTCCCTGACCGCGCAGGGTTAGTGGCTGCCGTGCGGGCCAACGAACAAGCTGTTCCAGTGCAAATTGAGGCTCCCCCGTCATTGCTGCGCATGGCCAACGCAGGCGAGTTCGTGGGCCGCGGTCCGGAACTCCGGCAACTGCACAATGAGTGGAGCGAGGTACAGGGAGGCGCGCAGCGTCTTGTGCTGGTCTCGGGCGATGCAGGCATTGGAAAGAGCAGGCTGGTTGCTGAGTTTGCGCGACAGATATCAGTTGCTGACCAACCATTGGTGCTGCATGGACGTTGCGATGAAGACGGGGCAGGCCCTTTTGAGGCTATCGGCCAGGCCCTCGCACCCTATCTCCGTGCCTGTGATCCGGTACGTCTAGCGGCGGAACTTGGTGACCTAGTTGACGAATTGGGCAGGATCGTTCCAAATTCCGGCCTGCGTTTAACAAGGGTTCCCGTGGATGCGATGCGCTCAGATCCTCACTTTATCCGTTCGCGGCTGTTCGACGCCGTCACCCGCGTTTTCCGTCAAGCATCGATGACTTCTCCGTTGCTGCTCGCAGTTGATGATTTGCACTGGGCTCCAGAGCCAACACTCCTTCTGCTCAGGCACCTTATGCAAAATGGGTTGCTGGAGCGGACACTGATTGTCTGCACTCTTCGCCCAGGGTACTTTTCAGACGCTTTGATCGACTTCTTGGCTGAACTGCGGCGGGCTTCAATGCCGGTTCAAATTGAGTTGGGTGGATTGCATCGGCTCGAGGTTGCTCAACTGTTGGGTGCAGATGTTGGGTCGCCCCTGTCCCGGGATGACATCTTCTCTGAACGCCTGGCCTATGACATCTTCTCTGAAACACGGGGAAACCCGCTGTATGCAGGGGAACTGATCCGTAGTCTGGGGGAGGATAGTGGCCCGAGATCGGCGGGTAATGCAGATGTACCTCACGGAGTAAAGGACATCGTTGCGGCACGCGTCCGGCGACTCAAGCAGGAGACGCAGACCATGTTGGGGATGGCCGCCGTTTTAGGTCAGGCATTTGAACTAAGCGTGCTGCAACGCCTCGCCGGGGTAGATGATCAGACTCTCCTGGAGGGAGTGGAGGAAGCAACGCAGGCGCAGCTTTTGTATGATGTCACGGGGATTTCTCCGGGCGCTGTTGAACGCTATGAATTTGTGCATGCCATCGTGCGTAAGGCAATAATTGAGAGCGTATCGCCAGCCCGGGTGCGTCGAATCCACGCCGCAGCGGCTGCCGCTCTGGAACAGTTGCATTCCCACGCCTTGGAAGAGCGGGCAGATGAGATCGCTCGGCACCTGGTTCAAGCGGGCCCGATTTCAGATAGCCAGAACATTGTGCGGTATCTCACTATGGCCGGCAGGGCAGCCCTGAATAGTTCTGCGGCAGAAGAAGGACTTCGCTATCTGAATCAAGCCATGGTGATTATGGATACGGCCGATGCCTCTGACCGTGCGGAACTGTGGTTCCAGCGCGGCTTGGCGTTGCGCATGGTAGGTCGGTGGCCGGACTCCGTAGCCTCGCTGCGCACGGCCCTGAACCTTTATGCAGAAGTGGGCGACATTAGCGCCATTTCCCGCACAAGTTGCGAGGCCACTCATACTATGTTTTGGTTTTTCCGGATGCAAGAAGCCCGCGATTTGGCAGCTTATGGACTCGAGAGGCTTGGCCGTCACGAGGGGGCGGAACGAGGAAGGCTGCTCGGTGCGTTGTCTTTTGCCCAGGCTTGGAGCGGTGAGTACGAATCAAGTGTGGGTAACATCCATGAAGAGTTGGAAATTGCGTCCCGGCTCGGGGATACAGAGCTTCGAGGGCATGGTTTGGCTATGCGAGCAATGCAACTTCCTGCATTCCTTGAGCACACGGACGCGGTCTCAGCCGGATACGAGGCTTTGGAGATACTACGCCACTCCGATGATGTCTGGACATTGACAAGCATGCTCGGTTTCTTGAACTACACCCTTGTCGGTTTGGGTCGCCTAGATGATGCCCGCGCGGTAGGCGCAGAACTTGCCCCAGTCGCGGTTCGGGTAGGCAACTATGCTGCCCAGCAGCAGCACACACGTATGAACGCCATGGTCGATTTCTTTCAGAACGGAAGTTCGGCCGCCCTTGAAAAGTTTGCGCGCAAGGATCTTGCATTCTGTCATGCCGTTGGGCTTGCAACACCTGAGCATTCGCTTGCGTGGCTTGGGTTAGCCAAATTTCTCGCCGGCGAATGGGAGGAGGCATTGGATGCATACTCAGCCGCTCTTGAGACAGAAGCGGAGACGGGCATGGTCGGGTGGGGATGGTCTGCCCTATTTGAGTTGCTCGCCTACATGGGAGATTCTCGGGCTGCGATGAATTTGCTTGAAAAAAATCGAAACACCTTTCCGCAGCTGGATAAGGCCAACACGTGCGGATCATGGGTAGCGGCGCTTACAGCCGTCGAAGGATTCGTCGTTTTGGGAGAGTTGGAACAGGCCGCCAAATTGCTTCCGGCAATCGAACAATGCATTCAGCGTACCGGGGTTGTGTGCATTGAATTCCGAGGCGGCCGCCTAGTCAAGCGCTCAGCCGCAATGGCCGCCGCGGCTGCGGGTGACTGGACTCGCGCAGAACGGTACTTCCGTGAGGCTCTTCATGATGCTGAAAACATCCCCCATGTAGTGGAGCGCGCCCACACGTTGAGATTTCACGGAAAGATGCTCCTTCAAACCGGTGAACAATCATCGTCCACTCGGGCAAAATCGTACCTTCACGAGGCACGCGCTGCATACAGGAAGCTCGCGATGCCCCGTCACGTTGCGATCTGTGATCTGGACCTCGAGCCGACCCAAGCCAGGAAGGGGCCCGGATCCAATGTCCCTGGCCTTTTCAGCTTTCTAACCAATCTGATGTATGGGGAGTGACTGAGGAGCGACATCTATTACGGAAACGGAACTGTAGCGAGGCGCTCATTGCTCTCCAGCGGCGCAAACAACGCACTGTTTGGGGCGGAGTCCCGAAGAATCTGCACCTCGACGGAATGTGAGATGCATCCACTAAAACGCAAGCATCGCCAGTCGGGCTTAATCATTGTCTAGGAGTGTAAATTGCAACAAGACCCAATGAAATGTATTCCTTCGCAGATTCCGCGGTTCCAAAGCAATGCGACCCACGGCTATCTCCAGATCACCGGTGTTGTTGACCATGGAGACCATCGTGGGCGGCTGATGGGCTTTCCCACGGCCAACATCGCTATACCGCATAGTGACGCGAACGCTGGCGTCTGGGCTGGCACGGTCCATCTCGGCTCTCTATTTAACAGATCGCTTTACGTTGCTGCCATATCAATCGGCGACCGGCCGACCTACTACTCGAAAGGTCAGAGTTTGCTGGAGGCAAATCTTCTAGACTACAGCGGTGATCTCTACGGGCAGACCCTTGTGGTGACGCTGCACACCCTGATTCGTTCACAACGCAAGTTCGCTGGCACGTCTGAGCTCGTGGACCAGATCCAGGACGACGTTGCCCGAGTCCGCGCCTGGGCCCTACGAACCGGCCTAGGCGGCCATCTCCGTGAGAATTAGGGGCTTGGGGTTGTATCTCTTCAAGGTTCAGGGGAGGTGAACCCCTGAGACGAGTGTCATGCCGCCGTCCGGACGACACTTCTCACGACGAGATAAGCAGTTGATTTGGATTTGCGAACCTTCCACCCCTCGTCCCCAAACCCTTACCCGCCAAAATTTCAGGTGACGGGTGGCGGGTGGCGGCCAGAGCGACCCGCCACTCTCTTGCCTCGGGAGGGGCGCCTTACGCTGCATTGAATTGCATCATCAATAAAACCAGTTACGGTGACGAACGAAACTTTTTGGGCCCTTCGCATTTAGGCATAGTTGGATTGTTTGATCCGATAGGGGCGGTGGCCGCCGGCGGCGAGTAAGCATCTGAGTCTGTAGCTGGTGAAGTTGCGGAAGCCGCGGGCGATTCGGCCGCCTGACTTGGCTCACGGGTTGTGGTCTCGCGATTGTGCAGCGCCCTGACCTGCGGTGATACTGGCAGGATTGTGCTTTTTCACGCACTAACCCGGGCGTTTCACGGGTTCGGGGCTGAAGGGTGTGTTTAAGAGGCGAAAAGGTGCTCTGACAAGGGAAAATAGTGGTGTCTAAGCCAATTTATCCCTGTCTACTTTCGGTAGACCCCCATTTTAAGAGGGCCCACTGTCCGAGATCCCCGCGGCAGCTCGTCGGCACCGAGCACTGCATCCGCGCGCGTGCGCCAGCGGCCATGATAACAAGACATAGAGTTAGTGATGTCAGGGTCTCTTTTGGTTTTGGTTGCTTGGTCGCCACCAATTCAACGAGGCCCTGACCTCTTTCCCGCCACACCACGCCGCACCGGCGAGGACCAACCCCGCGGCACCAGTCTCAAACCGCCCTAACCACGCTCATCTGCGAAGGGCCCGGTTACGCGACCAAATCACAGGCCCGGAGCGACGTCATTCGCTACATCGAGGGGTTCTACAACAGCCGGCGCCGTCACTCCGCGCTCGGTTACCGGCGGCCCAACGAAGTCCACTATGGTAATCAACAGCCAGCCTTGACAGCGTAGAAGAATCCACTAATTCCGCTGTCCGAAATCCTCGTGGCAGCTCAGTACAGCTAGCCTCAATATTTCATGATGCTCGTTGATGGCCGCTGATTTGTGGCCTCGGCTGATGGGCGGTTGTTTTCTGTTTTCAGGCAGTCTGGCGTGGCCCGTTGGTTCGCCTG
>Ga0213837_1001742_pt1 | contig 10902 bp, 9 predicted proteins | sample SWPATP12_FD_160572 | JGI IMG/M metagenome (GOLD analysis project Ga0213837, IMG submission 160572) | Coastal seawater microbial communities from Marineland, Florida, United States - SWPA TP1 #2 | ecosystem: Environmental > Aquatic > Marine > Coastal | place: USA: Florida | collected 2016-08-06
TCCGACAAAGAGGCAGGCCCGGAACTTGACCTCTCCCTGTACTCCCAGAAAATCTGGCGGGAGGACCTCGCAGAATTTGCGGACCTCTTTGAGTTTGAATCAAAAGGTGGCCTAGTCGTCGCCGCTTCAGAACGCAGCGCTCAGTCGCTTCACGACCTGACGGAACGCCAGCGCGCGAGCGGCATCCAAGTCACAAATGTGTCCGCGGATTCCCTGACCGATTACGAGCCCCACATTTCCAAAAAGCTCACCGCGGGTGCCTTCTACCCGGAAGATGCCCAGGTACAGCCCATGCTGGTCGTCGCGCACTTGCTCAGGCTGGCCCGCGAACTGGGGGCTTCTGTGCACACGCGCACACCGGTTACCGGCTTCATCCGCAGCGGCACCACCGCCATCGGCGTGCAAACCCCCCAAGGCGACTTCCTCGCGCCTTCCGTAGTCAACGCTGCCGGGACGTGGGCAGGAAACATCGCCGACCTCGCCGGGGTCCATCTGCCCGTCTTGCCGCGGCGCGGGTTTGTGCTCGTCACCGAACCCCTGCCCGTCACTATCCACCACAAGGTTTATGCAGCCGAATACGTTGACAACGTCTTAAGCTCCGACGCGGGTCTGCAAACATCCCCCGTGGTTGAGGGCACCGACAGCGGGACGGTGCTGATCGGATCATCCCGTGAACGGGTGGGCTTCGACCGCACGGTATCCCTTCCCGTCCTGGCAGCACTGGCCAAGAAAGCCATAGACCTGTTTCCAATCCTGGAAGATATCAAGGCTATTCGGCATTACCACGGATTCAGGCCATATTGCCCAGACCATCTTCCTGTCATCGGCCCTGACCCCAGAGTCCCGGGGCTTTGGCATGCCGCCGGCCATGAGGGAGCAGGCATTGGGCTGTCAGCCGGCACCGGGAAGCTTATCGCGCAAAGCATCATGGGAATCAGCACGGACCTCCCCTTGGCTTCCTTCGCTCCAGAACGATTCGAACAGGTACTGACATGAACAACAACGACGAACGTCTGATGGACTGTGACGGTGCCCCATTGCCCTACGAACCGGGCCAAAGCATTGGCGCAGCGTTGATGAACGCTGGAATAACCTCATGGCGTACGACCCGCAAGGAAGGCAAGTCCCGCGGGCTCTTCTGTGGCATCGGCGTTTGCTACGACTGCCTTCTTACGGTCGACGGCCAAATGAACCAACGCGCATGCGTTGTCCCGGCATCATCGGGAGTGAAAATCGAGACCGGCGGACGCGTGCTCAAAAGTACGGCAAGCCGGGAAGAGACGGAGAGGGCCGCACGGCCGGAGGAATCACATGACTGACCGCGTCTTCGACATCGGCGTTATCGGTGCCGGGCCGGCAGGCCTGGCCGCCGCTACCGCGGCTGCATCCGCCGGCTTGTCGGTTGTGCTGATCGACGCCGGCTCCCAACCCGGGGGCCAATACTGGCGCCACCCGGACGAGCAGCAAGTGGGCGAAACCGACCACGCCGGACACCACGACTGGACGACCTTCGCCACCATGCGGTCTGCGCTATACGCCGCCATGGAAGCCGGGCACATCAGCTACCTTCCCGACACCCAGGTATGGCTGATCGATCCGGTGAAGGAAACTCAGGCGAGGCGAACCCTGCGCCTGACCAGCTCCTACAGCGCAGGACCCGAACAACACAACGCGCAACCAACGGACGTGCGCGTCGACAAGGTCATTCTTTGCCCTGGGGGGTACGACCGCCAGTTGCCGGTACCGGGCTGGGACCTTCCCGGCGTCATGGCCGCAGGCGGCATACAAGCCCTGCTCAAGGGCAGCAGGACCGTTGCCGGACGTCGCGCAATTATCGCTGGAACTGGACCATTCCTGCTGCCGGTAGCCGCAGGTCTTGCAGAAGCCGGAGCCGAAGTGGCGTCAATCTGCGAGGCGGGTGCGATCCGAAACTGGCTGCCCCACGTCGCGGCCGCAGCACAGGTACCGTCCAAGGGTCTCGAAGGGGCGCAGTATGCGGCCCTGATGGCAAAGCACCGCATCCCGTACCGAAGCCGCACCATCATCAAGGCCATCCACGGCGAAACATCTGTTGAAGCGGTAACCACCTGCAAAGTTGATTCATCCGGAACCCCAATTGCGGGAACCGATCGGCGTTATGAAGTGGATCTTGTCGGACTGGGGTGGGGTTTCACGCCATCCCTTGAGTTGCCGGTCATGGTCGGCGCCCAAACCCGACGGGACGTCGACGGGTCGCTCGTGGCAGTTGTCGACGACCGGCAGCGTTCAGGCATATCCGGTGTCTACATCGCCGGTGAAGCCACGGGCGTCGGCGGCGCATCGATGGCCGTCGCGGAAGGACAGCTCGCCGCCCTGACGGCGGCAGCAGATTCGGGGCGGCCGATTTCGTCCCGCGATGTCTCCAGACTCCAACGGAAGATCAAACGCTTCCGCGGGTTTGCTGTTGCCATGCATACCGCCCACCCAGTGCCCGAGGCCTGGACGGACTGGCTGGAACCTGAAACGGTCGTCTGCCGCTGTGAGGAAGTCAGCTACGGGGACCTTTGCGCTGCCCATGAACAACTTCAGGCGGACGACGCCCGCACACTGAAACTGGTCGCTAGGCCGGGCATGGGCTGGTGCCAAGGACGCGTCTGCGGCTATGCGACCGCAGGAATAGCAGCGAGCCTTTGCGGAAGAGAGCCGAGCGAAGAAGATCTCAGATCCCAAGCGAAAAGAACTCTCGCCTCGCCCGTCGCACTCAGCGACTTGGCCGCCCTGAACAACGAAACTCACCTCTAGCAGCGAAGGAACGCCGCTCATGCCAACCACAAGCACAGACCCCACAACCGAGGCCCAGCTCGAGAGCATCGTCGCGGCCGCGGCGGCAGCCTTCGATACCTGGGCGCGGACGTCCTATGCCGACCGAGGCAAGGTGCTGACTGCCGTCGCCGACGCCCTTGATGACCAGGCAAGTGTCTTGGTTCCCATCGCTGCCCGCGAGACAAACCTGCCGACAGGCCGGCTGCAGGGAGAACTCAAACGCACTACGTTTCAACTGCGCCTGTTCGCTGAAGTACTTGGTGAAGGTTCCTTCCTGGATGCGAGGATCGACCCCGCAGACGCAGAGTGGCCTATGGGGGCGCCCCGCCCCGATCTTCGCAGGCAGCTCGAGCCGGTGGGGCCTGTCGTGGTATTTTCGGCCAGCAACTTTCCCTTTGCGTTCAGTGTCGCGGGCGGGGACACAGCCTCTGCTCTGGCAGCTGGGTGCTCCGTCATCCTGAAAGCACACTCGGGTCATCCCGAACTGTCCTTGGCGACGGGCACAATCGTGGAGGAGGCCCTCGTCTCCGCTGGCGCGCCCGACGGGCTTTTCAGCGTGATATTCGGTACCCAGGCGGGCCGGAACGCCCTGCAGGATTCTAGGGTCAAAGCAGGTTCATTCACAGGATCCATTCCCGGCGGACGGTCACTCTTCGACCTGGCTAACTCACGCCCCGAGCCGATTCCATTCTACGGAGAACTCGGAAGTACCAACCCAGTATTCGTCACCCGCGCTGCATCAGCAGCCCGGGCGGACGAAATCGCGGCCGGTTTCGCCGGTTCATTCACCATGGGCGCGGGCCAGTTTTGCACCAAGCCCGGCGTGCTTTTCGTCCCGGAAGGTTCGTCGATTCCCGACAAGCTGCCTGGACAGGTCACCGTCCAGCCAGCAGCGCTGCTCAACAGCCGCATTCAATCGGGCTACGTGGAATCGCTGGGCAAGCTCGCCAGCTCATCGTCGGTTACCGCGCTCATCCGCGCAGACAACGCCCTGGCCGACCCGCCGGCACCAACCCTGCTCCTCACCACCGCCCAGGAGGTCATGCAACACCAAGACGAACTCCTTGCCGAATGCTTCGGCCCGGCTGCTCTAGTGGTCACGTACCAGAGTGAGGATCAGCTCCTGGCCATAGCCAACGACCTGGAAGGCCAGCTGACAGCGACAGTGCAAGGTGAGGACTCAGACGACGTGGCAGAACTGGTGCGCGTTCTGGCCAAAAAGGCAGGTCGCATTCTCTGGAACCAATGGCCAACCGGAGTTTCGGTGACGTACGCCCAGCAACATGGCGGACCATATCCGGCCACCACCTCGGCAGGGTCAACATCTGTCGGGACCGCGGCGATAACCCGCTTCCTCCGCCCCGTGGCGTACCAGAATTTCCCCCAGCACCTCCTTCCGGAAGCGCTTCAGGACGCCAACCCGCTCCGCGTGCCGCAACGAATCAACGGAAGCATCACGACCGCTTCATGATCCGGCGCCCGTAAAGAAGATACACATCGGATGCATTGATACTCGCCGGTACCGCCGGGCCACCGGCCCCGCGGTACCGGCGAGCCAGCCAAAGGAATATCTTGGAGCCCACCTACCTGGCCACAGCCACACTGGCCTCGGCGTTAACTGATGCCGAAGCCATAACAGAGCTCGAAAAGGCACTCCTGGGGGACATCGACCCTGAACAGGACGCTAAACGGCTATTCAGCCCCGCGCCCGACGGAGAGTTCCTTCTCATGCCCGCCGCCGGAACAGAATTCTCCGGCGTGAAACTAGTGACGATTGCGCCCCAGAATCCTGCCAAAGGGCTGCCAAAGATCCAGGGAATCTATACCCTTTTCAATTCACGGACCCTGGCCCCAGTGGCAGTCATGGATGCAGCAGAGCTCACACTCATGCGAACCCCCGCAACAACCGCTCTTGCCGTCAAACACATCCTGAATGCCAGCGCTCCCATACACTTCCCTTCGGCGAGATTCCCCGTCGAAACCGTCGTGATCTTTGGAACCGGGCCCCAGGCGTGGCGGCACATCCGGGCCCTGCAAACTGTTGTGTCCGCCAATACGATCGTCGTTGTAGGTCGAGATCCCAACAAAACCGAGTCTTTTGCGCAGTACTGCAGGAATGAGAACGTCCATGTGGAGGCAGGGGACGCGTCTTCGGTCGCATCGGCAGATGTCATCGTCTGTGCCACGTCATCCTCGACCCCGCTATTCGATAATGCTCTGGTCCAGAACCATGCTGTAGTCGCCGCAGTGGGATCGCACGGCCTCGACGCAAGGGAAATCGATCCCGAGCTGGCCCGCCGAGCCACCGTAGTTGTCGAAAGCCGCGCATCTGCCATGAGAGAAGCCGGCGATCTCATTCCCGCCCGGAGTGTCGGAGAGTGGCAAGAAACACCGCTGATCAATCTCGCCGAATTGGTTCAGGGCAGTTTCGAAATCAGGCCGGAAAGACCGACCCTATACACAGGGGCGGGAATGGCTTGGCAGGATCTTGTCATTGCCTCCGCAATTTATAAGCGCATCCCGGAAAACCGGTCTTAGCAATGTCAGGAACAATCATCGCAACCTCTGTGGGAGGAGAACCATGGCCGCATTCTTTCCTCACCTATCCGAAGTAAAAGACCTGAATATGCTGCAGACAGGTCAGGGAATTGAGGTTCGTCTCAATGGCGCACTGTTTTGTGAAGGCAAAGTTGAGCAGATGGATGCAGAACTGGGTGTGGTTTGGGTCCGGGATAGGTTCAACGAACGAAAACTGCTGAACTCACCTGATTTCAGTTTTTGGCGCTACGTCCTTTGACACGTATTGGCGCATAGGCTGGTCACATTCGCCCGCAAGGCCGCCTGGGTCTGGGTCTTGCTGATGCAAAGAAGGAAGCGCTGTGAGAACAGGCAACAACAAACTGGTGGCCGAGTCCGCGTCACACCCTGGGAACTGCCTGAAGTGCGGGCATTCTGCCCCATCTCGAAGTCTCTATGAGTGGGCTTGGTTCGCCTCGATGGTCGGAGCGAGCCCCGGAGTCTGGCAGTGCAGAGTGGGCGGCGCTGAAGGCAGCTCCTGCCCCTGTGTCGATCCCTGCCATTTACGCAGCGACATATAGCCATAAAGTTTTTCGCTGCATGGCGGACAAAACCACCCTAATGAGGGTTCAAACAAGAAAATTCCCATACACATTTGTGGCACGTCCCATGATGAAATTAAGCGTCATTGACACTTCTTCATCAGGCATGCGAGCATTTTCTAATGTGCAATGTACAATTGCACACTGATGGTCCGGAACTAAGCTGGCAATGACAATGGAGTCGAAGATGGTTGAGGCAGTAAGCCCTGGGAAAGTCACTTATTCACGTACGGGTGTGCCGGAGGCCGCTACGACCCTTGACGAAGGAGCTCGACTGTCAGCGGGGGAGCAGCACCACCTGATTCTCACGGCTGGCAGACCGGGCACGAAGTCGGCTGGCCATGTCATCGTTGACACGCTCGTGGCCCACGGCATCAAACGGGCTCATGTCGTACCGGGAGAAAGTTTTCTGGACGTCCTGGACGGGCTTCATGATTCACCCATCGAGACCATCGTTTGCCGCCACGAAGGCGGGGCCACGTACATGGCGGAAGCCGACGGCAAAATGAACCAAATACCCGGCATTGCCATGGTCACCCGCGGACCGGGCGCGGCCAACGCCCACGTCGGCCTTCACACCGCATGGCAGGACTCCACACCGATGGTGCTGTTCGTCGGACTTATCCCCTTCGCCCACCGGGACCGGGAAGCATTCCAGGAATTCGACATCAAAGCCTGGTTCGACACCGGCGCCAAACGCGTCATGGTCTTGGACCACGCCGACCGGGCCTCCGAAATCGTTGCCGAAGCCCTGTTCGCGGCCATGAATGGCCGGCCCGGCCCCGTTGTCATCGGGTTACCCGAAGACGTCATCCGGCAACAGATCTCCGCCGAACTCCACCCGCCCATTCCCGTGGCAACCGGAGGTATGACCTCGATGGATTCCGATGCCCTGGCCACCGCCCTGGCCAACTCGAACAAGCCGCTCTTTGTCACCGGCGGCAACGATTGGACCCAAAAAGGTGCCGACCAGCTCACCCAATGGCTGGAAAAGCACCACATCCCCGCAGCCGCCGAATGGCGCACCCAGGGCACCGTACCCTTCAACTCCCCGTCCTACGTCGGCCCTATAGGCTACGGACGCCCAAGGCCCACGTACGACCTGCTCGAAGAAACTGACCTGCTGATCTTTGTCGGCACTGTCCCAGGCGACGTCATCACCGACGGGTTCCTGTGCCGCCAGGACTGGTCCAAGAAAAACTTCCTCGTCACCATCGACCCCTCACTCCGCGGCCGCTCGGGTCCGGTCTCCTACCAGATCGTCGCCAAACCCGACGTGTTCATCCGCGACCTCGCCAAGATCGAACTCCCCGTCAAGGACGAATGGAAAGCCTGGACCGAACGAATGCGCGGCGAACAGGAAACTTTCTCAGCCCTCCCCCCGGCGACGACGAACGGCCCGGCCCGGATGGACACCCTCATGGCGAACCTCGTACCCACCCTGCCCGCGGATGCCATGATCACCCTCGGCGCCGGGGAACACACCAACTGGGCGCACCGCTACTTCCCCACCCAGCGCTACGCGTCCATGATCAGCGCCCGCAACGGCTCCATGGGCTACTCCGTCCCCTCCGCCATCGCAGCGTCCCTGGAATACCCCGGCCGGCGCATCGTCACTATCGCAGGGGACGGCGAATTCCTCATGAACGGCCAGGAGCTCGCCACCGCAGCCCAGTACGGCGCGACGCCCCTGGTCATTGTTATGGACAACCAGGAATACGGCACCATCCGCACCCACCAGGAACGCCACTATCCCCACCGGGTTTCGGGAACCCAACTCAGGAACCCGGAGTTCGCTCTCATGGCGCAGGCCTTCGGCGGCTTCGGCATCAAAGTCGAACACGATCAGGATGTTCCCCAGGCCCTAACTGCTGCGCTTAAAGCCATCGACGAAAACAACGTCTTTGCGCTCATCCACCTCGTCGTGGAACAACGGGTCAAGGCCTACTAAATAGGCCATATCCCGTCAGCAGCCCGCTACCGCTGGGCGCTCCAAGCCTTTCAAAATTTCTATGAACGGATTGATAAACATGGTTGTCCCCGCACTGGCCGAGTTGGATCTGCTGGACGCAGTCCCCACAGGGCTGCTTATCAATGGTGAATGGCGGGCCGCCGCTTCCGGCAAGACGTTCGACGTCGAGGACCCTGCCACTGGCAAAGTCCTGTTGAGCATCGCTGACGCCGGCGCCGAGGACGGTGCCGCAGCACTGGACGCTGCCGTGGCCGCTCAGGAATCCTGGGCGAAGGTACCCCCGCGCGAACGCGGCGAGATCCTGCGCCGTGCCTTTGAGATGGTGACCGAGCGGGCCGAGGATTTCGCGCTCCTGATGACCATGGAGATGGGCAAGCCGCTGGCCGAAGCCCGTGGCGAAGTGACCTACGGCGCGGAGTTCCTGCGCTGGTTCTCCGAGGAGGCCGTCCGCGCCTTCGGACGCTACTCTGTCTCCCCGGACGGCAAGTCCCGCCTGTTGGTCACCAAGAAGCCGGTGGGCCCCTGCCTGCTGATCACGCCGTGGAACTTCCCGCTGGCCATGGCCACCCGCAAGATCGCGCCCGCCGTGGCCGCGGGCTGCACCATGGTGCTGAAGTCCGCGAACCTCACGCCGCTGACCTCGCAGCTGTTTGCCGCCGTTATGCAGGAGGCGGGCCTGCCCGCCGGTGTCCTGAATGTCATTCCCACGTCCACGGCAGGGGCCACCACCGGTCCGCTGATCAAGGATGCCCGGCTGCGCAAGCTCTCCTTCACCGGTTCCACAGAGGTGGGCCGCCGCCTGCTGTCCGACGCTTCGGAGACGGTCCTGCGGACCTCCATGGAGCTCGGCGGCAACGCCCCGTTCGTCGTCTTCGAAGACGCCGACCTGGACGCCGCCGTCGCCGGGGCCATGCTGGCGAAGCTGCGCAACATGGGCGAGGCCTGCACCGCGGCCAACCGGTTCATCGTGCACGAGTCCGTGGCCGCCGAATTCGTGGAGAAGTTTGCCGCGAAGATGAAGGAAATGAGCACCGCCCGCGGCACCGAACCCGAGTCCAAGGTCGGCCCGCTGATCGATGCCAAGAGCCGGGAAAAGGTCCACGAACTGGTGTCCGACGCCGTCTCCTCGGGCGCCAAAGCAGTGCTGGGCGGGAGGCCCGTGGAGGGCCCGGGTTACTTCTACCAGCCCACCATCCTCTCCGGCGTCAGCGAAGGAACCCGCATCCTGTCGGAAGAGATCTTCGGCCCGGTTGCCCCGATCATCACCTTCAGCAGCGAAGATGACGCGGTCCGGCTGGCCAACAACACCGAATACGGGCTGGTGGCCTACGTCTTCACCAAGGACCTCAACCGCGGCATCCGGATGGGCGAACGCCTTGAGACCGGCATGCTGGGGCTGAACGCCGGCGTCATCTCCAACGCCGCAGCACCATTCGGCGGAGTCAAGCAGTCCGGCCTGGGACGCGAAGGCGGCTTGGAAGGCATCGAGGAATACCTGTACACCCAGTACATCGGCATCGCCGACCCCCACAGCAGCTGACCGCTCGTGGGGCCCGCCCATATGGGCCTAATGACCGGTCAGGGTCCCGCTACCTCGCAACTGCGGGACCCTGACCTCTTTACGGGCTTCGGTATCCATAAAGCCGATAAACGAAGCAAAGGAGCAGACTCATGAGTGGAACCATCGTCGTAGGGGTCGACGGCAGCGCGACGGCCAGGAAAGCCGCATTCACCGCGAGGGACCTAGCAATAGCACTTGGCAGCATCCTTCACGTGGTGTCAGCCTTCGACGGTGATCGAGTCCAGTTAGTCGGAAGCGGAAACAACCGGCAAGTCGTCTCAGACGCTGACAGCGCGGAAAACGTCGCCAAAACGGTGGCAGCCACGTTGGCCGGGGGGGACTACCATCACATACTCCGCTGCCCAGGGCAGGCCCGCAGATGCTCTCATTGCGGAAGCGATTAGGGTAGAGGCTCGGATCATCGTGGTTGGAAACCGGAGGATGCAAGGCATCGGTCGCGTGCTTGGCAGTGTGGCCAACAGCGTGGCACACAATGCGCCCTGTGACGTCTACATCGCAAACACCTATGACGTCGAGTAGCAATAGGGAGAGCCGCCCCGCCAGCTGGCCCATGGCACACGTCATCGCCGGGTAATTCTGTCTGCTGGGCCAGCTGCCGGCCTTCTAGGGCCTTCAGGTGGGAAGGCAGTGTCTGGGGGACTGAACCGGGGTGATGCCCCCAGCTTGATGGCCCATTCCGCCAGACTTGGCAGGGACAAAGTCCTTCCTTCAGGCCAGCGAAACAGTTCTTGCTCAGGCGGGAGCCCGGCAACAAAAGGCCTCCCAGTTGCGAGAGCGGGCGGGCCTTTTGTTGGTCTTGGTGCAGGCATTCATGACCAGCGCAAAATAAGTGGATCCTTCCGCTTCGCCAGGTCGATCAGCTGTGCCTTCGTCTCGGGATGAAGTTCATGGATCGGATTACGAGTCTTATCGCTGCTGATAATGCGGCCTTCCTTCATCAGAACCTTGGTGGCACGTAGGCCACACTGCCGATTCTCAAAATGGATGAGAGGCAGGACGGCTTCCCATTCCTGGACCGCCTTATCACGCTCTCCGGCATGAAAGTTGCTCACAATCCGACCGAGCTGGTCGGGAATCATGCAACTGCTCATCGTCCCCTGAGCTCCCGCATCCAGGTCAGGGATCAAGGTAATTGCTTCCTCACCGTCAAATAGCCCCGGCAGCGTGGAACCAGTCGTTGCCGCGAGTGCTCGCAACTTATCTGCAGTGCCAGGCATTTCAATCTTCACGTAGTTCACTTGCGGGACTTCCTCAGCGAGGCGCGCGATGAGTCCAACGGAAAGAGCAGTAGGACTCATCGGAGCGTCCTGAATCATCACGTCGATCTCCAACCCATCGGTGACTCGCTTGAAGTACTCAACGATGCCGTCGTCGTCGACTTTCATCGTCGCGCCGAAAAAGGGTGGCATCATCATGACCATCCCTGC
>Ga0213837_1001750_pt1 | contig 10866 bp, 11 predicted proteins | sample SWPATP12_FD_160572 | JGI IMG/M metagenome (GOLD analysis project Ga0213837, IMG submission 160572) | Coastal seawater microbial communities from Marineland, Florida, United States - SWPA TP1 #2 | ecosystem: Environmental > Aquatic > Marine > Coastal | place: USA: Florida | collected 2016-08-06
AGCCTGCGGAAAAGCGCGGTCTGACCGGTTTTCGATCCATAGGGTAGTGGCGCAATTGGTAGCGCAGCGGTCTCCAAAACCGCAGGTTGCAGGTTCGAGTCCTGTCTGCCCTGCGCAAGCTGTTCCGGTCTTCACCGGAACAAGCGCAGCAACCATGGTTCAGTTCAGAGCCGGGTATCCGACATCGCGAGGATGAGTGAGGATCAGGTGACCGAAACAGCTGCCAGCAGCTCCAAAGGCCGCCCCGCCAAGAATGCCCCCAAGGCAGGATTCTTCGCTCGGATTGCACTCTTCATCCGCCAGGTCATCGGCGAACTGAAGAAAGTCGTCGCACCCACCCGCAAGGAACTGATCAACTACACGCTCGTGGTGCTGGTGTTCGTGGTCATCATGATGGTGATCGTCACCCTGCTGGACCTGGCCTTCGGGACCGGAGTGAGCTGGGTCTTCGGCGGAACAGGCGCCACGGACCGCTAAGGCGACTGGTCCGCAGACTGCGTGGACCTCCGGGAAATCGGAGCTTCCGCGGAGTGTGCGGAATTGAGTCATTTAAATAGGCATGTTAGGCAATGAGGAAGCAGGAGACCAAGTGTCTGAGCAGGAGCTCGAGGTAACTGAGACTGAGCTGGATAAAGGCCAGGACGCCGTGGTGGAAGCCACGGATGAGTCCGAGGCTGTCTCCGCTGCGCCCGAATCCGACGCCGCCGATGAGACTGCTGACGAGGCCGTAGCGGCCGAGGAAACCGCAACCGGCGAAGAAGGCGACGCCCTCGCGGTCGCCGCCGCCGCGGCCGACGTTGACCCCGCCGAAGAGTTCAAGGCCAAGCTGCGCCGCCAGGAAGGTGACTGGTACGTCATCCACTCCTACGCTGGCTACGAGAACCGCGTGAAGGCCAACCTGGAGACCCGCATCCAGACCCTGGACATGGAAGATTACATCTTCGAAATCCAGGTCCCGATGGAGGAAGTCGTTGAGATCAAAAACGCTCAGCGCAAGGTCATCAACCGCGTCCGCATCCCCGGCTACGTGCTGGTCCGCATGGACCTGACCGACGCCTCCTGGGGCGCCGTCCGCCACACCCCCGGTGTCACCGGCTTCGTGGGCAACGCCCACAACCCCGTGCCGCTGCGCCTCGACGAGGTCTTCTCCATGCTCGCCCCGGTCTTCGAAGAAGAGCAGGCCGAGAAGGGCAAGCCGGTCAAGCACGCCGCCGCCGCGGTCGACGTCGACTTCGAGGTCGGCGAGTCGGTTATCGTCAAGGAGGGCCCGTTCGAGACCCTTCCCGCCACGATCTCCGAGATCAAGGTGGATTCGCAGACCCTCGTGGTGCTGGTTTCCATCTTCGAGCGCGAGACCCCGGTCACCCTGGCGTTCAACCAGGTCAGCAAGATCTAGCTTTACCCACAGACTTCGCCCCGGGCTGCCCGCTTAGCAGCCTTGGAGCGGCAGGCCGCCTCGCCATGGCGGCCAACAACCTGAGGCACGCTCCTGTGTCCCAGGACGTAATTGAGAGAAGGACCCTACATTGGCTCCCAAGAAGAAGGTCACCGGCCTCATCAAGCTGCAGATCCAGGCAGGTGCCGCCAACCCGGCCCCGCCGATCGGTCCTGCGCTTGGCCAGCACGGTGTCAACATCATGGAATTCTGCAAGGCGTACAACGCTGCGACGGAAGCCCAGCGCGGCAACGTTATTCCGGTTGAAATCACCGTTTACGAAGACCGTTCGTTCACGTTCATCACCAAGACCCCGCCGGCTGCAGAGCTCATCAAGAAGGCTGCAGGCGTCGCCAAGGGTTCGGCTACCCCGCACACCGTCAAGGTTGCCAAGCTGACCCAGGCACAGGTCAACGAGATCGCCTCCACCAAGATGGAAGACCTCAACGCCACCAGCCTGGAAGGCGCCGCGAAGATCATCGCCGGCACCGCCCGCTCCATGGGTATCACCGTCGAGGGATAATCCCCCACCGCTGATGCGGCGCCGGATCCCGGAAACCGGGGACGACGCCGGACAGCACCGCCGGGCGACCGGCACCACCTAAACATTGAAAGAGCGGGAACCCGGAACGGTCCAACCGGCCGGAATCCCGACTGTGGCAGGGCCCAGCGCGGTCCGCAGACCACAACTGCACAAGGAGAATAAGCAGCATGGCAAAGCGCAGCAAAGCATATGAGGCAGCCGCCGCCAAGATCGACGCGGAGAAGTTCTACGCGCCGTTCGAGGCAGTGACCCTCGCCAAGGACACCAACCCGTCCAAGTTCGACGCCACCGTTGAGGTCGCATTCCGCCTCGGCGTCGATCCCCGTAAGGCCGACCAGATGGTCCGCGGCACGGTCAACCTGCCGCACGGCACCGGCAAGGTCGCCCGCGTCCTCGTCTTCGCCACCGGCGACAAGGCTGAGGCCGCAATCGCAGCAGGCGCCGACTTCGTTGGTTCCGACGACCTGATCGAGAAGATCGCCGGCGGCTGGACCGACTTCGACGCCGCCGTCGCCACCCCTGACCTCATGGGCAAGGTTGGCCGCCTCGGTAAGGTCCTCGGCCCGCGTAACCTGATGCCGAACCCGAAGACCGGCACCGTGACCGCTGACGTCACCAAGGCTGTCAACGACATCAAGGGCGGCAAGATCGACTTCCGCGTCGACAAGCACTCGAACCTGCACTTCATCATCGGCAAGGTTTCCTTCGACGCCGTCAAGCTGGCCGAGAACTACGCAGCCGCACTGGAAGAGGTCCTGCGCCTCAAGCCGTCCGCTTCCAAGGGCCGCTACATCCAGAAGGCAACCGTCGCCACCACGTTTGGCCCGGGCATCTCGGTTGACCCCAACGTCACCAAGGTCCTGACCGAGGTCTAATCCTCGACGCGGCCCTGTCGCACAAGCAAAGAAAGGCCGTCCCGCTTCCGCGGGGCGGCCTTTTTTCGCCCCCAAGCGGCGGCTAGGCTGGCCCGGTGACTGCCGCCTACGCCATTGAACCCCTGCACCTGCCGGAAACGCTCGACGCCGCTGACGCTGCCGAGTTTGTCGAGTTCGGCCGGCTCTGCGACGCGCTCACCCGGGAAACCTGGGGCCATCTGGACCGGTCGACGCCGGCCGCCGGGCGGCTGCGCTACTGGCGGGACAACCCGTACACCCGCATGCGGCTCTTCTTCGTCCGCGTCGACGGCGAGATGGCGGCGAAATCCTGGGTCCGCTTCGAGCAGCAGGAAAACCGCACCAGCGCCCTCCTGCACGTCGCCGTCCGGGACGCCTACGCCGGCCGGGGGATCGGCCGGGCGCTGCTGCAGCACGCCGAGGCCCTCGCCGCCGCAGACGGCCGGACCGTCCTGATGACCTTCACCGAACATCCGGCCGACTTCGACCCGGAGGGCCCGGACGTGATGACCCCGCAGACCGGGACGGGCGCCGTGCCGGCCTCGGCCCGCGGTGTCCGCTTTGCCGCCGCCGCCGGTTACCGGCTGGAACAGGTCGAGCGGTACAGCAGCCTGGACCTCGCCGCCGCAGCCCCGGAACTGGACCGGCTCGAAGGCGAGGCGCTGGCGCGGGCCGACGGCTATGAACTGCTGCGCTGGACCGACCACTGCCCGGAGGAGTACGTCGACCAACTCGCGCAGCTCATGTCCAAGATGAGCACCGACGCCCCCACGGGAGGACTGAGCTACGACGAGGAGACCTGGGACGCAGCCAGGGTCCGGCACGTCGAGGACACCTGGAAGCAGGCCGGGAATGTCTCCCTGGTGACGGCCGCCCGCCACACCGGCACCGGTGAGCTGGCGGCCTACACCGTGCTTGAACTGGCGCCCGGGAAACCGTGGCTCGCCGAGCAGGACGACACCCTCGTCGCCGCCGCGCACCGCGGGCACCGGCTGGGCATGCTCGTCAAGATCGCCAACCTCCGCCGCCTCTCGGACTACCCGGACGTCGAACGCGTGACCACCTTCAATGCCGCCGAAAACGATCACATGCTGGCTATCAACGTAGCCCTCGGGTTCCGCCCGGCCGGTTGGGACGGGGAGTGGCAGCGGTCCCTCGCGGCAGGCAGCTCAGCGGCATCGGAGTGAGCTGCGCCCGCGTCCGGGCCTGCCCGCTAACTGCTCGGTGCGGGCCATGGAATGCTGACCCAATCGGGCATATGCTGACGCTTGAAGGTCCGGCGCGGCCGGGCAGCGCATGAGGCAGTAGAGCGTTGGGCGGCAGGATGGCTGGGAACATGCCCGCTAAGGCACACGAAGTACGGGTCGAGCAGCTCTGGATTCCGGATTCACTGGACGGCCCCGAGGCAGCGGACTTCCTTGCCGCCGTCGAAGTGGGGCGGAAGGTCCGGATGCAGACCTGGGGGAGCGATGACCTCGCCTACGCCCCGCTGGAGAAGCTGCTGGAAATGGCGGATCCCTACGAACGCCAAGTGATCCTGGTTGCCAAGGTGGACGACGTGATCGTCGGCACCGTGGACATCGCCCTGCCGCTGGCGGACAACCAGGACCTCGCCGAGTTCACCCTGGACATCCTGCCGGAATTCCAGGGACACGGCGTCGGCCGGCAGCTGCTGGAGGCCGCCGAGCACCTGGCCCGGGACGAAGGCCGGCGCACCATCCTGATTGACACCAACCACCCGGGCGCCACCCTCGCCGACACCGCCGCCGGGCAGCTTATCCCCGGTTCCGGCCTGGGTTTCGTGCCCCTGAAAAGCCGGGAGGTGGAGTTCGCCCAGCACACCGGCTACACCCTCCAGCACATTGAACAGTTCAGCTCCTGCGCCCTCCCGCTGGACAGCAAACTGGTCGCGGCGCTGCAGGCCGAGGCGGACGAAGCCAATGCGGGCCGCTACCGGCTGCATCACTGGACGGACCGGTGCCCGGAGCAGTGGCTGGAGGCTGTCGCCGCACTGGAGAACGAGGCCGGCGAGGGCGGCATCCCCGGCGCCGACGACGCGGATCTGGTGTTCGACGGCGCGATCCTCCGCGAGGCGGAGGACGTCGCCATCGCGCAGGGCCGCCGGACGGTGGTCACCGCCGTCGAGCACATCGCCAGCGGCACACTGGTGGGGCTGACCACCATCAGCGTGCTGGCGCTGCGACCCGACGTCGTCTTCCAGGACGACACCGTCGTGCTGCGCGAGCACCGCGGCAACAAACTCGGCCTATTGATCAAGGTGGCCAACATGGAACGGCTGAGCGATCAGTTCCCCGCAGCGCGTGTGCTCTACACCTGGAACGCGCCGGAAAACCGCTACCTCCTCACGGTGAACCAGCAGTTAGGGTTCACCACCGCGGGCGTGACAGGGATCTGGCAAAAGGAGCTGCCGGACCTCCGGCCCAGCGTCAGCTGAACCGATTTGGAGCACACGCCACCCTTCCCGTAAGCTGGGGGAACCAAAGACCGTCGGTTGTTGGAAATCCACTCTCCCAAGCAAGGCTCACCTCTGCAGCTGCGCCGGGAGAGCCAGTGGATCTCCAGACGAAGGACCCTGAACATAGGGCGGCCGGCGCAGGTGAACGAAGCAAAGCTCCGCGGTTCAACCGCGTTGAGCCAAGCCCCGTGCATCTGCGCGGGGCGTTTTTAGTTTTAGCTCACCTGAGCGGGGACCCGGACAAACCGGCACTATCCCCGGAAGGAGGGTTATGGCAACGCCTAGCAAGGTTTCAGCAGTAGCTGAGATCACTAACGATTTCAAGGAATCGAACGCCGCTGTCCTGACCGAATACCGTGGGCTCACCGTTGCACAGCTCAAGCAGCTGCGTGTTTCTCTCGGCCAGGAAACGAAGTTCTCGGTCGTCAAGAACACCCTTACCGCAATTGCAGCCAAGGAAGCTGGTGTCGAAGCATTCGACGGTCAGCTCGCCGGACCCACTGCAATCGCGTTCATCAAGGGTGACGCAGTTGCCGCTGCCAAGAGCCTGACGGATTTTGCCAAGGCCAACAAGCAGCTGGTTATCAAGACCGGTTACTTCGAAGGCAAGGCACTGAACGCCAGCGAAGTTGCTGCCCTGGCAGCACTCGAGTCCCGTGAGCTGCAGCTCGCCAAGGTTGCAGGCGTCCTCAAGGCTCCTGCTGCCGCTGCTGCACGCATCATCGACGCACTGCGCCTCAAGCTTGAAGAAGAGAACGGTGCACCGGCAGCTGCCGAAGCGCCCGCCGCTGAAGAAGCAGAAGCCCCCGCAGCCGAGGCTCCCGCCGAAGCCGCAGCTCCGGCCGAAGCCGCAGCTGCCGAAGAGAACTAACTCTCTCTTTCAAACCAGACTCCGGTGCGAAGGCACGGCCCCGGCCGCCAAGCACCACTATAGGAAGGACGCCAACCATGGCGAAGCTCACCAACGAAGAGCTCATTGAAGCTTTCAAGGAACTGACCATCATCGAGCTCTCCGAGTTCGTCAAGCTCTTCGAAGAGACCTTCGAAGTTACCGCTGCTGCGGTTGCTGTTGCTGGCCCCGCCGGCGGCGCCGCTGAAGAGGCTGAAGAGAAGACCGACTTCGACGTCATCCTCGAAGCTGCTGGCGACAAGAAGATCGCAGTGATCAAGGAAGTTCGCGCCATCACCTCCCTCGGCCTCAAGGAAGCCAAGGACCTGGTCGACGGTGCACCGAAGGCTGTTCTCGAAGGCGCCACCAAGGAAGCCGCCGAGAAGGCAAAGGCTCAGCTCGAAGAGGCCGGCGCAACCGTTACCCTCAAGTAACTTGCCCTGCCAGGGGCGCTCGAGGAATTCGAACGCTCCAGCTTTTCCAGGAAACCCCGTCCACCTCGGTGGGCGGGGTTTCCTGCGTTTTCCTGCTTCTTCCTGCGTTCCGGCGCCGGTGCCGTCCCACCCCGGGTGAACCTTGAGTAAATGATTGTGTGCTCTCCTTTTCAGGAGCGAGCGGGGACCCTAGACTTTGGCTTTGTGCCGACCGGCCGCCAGAACCCCGAGGAGTCCACCCCATGACCGATCCGAACCCTTCGTTCTCCCGCCGCGCCATGCTTGCCGCGGCCTTCGTCGGCGGCAGCGCTGCCGCGGCCGCCCTCTCCGGCGCCCCCGCTGCCCAGGCCGCGCCGGCCACCGGCAGGAACCAGTTCCAGCTGACCGTGCTCGGCACCACCGACCTGCACAACAACGTCTTCAACTGGGACTACTTCAAGGACATGCCCTACTCGGACAGCGCCGGAAACAAGATCGGCATCGCGCAGGCCGCCACGCTGATCAAGGCGGTCCGCGCCGAACGGGGTGCGGGACACACGCTCACCATCGACTCCGGGGACACCATCCAGGGCACGCCCCTGGCCTACTACTTCGCCAAGGTCAACCCCATCTCGGACACGGTCAAGCACCCCATGGCGCTGGCCATGAACGCCGTGGGCTATGACGCCGTCGGGCTCGGCAACCACGAATTCAACTACGGCATCCCGATGTTGCGGACCTGGGAGAAGCAGCTGGACTTCCCGCTGCTTGGCGCCAACGTGCACGACGCCGTCAGCGGCCGGCGCGCTTTCACCCCGTACGTGCTCAAGCGCGTCAAGACCGAGAACGGCTGGCTGACCGTCGGCCTGGTTGGCTTCGTGACCCCCGGCTGCGCGCTCTGGGACCGCGACAACGTCCAGGGCAAGCTGGACTTCAACGGCATCGTCGAGGAGGCCAAGACGGTCATCCCCGAGATGAAGGCCGCAGGCGCCGACGTGGTCATCGTCTCCAGCCACTCGGGCGCGACTCCGGGCTCCTCCTACGGCGATGCGCTGCCGTTTCCCGAAAATGCCTCCACGCAGCTCGCCGAGGAGGTCCCGGGCATCGACGCCATCCTGGTGGGGCACGCCCACCTGGAGATCCCGGAACGCTTCGTCATCAACAAAGCCACCGGCCGGCAGGTGCTCCTCACCGAACCGCTGAAGTGGGGCATGCGCGTCGCCGTGATCGACCTGCAGCTCACCAAGGACCGGGGCCAGTGGAGCGTCACCTCGGCGCACTCGCACCTCCTCGACGCCAAGACCGCCGACGCCGACCCGGCCGTCGTCGGCGCCGTGCAGGCCGGCCACGAGGCCACCGTGAAGTACGTGAACCAGGTGATCGGCACGTCCACCGCGCCGCTGAGCACGGCGACCGCCTGCTGGGGTGACTCGGCCGCCATCGACGCGATCAACTACGTCCAGGCCAGCACCATCAAGGCAGAGCTGGCCAACGGCCCGGCAGCCTCGCTTCCGGTACTCTCCATTGCGGCGGCGTTCTCGCGGGCGGTGGACGTCAAGGCCGGCCCGTTGACCATCCGCGACGTGGCCGGGCTGTACATCTTCGACAACACTCTGTTGTCCATCAAGGTCACCGGCGCCCAGGTCAAGGCCTACCTCGAGTGGTCTGCGCAGTACTTCAAACCGGTGGCCGGCACGACGGCGCGCGCCCAGGACGTCACGAACGCCGCCACCGTGATCGCGCCGAACGGCACCCCGGATTACAACTACGACGTCGTCTACGGCCTGGACGCGCCGCTGGACTATGAGATCGACCTGGCCCGCCCGGTGGGGGACCGGATCATGAAGCTGACATACGGCGGTGAGCCGGTGCCGGCGGAGATGGAGTTCGCGATGGCGATCAATAACTACCGCCAGAGCGGCGGCGGTAACTTCCCGGCCGTGAAGACGGCGCCGGTGCTCTCGAACAGCCAACAGGAAATCCGCCAGCGCATCATCGATTATGTCGTGGACCGCGGCAGCCTGGACGCGGCCGTGTTCAGCCAGAGCAACTGGCGGCTCACGGTCAATGGCGAACCGCTGACCGTAACCGCCTGATTCCCGCTCCCACCCCGATCGATTGCTCCGTAACCGCCGGTTTCAGTCCTTATAACGGCAGTTACGGAACAATCGACGGCTGGGGCCGCGAGGGGCGAGGCACTTAACCCGGGCGTGCTACACGGAGGCGAGCGGCTCGGTGATGTCTGCGACGACGGCGCCCAGGGCCGCAGTGAGGGCGTCGGCGTCGACGAAGGCGCTGTAGCCGTGCTCGCCGGCGCCCATCGAGATCCGCCGGCCGGAGATGGTGCTGTCGGCGTAGACGGGCCACGGTGAGGTACTGCCCAGCGGGGTGATGGTGCCCCGCTCGTAGCCGGTGGCCGCCAGGGCGACGTCGGCGCTGGGCAGGGAGAGCTTGTTGACCCCCACCAGCTGCCGCAGTTTGGGCCAGGAGATCTGGCGGTCGCCGGGGACGAGGGCGAAGAGGAAGCTGCCGTCCTTGTGCTTGACCACGAGGGATTTCACGATGTCCCCGGGGCTGATGCCGAGGATGGCGGCGGCTTCCTCCAGGCTGCTGGCGGCCATCCGCTCGACCAGCTCCACCTGGAGCCCGCGCGCGGCGGCGTCGGCCAGGAAGCGCTTCCTGCCGGCACCGCCGCCGCGGTCCTCGCCCGCAACCAGCTCGGTCATCAGTCGCGGTACAGCAGCAGGGCCTCGCCCTGGCCGCCGCCGCCGCAGAGCGACACGGCGGCCTTGCCGGTGCCGCGCCGCTTCAGCTCGTGCGCCGCGTGCAGCGCCAGCCGGGCTCCGGACGCACCGATCGGGTGGCCCAGGGCGATGGCGCCGCCGTGGATGTTGCACTGATCCAGCGGGTAGTCCAGATCCTTGAGGGACTGCACGGCCACGGACCCAAAGGCCTCGTTGATCTCGATGAAGTCCAGGTCCGAGGTGGACCAGCCGGCCTTGTCCAGCGCGTTCTTTATCGCGTTCGAGGGCTGGGAGTGCAGCGAATTGTCCGGTCCGGCGACCTGTCCGGGCTTGCCGACAACGGCCAGGTACTCCAGGCCGTTCTCCTCGGCGAACTTCCGTGAGGTGAGGACCAGGGCGGCCGCGCCGTCGGAGAGCGGCGAGGAGTTGCCGGCCGTGATGGTCCCGTCGGTGGCGAAGGCGGCGCGCAGCCCGGCCAGCGAAGAGACGGAAGTGTCCGGGCGGACCCCCTCGTCGGTGGCGACCATGATGGGCTCGCCCTTGCGCTGCTTGACGCTGATCGGTGCGATTTCGCCGTCGAACACCCCGTCCTTGGCGGCGGTGGCGGCGCGCTGGTGCGATGCCGCCGCCACTTCGTCCTGGGAGGTGCGGTCGATGCCGAGGGTGACGTTCTTGCTCTCCGTGGACAGGCCCATGGACTGCCCGTCGAATGCGTCGGTGAGGCCGTCGTGGGCGGCGGCGTCAAGCGCCTGGATCGAGCCGTAGGTCCAGCCCTGCCGCGAGCCGGGCAGCAGATGCGGTGCGCGGCTCATGGACTCCTGGCCGCCGGCGACGACGACGGTGGCGTCCCCGCTGCGGATCATCCGGGCCGCGTCGATCACTGCGGTGAGGCCGGAGAGGCAGACCTTGTTGATGGTGACGGTGGGAACGTTCCAGCCGATCCCGGCGCCGATGGCACTCTGCCGGGCCGGGTTCTGGCCCGCTCCGGCCTGCAGGACCTGGCCCATGACGACTGAATCGACCTGGTCCGCCTTCACTCCGCTGGCAGCAAGGGCCGCCCGGATCGCATGGCTGCCGAGTTCGACGGCGGTGAAGCTGGCCAGCTGACCGTTCAGCCGGCCCTGCGGGGTGCGTGCTGCGGCGAGGATGACAACATCATTGTTGTCCGCGGAGTTGCTCATGGTTATCTCTTCCGATCTCTAATGATGTATCCCAAGGTTATCGTGACCCCCATCACGGGGCCATTCGCCGCGGCCGGGCCTGGGGTGTAGCCCGGGCGCGCGGGCCTGGGGTGGGCCGTGGGTGCGCCGTGGGGGAGAGGGGGCCGTGCTTGCATTCACGCCGCAAGTGGGGTAGACAAGTAGGTTGCTTTGCCGTATCGTAGATATTTGCGTCTTCCCTGTTTACCTTCAGCCTTCATATAGCGGTGGGCTTAGCCTGACAGCTGTTCCATCAATGTGCCGTCTACAACG
>Ga0213837_1001751_pt1 | contig 10866 bp, 9 predicted proteins | sample SWPATP12_FD_160572 | JGI IMG/M metagenome (GOLD analysis project Ga0213837, IMG submission 160572) | Coastal seawater microbial communities from Marineland, Florida, United States - SWPA TP1 #2 | ecosystem: Environmental > Aquatic > Marine > Coastal | place: USA: Florida | collected 2016-08-06
ATCGGCCCAGACGGAGGCACGCGGTCCGGGGACGCCGGCCTTCTGCGCTTCCAGGGTGCGCTCCTTGCTGGTGGCCCACTGGATGAACTTCCAGGCGTTGTCCTGGTTGCCCGAGGCTTCGTTGACGGCGAGGCCCCACGACGGGATGTTGTACGGCTTGGAACCTGCCGGTCCGGCGGGCAGTGCGGCGAAGCCGACCGTGTCGGCCACCTTGGACTTGGCGGGGTCGGTGGCGTTCTTGTAGAGCGAGTCGGCCTCGGTGTAGAAGGCGGCCTTGCCCTGGGTGAAGATGGCCATCGCCTCGGGCCAGCTCATGTCGGTGCTGACATTGGCCGGGCCGTAGTTCTTGATCAGTCCGCCGTAGTAGGCGTAGGCCTTCTTGGCTTCGTCGGTGTTGACCGCGGACTTGCCGCTGGCATCGGTGAAGTCGCCGCCGAAGCTGTAGAGGAAGCTGGAGAACTGGGTGACGGCGGCGGACTTGCCGGTGCGGGCCACGAAGCCTGCGGTGTCCGGCGAGGAGGCCTTGATGGCCTTGGCCGCTGCTTCGAGCTCTTCCATGGTCTTGGGAACCTCAAGGCCGGCTGCCTTCAGCAGGTCCTTGCGGTAGTAGAGGACTTCGCGTTCGGTGATGATGGGGACGCCCACCACTTTGCCGTCAGCCGTGGTGGCCTTGACCGGGCCCTCCTGGTAGTCCTTCCAGTCCCAGCTGGAGTCCGCGGACACCTTGGACGTGAGGTCGGCGAGGTAGCCGTTCTTGGCGAACGCCTTGCCCTCCTGCAGCGGGCGGTACATCATGACGTCGATCTCGTCGCTGCCGGCGTTGAGCTTGACGTTGTACTGGTCCGAGAGCTGGTCCTCGCCGAGCTGGGTCAGCTCGACCTTGAGGCCGCTGGACTTTTCGAATTCCGGAATGGCTGCCTTGATGCCCTCGGTCCAGACGTGGTTCGCGAGGGTGACCCGGACGGTCCCGGCGGCTTTGGCATCGCTGCTGCCGCTGGCACCGCCGCAGGCGGTGAGGCCCAGCGACAGGACCGCGGCGACAGCCGCGTACTGCACGATCGAACGTCGCTTCATTACGACTCCCTTGGTTCTTCAGGGCTGGGCGTCACAGTCCAGCCGGCTGCAAATGCATCTTTACATCTGCTCTGGAGCGATCTTAGAGAAATAAAGCAGACTTAAACAACCCCTTGCGCCCCACCCGTATGATTTATTTATGAAAACCCCAAAGGCGGAGTCCTCGGCTGACCTGCATTCCGTGCTGGTCCAGAACCTGGGGCTCGCCATTGCCGAGGGGACCCTGGCGCCGCACTCGATCCTGCGCCTGGACGAGCTCGAAGCGCAGCACAGCGTCTCCCGCTCGGTGGTCCGGGAAGCCACGCGGGTCCTTTCCTCCAAGGGGATGCTGGAATCACGACGGCGGCTGGGCACGGTGGTGCAGCCGGAAGACTCCTGGAACGCCTACGATCCGCAGGTGATCCGCTGGCGGCTGGCCTCCTCCAGGCGGCTGGAGCAGCTGCAGGCACTGAACGAACTCCGCGGCGCCATCGAACCCCAGGCTGCACGCCTCGCCGCCGGGCGCGCTTCCCTGGACGCCGGCAGCGACCTCGTCTCCCAGGCGGCGCGGCTGTGGGCGGCGGGCCAGCGCGGGGACCACGACGAATTCCTCCGGCTGGACATCGAGTTTCACGCCGCAGTGCTCAAAGCCTCCGGGAATCCCATGTTTTCCCAGCTGCACAACCTCGTCACCGAGGTGCTGACCGGGCGCACCGAGCACGGTCTGATGCCGCACCTGCCGCACCATGAAGCACTTCAGCTGCACGTGGATGTGGCCAGCGCCATCCAGCGCGGCGAGGCGAACGCGGCCCACGCCGCGATGAGCCGGATCGTGGAGCAGTCCACCGAGGAGATGGGCGACATCTGGTCCAGCCACCAGCGGCCGGCCGCGCCCGCCCCCGAGACCGCCGCCGTGAAACAACGCAGCGTCACACCGCGCCCCTTACCGGCGGCCGGATAGGCGCGAGGTGACCCCGCGTTGCTCCTTCAGTCCTCGGTGGGAGTGGTGCGCAGCGGGTGGTAGTTCCGCCAGCTGTGCTCCGGCGCGTAGCCGAGCAGGCGCTTGGCCTTGTCGATCGAGAGCAGGGTTTCGTGCTCGCCGAGCTCCTTGACCACCGGCACGTCCGGGAAGACCTCCGCGGCGAGGCTGGCGCTTGAACGGCTCATCACGGTGTCGGCGTTGGCGATGATGAACGCCTCGAACCCCGGCGCGCCATGTTCGAGGGCGCGGGCCACCGCCTGGGCGCCGTCCCGGCCGTCGATGTAGCCCCACAGGTTCCACTTGCGCAGCCGCGCGTCGGCGTCGAACCCCGGGAACTCCTCATAGTCCTCCGGGTCCATCACGTTGGAGAAGCGCAGGCCGGTGATGCTCAGCTCCGGATCCCAGCGGGTGAGCTGGATCGCCATCTGCTCCTCGAGGTGCTTGACCAGGGAGTAGGTGCTTTCCGGCCGGGCCGGGTATTCCTCGTCCACCGGGACATAGGGAGGGTCGACGTCGAAAGGCAGTCCCAGCACCGTCTCGCTGGAGGCGTAGACAATTTTCTTGATCCCGGCCCGGCGGGCCGCCTGGAACACGTTGTACGTGGCCTGCATGTTGTTCTCGAAGGTCGCGGCGTCCGGGGCGTGGCCGGGGGCCGGGATGGCGGCCAGGTGCACCACCGCGTCGAACCCCGCGTGCCGGTCCTCCAGGCCCAGGAACACGTCCACCACCTGGCCGTAGTTGCGCAGGTCCACCTCGGTGAAGCCGCGTCCGCGCGTGCCGTTGCGGTCCAGGTTCGTGACGTCATGGCCGTCCTCGACCAGCCGCCGGACGACGCTCCGGCCGAGCTTTCCGCTTCCTCCGGTGACAGCAACTCTCATTGACACTCCTTGGGTGGTGGGGTTGGGTGGGTGGGTCTGTTCCACCCTAGAGGGGGCTGCGGACGGTGCACAGCCCCGGGTGACTTTTGGCCCTAGGCGCTGAGGGGCGGACCGGGCAGGCTGGGGGCCATGAACGCTGATCAGCGGATAGTCGTGGGTGTGGACGGTTCGGACTTTTCGACGACGGCGCTCCGGCTCGCCGGGCGCATGGCCAGGGCACTCGGCGCGCCGCTGGAGGTCGTCACCTGCCTTGGCACCTCCGATCTGTTCCTTGCCTCCCATCTGCCCGAGGAAAGCTCCCCCACCACCACCCAGCTTGAAGAGACGGCCAAACGCCTCGTCGACGAGTCCCTGGACCGGGCCTTCGGCGGCGCCGTTCCGGAAGGCCTGACCCGGACCGTGAAGTTCGGTCCCCCGGCCAAAGTCCTCGTCGAGGAAAGCCGGGACGCCCAGCTCCTGGTGGTCGGCCGGCGCGGCCGGGGCGGCTTCCTCGCGCAGGTCATGGGATCGGTCAGCGGCGCCTGCGTGGCCCACGCCCAATGCCCGGTGCTCGTGGTCGGCGAGGGCACGGGCAATCACCAGCCGGGCAGATGAAGCGTCCCGGTGGGCGCCGACTGCAAGAGAAAGTGCGCCCCCTATGAACCGGTCCGCTGCATCCCATCGGCTCCGCGGACCGGCGGCTTCCCTTGCCGCGGCGGCCGCCGCTGCCTGCTATGTTCTGGCCGCCCGGCCCCGGATGCTGCGCTGGGGTGCGAGTACCCAGGAGTCTGCCGGGCCGCTTCCCGGCGACGAGCTCGTCCGCACGCCGCGGATGCAGAGCACCCGTGCCGTCACCATCCACGCACCTGCCGCCAGCGTCTGGCCCTGGCTCGTCCAGCTCGGCGCCGGACGAGGCGGAATGTACAGCTACGACCTGCTCGAGAACGCGGCGGGCCTTGGCCTGCGCAGTGCGGACCGGATCCTGCCCGAACACCAGCGGCTCGACGTCGGCGACGTCATCCCGCTCGGCCCCGACGCCGGGATTCCGGTCCGGCGGCTGGAGACCGGAGCCGTGCTGGGTCTTGGCGGCACCATGGATCCGGGCACCGGGAAGTTCACCGCTTCCGCTGGTGCTCCGGCAGGCCCGCGGCTGGAACTTGGCTGGACATTTGTGCTGCAACCCGTCGACGAGCACACGACGCGGCTGCTGTCCCGGACGCGCTACGACTACGCTCCGCTGGCCGTGGGGCTGCTCCTCCGGCCGGTTCTGGAACCGCTGCAGTTCATCCTGGAACGGCGCATGCTGCTGGGCATCAAGTCACGGGCCGAGGCCGGTGGCCGGTAACGGCGCGGCAGCGTCCATGACCTTGTGCCCTACGCCGGCCGCCCCCGCGGGACTAGCCTTATTGGTCAGGAGCGGTGCGCGGCCGCCCGCAGGTTTCCGGGAGGCAAACGGTGAAATCGGCTAAAACCAGCATCATCGCCGGCATCGCATTGATGGCGGCCGGCGTCCTGTTGCTGCTGGACCTGCTCGGGATCCTCGACAGCGCGGCCCTCGTATGGCCGCTCATTTTCCCTGCGGCCGGAGCCGCTTTCCTGACCCTGTTCTTCCGCAGCCGCGACAACTGGTGGGCTGCCATCCCCGGCTCGGTGTTTCTGGGCCTGGCGGCGGTGATCCTGATCACCCAGCTCTGGCCGGGACCGGCGGCCTACTGGGCCGGCGCTTTCCTGTTCCTGTTCATGGGCGCAGGCTTCGGCGCGGTGTACGTGCGCGAACCCGCCAACTGGTGGGCGCTGATTCCCTGCGGGGTGATGCTCACGCTTTCGCTGGTGGTGGCCCTCCCGCCGGCCTGGGAAGGCATGCCGGTGGCCGCCGTCCTGTTCCTGGGACTGGCTGCCACGTTCGCGGCGTTGTCCCTGGTTCCGGTCCACCCCGAACACCGCCCGGGCCAGCCCGCAGCCAGCCCCGGCCAGCCCGGAACAGCAGCACCAGCAAGGATGAAGTGGCCGCTGATACCGGCCGCGGTCCTGGCGGTGCTGGGGCTGATCTTCGCTTTGCAGGCCACGGTACTGCTCACCGCCAGCGAATTCTTCGTCCCGGTGCTGCTGGTCCTCGCCGGCGCGGCCCTGCTGGTCTACGCCTACCGCCACCGCACCGGCGCCAACCACCACAAAGCGCACGGGGTCTGACGAACCTACGCTGAGGGACTCGTTTCGGCCGGCAGCAGGTAGTCGACGAACCAGTCCCGGGCGAGGATGGCGGCCGCCGCCAGTGTGCCGGGTTCCTCAAAAAGATGCGTGGCGCCCTGGACTACGGCCAGCTGGTTGGGGCAGCGCATCATGGACTTCGCCTTGCGGTTGAGCTCGAGGACCTCGTGATCGAAGCTTCCCACGATAAGCAGCGTGGGTGCCCTGACGGCCGAGAGTCGCGGCCCGGCCAGATCGGGGCGTCCGCCGCGGGAGACGACGGCGTCGATCCTGGCGGTTGGTTCCGAGGCGGCCCAGAGCGCAGCCCCGGCACCCGTGCTGGCTCCGAAATAGCCGACAGAGCTGGAGGCCGTATCCCGCCGCGTGGCCAGCCAGTCCGTGGCCGAGGACAGCCTGCGGGCCAGCAGTTCGATGTCAAAGACGTTGGCACGGTTGCGTTCCTCCGCCGGTGTCAGCAGGTCCAGCAGCAGCGTGCCGAGCCCGGCCTGCTGGAGCACGCCTGCCACGTATCTGTTCCGGGGGCTGTGGCGGCTGCTGCCGCTGCCATGCGCGAACAACACGACGCCCCGCGCAGGCACCGGCAAGTGCAGCTGGCCCTGGAGCCGCACGCCCCGCGACGGGATCTCGACTTCCTCGTCGATCTCCGCATCTGGAGCGCTGGACGGGACGGCCCTGAGTGACGCAGGCGGCGAGTTCCGCAGCCGCTTGGCCGCGGCGTCGAGCAGCTTCACCACCTCGTCGTCCTCGGTGGGCGAGAAATCCCGGTAGTGGTAGCCGACAGCGGAGAATTGACGCGGCGTGGCGAGGCAGACCACCTCGTCGGGCTCGGTCAGGCTGCTGAGGGTGTCGGCGGGGGCCACCGGCACCGCCAGGATAACCCTCGCGGCGCCGAGCTGCCGGGCGACCCGGCAAGCGACCCTGGCCGTGGATCCGGTGGCGATCCCGTCGTCGACGATCACGGCGATGCGCCCGGTGAGGTCCTGACGGGTCCGGCCCTTCCGGAACCGGGCCACCCGGTTCTCCAGCACTGCTCGTTCGTGGTCCTCGACAGCCTGCAACTCCGTGTCGCTGACCCGGGCATGTGACAGTACGCGTTCTTCCAGCACCCGGGCGCCGCCCTCTCCGATGGCGCCCATGGCGAGCTCGGGCTGGTAGGGAAGCCCCAGTTTCCGGACCACGATCACGTCCAGCGGTGCATCGAGGGCTGCGGCGACTTCGAAGGCGACCGGGACGCCGCCGCGGGGCAGGCCCAGGACCACGATGTCCTGGCCCCGCAGTTCCGCGAGTCGCCGCCCCAGTTGCCGGCCGGCGTCGACCCTGTCCTCGAAGATGCTCATCGGTTTGGCTTTCCAATCGAGATGTCGGCCGTGGCCTCCATCCAGGCGTGCGCTCCACAGACTGGGAAATGACCAGTTGGCCGCTCCCTCCCACTATCTGCCAGGAACCCTCCGGATGTGAGGGCCTTTATGCCCGGTTTGGCCGGCGCCGCTCAAACCTGATTGTGGGGGCAGCGGATACCCCCATGGTCCGCCCAAACCTGCCCCGGCCCCTGGCGGGCGCGTCAAGAATGGCGGGAACCTCCTGTATATAATTTCCCGGTACGGTTTTGCAGCGGGCCGTTGGATTGTTCTTCGATCCGGCCGGCCGCCGTCCCCGCCCCGCTTAGCCGCAGGTGGCGCGCCTCTCCGGATCGTTGTTGACCTGAGTGAAACGGCACGACGAGACAGTGGTTAGAAAACCGACCGCACCTTCAATAGACGCAACTTCAACCAACCAGCATCTCCATGAACAGGTGCTCAACAGCGCCGACGTTGAGGACTTCCTGCGCGAGCTGGCGCGGGTATCCGCGCGCAGCCTCTCGGAACCCGGCGACGAGATCCTCTGCGGGATCACCCTCTTCCGGCACCGGAAAGCGGCAACTGTTGCCAGCAGCAGCGCTGCGGCCCAGGCCATGGATGAAATCCAGTACGCCTTCGGTGACGGCCCGTGCGTGACGGCGTCCCGGGAGCAGGAAACCGTTCACATCCCGGACCTGGAGCACTGCGAGCGGTGGCCGCAATACGCCGTCACTGTCCGGGGCCACGGCGTCCGCTCCATCCTGGCCCTCCCGTTCCTGCTCGACGGCGACACCCGCGCTGCCCTGAATCTCTACTCGCACCGGCCCGGCCGTTTCGACGGCAAGGCGATGGAGCTGGCACGGGACTTCGTGGGCCAGACGTCCATGGCGCTGCGGCTGGCGGTGCGTTTTGCCCACTACAGCGACACGGCGGCGAACCTCAAAGCCACGCTGGAGACCCGGACCGGCATCGACGTTGCGGTGGGCATCATCATGGCGCAGAACCGCTGCAGCCAGGCCGAGGCTTTCGAGCTGCTGAAGTCGGCGTCAAGTGCGCGCAACATCAAGCTGCACGCTGTAGCGGCCGGCGTCGTGGAATCGCTCGGCAAGGGACCGGCCAGGACGCACTTCGACGTCTAAGCCTCCTGCCGGATTTCCCGGACCAGCCAGTCCACGATCATCCTGCTGGCGCCGGCGCTGCTGTCGGCCCGATGCTGCTGGGCATGCCAGCGGTGCACGTCGCCCCGGCTCCCGCCGCGGGACTCCAGGTACCCGGTGAAGGGGCAGACCTCGACGGCGTGCGGGTGCGGGGACCCGAGGCGAAGGAACTTCCAGTGGAAGGCCAGCGCACCGAGTGCCGTCCGGACCTGGCGGGGGGATTCCCGCGATTCGAAGTCCGCTGTCCAGCCGGGTATGTCTGCGGCAGGCATCGGGCGGGCGAGATGGTAGCCCTGGCCATACCGGGCGCCCAGTACGGCTACGGCCTCGGTCATACCCAGGTCCTCCAGGCCCTCGGCTACGACGGTCATATCAAAGTCCCTGCCGATCTGCACGAGAGTTGCTATCAGGCTCAGTGTTTCCAGCGGACTGCTGCGCAGGCCGGTGAGCATGTCCCTGTCGATCTTCACGGCCGTGAACGGCAGCATTGAAAGCCGCTTGAGGCTGCTGTAGCCCGCGCCCAGATCGTCCATGGCGAGGCCCACACCCAGCTTGACCAGCAGGTTCAGCGGGCCGTGGAGCAGTTCCCAGTCCATGGTCTCGGTTTCGAGCAGTTCCAGGACCAGCCGGTGAGGCGCGATCGCGTACCGCCGAAGTGCCTCTTCAACGAACCGCGGACACGCCGGATCCAAGAGGGTGGACGGCGCAATGTTCACGGAAACACTGGCGGAGAGTCCCAGCCCGTCCCAAACCGCGAGGCATGCCAGCACCTGGTCCAGTCCCAACCGGAACAGCCTGTCGGTTTCCGCCCTGTTGAGGTGCTGGAGGAACGCTGCCGGCGGCAGAATGCTGCCGTCCTCCAGCCGCAGCCGGGCCAGGGACTCGAAGAGGTACACACCGCCGGCGTCCAGGTCCACCGCCGGCTGCATGAACATTTCCAGCCCGCCGTCGAAGAGCCGGTCCTTGTAGGTGGCGGCGGGTTTGCCGGCGGGCTCCGGCTCCGCGGGCATCCCGCCACGCGCTTCCGTGCTGGCCAGGGAACCCAAAGCCGCGCTGGCTCCCACCGTATTCCCGGCCAGTTCCCACCAGCCCCGTGTTCTGTCAGCGCGGGCTTTGGCCACGTTGAGGGCGACGTCGGCGCCGCGCAGCAGCGTTCGCTTGTCACAGCCGTCCCCTGGCGAACACGCCAGCCCTGCGCTCATGGTCAGGGAAATCGATTCCCCGTCCACGTCGAAGGGTTCGTCGATGCTGCGGCCGAGCCGCTGGAGGACGCCGCCCAGCGTCGCCGCGGCGTCGTCCCCGCCTGCCCCCTCGACCACGAGCACAAATTCATCGCCGCCCATCCGGGCGAGGAACTCGGCCGGATGGAGGCGCGCCTGCATCCTGGCGGCCCAGCTTTTCAGGATGACGTCGCCGGCCTCGTGACCGAGGGCGTTGTTCACTTCCTTGAACCGGTCGAGGTCAATCAGTCCGACGGCGACGGCGGGCCGGCAGCCGCCGTCGGTATCCAGCGCCTTGGCGAGGTGTCCGTCCAGGGCAGCGCGGTTGGGCAGGCCGGTCAGCTGATCGTGGGTGGCCTGGAAACGGAGCTGCTCGTGCAGCGCCATCCGGGCGTTGATGTCCCGTTGCACGCTGACGAAGTGTGTCACCTGCCCGTGGTCGTCCAGGAGCGGAGTGATGGTCAGGGCGTTCCAGAACGGCGATCCGTCTTTGCGGTAGTTGAGGATGTCCCCCCGGAACTGCTCACCGCGGGCCAGCGCGTCGCGGATGGTCCCGGCGGCCTCCGGCGCGGTACCCGGCCCCTGGAGGATCCGGCAGTTATTGCCCAGCACTTCAGCTTCCGAGTAGCCGGTGATGGCGCTGAAGGACCGGCTGGCGTGCAGTATGTTCTGTGCCGCGTCCGTGATCAGGGAGATTTCGGAGGTGGCAGCGAGTGCCCGGACAAGGAGTTCCGGGGGAATGCCGTCGGCAACGTGAGGTGAGCCCCCGGGTGCGGGAGATGGCCTGCGAAGAGACATGCTGAAGCCTTGAAGGTCAGTCCGGGGTGCGGAAATTGATAAGTTCACTGACAGACTAGCCGTCGCCCTGCCTGCGGGGGCGATTTTCGGCGCTAAGGCGCGGCCGTTATGTCCAGGATGGTCCGGATCGTGTCCTCGTGGGCCAGGATCCGGAAGTGGCCGGCGGTGTCCAGCTGGATATTGCGGGCGCCCGGCAGGACACTGCCCTCCGGGATATGCGGGTCGAAGCGTCCGTACAACGAGGTGATACGTTCGTTGACGCGTTCCTCTCGGGAGAGCTGCATGGTCACGGCGCTCCGGGGTGAGAAGGCGCGCAGGCTCGGCAGCAACATGAACGAGGCGTAGCGCGAGCCGGAGAACGGCGAGCAGACCGCCACCATGCCGGCGACCCGGCGTTCCGGGTCCAGTTGCATCATGACAAACTTGCCGATCAGCCCGCCCTTGCTGTGGGCGACGATCATGGCGTTGGTCAGGTCACGATCCCGGATGTAGCCGGCGATCAAATCCGCGGCTTTGGGGACCGCGATGCGGTTCCGCTGCAGCAGGGCCAGCACGTGCACCGGGTGGCCGGCCTCATGCAGCCGCTGGACCAGGGGCAGCATGAAGCGCCAGTCCTCGTAAACTCCGGGAACCACGACGACGGGCCGGCCGGTGCCGCCGAGGAAATCTTCCGGCTTGGTCCGCGAAACGGCGCTGAGGATCTGCCGCCCCGCGGCGTAGAGATAGTCCTGGACCCACCAACGGGCAGCCTGCAGCACCCCGCTCATGCAGGATTCTCCCGGGGAGTCACGATGGCCGCCGCGTAGGGCCCAACAAAGTCCCGGATCGCTTCGGCCACTTCAGCAGCGCGGTTGTGCTGCACCACGTGGCCGGCGCCTTCGATTTCGAGCACGTCTGCCTGGGCAGCCCGTCCGGCCAACCGGCGGCACCAGTCCGCGGACGCGACCGGGTCGTTGGCGCCCCGCAGTACGAGGACCGGCGCCGACACTCCGGAGATCCGCTCCTCGGTGGGGTAATCCATCATGACGCGCAGGGTTTTCAGGTACCACGTGGGGCCGCAGCGGACGTAGTCCGTCAAGACCAGGGCATTCGAGGAGGGGCTTTCGAAGAAGAGACTGTCGCTGCCCAGGGCCAGCGCCTGCTGCAGAACGGTGCGGCGTTTCGAATCGACCACCGGGCCCATCAGGACCACTTGGGAGATCCGGCCCGGCTGCTGCAGTGCCGCCTCGACCGCGAACTGGCTTCCCATCGAGT
>Ga0213837_1001753_pt1 | contig 10845 bp, 9 predicted proteins | sample SWPATP12_FD_160572 | JGI IMG/M metagenome (GOLD analysis project Ga0213837, IMG submission 160572) | Coastal seawater microbial communities from Marineland, Florida, United States - SWPA TP1 #2 | ecosystem: Environmental > Aquatic > Marine > Coastal | place: USA: Florida | collected 2016-08-06
CGTGATCAAGAAGAAGGGCTGGCTCGAGACGGCGCTCAAGGACCAAGGCATCAGCGTCAACTGGGTCCAGTCCGCCGGGTCCAACAAGGCCAACGAGGCGCTGCGTTCCGGCGCCGTGGACGTCGGATCCACCGCCGGTTCCGCCGCCCTGCTGGCCAAGGCCAACGGCTCGCCGATCAAGACCATCGATATCTTCTCCCAGCCCGAGTGGGCCGCCCTGGTCACCAAGCCAGGCTCCGGCATCACCAAAGTTGCGGATCTGAAGGGCAAGTCCGTGGCCGCGACCAAGGGCACCGACCCGTACTTCTTCCTGCTGCAGTCCCTGTCCGAGGCCGGCCTGTCCGCGAAGAACGTCACGGTCCAGAACCTGCAGCACGCCGACGGCCGTACCGCGCTGGAAAACGGCTCCGTTGACGCCTGGTCCGGCCTCGACCCGATCATGGCCGGAGCGGAGCAGAAGGGCGCCAAACTCTTCTACCGCAACCTCTCCTTCAACACCTACGGCTTCCTCAACGCCACCGAGTCGTTCCTGAAGGACAAGCCGGCGCAGGCCCAAGCCGTCGTCAATGCCTACGAGAAGGCCCGCGCCTGGGCCGCCGCGAACCCGGACGAGACCGCCCAGATCCTGGCCGACGCGGCCGGACTGGACCTGGCCGTCGCCAAGACCGTGGTGCTGCAGCGCAGCAACCTCGACGTCGACCCGGCACCGGGTGAAGCCCAGCGCAAGGTCCTCGCCAAGATCGGTCCGAGCTTCGTGGAGACCGGTGATGTGGCGAGCCAGAAGCAGATCGACGACGCCGTTGCTTCCCTTCTCGATGACTCGCTGGTGAAGAAGGCGGATGCCTCCGCCATCAAGGATTCCTGATGCCCCGCCTCGGAAATCCCTTGCCCACCGGCACCAGTGTTGCGGACGGACGCGCTGCAGCCGTCCCCGCAACTCCCGCAGGCGCCGCCCGGCCGGACTCCCCCACCACGGGTGGAGGCGGCTCCCCGGCGAACGGATGGTCCCCCGCCGGGATCCTGGCCCACGGCTGGGCGCGCCTGCTCCTTGGACTGATCCTTCCCGCGGCCGTGCTGGCGGCCTGGCAGCTGTCCACCGCTGCCGGACTGTTCAGCGCGGTCCAGCTCCCGCCCCCGGCGATGGTGCTGGAGGCCGGGCTCGACCTGATCCAGCGCGGCCAGCTTGGCCAGCACATCGCCATCTCCACCCAGCGGGTACTGATCGGCTTCGCGGCCGGCGCCGCCCTGGGCCTGGTACTCGGATCGCTGGTGGGCCTGTCCCGGGTGGCCGACGCGCTGCTGGCGCCGACAATCGGGGCCCTGCGCGCGGTCCCGTCCCTGGCCTGGGTACCGCTGCTCATCCTTTGGATGAAGATCGGCGAGGACTCCAAGGTCACCCTGATCCTGATCGGCGCATTCTTCCCGGTCTTCACGACCGTCTCGCTGGCCCTGCGCCACGTGGACCGGAACCTCGTGGAAGCCGCCCGCGCCTTCGGCCTCAAAGGCGTGAAACTGCTGACCACGGTCCAGCTCCCGGCCGTCGTGCCGGCCGTGTTCTCCGGGCTCCGGCTCGCCCTGGCCCAGGCCTGGCTGTTCCTTGTGGCGGCGGAACTGATCGCCTCCTCGATGGGCCTGGGCTTCCTGCTCACGGACTCGCAGAACAACGGCCGCACGGACCGGCTCCTGCTCGCCATCGTGCTGCTCGCCGTGATCGGCAAAATCACCGATGCCCTGCTGGGCCTGGCGGAGAAGTGGGCGGTGAAACGATGGGCGTGACACTGCCTGAGACCGTGACGCCGGCCCTGCTGAGCAATGCCCCGGTCACAGAGGCCGAACGCGTCGCGTTTTGGGAAGAGGCGGCCCTGCGGCTGGACTGGCAGGACGCGCCGGGCGGATCTTCCGGCACGGGCAAACCCTGGCACACCGCGCATCGCCTCGTTCCGGCGGATCCGCAGGCCGGCACGGCCCCGGAAATCAGCTGGTTCGACGGCGGAAAGCTCAACGTCGCCTACAACTGCGTCGACCGCCATGTAGCGGCGGGACGCGGGGACAAGGTGGCACTGCACTTCGAGGGCGAACCGGGCGACCGCCGCACCATCACCTACGCGCAGCTGCAGCGCGAGGTCGCAAAGGCCGCCAACGCCCTGCTGGACCTCGGCATCGGCAAGGGCGACCGGGTGGTCATCTACCTGCCCGTGATCCCCGAAACCGTGGTCATCACCCTCGCCGTGGCCCGGATCGGCGCGGTCCACTCGCTCGTGTTCGGCGGGTTCTCCGCCGAGGCGCTAAAGTTCCGGGTCGAGGACACCGGCGCCAAGCTGCTGGTGACCACCGACGGGCAGTTCCGCCGCGGCACCGCGGTCCCGGTGAAGGCCAACGCCGACGCCGCCGTCGCCGGGGACAACGCGGTCGAACACGTGCTCGTGGTCAACCGCACCACCGCGCCCGAAGATCTGGACAGCGTCCCGATGGCCCCGGGCCGCGACGTGTGGTGGCACGACGCCGTCGGGCGCGCCTCCGACGTCCACGAACCCGAAGCGTTCGACGCCGAGACGCCGCTGTTCATCATGTACACCTCCGGGACCACCGGGAAGCCCAAGGGCCTGGTCCACACCTCCGGCGGCTACCTGACGCAGGCGTCCTGGAGCTTCGAGCACCTCTTCAGCCACCCGGACCCGGCCCTGCGCGAGCACGACGTCCACTGGTGCACGGCGGACCTGGCCTGGGTCACCGCCCACACCTACGAGCTCTACGGCCCGCTCTCCAACGGCGCCACCCAGGTGATCTTCGAGGGCACGCCGAACACCCCGCACCCGGGCCGGCACTTCGAAATCATCGAACGGTACCGGGTCACGCAGTACTACACCGCACCCACCTTGGTCCGGTCGCTGATGGGCTGGTTCCCGGACGGCGTCCCCGCCGATTACGACCTTTCCTCCATCCGGCTGCTCGGCACCGTCGGCGAAGCCGTCAACCCCGAGGCCTGGCGCTGGCTCCGGGACAACGTGGGCGCCGGCACCGCCCCCGTGGTGGACACCTGGTGGCAGTCCGAGACCGGCGCCACGATCCTCTCCCCTGCCCCGACCGACGCCGCGTTCAAACCCGGCTGCGCCGCCCGGCCGCTGCCCGGCGTCGGCGCCCGAATCGTGGACGAGGCCGGCGCGCCGGTCCCGCCCGGAGTGCAGGGTTTCATCGTGGTGGACGCCCCGGGACCGGCGATCGCCCGGACCGTATGGGGCAACCCGCAGCGCTACTACGACTCCTACTGGCGCCAGTACGCGGAGCAGGGCTGGTTCCTTGCCGGCGACGGCGCCAAGTACGACGACGACGGCGACATCTGGATCCTGGGGCGGGTCGACGACACCCTCAACGTTTCCGGGCACCTGCTCTCCACGATCGAGATCGAATCCGCCCTCGTCTCGCACCCGAACGTGGTGGAAGCCGGCGTCTGCCCGGTCGCGGACCCGAAGACCGGCCACGCGATCGTGGCGTTCGTGGTCCTGAAGGATTCGGCGGTCGCCGAGGACATCGCGTCCGAATTGAAAGCTCACGTCGCGAAGGCAATCGGGCCGATCGCGAAGCCGCGCGACGTCGTCGTCGTTCCCGATGTGCCGAAGACCCGCAGCGGCAAGATCATGCGGCGGCTGCTGACACAGCTGTTCGAGGGCAGCGAACTCGGCGACACCACCTCGCTGCAGAACGAGCCCTCGATCGCCGGCATCCAAACCGTCCTCCGTGAACGCAACACCACCGAAATACCCCAGAAGTAAGGAACCCCCATGACTGACATCAGCAGCGTCGCCCGTCTTTCCGAACCGCTCAAGTTCGCCTACTGGGTCCCCAATGTCTCCGGCGGCCTGGTGGTTTCCACCATCGAACAGCGCACCGGCTGGGACTTCGACTACAACAAGAAGCTGGCCCGGATCGCGGAGGATTCCGGCTTCGAGTACGCCCTGACCCAGACCCGCTACGCCGCCTCCTACGGCGCGGACAAGCAGCACGAGGCGACTTCATTCAGCCTCGGCCTGCTGGCTGCCACCGAGCGGCTGAAGGTCATCGCCGCCGTCCACCCCGGCATGTGGCACCCCGGCGTGCTGGCGAAGTACCTGATCACCGCGGACCACATCTCCAACGGCCGCGCCGCCGTGAACATCGTCTCCGGCTGGCTCAAAGCGGAGTTCGAGAACTTCGGCCTCGAATGGCTCGAACACGACGAGCGCTACGTCCGCACCGAGGAGTTCATCCGGGTGCTCCGCGGCCTGCTGACCGAGAAGAACTTCAGCCAGTCCGGCAAGTACTACAACATCAACGACTTCACCCTGCAGCCGGCCCCGGTGGATGTGCCGGGCCGGGCGCACCCGGAGATCTTCTTCGGCGGGAACTCCACCGCCGCGCAGGCCACGGCCGGCCGGGTGGCGGACTGGTACTTCTCCAACGGCAAAGACCTTGACGGCTTCAAGGAAAACATCGCCGGCGTCGTGGCCTCCGCGTCCGAGGCCGGGCGCGGCGCCGGCGGTGCGCTGGCGTCGCCCCGGTTCGGCCTGAACGGCTTCGTCATCGCCCGGGACTCCGAGAAGGAGGCCCGCGAGACCCTCCGCGAGATCGTCGCGAAGGCGCACAAACCCGCCGTCGAAGGCTTCCGCGACGCCGTCCAGGAGGCCGGCGCGTCCACCAAGGACGGCAAGGGCATGTGGGCCGACTCCAGTTTCGAAGACCTGATCCAGTACAACGACGGCTTCAAGACCCAGCTGATCGGCACCCCGGAGCAGATCGCGGAACGGATCGTCGAGTACAAGAAGATCGGCGTGAACCTGCTCCTCACCTGCTACCTGCACTTCCAGGAGGAGGTGGCCGCGTTCGGCAAGGACGTCCTGCCGATCGTTCGCGAGCTCGAGGCCGACCTCGCCCGCAAGCACGGCACCGAACTGGCCCCCACACCGGCAACCAAGATTGAGGTAAACGCATAATGGCCGACCGTACCTTCGGGTTCCGCACCCGCGCCCTGCACGCCGGCGGTACCCCCGACGCCGAGCACGGCGCCCGGGCGGTGCCGATCTACCAGACCACCTCGTTCGTGTTCAAGGACACCCAGGACGCGGCCAACCTCTTCGCCCTGCAGAAGTACGGCAACATCTACTCCCGCATCGGCAACCCCACGGTGGCCGCGTTCGAGGAGCGCGTCGCCTCCCTCGAGGGCGGCATCGGCGCGGTGGCTACTTCCTCCGGCATGGCCGCGGAGTTCGTCACCTTCGCCGCGCTCACCCAGGCCGGCGACCACCTCGTGGCCTCCTCCCAGCTGTACGGCGGCACCGTCACACAGCTGGACGTCACGCTGCGCCGCTTCGGCGTGGACACGACCTTCGTGCCCGGCACCGACCCGGCGGACTACGCCGCAGCCATCCGGGAGAACACCAAGGCGATCTTCGTCGAGGTGGTGGCCAACCCCTCCTCCGAGGTCCAGGACCTCGCCGGGCTGGCAAAGGTGGCGCACGACGCCGGCATCCCGCTCGTCGTCGACGCCACCCTGAGCACCCCCTACCTGGTGCGGCCGATCGAGCACGGCGCGGACATCGTGATCCACTCCGCCACCAAGTTCCTGGGCGGACACGGCACCACCCTTGGCGGCGTCGTCGTCGAGAGTGGCCGTTTCAACTGGGGCAACGGCAAATTCCCCACCATGACCGAACCGGTGGCCTCCTACGGAAACGTCTCCTGGTGGGGGAACTTCGGCGAGTACGGCTTCCTGACCAAGCTGCGCTGCGAGCAGCTGCGCGACATCGGGCCCGCACTCTCGCCGCAGTCCGCGTTCCAGCTGCTGCAGGGCGTCGAGACGCTCCCGCAGCGGCTCGACGAGCACCTGAAGAACGCCCAGGCGGTGGCCGAATGGCTCGAAGCCGACGAGCGCGTGGCCTACGTGAACTACTCGGGCCTGCCCTCGCACCCGCACTTCGAGCGGGCGCGCAAATACCTCCCGCTGGGACCGGGTTCGGTGTTCTCCTTTGGCGTGAAAGGCGGCCGGGCCGCGGGCCAGAGGTTCATCGAGTCCCTGCAACTGGCCTCGCACCTGGCCAACGTGGGCGACTCACGGACCCTCGTGATCCACCCCGGCTCCACCACGCACCAGCAGCTCAGCCCTGAACAGCTCGAATCCGCGGGCGTGCCCGAGGACCTCGTCCGTATCTCGGTGGGCTTGGAGGACATCGAGGACATCCTCTGGGACCTGGACCAGGCCCTCGACGCGGCGTCTGAGGTGCCAGCCTCTGATGCGTCCGCCTCGAACGCCCCCCGCCGAGAAGAACCGGCCGCTGAAACCTGCACGATCGGAGCACACGCATGAGCAGCGAAGACACCCGCACCTGGACCGGCCCGTCCGCGCCGGAACGCCTGAACCTGCTTCGCCAGGCCAAGTCGATCGCCATCGTGGGCGCCTCGGACAAACCGTCCCGGGCCAGCTACTTCGTGGCGACCTACCTGCAGTCCTCCACCCGGTACAAGGTGTACTTCGTGAACCCGGTGGTGAAGGAAGTCCTGGGCGAACCGACGTACGCTTCGCTGGCCGACCTGCCGGAGAGCCCGGACATCGTCGATGTCTTCCGCAAGCACGACGACCTGCCCGGCGTACTGGACGAGGCCATCGCCGCCGGCGCCAAGACGCTCTGGCTGCAGCTGGGCTCGTGGCACGAGGATGTCGCGAAGGAAGCCGAGGCGGCCGGGCTCGACGTCGTGATGGACCGCTGCGTGAAAATCGAGCACGCCCGCTTCCACGGCGGCCTGCACCTGGCCGGCTTCGACACCGGCGTCATCTCCTCCAAGCGGCAGGTCCTCGCCTAGCGGGACCCCGACCCGTCGCCATCCGCCGGCCCGCATTTGTGTCACAACAAGTGCGGGCCGGCGGCAGTTCAGGACCGCGGCGCAGTAGCTCCACCACCCGCTGTGATCGATGGAATCACCGTGCAGCCAGGGGCGGCCGTGCCGTCGTTCCGGCTCCGCAAGGGCGACGGCGGGCCGGGCTCGCTGCTGCTCCAGGGCTAGGCGGTCAGGGACTGGGACGGCGTTCCCTACAACCGCGCGCCCGCGGAGCACACTGAAATCCGCTGGTTCGGAATCCCGCAGGCCCTTGGCCTGGACCTGACGCACGACGCGTACGTCGAGGAATTTCCGAGGTTACTGGGCACCGTGCCCCGCTAGGGCTTGGGGAAGGCTGTCGGCAGCCCGGGAACTTCGGGGGACGTCGGCAGCGGGCTGGGAGCAAGACCCCGACCGTTCTGGCCCGGGGCGCCGGGCTGCACGGGCCGGTGCGGAGGGTTGGGGAGCTCTCCCCCGCGCCCGACGGCGGGAGGGGTGGCGATGGGGCCGGCATGTTTCGTGGCCTGTGCCGTTGCCTGGGCGGAGGGCTCCGCAGGGCGCGTGAGGGCCGGGGAGGTGGCCGCCGGAACCGGGACCGGTACTGCGGGGAGATCCGAGGGCGTGGGGCCGGACGGTGCCGGGGTCCGGGTGGGCGCCGCGGGCTGGAAAAGGACGCCGAGGGTGTGGCCGACGTTCTCGCGGAAGTCTTGGCTGGAGGCTGCCACGGCACCGGCGCCGAGGCCCATTGCACCGATCACGGCGCCGCCGATGAGCGCCAGGCGACGCTTGCGTCCGCCCCGCCGGCCGGCCAGGCTGATGACGCCGTCGGAAAGGTCCTCGGCTTCCTCTTCAGGGGCGGCTGACCGCTCCGCCGCATCCATTGAACCGGCGGCGAGCAGCGCGGCGAGGTCTGCCCGGGGCGCCGGGGCCCGGTCCGGCACCAGGGCCTGAAGCTGGTCAAGTGTGCTGCGAAGTTCGGTGGCAGCCTCGAGTCCGGAGTCACGGAGCATCGCCTGGATGCTGCCATCCTGCTGGGGGTTGCGCGTGCCGGTCATGATGCTGCGTGGTCCTTTTCGGTTACAAGTTCGCGCAGGGCACTGAGCCCGCGCCGCTGAAGCTGTTTGATGGCACCCGGGCTCTTGCCCATGATGCCGGCCACCTCGTCGATGGAGAGGTCCGCGACGATCCGCAGGACCAGGACTTCCCGCTGCTCCTCGTTGAGCCGGGACAGTGTGTGGGACAGGCCGCCCAGCGCTCCGAGCGCCTCGTCCTCCGCGGAGGCGGAGTGCCGCGCGTCGTTCAAGGGGTCATACTCGGCGAGTTGCGGCGTCCGTTCCGAGCGGCGGTAATGGTCAACCAGCCGGGCGTGGGCGACGGAGAAGATGAAGGTCCGCAATCCGGTGTGGCCGCCGGTGACGTTGGCCAGTTTGGGCAGGACATCGACGAAGACGTCCTGGGTGAGGGCCTCGGCGTCCTCGACGCCCTTGGCCCGGAAGTAGCCGAGCACCGCCGGGGACATCACGGTGTAAACGGCGCTGAATCCTGACGGGTCGCCAGCCAGAGCTGCTGACAGTTCGTCGTCGCTCAGCTGGTCTGCCAAGAGGCTTTCCTTCCGTACTGCTCGGGGTGCGGCCCCCATAGTCTAGCGGCCGCACCCCGTCGCCTCCGAAGAGAGGCTAGTGCTTACTTGTCGCGCTTCGGCTGCTCAACAGACGGGACAGCCGGGACAGCCTTGACAGCCGGGGCGTCCTTGGTGGCCGGAACAGCCGGGGTGGCGACGGTTACGCCGGCGTGGGCCTTGGCCTCGGCAGCGCCCTTGGCGTTGGCGGCGCCGTCGACCTCAACGCCGTCCTGGTCGGCGGAGACGGAACCCTCAGCGGCACCCTCGGTACCGTCGACATCGGCGTCGCCCTTGGCGGAGCCGTCGGTGTTCGGGACAGCCGGAACGGCCGGGGTCGCCGGAACGGCCGGAGCGTCCGTGGCCGGAACCGCGGGGACGGCCGGGGTGGCGGGCGTAGCGTGGTTCACTTCAGCCTGCTGGGTGCTGGACACCTGGGCCGCGTTGGCCAGGCCGATCCCGGAGAAGCCTCCGACCGCGAGAATGGCGGCGCCGACAGCGATCTTGGTGGTCTTGCTAACACTCTTCATAAGAAACGTACATCCTTTGTTTGTTTGAAGGCTGGCCGGCGCCTGATGGGGGCAGGCGCCAGCCGGCACTTACGGTCGAGGTCCTGTCGGCACCTGATGGGGGCAAGTACCCGTCGGAACTCTCTCGAAGTCCCCGGCGCCTGATGGGGCAGGCGCCGATAGGATCTTTCGCGATAAGGCCGCCGGATCTGATGGGGGGACCAGGGCTCCGGGCGGCGCTTACAAAGGGGTAATCGCCGGGGCAGCCCGAAAGGTTACGCAACGATCAGAAATTCTTTTTTCTGTTTGTTCCGGCGCTGCACGGCACCTGGATTCGAGGCGTTAACGACGACGGCGGCGGGCCACCTGTGCAGGTGGGCCGCCGCCGTCGTGCTGTTAGTACAGAGTCAGTCGTTGATCAGGTCGTTGACCACAATCGTCTGGTCGCGGTCCGGACCGACGCCGATCGCGGAGAACCGGGTGCCGGAGAGCTTCTCGAGGGCCAGCACGTAGTTCCGGGCGTTCTCCGGCAGGTCGTCCAGGGTGCGGGCGCCGGTGATGTCCTCGGTCCAGCCGTCGAAGTACTCGAAGATCGGCTTGGCGTGGTGGAACTCGGTCTGGGTCATCGGCATTTCATCGTGCCGGACGCCGTCGACGTCGTAGGCGACACAGACCGGGATCTGTTCGATGCCGGTGAGCACGTCCAGCTTGGTGACGAAGTAGTCGGTGAAGCCGTTGACGCGCGAGGCGTGGCGCGCCAGCACGGCGTCGTACCAGCCGCAGCGGCGCGGCCGGCCGGTGTTGACGCCGAACTCGCCGCCGGTCTTCTGCAGGTAGACGCCCATGTCATCGAACAGTTCCGTCGGGAACGGTCCGGCGCCGACGCGGGTGGTGTAGGCCTTGATGATGCCGATCGACCGGGAGATCCGGGTGGGGCCGATGCCCGAGCCGACGGAGGCGCCGCCGGCGGTCGGGTTGGAGGAGGTCACGAACGGGTAGGTGCCGTGGTCGACGTCGAGGAACGTGGCCTGGCCGCCCTCCATCAGGACCACTTTGCCCTCGTCGAGCGCCTTGTTCAGCACGAAGGTGCTGTCGATGACCAGCGGGCGGAGGCGTTCGGCGAAGCCCAGGAAGTAGTCCACGATCTCGTCCACCTCGATGTCGCGGCGGTTGTAGACCTTGACCAGCAGTTCGTTCTTCTGCCGCAGGGAGCCTTCGACCTTCTGGCGCAGGATGGAGGCGTCGAACACGTCCTGGACGCGGATGCCGAGGCGGGCCACCTTGTCCATGTAGGCCGGGCCGATGCCGCGGCCGGTGGTGCCGATCGCGCGGCTGCCCAGGAACCGTTCGGTGACCTTGTCCAGCACCTGGTGGTACGGCGCCACGAGGTGGGCGTTAGCGGAGACGCGCAGCTTGGAGGTGTCCGCGCCGCGGGCTTCGAGGCCGTCGATTTCCTGGAACAGGGCCTCGAGGTTCACCACGCAGCCGTTGCCGATCACCGGGACCGCGTTCGGGCTCAGGATGCCGGCCGGAAGGAGCTTCAGCTCATACTTCTCACCGCCCACGACGACGGTGTGCCCGGCGTTGTTGCCGCCGTTGGGCTTCACGACGTAGTCGACGCGGCCGCCGAGCAGGTCGGTCGCCTTACCTTTGCCTTCGTCGCCCCACTGGGCTCCGACGATCACGATTGCTGGCATGGGATCCTCCCCCATTCGTTCGGGCCAAGCTCCGGTTGATTCACCAGGTCGCAACGAGGTGGTCAGCGCAGCTCAGCGCCGTTCATGAGAATGCCCCGAATCTACCGCTGTAGCTCAGTACCACTACGATCTATGCCAGCAACGCCAGAGTCCGGGGCTCTTACCACCCAAGTTT
>Ga0213837_1001757_pt1 | contig 10826 bp, 13 predicted proteins | sample SWPATP12_FD_160572 | JGI IMG/M metagenome (GOLD analysis project Ga0213837, IMG submission 160572) | Coastal seawater microbial communities from Marineland, Florida, United States - SWPA TP1 #2 | ecosystem: Environmental > Aquatic > Marine > Coastal | place: USA: Florida | collected 2016-08-06
CGTCCGAGGCTGTCATCCGGATGACAATTGGCTGACTTTCGATGACGCGCTGCACAATGAAAATGCCGACACCGACACTCGTGGAACACCTGCGCGCCACCATCTGGGGGCGCGTGCTCACGCCTGAGGAGATGGCGCGGGTCGAGGCCGTCTGTTTCGAGCAGCTCGTCCCGAAAGGCGGCTTTGTCTGCCGCAAGGGAGAAGCGCTGGAAACCTGGGTCGGCATCATCGATGGACTCGTAAAAATCAACAATTTTTCCCCGTCCGGGAAAAGCGTGACGTTTACGGGCGTGACCGCCGGCGGCTGGTTCGGCGAAGGGTCCTTGTTAAAAGATGCGTTCCGCAAGTACGACGTGACGGCGCTGCGCGACACCCGCGTGGCCCGCATGCCGCGCGCCACCTTCGAATGGCTGCTGGAAACGAGCCTGCCGTTCAACCGCTTCCTGCTCATGCAACTCAACGAGCGCCTGGGCCAGTTCATCGGGCAAGTGGAAACCGACCGCATGCTCGACGTCGACACCCGCGTCGCGCGCTGCCTGGCCGCGATGTTCAATGCCCACCTGTATCCGGGCCTGGATAAACTGGTGCAGCTGTCGCAGGAGGAGATCGGCTACCTGTCCGGCGCCTCGCGCCAGCGCGCGAACCAGGCGTTACAGTTGCTGGAGAAGGCGGGATTGCTGCGGCTCGATTACGGCGGGATCCGGGTGCTCGACCTGGAGGGCCTGCGCCAATATCAAGCGCAAGTTACGTAGGGTGGGCTCTCGAGCCCACGCGGTACAGAATACGCAAATCGAAACGCAAACCCGGCATCACGGTGCATGCGTCGCCGGGCGTTAAAACCGATGCGAAATTCAAACGTACGACCGCGTGGGCACAAGTGCCCACCCTACGGTGCACTCGGTTGGGGGTATGATATTAAGCATGGCTAATCTACCCAATTCCTCCCCCCGTGCCGAGCGTTTGCAGCAGTTGCGCGCCGCCATGGCGCGCCACGGCATCGACGCCTATATCGTTCCGTCGAGCGACCCGCACCTGTCCGAATACCTGCCGCGCCGCTGGCAGGGCCGCGAATGGATCTCGAGCTTCACCGGCTCGGTCGGCACCTTCATCCTGACCGCCGACTTTGCCGGGGTCTGGACCGATGGCCGCTACTACACCCAAGCCGAGACCGAACTGGCCGGCAGCGAAATCCAGCTGATGAAGATCCCGTCGGGCGCCAGCCTGCTGCACATCGACTGGCTGGCTGCGAACATGCAGCCCGGCCAGACAGTCGCCGTCGACGCCCGCGTCCTCGGCCTGGCCGTGGCGCGTCTTCTGAAAGATGCGCTGGCTGCGCGCGGCGTGCTGCTGCGTACCGACATCGACCTGCTCGACGAGATCTGGAGCGACCGTCCCGGCTTGCCGACGGAAGCCCTGTATGAGCACGCGGCGCCGCATGCGACGATCAGCCGCGCCGATAAACTGGCCGCCACCCGCGCCGCGATGGCGGCACTCGGCGCCGAGCGCCATTTTATTTCGACGCTCGACGACATCGCCTATCTGTTCAACCTGCGCGGCGCCGACGTCAGTTTCAATCCCGTATTCGTCGCCCATGCGCTGCTGGAACAGGGCGGCGCGACGCTGTTCGTGGCCGAAGGCAAGGCCCCCGCCGCATTGCAGGCGCGCCTGCTGGAAGACGGCGTGCGCCTGGCGCCGTATGCCGCCGCCGCCGACGCGCTGGCGGCCCTGCCGCAAGAGAGCAGCTTGTTGATCGACCCGCGCCGCATCACGTCCGGCATGCGCGCGGCGATTGCCGATCATGTAAAAGTCATCGAGGCGATCAACCCGACCACCTTCGCCAAGTCGCGCAAGACCGAGGCCGAGGCGCAGCACGTGCGCGCCACGATGGAACAGGATGGCGCGGCGCTGTGCGAATTCTTCGCCTGGCTGGAAGCGCAACTGAATAACCCGCAGCGCGCGCCCCTGACCGAACTGACGATCGACGAACAGATCACGGCCGCGCGTGCGCGCCGCCCGCACTTCGTCAGCCCGAGTTTCAATACGATCGCCGGCTTCAATGCCAACGGCGCGATCATGCATTACCGCGCCTCCAAAGAATCGCATGCGCTGATCGACGGCGACGGCCTGCTGCTGATCGACTCCGGCGGCCAGTACCTGGGCGGCACCACGGACATCACGCGCGTGGTCCCGGTCGGCCAGATCACGGACGCCCACAAGCGCGACTTCACGCTGGTGTTAAAAGGGATGATGGCGCTCTCAAACGCGCACTTCCCGCGCGGGACCCGCTCGCCGATGCTCGACGCGATTGCGCGCGCGCCGATCTGGGCGGCCGGCGTCGACTACGGCCACGGCACCGGCCACGGCGTCGGTTACTTCATGAACGTGCACGAAGGCCCGCAAGTCATCTCGCCGAGCGCGGCGCCCGACCCGCACACGGCGATGGAGCCGGGCATGATCACCTCGATCGAACCGGGCATCTATAAACCGGGGCGCTGGGGCATCCGCATCGAGAACCTGGTGCTGAACGTGGCTGCCGGGAGCGGCGAATTCGGCGACTTCCTGCGCTTCGAGACCCTGACCCTGTGCCCGATCGATACGCGCTGCCTCGATATGGCCCTGCTGCAGCCGCACGAAGTACAGTGGCTCAACGCCTATCACGCCCAGGTACGCGAACGCCTGCTGCCGCATGTGGAGGGCGCTGCGCGTGAATGGCTGGAATTGCGCACGAGGGCGATCTGATGGCTTCCTCCCGTTCCACCCGCGCCAGTTCCGCCGTCGAACGCCTGAAACGCCGCACCGGCCACACCGGCTATTCGATGGCGCGCACCGCCAGCGGCGGCTTTTATTTGTCCGAGATGCCGGGCTCGCCGCCGCTGTGCGAGCCGCTCGAACTGGACGCCTTCGTCGCCTTCGTGAACGGCCTCGGGCCGCAAGAGGTGCGCCGCATGACCAAGAGCGACATCGCGTTCGAGAAGCAGCTGGTCAAGAAAAAGCCGTGAACCGGTCCCGCAGTTCCTGAAAGCGCGCATGACGAGCCAAGACTTCCTGCTGCCCTACTGGTCGCCGACCGAGATCGCCACCAATGCGGTGATCCTGCTGCACCTGGCCGGCGCGCTCTTCCTGGGCCTGCTGGTCGGCTACGAGCGCTCCTACCACGGGCGCGCGGCCGGCATGCGCACCTATGGCCTGGTGTGCATGGCCTCGTGCGCGCTGACCATCATCAGCGGCTATCCGGAGATGTGGTTCGGCGGCCAGACCGGCGCCATCGGCACGGTCGACCCGACCCGCGTGATGCAGGGCGTGGTGACCGGCATCGGTTTCCTCGGCGCCGGCGTCATCATGCGCGACGGCTTTAACATTAGTGGACTCACGACGGCAGCCTCGATCTGGAGTTCGTCGGTGATCGGGATCCTGGTGGGCGTCGGCTTTTATCTCGCCGCGATGGGACTGGCCTTCTTCTCGGCCATGATCATGATTTATTTGAACCGCGTGGAGGCGGTGCTGCCGTCGCGCCGCGCCGTCGCCGTGATGCTGCGTTTTCACGAGGACTACCTGCCGCGCGAAGAGGCGCTGCGCGAAGCGGCGCTCGAGCGCGGCTACCAGATCGCCGGCAGCTCGTTGACGATTTCGAGCAGCGACCGCCGCCAGGAATGGCGTTTCGTCGCCATCGCCCTCTCGCGCCACAACCGCGCCACCCTTACCGAACTGGCCGCCGAACTGGCGGCAACTGAGGGTGTCGAAGGTTTTCAACTCTCGCATGCCCGCAACTGAAAACAAGACTGGATACAAAATGATCGCGCAAGACGTACTCGATTTCTGGTTCCTGCCCGCTGGCGACCCTGGCTATGGAAAAGCGCGCATGGAATGGTTCCGCAAGGACCCGGCCTTCGACGCCCGGATCCGCGAGCGCTTCGGCAGCCTGATCGCCCAGGCGCTCGCGGGCGGCTTGCGCGAATGGGAGGTGGAAGGGCCGCAAGGCGCGCTCGCGCGCATCCTCGTGCTCGACCAGTTCACCCGCAATGCGTACCGCGAGGCGCCGGAGTCCTTTGCCGGCGACACGCTGGCGCTGGCGGCCGCGCAAGCCCTGGTCGACAGCGGCGCCGACCGCCAGTTGCCACCCTTCCAGCGCGCCTTCGTCTACATGCCCTACGAGCACGCGGAAGACGCGCGCATGCAGCAGTGCGCGGTCGACCTGTTCGCGCGCCTGGCCGACGAACACGACGGTTTTACGGAGATGCTCGATTACGCGCACCGCCACCGCGGCGTGATCGCGCGCTTCGGCCGTTTCCCGCACCGCAACCCCATCCTCGGGCGCGCTTCGACCGCCGACGAACTGGACTACCTGAGCCAGCCCGGCGCCGGGTTCTGATGGCCTCCGGCCTGAACATCGTCGGCGCCGGCCATGTCGGCCGCGTGCTGGGCCGCCTTTTTCATCAGCATGGCGTGTTCACGCTGCAGGATGTGCTGACGCGTTCAATCGCCAGCGCCCAGGACGCGGTCGCCTTCATCGGCGCCGGCCGCGCGTTGGCGCAGGCAGCCGACCTGCGCCCGGCCCAGGTCTGGATGCTGGCCGTCGGCGACGACCAGATCGCGCCCGTGTGCGCGGCGCTGGCGGCCAGCGGGCTGCTCGAGGGCGCCATCGTCTTCCACTGCAGCGGCGCCAAGGCCTCGACCGAACTGCAGACGGCAAGCGAGGCCGGCGCCCGGGTCGCCAGCGTGCATCCGGTGCGCAGCTTCGCCGATCCGGCGGCCGTCGCTGCCGCTTTCGACGGCACCTGGTGCGGGGTCGAAGGCGACCCGGATGCCTTGGCCTTGCTGTCGCCCGCATGCGAGGCGATCGGCGCGCGCCTGGTCACCATCGACGCCGCCGCCAAGACCGTGTACCACGCCGCCTCCGTGTTCGCTTCGAACTACCTGGTGACCGTGCTCGACGCCGCGCTGCGCGCCTATGTCGCGGCCGGCGTGCCGCCGACAGTGGCGCGCGAGCTGGCGCGTCCGCTGGCCAGCGAGACCCTGGCAAACGTGTTCAAACTCGGTGCGCCGGGCGCGCTCAGCGGGCCGATCGCGCGCGGCGATGTCGCCACCGTCGCCCGCCAGCACGCCGCGCTGCAGGACTGGGATGCGCCGACGGCCGCCCTCTACGCCGCCCTGGTCGACGCCACCACCGCACTCGCCGAACGCAAGCGTTCCGGCGCGGCCTGAACTTTTAACTGAGGATTCATCGATGGTTTTCACCGCTTGGGCCATGCTGGCCGTTCTCGGCGTGTATTTCTGGACCGGCGTCATGGCCGGCTATGCGCGCGTCAAACACAAGGTCGCGGCGCCCTCGATGGAGGGACCGGTTGCCTTCCAGAGCGCGCAGCGGGTGCAGGCGAATACGCTGGAGCAGTTGCCGATCGTGATCGTGCCCTTGTGGCTGTGCGCGACCTATCTCGGTGACGGCTGGGCTGCCGCCGGCGGCCTGCTCTGGTGCGTGGGGCGCATTGCCTATGCGCTCGGTTATTACCGCGATCCGGCCAAGCGTGAGATCGGCTTCGTCCTTGGCATGGTGGCTAGTGCATTCTTAATCGGCGGCACAGTCGTTGGTTTATTGTTGCATTAGAGCAAAATACCTGCATCAGAATATCGACAAAGTTCCCGATCGGCAATAAGCTTGGCGGTTGAATCCGTCATGCCGGTGACTGGTGCGCGTCGCGCCCGGCCGGCTAGGCGCGTAGGAGGCACCATGCTGTTTTTGAAAACGACCGCGGTCATGAAGGCGCCGGGCATTTATGAAGTCGATGTCGCCGCCAAGCCGCCCGGTAAAACCTTCGGGGTCTACCTGGCGACCGACCCCGACAACCCGCCGCAGGCGGTGCTGGCGGAATTGGCCGCACTCGGTTTCAAGGGCAGCTACCAGAAGAACTATACCCACCGCGACGGCGGCCGGGTGCTCGACCTGCATTTCGAAAAAGACGGCACCGACCTCTTCAAAGGCTGGAAGCCCGACGAATGCAGCGCCAACCTGGAAGCGCTCAACAGCCTGTTCGGCAAACTCGGCATCCATATCGCGACCCGCGTGATGAGCATGGCCGAAGCCTACGCCTGATTCACCAGCTTTTTATTCAACCCACCTCGATGTGGTACAGCGCCCACGGGCAGGCGCCGAAACGCGCCGCCAGTGGTTGCGCCGCCATTTCCGGCACCCGGTCGGCGTCATATACCGCCCACAGCGGCCCGAGTCCCCCGAGCGCCATCGGCTGCCCGTCCAGGTGGGTCGCGACGATCCATCCCTGTTTATCTGCCTGGCCCAGCGTCATCGCCGCGGCGTAACCGTCGACCGCGCGCAAGCTGATGCGGGTGGCGGCGCCCGTCGGCGCCCCGGCCAGTGCCAGCACGTCGCGCAGCAGCGGACCGCGCAGAACATGCGGCTTGGCGTCGTATTCCAGGGTCGGCCGGATCGTGCGCGCCGGCAGGCGCGCCAGCGTGGCGAAGTCGAGCGCACGCGCCTGCTTGAAACCGAGTTTGTGCTTGGCCATCATCTGGTCCAGTGCCGGATCGAAGGCGCCGCGGTTGGGGCGCGTGATCGTCCCGCTGATCGTCAGCAGGACCGGGCCGGCCGGGGCGGCTGCCGCTGCGCCGGCCAGGCCGGGCAGGGCGCCCGCGGCGAGCACGCTACCGAAGAATCCACGTTTGTTCATGCGACAATCCTCGTCCATGGGATCTGCCCATGATAAACGCTGATCGTCCCTTGTTGACCCCATGGATCTGTTCGACACTCCCGGCGCCTTGCTGCCGATTCCCATCGACGACGGCGCACTGGCGCTGCTGGCCCAGCTGCCGCTGGCGCTGTCGAATGCCGAAGTCTTCGAACGCCTGCTGATTGAAACGCCGTGGCGGGAAGAGAGCGTCGTCGTCTATGGCAAACGCCATCTGCAGCCGCGTCTGACGGCCTGGTATGGCGACGCCAGTTACACTTATTCTGGCTTGCGCCTGGAACCTTTACGCTGGACCGCACTCCTGCTCGAGATCCGCGCCGCGGTGGAGGCGGCCTGTGGCCAGCGCTTCAACAGCGTGCTCCTGAACCGCTACCGCAACGAGCGCGACAGCATGGGCATGCATAGCGACGACGAAGCGGAGCTGGGCAACGATCCCGCCATCGCTTCGCTCAGCTACGGCGCGACGCGCACCTTCATCCTGCGCCATAAACGCGACAAACGGACCGTCCGCCTGCCACTGGAAGATGGCAGCCTGCTATTGATGAGCGGGCAACTGCAGAGTAACTGGCTGCACGGCATTAACAAGTCGACGCGCCCGCTTGGAGAGCGGCTGAACCTAACTTTCAGGTACATCGTCTAAGTTAACCTCTTTTCGCTACTATCGTTCAGTAAAATAACTGAACAATGAGTCAGTTATGTTACATTTGATTACAGTTCTTACCTAATTTGCATGTGTGTGGGCTTTTCACAATGGTATCTTGGACACATCGCGATTCATCAGGAATTGCGAGCCAGACTAAAACGTGAAAAGGATTTACGTATGAAAAAGCTCATTTTTGCACTGATCGCAGGTACTGCCGCCATGACCGCCGCCCAGGCCCAGACCACCATCACCCCACGTCCGTATATCGGTATCGGCGCCTCCGGCGTTGATCGCGAGTACAACGTGCAAGGCGCCACCATGCGCGACAATGATGGCTACCGCTTTGGCGGCAAAGTCTTCGGCGGCGCCGAACTGACCGAAAACCTCGGCGTCGAAGCCGGCTATACCAAATTCGGCACGGCCGATGCCAGCTATGTCCGCAATGGCGTGGCCATCAACACCGAGAACGAAGGCTACGGCGCCTACGTCGCCGGCAAGGCAACCAAGCATTTCAACGACAAGGCATCGGTCTACGCCAAGCTGGGTGTGGCCCATACCAGCAATGAACTGAATTCGGCTACGCCTGGCGTGAGCCGCAAGGTCAGCGACAATGCCGGCTACGGCGCCCTCGGCATGCAGTACAAGGTCACCGAGCAAGTGGCCCTGCTGGCTGAATACGAGCGCTACGGCAAGAAGCAGGACTTCGGTCCGAAGCCGGACGTCTTCACCATCGGCGCGAAATACCAGTTCTAAACTGGTCGCAGATGTAAGAAAAAGGGCCTGCGGGCCCTTTTTTTCGTTAACCGACGTGCCATCCGCACATCACGGCAGCGGGGCGGCGCCGGTCCCGCCATGGCGTTGCAGCGCCCATGGCGGCGGCACTGTTTCCACCCCCTCCTGTGGCACGATCAATCCCGACGAAATAAACCGGTGCACCGACGACCAGGGCCATGCCTGCACGCTGGGACTGAGTCCATGGCGTACCGGGTTGGTATGCATGTAGTCGATCAGGGACGCGTATTCGGCTTCGCTCGAGACCCGGAATTCCTGGTACTGGCGGGCCCAGATCGCGCCGTCGTCGCTGGCGGCGCCCAGCGATTTACGCAGCGCCTTGGAAAACGCGATCTTGACGGCACGCCAGCGGCTGGAACAGTCATGGTCCCCCGGCGGCAGCGTCCACATCGCGTGGGCGTGGTCCGGCAGCACCACCCAGCCGTCGACGTGGAAGGGCTTGCGGATGCGGGCCTGGCGGATGGCGTCGCCAAACGCTGCAATATGGTCGGTCAACAAGGAGCTGCCACGGTCCAGCAGGCGCACCGTGAAGAAAAAGGTTCTACCTGGAACCCGGTTATCGCGGTAGTCATTCATGGGCAAAGTGTGCCAATCGATGGTGGTCGCCATGTCGATCGGCGCAAATGGAAGGCGGGAACTTGATGCTGATCGTGCTGACTGATCGGCAATCGATTCTACACACTGTCGCGTACTGCCGCGTTTCGTTTCCGCGTGTAAATCTGGGACAAAAAAAATGCCCGGTAGGACCGGGCATGACGCTCCGAAGAGCGGGTTTTGTTGAAGAAGAATCAGGTCGTCAGCGGCTTGTAACGAATCCGCTTCGGCTTCGCGCCTTCTTCGCCCAGGCGCTTCTTCTTGTCCGCTTCGTATTCCTGATAGTTACCGTCGAAGAAGGTGACTTGCGAATTGCCCTCGAAGGCCAGGATGTGGGTCGCGATCCGGTCCAGGAACCAGCGATCGTGGGAAATGACCATCACGCTGCCGGCGAATTCCAGCAACGCGTCTTCCAGCGCGCGCAGGGTTTCCACGTCCAGGTCGTTCGACGGTTCATCGAGCAGCAGGACGTTGCCGCCCTGGAGCAGGGTTTTCGCCAGGTGCAGGCGCCCGCGTTCGCCACCGGACAGGTTGCCGACGATTTTCTGCTGGTCCGACCCTTTGAAATTGAAGCGGCCGAGATAAGCGCGCGACGGCATTTCGAAGCGGCCGACGCTGAGCATGTCGGCGCCGCCGGTGACGTCCTCGAACACGCTCTTGTTGTTGGCCAGATCGTCGCGGTGCTGGTCGACCAGCGAGATGCGCGCCGTCTTGCCGATCGCGACTTCGCCGCTGTCCGGCTGTTCCTTGCCCGCGATCATTTTAAACAGGGTCGATTTACCGGCGCCGTTCGGGCCGATGATGCCGACGATCGCGCCTGGCGGTACCGTAAACGACACGTTGTCGAGCAGCAGGCGGTCGCCGAAGGCTTTCGAGACGTTCTTGAACTCGATGACTTCGTTACCGAGGCGTTCCGCGACCGGAATAAAGATCTCCTGGGTCTCGTTGCGCTTCTGGTATTCGAATTCGCTCAGTTCGTTGAAGCGCGCCAGACGCGCTTTCGACTTGGCTTGTCTCGCTTTCGGGTTCTGGCGCGACCATTCGAGTTCGGTCTTCAGCGCTTTCTGGCGTGCCGATTCGGTCGACTCTTCCTGTTTCAGGCGCGCCTGCTTCTGGTCGAGCCAGGAGCTGTAGTTGCCCTTCCATGGAATGCCCGAACCGCGGTCCAGTTCCAGGATCCATTCGGCGGCGTTGTCCAGGAAGTAGCGATCGTGGGTGATGCCGACCACGGTGCCCGGGAAGCGCAGCAGGAATTGTTCCAGCCACTCGACCGATTCCGCGTCCAGGTGGTTGGTTGGTTCGTCGAGCAGCAGCATGTCGGGCTTACTGAGCAGCAGTTTGCAGAGCGCCACGCGGCGCTTTTCGCCACCCGAAAGCACGCTGATTTTTGCATCCCAGGGCGGCAGGCGCAGCGCGTCGGCGGCCATTTCCAGCTGCAGGTTCAGGTTGCCGCCGTCGGAAGACGAGATGATCGATTCCAGGCGTTCCTGCTCTTTCGCCAGCGCATCGAAGTCCGCGTCTTCATCGGCATAGGCGGCGTACACGGCTTCGAGCTTGGCTTGCGCCTCGAACGCTTCGCCCAGGCCCGATTCGACTTCCTGGCGCACGGTTTTTTCCGGATCGAGCTGCGGTTCCTGCGGCAGGTAGCCGATGTTCAGGCCCGGCATCGGGCGCGCTTCGCCCTGGATGTCGGTATCGATGCCTGCCATGATTTTGAGCAGGGTCGACTTGCCGGAGCCGTTCAGGCCCAGCACGCCGATCTTCGCACCGGGAAAAAAGGACAGCGAGATGTCTTTTAAGATCTGCCGTTTCGGCGGGACGATTTTGCCCACGCGGTTCATGGTATAGACGTAATTGGCCATTATGTATTCTGTAGAAAATCAAGGTGCAAAGGATACGATAGAAGCGCCCGTACGGGCACCCCCATCACGAAACTTTCGGCGCCGGCTGCGCCTGGCCGCGCCGCAGCAGCCCCTCTCCGGCAAACAAGGCGAGGGCGGCCCAGATCATGGCGAAACCGACCAGGCGGTCCGCCGTGAAGGCTTCCTTGAACAGCAGCACGCCGAGCAGGAACTGGATCGTCGGCGCCAGGTATTGCA
>Ga0213837_1001758_pt1 | contig 10825 bp, 9 predicted proteins | sample SWPATP12_FD_160572 | JGI IMG/M metagenome (GOLD analysis project Ga0213837, IMG submission 160572) | Coastal seawater microbial communities from Marineland, Florida, United States - SWPA TP1 #2 | ecosystem: Environmental > Aquatic > Marine > Coastal | place: USA: Florida | collected 2016-08-06
AACATGTCCGCCTGGGTCATCAGGACCACAGCCCTGCTGTTTTTGGCCTTCGCCGTTGAGAAGGCGCTTCGGATCTGCGCGATGGCGGCATTCACCCTGGCCTTCACCTCGGCCACCTGTTCAGTGGTGGCCTTCGTGTAGCCGAGGCCGCTCCACGGCCGGAGGTCATTCTCCGAACCAACGATGTGCAGGGTCGAGATGGTCAGCCCGCCGGCGGTGAACTTCACGTTCTCCTTGTAGCCGGGCTGGGCCGTGACGGAGATCGGGTTCTGGCCCAGGGTCCGGCCGCCTCTGGGGAAGAAGACCGAGCGGATGGCAGCCAGCCGCTGCAGCGGATTGGCTTTGCCTATGCTGGCGCTGTGGCAGTCCGCCCACTCGTTGTCACCGGGGGTGTAGACCAGCGGGTCGACAAACTTGTCGAAGCTTGCCTTGATCTTCTGGTAGTAGGCGTTGGAGCAGACACCCGTGCCGATGTCGCCGAGATGCCCGACCATGCGCACATTCGGATCCGCATTTATCTGCGCAATGCGTTTCGGAAAGATGCTCAATTGGCTGCTGCCGTAGGGCGTGTCGCCGATGACGGCGAAGCTGTAACTCGTGGCGGCTCCTGCAGTGCCGGCTACACTTCCAGCGATTCCCATTGCGAGCGCCAGACCCGCACCAGCCACCCGCACAATGCCTTTCATGTGTTCCCCCATAAACATCGGCCATGCATCGGACGCGCCTGCGCGACGATAGTTTCTGGTGTCTTTGGGGATCAGATTAGACGTGGCGGACATGGTTGGCACGAGTAGTGTTACTTGTCCCCCCGGTCAAGTAACACCTCTACAGCACGCGGTACGCTACTTGGGCAGGTCACTCATCTGCGGCGTGTCCCACTCATGCCGTCAGGGCTGCAGTCTTCAGGTGTTTTCGATCGTGGGCAGCATGGAAAAGTGTCTGTTGTGGTTGGTGGAGGGGTACGCGTGGCCGGGCTATAGGCTGGTGCCGTGACACCGTCCGCAGATCCCGTCGACGTCTTCGTCCACACCGGGCCCGCCGAATGGTGGCAGGTTCTTGCCGCCCTGGGCCCGCTGGCAGTGCTGCTCGCGGCTGTCATCGGTGCCGTCATCAGTTTGCGTACGCTGAGGCAGCGGGCCGCCGCTGACACAGCCGCCCTGGCCCAAAAGCGCGAGGCGGACAACCGGAGCGAATGGTGGAACCGCACCGAGTGGGCCTTGGACAGTTCCCTTTCCGCTGACCCGCGCCGCGTCGAACTGGGCCTGGGTGTCCTGGCGGTCCTGGCCGAAAGCGGACTGGCCAGTCCCGAAGAGCTCGAGATCATCACCGTCGCGTGGGAGGACCCGCTGACGCTCGCGCTGCCGCCGGCGGCAACGGCCCTGGCGCCGGACGCGATCCGCCCTGGCCGCGAGGCCGCCTCCCGCGACCGCAGCGTACAAACCGCAGCCGCGAAGCTCCGCCTCGTCACCGACCGGCGCCTCGGCCGGGCCACGCCGGACTGGGTCAGGGACCTTGCCGCGGGGAAGCACGACCGCGTCCCCTAGGAGCGCCGCCGTCCGGCCTGCCCCGAGGCGTGGACACCGGCTGCGGGCGATCCTATCCTTGTCCCCTGAGGGGGAAGCTCACCAACCGCGTCAGAACCGGCAGCACCTGTGGTCTCACTAGTCACCTAGGAGTACCCCATGCCCCGTCGCCCAGCCGCAGCGTCCGCGCTGCTCGCCGCGCTATTGCTTTGTGCCTCGTGCAGTTCCACCCCCGGCGGACCGTCGGGAGGGTCCTCGCCAGCCGGCGGCGGCAGCACCTCCACCGGAGGCCCAACGAGCGCAACACCCTCCCCCGTGACGACGGACGCCACCCTCGCTCCCCGGCCGGCACCCGCCGCGCTGGAGGCAGCCACACCGGTGCCCTCCCAGGAGCTCGACGCGAGCAGGGGCCGGCTCTACTGCCCGAAGGGGACCCAGGAAGGCTGCCACGGCCCCGCCGACATGCCAAGCTACCTCGGCCACGTGGTCGCGGTGACAGCGCCGCTGTTCGATGCGAATTACGGAGTGGAGAACCGGCCGGCATCGTTCTTCTTCGTGCCGGCCGGCGTGACCGGCCCGACGGCCTGCGTCAAGGATGACGGCACCCCGGAGGAGTACACCAGCGAGGATTACTCGTACTGCACGGAGGACAAGGCAATCTACGTCGGCCAGGACGCCCTGTGGCAGCTCTACAACGGCGTGGGGGGTGCGGCGCCCGCCTTCGGCTACGCCCACGAATGGGGGCACCACATCCAGAACATCAAGGGCGTCCCGGCTCCGGAGACCGAAGAGGAGAACATGCTGCTCGAGAACCAGGCGGACTGCATTTCCGGCGCCTGGGTGGCCCATGCCGCACAGGCCGGCAACTTGACCTATCCCGGAGACCTCGGCGACGTCAATGCCATGCTGGCGGGCATTGCACCGCCGGGTGAAGGCGAAACGGGAAGTCCGATAGAGGACAGGGCGAACGCTTTTATGCAGGGCTACACGAACGGGCTGCCAGGCTGCAATTCGTTCTTCCCGGAGACACCCATTTACGCAGGATGACCTCGTTGAGCAGCTCGTCCAGGGGCCGCGGCTTACCGGTCGATGTCCGTCAACGGACCCGGGCCCGTGGCGTCCCGGCCGCCCTACTCCTCCGGAGGCAACGCGGACCGGATGGTGCCGACCAGTGAGCGGAACCCTTGATCTGCCGGCAGCGCGTCGAGCAGGACGGGCCCCTGCGGACCGGCGAGCGGTACGCGCCAGTTCGGGTACTCCGTGCTGGTGCCCGGCTGGTTCTGCGTCCGGGTTTCGCCCACAGCATCCACCAGCGCCACACCGAGCAGGGACGACGGCGTCAGGGTGGTGAACGCGTAGAGAGCCTCCACGGTGCGCTGCACGTCCTGGTGCCCTGGCTCCGGCAGCAGGCCGCGTTCCCGGAGCATCCCGAGCACCGCTTCCTGCTCCGCCACGGCCTCGGCACGTTCCTCGTCCACCGGACGCCGCAGCAGGCCCAGGGATTCGCGGAGCGTCACGTGCTCGCCGGCCAGATAACCGGCCGTCGGGGGCAGGTCGTGGGTATTGACGCTGGTCAGGCACTGCTGCCGGTACCGCTCCGGCGGGATCGGCCCGTCGGCGTCGTGCTCGAACCAGAGGATCGAGGTGCCGAAGATCCCGCGCTCGGCAAGGTAATCCCGGACCCACGGCTCAAACACGCCCAGATCCTCGCCGATCACGATCGCACCGGCACGCTGGGCCTCCAGCGCCAGGATGCCGATCATCGCCTCATGGTCGTAATAGACGTAGGTCCCCTCCCCCGGCCCCGCCCCTTCGGGGATCCACCACAGCCGGAACAGGCCCAGGATGTGGTCCACCCGGATCCCGCCCGCATGGCGCAGCACCGTCCGGAGCATGTCCCGGTAGGCGGCGTATCCTGACTCGGCGAGCCGCACCGGATGCCAGGGCGGCTGGGTCCAGTTCTGGCCCTGCTGGTTGAACATGTCCGGTGGTGCGCCGACCGTGACGTTGCGGGCCAGCACACCGGCGAGGGACCACGCGTCCGCGCCGCCCGGTTTCACGCCGACCGCAAGATCGTGGATGACGCCGATTTCCATGCCCGACCGCCGGGCCGAGCACTGGGCAGCCTCGAGCTGCTGGTCGCAGAGCCACTGAAGCCAGCGGTGGAATTCGATCCGGCCCGCGAGCAGGGCGCGTTGTTCGTTGCAGTAGGGGGTGTCCGGTGTGGCCGCCTCCGCGGTCCATTGCGGGGCGTCCGTGTTCAGCTTCTCGGCCAGGGCGCACCACAGGGCAAAGTCGTCCAGGCCCCTCCCCTCCCGGGCGCAGAAGTCAGCGAACGCGAGCGAGCGGGCGGGGTCGCGAGGGACTGCGAACACCAGTTCGAGGGCAGCCAGTTTTGCGCCGAAGCTGGAGTTCCGGTCCAGCAGCCCGGTGGAGTGGTTGGCGGAGTGTTGCTGGTTGGCCAGCCGCTCCACTTCGGCGCGGCCGTCCGGGCCGAGGTAGCCGTATTCGGGGATTTCCTCCACCCGGAGGTAGAGGGGGTTAAAGAACCGCCTGGTCGTCGGGAGGTAGGGCGAGTCCTCGACCGGCGGCCGCGGCTCGGCAGCGTGCAACGGGTTGACCAGCAAGAAACCGGCGCCCTCCTGCCCTGTGATCGTGGCGAGGTCCGCGAGGTCGGCCAAGTCGCCGATGCCCCAGGACCGGGATGACCGCACGGAGTAGAGCTGCGCGGTCAGTCCCCAGTTCCGCCGCCCCGCGAGCGCCTCTGTCGTGTGGAGCCTCCGCGGTGTGACGACCATTGGGCACTGCGCCAGCGTGCCGGCGTTGTCGGCCAAGAGGGTATGCCAGCCGAGTGGGACCGTTCCCGGCAGCGCGAAGGTCGCCCGGCCGGTGAGGACGCCGTCGACGTCGACCGGCGAGTCCCAATTCTCCAGCTGGGCCGCCTTGTGGGTGGTGCCGTCCTCGGCGGCGATCCATACGCTGACGGCGCTTCCGTGCGGCACGTGGACGTTGATGAGGAGTTCCTGGCCCTCACGGGCGACGGCGACCGGCGGCAGCAAACGCCGCCACGGCGCCAGCCGGGCCTCGTCCAGGGACCGTTCTATCGCGTCCGTGTCCGCGGCCGGGACACCCAGTGCCGCGAGGACACCGCGCAGTGTGCTCTCCGGGACGGAGCGTTCGACGCCGTCCCAGCCCCAGTAGGAGGTTCCCACGCCGTGGGCTGCCGCAAGTTCCCTCAGCAGTGCCGTTGTGCCGGGAGCGCTGTCGTGGTGCATGCCATCCGCCATGGGGCAACTCTAGACGCTGTCCCCCTGCGCCGTCCCGTGTTGCTGAACGTGGGTTTCACCCACCAGTTCCTGCAGGCCCTCCACTGTGCGCGCCAGTGACAGCGCGGGCGACGCCACAATGAACGGCAGCAGGAGGCTGTTCTCCTTGTCCACGTGCAGGGCGAAGATACTCCGGAGGGAGCCGGCGGCCACGGCGGCGTCCACCCCGGCCGTTCCCCGGAGTTCCTCGACAACGGCGGCGATCACCCGGTGCTCGGACAGCATCCCGTCGACCAGCAGGGTGCATTCCGGCACCTTACGGACTCCGCCGTACAGCGGCCCCTCCTCGGCGAGCGCGTGCGGGACGAGTTCGGTCTCGCACCATTCCACCAGCACCTCATGGGCGTCGTGCTCCGCCACGGTGTCGCGGGTCATCACGGCGTGGGCGAGCGCGGAGGCCAGGGCGCCGAGCCGCTTGAGCATGCCCGCATGGTGCCGTTCCACCGCGGCCAGGGCCCGCGCTTCCTCTTCCGGGTCCTTGTTCAGGGCGTTCAGGGCATTGGCCGCTTGCTGATCCATGGCGTCTCCTGGTCCCACCGGCCGAAGCCTTTCCGGCCAGCCTCTCCTCTTCCCACTGTACGGCGGAGACTCCCCGCCACGCCGGGGACTTTCGGCCCGGCCCCGCTGGGCCCGGGTGCGTTTCTCGACGGCGTCTCCAGAGGCCGACTTTCGACGCCGGCGGGTCAGCCGCGCTAGCCTTGCAGCCTATGGTCGACGTCGAACGGTTCCGCCTTCTCCTCCAGGAGGAGCGCCGCCGGAAACTTGCACTCCTGCCCGCGCTTCGCCGGGACATCACCGCGGTGAATGCCGCCCGGCGGGACTCCAATGTCGACGACGAACACGACCCCGAGGGCGCGACCATCGCGTTCGAGCTCTCCCAGGCCTCGGCCCTGCTGGACCAAAGCCGGGAGGGCCTGGCCCAGGTCGAGGCAGCCCTGGCACGGATCGATGCCGGTACCTACGGCATCTGCGCCGTATGCAGGGACGAGATCGCCGAGGGCCGGCTGGAGGCCAGGCCATGGACCCCGTATTGCATCCGGCACAGCGCCGGCCCCGCAGGTTCGGTTGCGCGGGCCAGGGCATGACCAACGCCGCCGAGACCTGGTGGAACCGGATTGCCGCCGGGTTCACCCAGTCCCCCGTCCCGCACGTCACCGACACCGAACTCGCCCTGGTGATCCTCCTCGCCGTCGCGCTCGCCCTGCCGCGGGTGACCTGGCGGTACTTCGGACTGCTGGCCACCGTGACCCACGAACTCGGCCACGCCTTCGCCGCGCTCATGACCGGACAGCGCGTGGGCGGCATCCGCCTGAGCCTTGACCACTCGGGCACCACCACCACCTACAGCAGGCGCCCCCTGGCCGCCGTCTGGTCCACGTTCTGGGGCTACCCGGTGCCGGCCGTCGTTGGCGCCGCCATGGTCTGGAGCGGCTTCAACGGCTGGGGCCCGGCGGCGATGTCGCTCGGGACCCTCATCCTGCTTGCCTCGTTCCTGTTCATCCGCAACGGCATCGGGCTGCTCATCACTGCGGCCGCGGTCCTGGCGGCCGTCCTGCTCGTATTGTTCGTACCGCCGCAATTCAACGGCCACGTCATGATCGTGCTCGGCCTGGCGCTCCTGGTGGCCGCTGTACGGGACCTCGGCAAGCTTGCCACCGTGCACCTGCGGCGCCGGGACCGGCTGGCGACGTCGGACGCCTACCTGCTGTCCCGGGCCACCCGAGTCCCCGCGGCCGTGTGGATTGCCCTGTTCGCCGCCGTCGTCGGCGCCGCCTGGTGGTTCGCCTGGCAGCCGTTGTCGCAGGTCTTTGCGACACTGCCGCATCCACCGTGGCAGGGCCCCGGCGGCACTCCGGCATAGGCTGGGACCATGAGCCAAACACACACGGACGACCCCGGATTCAGCGCGAAGGGTGCCTACGTCACCGGCGGCGAGGAGTTCACCCGGGACACCAACTACATCGAGGACCGGATCACCCGCGACGGCGCCCCCGGCCGGAACGGTGAACCCGGCTGGCCGGTCGAGCCGGGACGCTACCGGTTGATCGCGGCCCGCGCCTGCCCGTGGGCCAACCGGACCGTCATCGTGCGGCGGCTGCTGGGCCTCGAGGACGCCATATCCCTTGGCCAGCCCGGACCCACCCACGATGCGCGCTCCTGGACGTTCGACCTGGATCCCGGCGGCAAGGATCCGGTGCTCGGCATCGAGCGGATCCAGGAGGCGTACTTCCGCCGGTTCCCGGACTATCCGCGCGGCATCACCGTTCCGGCGATCGTCGACACCGCCAGCGGCCAGGTGGTGACCAACAACTTCCCGCAGATCACCCTGGACTTCTCCACCGAGTGGACCGCGTACCACCGCCCGGGCGCCCCGGACCTGTACCCCGAGGCACTGCGCGGGGAGATCGACACCGTCAACTGGCGGGTCTTCACCGAGGTGAACAACGGTGTGTACCGCTGCGGTTTCGCCGGATCCCAGGAAGCCTATGACGCCGCCTACAGCCGGCTCTGGACCGCCCTGGACTGGCTGGAGGAGCGCCTTACCAGCCGGCGGTACCTCGTGGGAGACACCATCACGGAGGCCGACGTCCGCCTCTTCACGACCCTGGCACGGTTCGACGCGGTCTACCACGGGCATTTCAAGTGCAACCGGCAGAAACTCAGTGAGATGCCCGCGCTCTGGGCCTACGCCCGAGACCTGTTCCAGACCCCGGGATTCGGTGATACCACCGATTTCGTCCAGATCAAGCAGCACTATTACATCGTCCACGAGGACATCAACCCCACCGGGATCGTTCCCGCGGGGCCGGAGCTTGGCAACTGGCTGAGCCCGCACGGCAGGGAAGCGCTGGGAGGCCGCCCCTTCGGCGACGGAACCCCGCCGGGCCCCGTCCGGGCCGGGGAAGAAGTCTCTCCCGGGCACGGGGCGCCCTGAGCCGGCAACGGCCCGGGTCTATGGTTCGTCCAGTTGTCGCAGCATCAACCCCGCCCTAGGGTGAACCGGGTGACAACTACAGACGAGGCCACGCACACCGGCGGGCCCTCCCTGCCCCGGCGGCTCTGGCGGATCGTGGCCGGCCATGTCCGCTCGGCACTGCTGTGGCCCCGGCTGCAGCTGGCCTTCAAGGCAGGACTGGCCGCGGGCATTGCCTTCGCCATCGCCCCGTTCATGCCCGGCTCCGCGGCCGATTACCCCTACTACGCTCCGCTGGGCGCCCTGGTGGCGATGTACGAAAACGTCGCCGGCTCCATGAAGCAGGGCGTGCAGACGCTCGTCGGGCTCGCCATCGGGGTGGGACTGGCCTTTGTGCTGTTCATCCTCGGCAGCCCGACGCCGCTGACGGTCGGTGTTGTGATGGCCTTCGGTGTCATCCTCGCCGGACTCCCCAGGATCGGCGCGGGCCGGGACTGGATTCCGACGGCGGCGCTCCTGGTCCTGCTGGTCGGCGGCCACAACCCGGACCAGTTCTCCTTCGGCTACCTCCTTCAAATGGCGGCCGGCGTCACGGTGGGAATCGTCGTGAACCTGCTCGTGTTCCCGCCGCTGCACTTCCGCGCCGCCGAGCTCAGTATCGCCGAACTGCGCCTCGCGCTCGCCCAGCAACTCTGGGACATGGCGAAGGCGCTGAAGGAGAGCTGGCCGCCGGAACACGAAGACTGGTCCAAGCGGTCCGGTGCCCTCGAAGCGTCAGCGCGTTCCGTCCGCCTTGCCGTTGAGAAGGCGGACGCCAGCCGGCAAGCCAACCCCAGGCGCCGGCTCCATCCGCGGGACGTCGAGCTGGACTACCGCAACCTCCGGGACCTGGAACGGATCACGTTCCACGTCCAGGACGTCACGCAGGTGCTCTCGGATGTCATCTGGGCCAAGGACACCCCCTTTGTGGTGCCGGATGAATACGCTGCGGCGCTCGCCGACGCCATGTCCACGGTCGGCGACGTCCTGGAGTCGGTCGAGACGGAGAGCCCGGAGCGGCAGTCGGAGCTGAGCGGGGAGGCCGACACCACCGTCAAGGCCCTGACGGCACGCGTTGGCGCCGAGGAAGCGGCGACCGACGCCCCCAGCGCTGTGGAATCGATCCTGTTGAGCCTGCACCGGATGCTGCGGGTAGTGAAGTCCTCGGCGGACAGCAGCAAGTAGCGCCGGACGCTCCCGGCCGCGGCCCAGGCACACACGCGGACAGCGCACAAATGACGACGGCGGTGTCCGCCCCCATTCCGGGCGGACACCGCCGTCGCCTGCTGCGGCCGGCCAGCCTAGAGCGCCGCAACCGATCCGCTGAAGTGCTTGCGTCCGGAACGCGGGTTCCAGGCGACGTAGTCGGAGCGCTGCCAGGCACCCTCTGAGTCCTGCGCCGTGCTGATGTCCAGCGCCACGCGGGCCGGCAGGAACACCGGCGCCTCGAAGGACACATCCCAGCTGAAGGCCTCACCTTTGGCAGCGCCCACGTCCGCCAGTGCCCTGGACGCCAGATACATGCCGTGCGCGATCGACCGGCGCATCCCCAGGGCCTTGGCCGAGAGGACGCTCAGGTGGATCGGGTTGAAGTCGCCGGACACGGCGGCGTAGGCGCGCCCTGTGTCGACGCCCAACTGCCACAGCGCCGTGGGGTCCGGCGCTTTGAAGTCCACCGGAGCCGAGGCGGCCGTGGGCTTGTCGATGCCGGGCAGGAACACGCCCTTGGCCAGGTAGGTTGAGACGCCGCGCCAGCGGACGGCATCCTCCCCCGAGCGGCGCACCTCAGTGACGAGGTCCAGTTGGGTGCCGGACCGGTGCCCGCGCAGGTTCTCCGTCCACGCACGGATGTCCAGGGCTTCCGTAAATGGGAGGGGGGCTGACTGCACCACGTGGTTTTGCAGATGGATCATCCCCAGCAGCGGCAGCGGGAAGTCGTCCCGGTTCATCACGCTCATGGCCAGCGGGAATGCCAGGGCATGGATGAAGCCGGCCGGCAGCACATCGCTCGCCGTCTCGCCGATCAGGTGCTGGTAGGCCGTGAGGTTCTCCACCGCCGCCTTCACCCCGCGGACCTCGTGCCGCGTTTCAGGGAGCCCGTTGCCCGCATGGGTGCCCAGCACCCGGCGGCGGGCGGCCGTGGCTGCCGCGTTGACGTACAGCTTCGACAGCGACGGCATCTCGCCCAGGATGACGGGCCCGGATGGGGTCATGCCCCCACCAGGTTCTGCCCGCAGACGCGCAACACGTCGCCGGAGATGCCGCCGGCGGCGTCGCTGGCCAGGAACGCGATGGCCTCGGCGACGTCGCCCGGCCGGCCGCCCTGCTGCAGCGAGTTGAGCCTGCGCGCGATCTCGCGGGTGGCAAACGGGATCTTCGCTGTCATCTCGGTTTCGATGAAGCCCGGGGCGACGGCATTGATGGAACCGCCGTGCAAGCCGATCAGCGGAGCCGTGGCCCGGACCATGCCCATCACACCGCCCTTCGAGGCGGCGTAATTCGTCTGGCCGCGGTTGCCGGCGATGCCGCTGGTGGAGGCCACGGAGACGATCCGCGGTGAGGTCCGGAAATGCTCCGATGCCAGCAGGGCCTCATTGATCCGCAGCTGCGCGGCGATGTTGACCGAGATGACGGAATCCCAGCGGTCCTGGTCCATGTTGGCCAGCAGCTTGTCCCGGGTGATGCCGGCGTTGTGGATCACGATGTCCAGGTGACCGTGGCGCTCCACGGCGTGGTCGATGATCCGCTGCCCGGCGTCCTCCCGGCTGATGTCCAGCTGCAGGGCTGTGCCGTGCACCTCGTTGGCCACCGCAGCGAGGTGGTCTCCGGCTGCCGGGATATCGACGACGACGACCGTGGCGCCGTCCCGGTAGAGGGTGCGTGCAATCGCGGCGCCGATTCCGCGCGCCGCACCGGTCACGACGGCGACCTTGCCCGCCAGCGGCCTCTCGGCGTCGGCCGGCAGTTGCCCTTCGGCGGAGCCGACGGTGAGGAACTGGCCGTCGACGAATGCGGAACGGCCG